>WBZT01001824.1_pt1 | contig 15336 bp, 9 predicted proteins | sample 5204241 | NCBI WGS metagenome assembly WBZT01 (sample SAMN12344358, study PRJNA552823) | activated sludge metagenome | biome: Activated sludge suspended growth; feature: Nitrification reactor; material: Wastewater; isolation source: activated sludge from nitrification reactor of wastewater treatment... | reverse complement strand
GGCGCGGTTGAGGGCGGCGTAATAATCGTCGGGAGCGAAGAAGGCCCCGACCACGGGACCCCGCAGCGAGGGGCCGCGGCCGGGCCCCGTCCCGCTCACCACCAGCTCGGCCTGGGCGCCGAGCGGGCCGCAACTCGCGGCGCGGAGCGTGATGCTCTCCAGCCGCACCGGCGTGTGCCCCTCGGGGGAGCCGACCAGGATGTGCTGCTCGCGGAGCGCGGAGTCGCGCGCGGGGTCCATGGGGATCACCACGGTGCGCCGCGCCGCGAGCCACTCCCAGGTGTCGTCGCGTCGCTCGTCGGCCGGGCGGTAGCGGCGCGCCAGGGCGCCGATGAGGGCCGTGTCGCTCGAGAGCAGGTGCACCGCGCGGCTGGTGCCTTCGCCCACGAAGCTGCCGGCCACCGTGCCGCCCGGATCCAGCCGGGCGTCGCTGGCGACGGTGGCTTCCTCGAGCGGGGCGGGCGGGCGCTCGGTGCCGAACTCGTTGAGGAACCCGCCCAGCGCGCCGCAGCCCCCGAGGGCCAGCGCGAGGGCGGCCGCGCCCCACGGGCGCCGCCGCATCAGGCCCCGTCCAGGGCCGCGAGCATCTCGGCCACGCTGGTGAACTTGAGGCGGGGTCGGCCGAGCGCCTTGCCGCGGCCCTGCTCCAGCTGGTCCAGCCGCTGCCAGTCGCTCCATGAGACCACCCGCACCCCGCGCGCGGTGAGCCGGCGCTCGATCCCGGCGCGCCCCGGCTCGGCCGCGGGGTTGAGCCGCCCCGCCGCGGCGTCCTCGAGGAGGAGGTCGGCGCTCTCGATGGCGTCGGGCTTGTTGGTGCCGATCACGCCGCTCGGGCCACGCTTGATCCACCCGACGGCGTACTCGCCGGGGGCGCAGGCGCCGCCCGCGTCGAGCACCCGGCCCTGCGCGTTGGGAATGACGCCCCGCTTGCCGTCGAAGGGCACGCCGGGAATGCCGGCGCCGTAGTAGCCCACCGAGCGGAAGACGAGCCCGGTCTCGAGGGTCTCCCGCTCGCCGGTGGCCTCCGCCCTGATGTCGCCCCCGGCGCCGCTCACCAGGCGGTTGTGGCCCAGGAGCATGCGCTCCACCCGGCCGGTGCCCTCGAGCGCCAGCGGCGAGAGCTGGAACCGCAGGTGGATCACCTTCCGCTTGCCGGTCGGGCGGCGGGCCGCGAAGGCGCGCAGCGTCTCGATGTTGCGTTCGAGGCCCTTGTCATCGCCCCGCGCCAGGACGGCCGCGCTGGCGGGGTCGAGGGCCAGGTCCTCGGCCCGCACGTGGATGTCCGCGTCGGCCATCTCGCCCAGCTCCTTGAGCTCGGGATTGGTGAAGGCGCCCTGCACCGGGCCGCGGCGGCCGATCATGTGGATGTGGCGCACCCGGCTGTGCCGCAGCGCCTCCAGCGCGTGGCCGGCGATGTCGGTGCCGTGGAGTTCCTCCGGGGTCCGGGCCAGCACCCGCACCACGTCCACCGCCACGTTCCCCATGCCGATGACCGCGACGGACTCCTGCGAGAGGTCGAACACCCGGTCGCGGTAGTCGGGGTGGCCGTTGTACCACCCCACGAACTCCGTGGCCGCGTGGCTGCCCGCCAGCGCCTCGCCGGGCACGCCGAGCGCGCGGTCGCTCTGCGCGCCGCAGGCGTAGATCACGGCGTGGTAGTGGCGCAGCAGCTCCTCGCGCGAGAGGTCGGCACCGATCTGCACGTGGCCGAAGAACCGGAAGGCGGGATGCGCCGCGATCTTCTCATAGACGCGGGTCACCGACTTGATCTTCTGGTGGTCGGGAGCGACGCCGCCGCGCACCAGCCCGAAGGGCGTGGGCAGGCGGTCGAACAGGTCGAGCTCCACGCCGGGGAGCTGCTTGAGGAGGTGCTCGGCGGCGTAGAACCCCGAGGGGCCGCTGCCGATGATCGCGACGGAGCAGGGGGGTGTGGTGGACATGGCGGGGGAAAATACAGCGCCGTGGCGGGGACGGCGACCGCGCCGGCGCCGCTAGCGGCGCCAGAAGAAGGTGAGTCGAGCGCCGCCGGCCTCGAGCCCGCCGCTGTCCAGCCCGAGGACCCCGCTCTTGGGGAAATCCACTGCCAGGCCGGTCGTGTTTCCCGTGAGCAGCAGCGCGGCCAGCTGGCCCAGCCAGGGTTCGTGGCCCACCAGCGCCACGATGGCCTCCGGGGGCTGCGGGCCGAGGGCCCGCGCGATGGCCCGGAGGTCGGGAGGCGCCGCCAGGGCCGGGCAGGCCACCGGCGCCGGGCACCGGGTGACGTCGGCGGTGAGCATCGCGGTCTGCCAGGCACGCAGCCAGGGGCTCGCGAGCACCAGTGTCGGGGACAGCTTGCGCCGCCGCAGCCGGCGGGCCACCCGCTTGTGCCGTTTCTGGCCCGCATCGGTCATGGGCCGCAGCGTGTCGTCGGGCCAGCGGGCCGGGTCGTGCTCACCGGCGTCGGCGTGGCGGATCAGGAGCAGCTGCATGGGGTCACCGCCGGGCGACGGCGCGGGCCATCGCCGTGACGATCGCGTCGATCTGGTTGAGGGTGCGGCGGCCACCCTGGACGTGATGGTTGGCCTGCACGGAGAAGGTGAAGGTGCGGCCGTCGGGGAGTTCGAAGTACCCCGACAGGGTATTCACCCGCGAGATGCTGCCGGTCTTGGCCCGCACCCGTCCCTCGAGCGGGGTGCCGAGGAAGCGGTTCTTGAGGCTCCCGGTGTTGCCGGACTGCGGCAAGCCTGCGGCGAAGCTGGCCGCGTAATGCGGATGCTGTCGCATGAACCGCAGCAGCCCGGTGAAGGCGAGCGGGGCCACCAGGTTGGACGCCGAGAGCCCGGAGCCGTCGGCCAGGGCGAAGAGCGTGGAGTCGATCCGCATGGAATCGATCAGGAAGCGGCGTTCGACCGCGAGGCCGCCGGCCCAGCTGCCCCCGCCGCCGAACTGCCGCCCCAGCTGCTTGAGCAGCATGTCGGCGTACCAGTTCTGGCTGGTGTTGAGGATCGGGAAGATCCAGTCGCTGAGCGGGCGGCTGGTGGTCTCGGCCAGCGGTTCGCCCTGCCGGACCGCGCGGTACGTGAGCGAATCGGCGGTGCTGCGGGTGGTGCCGAGCACGCTGATGCCCGCCTCCTCGAGCGCGCGCCGGAAGGCGCGCGCGGCAAAGAGGTTCGGGTCGGGGAGGGCAAAGGACTCGGTCCCCCCGCGCGCGTCGAGCGCCACGGTGCCCTCTGCCCAGAGGTGCAGCGTGCCGGGCTCGCGGTACATCCGGTCGCCGATGTCGGTCTCGCCGCCGGCGGCTACCGTGCGGGTGCGGTTCTCCAGTGCCACGTCGCCGAGGTCGGGGTCGAGCGTGAGCGCGGCGGGGGCGTCCTCCCGGGGGCCGGGCTTCCAGGTGATGTCCACGCTGTTGTCGTTGAAGCCCAGGCCGGACACCGGGGCGGCGTACCACCAGTTGAGGTCGTACGAGCCCCAGTCGGGGTGGACCAGTTCCCCATCGAACCAGCTGCCGTCACCGACCAGGTCGCCGGCCACCACCCGGACCCCGCGGTCGCGCAGCGCGCCGGCCAGGGCCCGGAGCCGGGTGAACGGGTCGCGGTCGCAGGCGCCCGCGCGGGTGGTGTCGACGTGGTAGCAGCGGCGGCCGAAGGTCGGGTCGCCCCGGCCGTAGAGCACCAGGTCGCCCTGCACGGTGGCGCCCTCCACCGGGCCGGCGGCGTAGACGCTGGTGCGGATGGTCCAGTCGGGGGGGAGCAGCGCGGCGGCGACGGCGCTCACGACCAGCTTGGTGTTGCTGGCGGGGATGAACAGCTTGTCGGCGTTGCGGCCGTAGAGCAGCCGGCCCCGGTCGTCCACCAGCGCCACGCCCCAGAGGTTGCGGTCGAACGGCGCGGTGTCGAGCAGGGAATCGAGCTCACGGACCGCCTTGCGGGGGAGCTGCGCGGACAGGGTCACCGGGGCCGCCGGCACCAGCAGGAGCAGGGGTAGCAGCGCCCGCCCGGCCCCTCGCCGGACCGCGCGCCATGCCCGCCGCCATGTCGAAATCATTCAGTCTCCAGGTTGGGGGCTCCGCCCGCGTTGACACCCTTGTGTAACCCCGCCATGCTACAGCACTTGCAAGTTGTCGTCAAATCGGGGAACCGGACCGCCGGGAGCGTGGGTCTCTGTCTGATTTTCTGACGCGTCGTGCCGGCCTGGTGCTGGCCCTGATCTTCGGCGGTGCCGTGGCCGCGCCCGCCGCGGCGCAGGACACCGTCGTGGTGCGGGGGCTGCACTTCGAGGGCAACCACGCGATCGATGACTATACCCTCGGCGTCGCCATCGGCACCACGAACTCCAGCTGGTTCGCCCGCAGCGCCCTGGTGCGGTGGATCGGCCTCGGGGAGCGCCGGTCCTTCGACCCGCTCGAGTTCCGGCGGGACGTCCTGCGGCTCACCCTGTTCTACCGCCAGAGCGGGTACATGGACGTGCAGGTGGACACCACGGTGCGGCGGCACGGACGCCACGTGGACCTGACCTTCCGCATCACCGAGGGCCCGCCGATCGAGGTGCGCTCGATGGCGGTCGAGGGGCTCGACTCCCTCGACATCCGGGACGAGGTCCTGGCCGACCTGCCACTGCGCGCCGGCGCGCCGTTCAACCGCTTCCTGTTCCAGGCCACGGCCGACACCATCATCAACCGCCTGCGCAACCGCGCCCGTCCCGGCGCGGAGGTCTATCGCAACTACGAAGTCGACCGCGCGGCCCGGACCGCGCGGGTGTCGCTGGCCGTGGTGCCGGGCCCGTTCGCGCGGGTGGGGCCGGTGCAGGTGACCGGCGGTACCCGGGTGGACTCGACCTTCGTGCGGCAGCTGCTCTCGGTGCGGGAGGGCCAGCCCTTCGCGCAGCAGAACATCTTCCAGAGCCAGCGCAAGCTCTACCAGACCGAGCTGTTCCGCCTGGCCACCGTCACCGTGGACTCGAGCCGCTACGCCGCGGACAGCACCGTGGTGCCGATCACGGTGCAGGTGTCGGAGGGCCGGGCCCACCGGCTGCGGAGCAGCGTCGGCTTCGCCACCAACGAGTGCTTCCGCGGCGGGGTGGGGTGGACCGACCGCAACCTGTTCGGCACCGGCCGCCTCTTCGACATCTCGGCCCGGGTGTCGCAGGTGGGCGTGGGCACCCCCTTCGACTTCGGGCTCGAGTCCTCGCTCTGCAAGGGCCTGGCGGGCGACACGATCGGCTCCTCCCGGGCCAACTACAACATCACCGCCCTGGTGCGCCAGCCGCGCTTCTTCACGCCGGACATCACCGGGACGGTGAGCCTCTACGGGGAGCGCCGCAGCGAGTTCGCGATCTACCGCCGCGAGGAGGTGGGCGTGAGCCTGCTGCTGCAGCGGGAGACCGTGCGGCGGGTGCCGATCGCCCTCGCCTACCGCCTCTCCTTCGGCGGCACCACCGCGAACGCCGCGACCTTCTGCGCCTTCTTCAATGCCTGTTCCCCGGAGGACGCGACCCGGCTGCGGGAGGAGCGGCTCCTCGGCGTGGTGACGGCGGGCGTCAGCTGGCCGCGGCAGAACAACCCGCTCGACCCGAGCCGCGGCCACCTGTTCAGCTTCGACGTCAGTCACAGCTCCCCGATCACCGGCTCGGCGCGCTTCCAGACCTTCACCCGCCTCACCGGCGACGCGGCGTGGTACCGCCCCCTCGGCACCGGGGGGGCGGTGCTCACCTGGCACCTGCGCGGCGGCCTGATCTTCGCGCCGACGGTGTCCATCGACAGCGCCAGCGGCAGCTTCATCCCGCCCGAGCAGCGCTTCTACGCCGGCGGCCCCAACGACGTGCGCGGCTTCGACCGCAATGAGCTCGGGCCGGTGGTCTACGTGCTGGCGCGCGACACCATCACCCCCGAGCGGCAGGACTCCCTCGACCGCGGCACCCTGCGGCCCCGGTTCAGCGCCACCGGAGGCAACACCCTCGGGGTGGCCCAGCTGGAACTGCGCTGGCCCGCCCCGGTCTGGAGCTCCCGGCTGCGCCTGGCACTGTTCGTGGATGCCGGCACGCTGTACCAGCGGGGCGGGCGCGGGGCCTCTCCCTTCGAGGTCCGCGTGACCCCCGGCGCCGGGCTGCGGCTCAACACGCCGCTCGGGCCGGCGCGCTTCGACGTGGCGTACAACGGCTATGACCAGCCGCCGGGCGCGCTCTACCTGCAGAAGAGTGACGGGACCCTGACCCGCGAGCCGACCGACTTCGTGCAGCGGCGGCAGAGCCGGCTCACGTACCACTTCAGCTTCGGGCAGGCGTTCTGATGCGCCGGCACCTGAGGCGCTTCCCGGCCGCGCTCCTCCTCGCGCTGGTGCCGACGGTGCTCGGCACCGCCACCGCGCTGCTCTACACCGAGCCGGGGCACGGGGCCCTCGGCCGGCTGGCCAGCCAGGAGCTCACCCGGATGTTCCGGGGGCGCTTCACGGTGGGCCGGGTGTCGGGCTCGTTCCTCTCCACCATCGTGCTCGATCGGGTGGCCATCCGCGACACCCTGGGCGAGCCCTTCGCCACCGTGGACCGGATGGCGGTCCGCTACCGGCTGGCCGACCTGCTCGCCGGCCGCATCGTGTTTGCGGGGGCCGAACTCGACCATCCGGACGTGCGGATCGTGAAGCGGCAGAACGGGCGGCTCAACCACCAGGAGATCTTCCGGCTCGGCGAGGGACCCGGCGGCGGGCCCTCGCCCCTGGTGGAGGTGCGCGACCTCCGCATCCGGGCCGGGCGCATCGAGCTCCGGCTGCCGTGGAATCCCCCGGACACCGCGCGGACCGCCGCACTGGTGGCGGAGGCGCTGGCCCGGGACCGGGCTCGCCCCGGGCGGCGGGTGCTGGCCACGCCCGACGGACTCCGCCGCGTGGTGGTGCTCGACTCGCTGCACGCGCGCCTGCCGCGCCTGGTCATCAGCACTCCCGACCACGCGCCGCTCACCTTCGACGTGGACAGCCTCCGCACCCGGGTGAGCGACCCGGCGGTGACGGTCGTGGACCTCGCGGCCCACGCCTGGACCCACGGCGACAGCCTGGCCTTCACCGCGCACCGGGCGGCGCTGCCCCACAGCCGCCTGAGCGGCGGCGGCATCCTCACCTGGCCGCGCGGCCCGGTGCTGTACGACTTCACGCTCACCGCCGACCCCCTCGACCTCGCCGACCTCCACTGGGTCTCCCCCGACTTCCCCGCGCTGCGCGGCCGGACGGTGGTGACCGCGCGGTCCCGCTCCGACCAGCTCACGGCGTACACCCTCGAGGGACTCGACCTGCGCGGCGCACCGGGCCGGCTGGCGGGCCGCGTGACCGCCCTGGTCGACCAGCGACGCGGGCTCGGGGTCGAGGCGATGACGCTCGACCTCACCGGCCTCGACCTCGACGTCCCGCGACCCTACCTGGACACCCTGCCCCTCCACGGCGTGCTCGACGGGCGGATCGCCGGCGCCGGGTTCAAGGATGGCCTCGATCTCACCATGGACCTCGCCTTCCGCGACGACAGCGTCCCGGGGGCCCCGGTGACGGTCCTCGCTGGCGGGGGGCATCTGGTGCTCGGCGGGCCGGCCGGCACCCTGTTCGACAGCCTCGAGCTGGTGCACGCCGACGTGGACCTCGGCACCGTGCGGCGGCTGGCGCCCGCGGTGGAGCTCCGGGGCAGGGTGCAGCTGGCGGGCGTGCTCCGGGGGCCGTGGCGCGCGGTCACCTACGAGGGTCAGGTGGCCCATCGTGACGGCGAGCGGCCCGAGAGCCGCGGCGCGCTGCGCGCCCTGCTCGACACCCGGCAGGACACGGTCCGCTTCGACGCGCAGTTCGACGCCGCCCCCCTCGCCTTCGACGGGATCCGCCCGGGCTATCCCGCGATCCCCCTGCAGGGCGCGGTCGAGGGTCCGATCGAGGTGCGGGGCACCGCCGACCACTTCTTTACCCGGTTCGACGTCACCGGCGACCTCGGCCGGCTGGCCCTCGAGGGCACCATCGGCCGCGCGCCCGGACGGCTCGTGGCCGAGAGCCTGACCGCGCGGTTCGCGGGCCTCGACCTCGCCCGCGTGCGCGGCACCGGCCCCGCCACCCGGCTCACCGGGTCCCTCCGTGCCGACGGCGTGCTCGACAGCCTGGCGGGGCCCGCCGGCACGCTGGCGCTCGACCTGGGCCGGACCCGCCTGGAGCGCTTCACCCTCGACACGGTCCACGTGCTGGCCCGCGCCACCGACGGGGTGATCCTCGTCGACACGATCGAGACCGGGTGGCGGGCCGGCCGCCTCGGGGCCAGCGGCCGCCTGGCGTGGCAGGGCGGGGAGGCGGGCAGCATCATCGGGCGCTTCACCGCCGACAGCCTCGCTGCCTTCGCTCCCTTCCTCGCCGGTGTGCGGGTGCCGGGCGAGGACTCCACCGCCGCCGCCGACTCCCTCGACGGCAGCGTCACCGGCGAGGTGGAGCTCGCCGGCAGCGCGCGGGAGCCCCGCCTGCTGCTGCAGGCGCGCGGGTCGGCACTCGGCTGGCGGGGCGTGCGGGTCCCCACCGCAGCCGCCTCGGTCGGCTGGCGGGGCGTGGCGCGGCCCGAGGTCGGCGGCGGCATCCGCGCGGATTCCGTGGTCGTGGGGCGCTGGCGACTGGAGGACCTCGACCTGGTGCTGGGCGGGTACCAGGATTCGCTCCGCTGGGGTATGCAGGGGCGGTTCGCCGGGCTGGCCACCGTGGGCGCCGCCGGCAGCTTCCGCGCCCCCGCCGATTCCCAGGTCGTCGTGGTCGACTCGCTGGTGGCCGACCTGCCGCACCACGACTGGGCCCTCACCGGCCCCGCGACCGTGGTGCTGGCCGGCGGCCGGGTGGCGCTCGAGGGCGTGACCCTCGCCGCGAGTGATGGCTCGGGCGCCCTGGCGGTCCTGGGCAGCGTGCCGCGCACCACGCCGGGTGACCTCACGGTGAGCGCCACCGGCGTGGACCTCCGCGACATCTACGCCCTGCTCGAGCGCGACACCGCCGGCATCGCGGGTGCGGTGCAGCTCGACCTGGCCATCGGTGGCACCGCACGGAATCCCACGCTGCAGGGCACCGGGTCGCTCGCCGACCTGTCGGTGGGCGAGCTGGGCTCGCCCTTCGTGCAGGGGATCGTCAACTACGCCGACCGCCGTCTCGACGCCAACCTGCTCCTGTGGCGTACCGGCCAGCCGGTGCTGCGGCTCGAGGCGGCCCTGCCGCTCGACCTGGCCCTCCAGTCGGTGCCCCGCCGCCAGGTGGAGGGCCCGCTCCGGGTCCGCGCCATCGCCGACAGCACCGACCTCGGTGTGCTCGAGGCGTTCACCCGCAACCTGCGCCGGGTCCGCGGGACCCTCCGCGCCGACGTGGCGATCGAAGGCAGCTGGGACGCCCCACGCCTGGGCGGCCAGCTCGCCATCGCGGATGCCTCGGCCCAGGTGCCCGGGCTCGGCGTCCGCTACGCCGGCGTCCAGGCCGCGGCGCACCTGCTCGGCGACTCCATCGTGGTGGACTCGCTGCTCGCCCGGAGCGGCGACGGCACCCTGCGGGTGGGCGGCGTCATCCGCCTGGAGCGCCTGACGCGGCCCGTCCTGGGCCTCACCCTCCGGGCCCGGCGCTTCCGGACCATCGACGTGCGGCGGTTCCTCACCCTCGACGCCAGCGGCACCGTGGAGCTGACCGGCCCGGTCTTCGGCGCGCACCTGACCGGCCGGGTGACCGCCGACGCCGGCAACCTTCACTTCGCCGACCTCATCACCAAGCGGATCGTCGACCTCGAGAACCCGGGCGACAGCGGCCTGATCGACCTCGACCTGGTCCGCACCGAGCGGCTGGGCGCCAACTTCCAGAGCCGGTTCCTCGACTCGCTGACCATCGACACCCTGCAGGTCCAGATGGGCGAGAGCTTCTGGCTCCGCTCCAACGAGGCCAACATCCAGCTCGACGGGAGCCTGGGCGTCGGCAAGGTGCGCGACCGCTACCGCTATGACGGCGCGCTCAACGCCCTGCGCGGCAGCTACACGCTGCGTATCGGCGGCATCGTGGCCCGCGAGTTCACGGTGGAGCGGGGCACGGTCAGGTACTTCGGGACGCCCGACCTGAACGCCGACCTCGACATCGAGGCGCAGCACACCGTCATCGCGGCCGAGACCAGCGAGGAGATCCCGGTGATCGCGCGGATCACCGGCACCATGCTGCAGCCCAAGCTGGAGCTCTCCAGCCCGCCGACCTCGAGCCGCCCGGCGCTGTCCCAGACCGAGCTGGTCAGCTACCTCATGTTCAGCCGGCCCACGTTCAGCCTGCAGGGCCAGGCGGGGCAGGGAAGCCAGTACGCCGCGGTCGAGACCGGGCTGTCCTACCTCTCGAGCGCGCTCTCCAGCGAGATCCAGCGCACCCTGATCAGCGACCTCGGCGTCCCCATCGACTACATCGACATCCGCGCCGGCGGCGCCGGGGCGGCGGGCCTCGGCGGCCAGGCGGGGGCGGCACAGGTGGCCCAGCTGGCCGCCGGCTGGCAGATCGGCCGGCGCTGGTTCGTCACGCTGGTCGCGGACCTGTGCACCAACGCGACGCGGTTCTATCCCAACGCGGAGTTCCGCATGACCCGCCAGCTGCGGCTCAAGGCGAGCGTGGAACCGGCCTACTCGTGCCAGGTCGCGCTCAACCAGCCGACCCTGTCGGTCAACAAGTACCAGGTGGGGTTCGATGTGCTCTGGGACCGGGAGTACTGAGGCGTGACGCGCGCCCTCGTCATCACCAACCCGGCGGCGGCCCGCACCGAGGAGGTCTCGGTGCAGGCGGTGGTGCAGACGCTGCAGCGCGGCGGCTGGGACGTCGTGCTGCGGGCCACGGGGGGCCCGGGTGACGCCCGCCGCTTCGCCGCGGACGCGGTCCGCGACCGGTTCGACGTCGTCGGCGTCTTCGGGGGCGACGGGACCACCATGCAGGCCGCGGCCGCGCTGGTGGGCACCCCCGTGGCCCTCGGGGTGATCCCCGGCGGCACCGGCAATCTCCTGGCGGGCAACCTGCGCATCCCGACCCACCCCGTGCGCGCCGCGCGGGCCCTGCTGCAGGGCACCGTCTGCCCCCTCGACCTGGGGCGCATGGAGCGCGACGACGGCCCGCATTACTTCGCGGTGGCCTGCGGGGCCGGCTACGACGCGCGCGTGATGGCCGAGACCACCACCCACGACAAGCATCGCTGGCGCCTGGCCGCCTACGTGGCCACCACCCTGCGGCTCATGCCGGAGCTGCGCAGCGCCCACCACCTCATCACCGTCGACGGCGTGGAGTACGAGGCCCAGGCGGCGCTGGTGCTGGTGGCCAACTGCGGCGAGGTGATCCCGCCGTTCATCAAGCTCCGTCGCGGCATCGCCCCGGACGACGGGCTGCTCGACGTCGTGGTGGTCCGGGCCGAGAACTTCACCGAGAGCGTGCAGGTGGTGTGGGAGCTGCTGCGTGGCCAGGCCGATGCCGGCACCCACCCCGCCCGGGTCGCCTATGCCCAGGGCCGCGTGGTGCGGGTGGAGACGTCCCCGGTCGAACCGGTGCAGCTCGACGGCGAGTCCCACGGCGCCACGCCGTTCGTGGCCGAAGTCGTGCCCGGCGCTATCCGGGTGATCCGGCCGCCGGCGTCATGAGCCCCGCCACCTACCTCGCGGCGCTGGGCCGGGTGGCCCGGGTCCTTGCCAACACCGAGGACGTGGGGGAGACCATCGCCGCGGTGGCGGCCGAGGGGCGTCGCGTCTTCGGGGCGGAGCGGGCCAGCGTCTTCCTGCTGCGCGAGGACGGCGAGGTGATGCCGGTGGCGTCGGAGGGACTCTCGGACGAATACCTGGCGGCGGTGGCCACCCACTTCCGGCAGATGGTGGCGTGGCAGTCGGTGCTGCGGGGCGAGGCCTACTTCGTGCCCGACGCCCGGACGCTGGTCGCGAGCCCGGTGCACGCCGAGGTGCTGGCGGAGGGGTTCGCGGGGCTGGCGGCGCTCCCGCTGGCCTACGGCGGCCGGGTCATCGGCTGGCTCGGCTTCTACCACGACGCGCCGCGGGAGTACGGCGAGGCCGACCGGCTGCTGGCCAGCGCCTTCGCCGACCAGGCGGCGCTCGCCATCGGCCGCGGCCGCCTGCTGGCGACCGTCACCCGGGTCAAGCAGGAGTGGCAGGCGGCGTTCGACGGGCTGGGCAGCGGGTTGGCGCTGGTCGACCGGCACGGCCGGATCGAGCGCGCCAACCGCTTCATCGCGGACCTGGCCGGCGTGGAGCTGACGGCCCTGCGGGGCCTCCCGCTGGCCTCGCTCTTCGCCGCCTGGCCCGCCGACGGCGCCGAACTGGCCACCCTGGCACAGGCCGGCGGCCACCGGGTCAGCTGCTACCTCGACGGGCCCGGCGGCCGCCACCTGGCCATCATGGCCTCGAACCGCGTCGGCGGGGGCTTCGTGGTGGGGATCACCGACGTGACCGACGAGCTCGAGCTGCGCCAGCGGCTCACCCAGACGGAGAAGCTGGCCGCCCTCGGCACCCTGGTTTCCGGCACCGCGCACGAGCTCAACAACCCCCTCGCGGGCATCAGCGCCATGGCCCAGGCGCTGCTCATCGAGGCCGAGGGCGACGAGCTGGTGCAGGGGCTGCAGACCATCCGCCGCGAGGCCATGCGCGCCGCGCGCATCGTCAACGACCTGCTCGCCTTCGCGCGGCTGCGCCCGCTGGAGCGCCGCGACACGCAGCTCAACCAGATCGTCCGCGAGACCTTCGCCGCCACCCCCGCGCTCTCCAGCGACGGGGCGGTCTGGATCCTCGGCCTCGATCCCACCCTCCCGGCCGTGAGCGGCGATCCCGACCAGGTGCGCCAGGTGATCACCAACCTGCTGATCAACGCCGCGCAGGCCATGGCGGAGGCCCCGCGGCGCGAGGCCCACGTGCGGACGGCCTGGGACCAGGACTGGGTCAGCTTCGAGGTGCTCGACAGCGGCCCCGGCGTCCCGGCCGACGCCATGCCGCGCGTCTTCGAGCCGTTCTTCACCACCAAGGGCCACGGCGAAGGCACCGGCCTCGGCCTGTCGATTTCCCACGGCATCATCCGCGCCCACGGCGGCGAGATCGCCGGCGAGAACCGCCCCGAGGGCGGCGCCCGGTTCGGCTTCCGCCTCCCGCGCGTCCCGACCCGCCTCCCGAGGAACAGCCATGCCTGATTCCGTCCTGCTCATCGATGATGACGTCGGCGTGCTCCGCGCCGTCGGGACCGTGTTCGAGCGCGCCGGCTACGAGGTGGCCCGCGAGCTCGACGCCGAGAGCGGCCTCGCCGCCTACGACCGGCTCCGGCCCGAGGTGGTGGTGCTCGACCTCCACCTCCCCGGCATGGATGGCCTCGAGGCCCTGCGCCGGTTCCGCGAGCGGAACGCCGCCGTCATCCTGCTCACGGGGCACGGCGACGTCGCCACCGCCGTGCAGGCCATGCAGCTCGGTGCCGAGAATTTCCTGGCCAAGCCCATGGACGTCGAGCACCTGCTCGCCGCCGTCGCCCGCGTGGCCGACAAGGTGCGGCTCCGCCGCCTCAACGAGCTGCTCCTGCTGCGCTCCCAGCCGGGCGAGGGCCTGGAGTCGCTCGGTGACTCCCCCGCGATGCGCGAGTTCTCCCGCCAGGTGGGGCTGGTGGCCCTCTCGGAGCGTACCCCCGTCCTGCTGATCGGCGAGAGCGGGGTCGGCAAGCACTGGCTGGCGCAGATGATCCACCAGCTCTCCCCGCGGGCGCAGGCGCCCTTCGTGGACGTCACCGCCTTCGGCAAGTCGGCCGCCGACCTCGACGCCGAGCTCTTCGGCACCGAATCGGCCTCCGAGAAGGAGGGCCGGGAGCGGCGCCCCGGGCTGGTCGAGACGGCGGCGGGCGGCACCCTGTACTTCGACGAGATCACCGACGTCGCCGCCGAGCTGCAGCCCAAGCTGCTCCGGCTGCTCGAGACCCGCACCTTCCGCCGGGTGGGCGGCACCCGCGAGCTGGCCACCGACGTGCGGCTGGTCGTCGCCAGCGCCGCGCCGCTCGAGGCCGGGGTAGAGGCCGGCCGGTTCCGCGAGGACCTCGCCTACCGGCTGAGCGTGATGCCCCTGCACCTGCCGCCGCTCCGCGACCGCGAGCGCGACGACCGGCTGGCGCTCCTCCTGGCCCTGATGAATGAGCTGCAGCGGATCATCACCGGCTCCCCCGCCGCGCTGGCTCCCGATGCCCTGGAGCGCTTGCTGAATCACGCCTGGCCCGGCAACGTCCGGGAGATGCGCAACGTGCTGGAGCGGGCGCTGATCCTCGGCCGCGGCCAGCCGGTCATCGGGCTGGAGCACCTCCCGGGCGAGTTCCGCAACCGGCCCGGCCCCGGCGACCGCCGCCACACCCCGATGACCCTGGATGAACTGGAACGGGCCCACATCGAGCGCACCCTCAAGCACCACGGCGGCAACCGCACCCGCGCCGCCCAGGAGCTCGGGATCTCGCGCGCCACGCTGATCAACAAGATCAAGCGGTACGCCATCGCCGGCTGATGGCCCAGGAGGACTGGCAGATGAAGAAGGAAGACCTGAAGGAGAAGGACGCGATGGGCTGTCGCGCCTGCGGCCGAGAGGAACGGGCGTCGGAGGGCTACCCCTGCGACAAGTGCGGCACGTTCATCTGCATCATGTGCAGCTTCAAGGGGATCACCCGCTGCCAGGCCTGCGTCAAGGAGTATGGCCCCGCATGACCACCTCCGCGCTCATCGGCCGCGCCGGCGTCACCCCGGTCTACCGCGAGCCGAACCTCCGCGCCGAACAGGTGACCCAGTTCGTGCTCGGCGAGACCGCGCGGGTCCTCGAGGCCCAGGGCGACTGGCGCCGGGTCCGGCTGGACCTCGACCGGTACGAGGGCTGGGTGCACCGCGGCTACGCCCTCGAAACCGACCACGAGGTGGCCCGGGGCTGGCGGGACAGCGCCGGCGGCTGGAGCGAAGGGGCCGTGGTGCGGACCGAGGACGGCGTGATCGTCCGGCTGCCCATCCGGGCCCGGGTGGGGCTGGCCCCGCCCCGCGTTGACCTCCCCGACGGCAGCCGCGGCACCGTGATCGCCGGGGAGATCACCCCCTACGACCGGGTGATCGCCCGGGCCCGCGCCGTCGCGCCCGACCTCTGGGCCCGCCGCGCCTTCGCCGGCACGCCCTACCAGTGGGGCGGGGTCACGCCCTGGGGCGTGGACTGCTCCGGCCTGGTGCAGACGACCTTCCTCGTCCGGGGCATCACCCTTCCCCGCGATGCCGCGCAGCAGGCCACGGTCGGGGAAGCCGTGGCGCCCGGGCAGCACCGTCCCGGTGACCTGCTCTTCTTCTCCGAGCGCGGCGACCGGGTCACCCATGTCGCCCTCG
>WBZT01001823.1_pt1 | contig 15336 bp, 11 predicted proteins | sample 5204241 | NCBI WGS metagenome assembly WBZT01 (sample SAMN12344358, study PRJNA552823) | activated sludge metagenome | biome: Activated sludge suspended growth; feature: Nitrification reactor; material: Wastewater; isolation source: activated sludge from nitrification reactor of wastewater... | reverse complement strand
GCCTTACAACGAATTTGAAACGGGCTTCGCTGCGATGAAGACCGGCCAGGCTGGCAAGGTCATTCTTAACTGGACTGACAGTCGCTGACACTTGCGCCACCAATTAGAATGAAACGATTGCTCTCAGGACTCTTGCTCGCGGTCGCCACGACGGCCGAGGCGGAATTGCGCGTGCCCGCCTTCACCGCTTATGTGGATCCAAACCCCGACGGTGCGCGGGTATCGCAGCGCTCGGGCATCACCGGTTGGAATGACCCCGCGCTCAAGGTGAAGTGGTTTGGCGAAATCAAATCACCCGGCTCGATCGAGGTGGCGCTCGTGCTGCGCCTGCCCGAAGGAGCCCATTCCAAACTGCGACTGACGGTGGGCGGCCAAGCGCGCGAGGTCACAGCTGCCGGCGCGGGGACGAATATTGTGACGGTGCGTTTCGGCTCGTTCGACGTCCCGGCGGCGGGTTATCAGTCCTTCACGCTCGAATCGCTGAATGGCTCGGGCAAATCCGCCGGTCAGCTGGAGGCGCTCGTCCTCGAGGGTCCAGCCGCGCGCGACGCGCATTTCAATCTCAAGGAACGCCGCAACGCGGCCTCGGTTCATTTGATGTACCCGGTGCCGCGCGAAACGAATGTGCAGGCGTTTTATTGCGAGGTGACGGCGGTGGAGGATCCGCTTTGGACCTTCTACATGGCGTGTGGCTGGCATCGCGGGTATTTCGGCATGCAGGTCAACAGTCCGATGGAACGGCGTGTCATCTTCAGTGTTTGGGACAGCGGCAAGGAGGCGGTGGATCGCAACAAGGTTGACGCGGTGGATCGCGTGACCCTCGTTGGCAAAGGCGAAGGTGTCTTCAGCGGCGATTTTGGGAATGAAGGCACGGGCGGCCACAGTCATCTGGTGTTTCCGTGGAAGACCGGCGACAAACAGCGGTTCCTCGTCACCGCCAAGCCGACGGACGCCACGCACACGATTTATGCCGGCTACTATTTTCGGCCGGACCAAAAGAAATGGATGCTTATTTCGAGTTGGCAGGCGCCGAAGGAAGGCGGCTACCTGCGCGGGTTGCACAGTTTCAGTGAGAACTTTGGCGGCGCGAACGGTCATCTGCGTCGCAAGGCGCTCTACGGAAATCAGTGGATTCGCAACGACGCCGGCCAGTGGCTCGAACTCACCAACGCGCGCTTCAGTCACGATCCCACGGGCCGGGCGGACCGGCTTGACCGGTTCATGGGCGTGGAGGTGGGCCAGTTCTTTCTCTCGCATGGCGGTTTTGTGAGCGGTAGTACAACCCACGGCGAATCATTTGCCCGGTTGGCGGGCGGAGAATCACCGGCCAAATCTGGCCTGCCGGCGGAATTGTTGGCCGACGTTGAGAGTGAGGCGCGGGCGCGGGCCGTCGGCGGGGATCCAGCCAGGGCTCCGGGCCGGCAACTTTTGAAGAACTGAACAGACATGTTGGGACTCCAGCCGCCCCGCGCGAGGCTGGTTTAACTCGATACGGAACATGAAAGCTTCCATTACGGCACGGCGGGATTTGGCCTGGTGGTTGGGGGTCTTTTCGTTGGTCGCTGTCTGCTTGCGCACCACGGCTGCTGGGTCAGCCAGCTTCGCCATCGGCGAAAACGATTTTCTGCTGGACGGCAAGCCGTTCCTGATCCGCTGCGGCGAAATGCATTTCTCGCGCATCCCGCCGGAGTACTGGCAGCACCGCCTGCGGATGGCGCGCGCGCTGGGCTTGAACACCGTTTGTGCGTACCTGTTCTGGAACATCCATGAACCACGCGAAGGCCAGTTTGAGTTCAGCGGTTGGGCGGACGCCGCGAAATTCTGCCGACTGGCTCAGGCTGAAGGGTTGAAAATCATTCTGCGCCCGGGCCCGTATTCCTGTGCCGAGTGGGACTTCGGTGGCTTTCCCTCCTGGCTGCTGAAAACCCCGGATATCAAAGTCCGCACGCGGGACCCGCGCTATCTCGCTGCCTGCCAGCGTTACCTTCAGGCGGTCGGTCAGCACCTCGCGCCGCTCCAGGTCACGCGCGGCGGACCGATCATCATGGTGCAGGTGGAGAATGAGTACGGTTCGTACGGTGGCGATAAGGATTACATTGGCGTCCTGCGCGACGATTTGAAGGCGGCGGGATTTGAAGTGCCGCTCTTCACCTGCGATGGTCCGTCGCAACTCAAAAACGACACGCGGGACGATTTGTTTTGTGTGGTCAACTTTGGCAGTGGTCCGGAGGAATATTTCAAGTCGCTCCGGGCGGTGCGGCCCACCGGTCCGCTGATGTGCGGCGAGTATTACCCCGGCTGGTTTGATTCGTGGGGCAAGCCACACCACCTCGGCGCGCCGGAACGAATCGTCAAGGAGCTTGGCTGGATGTTGGAGCACAACGCCTCCTTCAGCATTTACATGGTGCATGGGGGCACATCGTTTGGTTTCACGGCCGGCGCCAACAGCCCGCCCTTCTCGCCGCAATCCACGAGCTACGATTACGACGCGCCGATCAGCGAGGCCGGTTGGGCCACCCCGAAATTTCACGCGCTGCGCGCGCTGTTCCTGAAGCACCTGTCGCCGGGGGAGACTTTGCCGGACGTGCCCGCGCGCAACCCGGTGGTGACCATTCCGGAGATTCAGTTCACCGAGGCGGCCGCGCTTTTTGCCAACCTGCCTGCGGCCCAGCCAAGCGTGCGGCCGCAGTGCATGGAGAATTACGATCAACCTCACGGGTGCATCTTGTACCGCACGAAGCTTCCCGCTGGTCCGGCGGGGCGGTTGGTGATCAAGGAACTGCACGATTACGGGCTGATATTCGTGGACAGACAGAAGCTGGCCACGCTGGATCGGCGTCGCAATCAAAACAGCCTTGCGTTGCCGGCGCGCCCGCGCGCGGTCACGCTGGACCTGCTCGTGGAGGCTTTCGGTCATGTAAACTATGGCCGGGACATCCATGATCGCAAAGGTGTGACCGAGAAAGTGGAGTTGATCGCCGGCACCGACCACCAGGAATTGATGAACTGGGAAGTTTACACCCTGCCGTTGAACTCGGAGGACGTGACAAACCTGAAATTCTCGTCCGGGCAGGGTGGTGCGCCGGCGTTTCACCGTGCCAGTTTTGAACTCGCCAAGCCGGGGGACACGTTCCTTGATCTAAGCACTTGGGGCAAGGGCGTGGTCTGGGTGAACGGTCATAATCTCGGCCGGTTCTGGAGCCTCGGCCCGCCGCAAACGTTGTATTGCCCGGCCCCGTGGCTGAAAGTCGGACGCAATGAAATCGTGGTCTTGGAACTCAACGGCGCCACGCGACTGGTCATCGCCGGGCTGGCCGAACCGATCCTCAACCGGGCCAATGACACCGGTGCGCCGAAGAAGCATCGCGATCCGGGGCAGCATTTGACTTTGAAAGGAATCGAGCCCGCCGCCACGGGCGAATTTGCTCCGGGCAAAGACTGGCAGGAGATCAAATTCGCCGCCACCACGGCGCGTTATTTTTGCCTGGAAGCATTGGATTCGCATCCGGCGGACGAATACACCACCTGTGCCGAAATCTGTTTGTTGGACGCGCGCGGGCAGGAGTTGGCGCGCGAATCCTGGAAGGTGGTTTACGCTGACAGCGAGGAAACCGCTGGCGACGATGGAATCGCGGACAATGTCTTTGATCTTCAGGCCACAACCATCTGGCACTCCCAATGGGAATCGGCGAAGCCGAAACACCCGCACCAGATCGTCATTGATCTTGGCCGGGAAGAAATCGTGGCGGGCCTGCGCTATTTGCCGCGCCAGGATTCGGCCAACGGTCGGATCAAAAACTACCGGCTCTTTCTGAACACGAAGCCGCTCCCGGGGTTGGCAACGAATGGAGAGTAACGCAACTGGTCACAATCCAACCACATGAAGAACCGCATTCTAACTCGCGCGATGAAGCGCTGCTGGGGGACGCGATTCAAGCACGCGATTATCGCTGGGCTTGGCGCGCTGGCGTGGGCTGCCGTGGGCGCTGAAGAAAAGGCCGTGCCTGCGAAACTTCCGCCACAACCCTGGCACATGGCGGACATCTGGTGGACGTTCGAGCAACCCACGACAAATTTCGATTCTCTGGAAGTGGAAGTGACGATTGATCGCGACGTCCCCGCCACCTGCAATCTCTACATCGCGCCGTGCGGCATCGCTCGCATCAACGGCCTGGATTTTTACGGCGGCTTGCAGTCCAACATCAACGGCTGGGCCAATGCCACCAACCAGACCCGCGTTCATCCCGGCAAGGGCGCGATTTTTTCCCGGTGGTCGAATGACAAAAAAACGCCCGTTGGCCTGGAGAACGTGCGCGTGGCCGGGCCGGATTGCCTGGTCGAAAGTGCCGGCTACGAGGGCGAGTTCGCCAGCGTGCGCCGCCCGTTCGCGTGGACGGCCGGCACTTATAAGTATCAAATCTTAAAGGATCGGACGGAGGTTACGGATGGGAAGACCAACACTTGGTTCACGTGCCGCGTGAAGGACAGCGCCGGCCAGGCTCGCGAAATCGGCAGCTTGCGGTTCGAAGGCGCGGCGTTTGTCTTTTGGGCGCGGCACGCGGCGTTCGTCGAAGTCTATTCCACCGCCAAGATTCCCCGTAGCACAGTCCCCGACGTAAAGGTGACCTTTGGCTACCCACGCATCAACGGCCAGCGGCCGAAGTTCAAATCCGCGTTCGTGAACCACCCGGCCGCGGGTGAACGCTCTGGCAGTCCGGATGTGGCCTCGGCCGTGGCCGCGGGAGAAAATGTGGTGGTTACCGTCGGGCCGGTCTTTGAACGCGTGAGCGGGGACCGCAAACATTCTCTCGATTTGCAATGGCCGTTGGGGCAGGAATAGTCCGGCGGCTGGATGTTTATGAATGAATCCTTCCAAGCACACCTTCAGGCGCAACTTGCGGACATTCGCGGCGCCGGCACTTACAAACGCGAGCGCGTCATCGCCACGCCGCAGGGCGCGATGATTCGCGTGGCGGACGGCCAGCCCGTGTTGAATCTCTGCGCGAACAATTATCTCGGCCTCGCGCAACATCCGGCGGTGGCGGCGGCGGCCCAGGCCGCGCTGGAGCAATGGGGCTACGGTTGCGCGAGCGTGCGCTTCATCTGCGGCACGCAGGGAGTTCACAAGCAACTGGAGCAGAAGCTCAGCGAGTTCCTCGGCACGGAGGACACGATTCTGTATTCCTCCTGCTTCGACGCCAACGGAGGTTTGTTTGAGACACTGCTCGGCCCGGAGGACGCGGTCATTTCCGATGAATTGAATCACGCCAGCATCATTGACGGCGTACGGCTTTGCAAAGCGCAGCGCCTGCGCTATCTCAACAACAATCTGGCCGACCTTGAAGCGAAGCTAAAGGAGGCCGAGGCCAACCAGGCGCGCTTCAAACTGATCGCGACCGACGGCGTGTTCTCGATGGACGGCTACATCGCGAATCTTGCCGGCATCTGCGATCTGGCCGAACGCTACGGCGCACTGGTGATGGTAGATGATTCGCACGCCGTCGGCTTCATGGGCAGGACCGGGCGCGGCACGCACGAACATTGCGGGGTTATGGGCCGCGTGGACATCATCACCGGGACTTTGGGCAAGGCGTTGGGCGGTGCCAGCGGCGGCTACACGAGCGGCCGGCGGGAAATCATCGAACTGCTTCGGCAACGTTCCCGGCCGTATCTGTTCAGCAACACCCTCGCCCCGAGCATCACCGGCGCGTCCCTCCGAGTCCTGGAACTGTTGACTGAATCCACCGGGCTGCGCGACGCGCTGGAAGCAAACACGAGATTCTTCCGGGGAGGCATGACGAAACTCGGTTTCACCATTCTGCCCGGCACGCATCCGATCTGTCCGGTCATGTTGGGTGATGCCGCGCTCGCGACGCGGTTTGCCGACGCGATGCTGGCGCAGGGCGTCTATGTGATTGGCTTTTCATTCCCGGTCGTGCCCAAGGGCAAGGCGCGCATCCGCACGCAGATTTCCGCCGCACACTCGCGGGCCGACCTGGAGTTTGCCCTGGAGAAGTTCGCGGTCGTGAAGCGAGAATTGGGTTTGTGAGGCGGCTCCAGGGCTGAGACGTCGTGCAATACGTGCTTGAACATTTCGCCGTCGCGGTTTGTGCCATCACCGGTGTGCTGGCCGGCAAAGGCAAGCAACTCGATCTGTTCGGCGTCGTGGTGTTGGCTCTCGTCACGGCGCTGGGCGGTGGCACGATCCGTGATCTCGTGTTGGGCGCGTCGCCCATTTTTTGGATTGCCGATCCGCATTATGTTCACACGGCCGTCGCGGCGGCCTTGGTGACGTTCGTGGTGGCGCGTTTTTGGGAAATGCCGCAAACCGTGCTCCTCGTCGCGGACGCCTTCGGCCTCGCGCTGTTCACCATGATCGGGGTGGAAAAATCCCTCGCCTGTGGAGTGTCGAACACCATCGCAATTTTTCTCGGCGTGGTGACTGGCGTGGGCGGCGGCCTGATGCGGGATGTGCTTTCGGGCGAAATTCCGCTCGTATTCCGCAAGGGTATCTACCTCTACGCCACGGCGGCTTTTTGCGGCGCCGGGTTGTTTGTTCTGCTGGGGCGTTTGCTGCCGGGCTACGCGGCCAACCGGCTCATTGCCGCCGCCGCGATTCTGCTCCTGCGGCTCGCGGCCATTCGCTGGAAACTGAGCCTGCCCATGTTCAAACTTCGTAGCGCGGAAACGGCGGGGCCGGCGCGCACTGAAACCAAGCTGCCGCCCGGTCGGTGAATCCATCCGACCTGCGATGCCGGCACCGCCAGTTCCGACTTGCGGGCTCGTGGTTGGAGCGGTGGGGGCGGTGCGGGCGCACCAACGGCCGGCGGAAGACGCGTTCTTTGCATTTCAATTTCCCGCGCTTCTCTGGTAAGGAACCGGCATGAATCACCGCTTCGCCCTGCACCAGGCCAATCTTCCCGACGCGTCGCGGCCGGATTCGCTGGAGAACCCTCATGACCACCCTGAATCCTGAAGTCACTCAATTCCTCTCGACGCAACCGCTCAAGCTGTTCATCGGCGGACGTTGGGTCGCCGCGCAGAGCGGAAAAACATTTGAAACCCGCGATCCCGGCGAGGGCAAGGTCCTGGCCACGGTCGCGGCCGGCGAAGCGGCAGACGTGGATGCTGCCGTGGTGGCGGCGCAGGACGCCTTCCACCGGAGTGGCTGGGCCACAATGCCGGTCAACGACCGCGCCGTGATTTTGCATCGCCTCGCCGACCTGATCACAAAGCATCAGGATCATCTGGCGCAGATCGAATCGCTGGACGTCGGCAAACCTCGCGCTCAGGCTGCCGGTTTCGACGTGCCCCACGCGGCGCAGACGTTTCGTTATTACGCCGACTTGGCCGTTCACACGCGCCGCCGCGAGCCGATTGCGGTTTCGGGTTTTGACGCACGCACGATCCGCGTTCCGTACGGTGTCTGCGGATTTATCTTTCCCTGGAACTTCCCGTTTCTGCTCGTGGGTTGGGGCGTTGCGCCTGCGTTGGCGGCCGGCAACACCGTCGTCATCAAGCCCGCGGAGGACACGCCGCTTTCGACGCTTTACTTCGCAAAGCTCGCGGAGGAAGCCGGCGTGCCGCGTGGCGTAGTCAACGTCGTCACCGGTTTCGGCGAAACCGCTGGCGCGGCCCTCGCCCGGCATCCGGGGCTGAAACGGATGTCCTTCACCGGTTCGCCCGAAGTCGGGCGGCTCATCGCCGTGGCGTGCGGTCGGAATCTCGTGCCCGTGAAACTCGAACTCGGTGGCAAGGGGGCGGCGGTGGTTTTCGACGATGTAAACGTGGACGCGGTGGCCGCAGCGCTGGCGGGGGCGGTGACGCTGAACGCCGGCCAGGTGTGCTGCACGGCCACGCGCTGGGTGGTTCACGAAAAAATCCGCGATGCGTTCGTGCAAAAGGTCACGGCTACAATGGCGGCGATGAAGATCGGTTACGGTGCCAGCCCCGACACCAATCTCGGCCCCGTGGTCAGCGAAAAGCAGCGTTCGCGCGTGCTGGGCTATCTCGACGAGGGCGTGCGGACCGGCGCGAAACTGCTGCTGGAAGGCGGTCGTGCCGAAGTCAAGGGCCACGAGCAGGGCTACTACGTCAAGCCGGCGCTGCTGGCCGGCGATCCTGACAACGTCTGCGCGCGCGAGGAGATTTTCGGGCCGGTCGCCTATGTGATGGTCTTCCACGAGGAAGACGAAGTGATAGATCTGGTCAACCGTTCCGCCTACGGCCTGGCGAACAGCGTTTGGAGCAACAACCTGGAGCGCGCGAATCGCGTGGCGGAGCGATTGATCGCGGGGAACAGTTGGATCAACGCGCACAATCTTTTTGCTCACGGGATTCCGTACGCAGGGTGCAATCTGAGTGGTTGCGGGGGCGGCGTGCTCGGACCGGAAACGCTTGCGGATTATCTCCGCAACCAATCCATCGTGCGTCCGCTCGGGTGATTTCTGGCCTGCCGTTGACCAAAGACGATCATGTTTACCATTGCCCTTGCCATGAATCTGCGTCCCGGCGCTTACGAGCGCTACCGGCTGGCCCACGATCAGCTCTGGCCTGAACTCGCCGCCGGCATGAGCGCGAATCAGGTCAGTATGGCGATTTATCGCGACGCCGACCGGCTCTTCCTGTTTGCCACGGCGCCCAGCGAAGCGCACTGGGAGCGCAGCCGCCAGGATCCGATTCTCGCACGGTGGGATGCGCGCATGACGGAGCTGTTGGAAACAGACGAGCGAGGCGACATTGCGTTCACGGTTCTTCCGAAAGCTTTCGGTTTCGGCCAGTTCAAATAGCGGTTGAAGTTCGCCTCAATTGAATCCGGGGCCACGTCCGGCAGCGGACAACGCGACCCGCCGCGCGCGGCGGCTCGAATAATCGTTGCCATCGCGAGATGGCGCGGGCATTTTCGCGCCGCATTGCGAAACATGAAAATCAAGACCAGTCAGCCGGACGGAATGTTGGATGAAACTGTGAGCCTTCAATTGCCAACGAATTGGAAATGGCTGGGCCGGACTGTGAGCGGACTGTTACTCGGGTTGCTCGGGATGGTTTCATCCGCCGCAGACGAAGCAAATCCGTTCGTCAAACAGGAACCGCCTCCGTTGGTCGGCGCTTGGGACCTTGTGGTGCATGGCGCGGGCGGCGATTACCCATCCTGGCTGCAGATCAGCCAGTCCGGTTACCGCACGCTCGTTGGCAGCTACGTCGGCCAGTTCGGCAGCGCGCGGCCGGTCGCGCGGATCGAGCACGATCAAGGCCGTCTCCGTTTCTCGCTGCCGCCCCAGTGGGAACGTCGCACCAATGACGTGGTCGTCAAAGGCCGGCTGGCCGGCGATGGGTTGCGCGGGGAAATTACCGACGACGACGGGAAACGCTTGAATTGGGAAGCACGGCGCGCTCCGGCGCTTCGGCGGGAGGCTTTACCCTCCTGGGGCAAGCCGATTGAGTTGTTCAATCGGCGCGACCTGACTGGTTGGCGGCCCCGGCATTCCGGGAGCAAGCATGGCTGGCAGGTTCAGGATGGTTGCCTGACAAACGCCGTCCCGGGAAATGACCTGATGACGGAGCAACTGTTCAACGACTTCAAGCTCCATGCGGAATTCCGTTTTCCAAAAGGGAGCAACAGTGGCCTTTACTTGCGGGGACGCTACGAAGTGCAGATCGAAGACAACTTCGGCCAGGAACCGGACTGCCATCGCATCGGCGGCGTGTACGGTTTTCTGTCGCCCTGCGCCAATGCCGCCAAGCCGGCCGGTGAATGGCAGACTTTGGAAGTGACGCTCGTGGGCCGGCTCGTCACCGTGGTGTTGAACGGTGAGCGAATCATCGAGCGGCAGGCCATTCCCGGTATCACGGGCGGCGCGCTCGATAGCGACGAAGCAAAACCCGGTCCGATCCTTGTGCAGGGCGATCACGGCCCGATTGCTTTTCGGAAACTGACGCTCACGCCGGGGAAGTAATGTGACATTGCCCGCGGTGGGGGCTGGATGCTTTGTGTGAGAAATTCCGGCGCGGCTTTTGGAAGACTTGAGCGGGCCCGTCCGTTTTCATCGCGCCGGATTGTAATTCAACCACGGCCCAAGCCAGCGTTCCATTTCGCCGCAGGGCCGGCCTTTTCGATGGGCGAGGTCTTGGACCTGATCTCGTTCGAGTTTGCCGACGGCAAAATATTTTGATTCGGGATGTGCGAAGTAGAGACCGCACACCGAGCTTCCGGGCCACATGGCGAAGCTTTCCGTGAGTTTGATGCCAGTGTGCTTCTCGACGTCGAGCAGATCCCAGAGGAGCGCCTTCTCCGTGTGATCCGGGCAGGCGGGATAACCGGGGGCTGGGCGGATGCCGCGGTATTTTTCTTCGATCAAGTCTTCGGTGGTCAATGACTCCAACTTGCCAAAGCCCCATTCCGCGCGCGCGCGTTGGTGCAGGTATTCTGCAAAAGCCTCGGCCAAACGGTCGGCCAGTGCCTCAGCCATGATCGCGTTGTAGTCATCGAGGTCGGTTTTGAAGCGCTCGACGATTTCTTTCAGGCCGTGACCGCTGGTGACGGCGAAGGCGCCGATGAAGTCCGCGTTAGCTTCCGGCGTTTGGGCTTTGGGAGCGATGAAGTCGGCCAAGCACCAGTTCGGCGTGCCGTCGCCTTTTTCGATTTGCTGGCGCAGAAAATGGAATTTGGTCCGCAGAAACCGGCGCGAGCCGTTGGTGTAAACTTCCACGTCGTCGCCGACGGAATTCGCCGGGAACAGTCCATAGACGCCGCGCAGTTCCAGCTTCTTTTTCGCGACCAAGTCGTTCAACAAATCTTGGGCGTCGGCGAAAAGGCGTCGTGCTTCCGCGCCGTGCTTCTCGTGCTGGAGGATTTTCGGATAAACGCCGCGCAATTCCCAGGTGTGGAAGAACGGCGACCAATCAATGAACGGCACGATGTCTTCCAGCGAAATCGCCAACGCGCCTGCGTGGCCGTGCGACGTGCCGCACTCGCAGCGGCCGGGATTGAACTCACCGGACGAGAGCGTGCGGAGGCCGGTGAACTCCGGCTTCGGCAAATCATCGAATTTCAGCTTCGGCGCGTTGGCGCGGGCTTGTTCGATGGGCAACAACTTCACCTGTTGCCCGGCGTAATGAGCGCGAGCCTGCTCGTAATCTTCGCGCAGTTGTTTTACGAACGCTGCCTTGCCGTCCGCACTCAGCAGACTGCTCGTCACCGGCACGGCGCGGCTGGCGTCGAGCACGTGGACCACCGGTTCGCTGTAACCGGGCCCAATCTTTACCGCCGTGTGCGCGCGGCTCGTGGTCGCGCCGCCGATGAGCAGCGGAACTTTGCAACCGGTGCGTTCCATCTCGCGCGCGACGTGCGCCATCTCATCGAGCGATGGCGTGATGAGTCCGCTGAGACCGATGATGTCCGCCTTTTCCAGTTTCGCGCGTTCGAGGATTTTCTCGCACGGCACCATCACGCCCATGTCAATCACTTCGTAATTGTTGCACGCAAGCACAACGCCGACGATGTTCTTGCCGATGTCATGCACATCGCCTTTCACAGTGGCGAGGATGATTTTGCCCTGCGCTTTTACGCTTTCGCCGCGTGCCACCATCGCGGCCTTCTCGGCTTCCATGAACGGCGTGAGATAAGCGACGGCCTTCTTCATCACGCGCGCAGATTTTACGACCTGGGGCAGGAACATTTTGCCGGCGCCGAACAAATCACCGACCACGCCCATGCCGGCCATCAGCGGCCCTTCGATCACCGTGAGCGGCTTGCCGTATTTCTGGCGCGCTTCTTCGATGTCGGTGTCAATGAACGCATCAATGCCGCGAACGAGCGAATGCGAGAGACGTTCCTCGACCGTGCCTTTGCGCCATTCTTCTTCCTTCTTCTCGGTCGCATCGGTTTTTCCTGCGCCGGCGGCTTTGATTTTTTCGCCGTAAGTTACCAGCCGTTCGGTGGCATCCGGGCGACGGTTGAGCAAAACATCTTCCACCAACTCTTTCAATTCCGGCTCGATTTCTTCATAAACTTCCAACATGCCGGCGTTCACGATGCCCATATCGAGCCCAGCCTTGATGGAGTGGAAAAGGAACGCGCTATGCATTGCCTCGCGCACTGCGTTGTTGCCGCGGTAGCTGAAACTCACATTGCTGATGCCGCCGCTCACTTTGGCCTGCGGCAGGTGCTCTTTGATCCAATGGGTGGCCCGGATGAAATCAACCGCGTAGTTGGCGTGTTCTTCAATCCCCGTCCCGACCGTCAAAACATTGGGATCGAAAATGATATCCTCGGGTGGAAAGCCGACTTGCCGGGTCAAAATGTCGTAGGCCCGCTTGCAGACTTCAATGCGCCGCTCGAAGGAATCCGCCTGACCACGTTCGTCGAACGCCATCACGACCACGGCGGCGCCGTAGCGCAGAACTTTTTTCGCGTGTTCGATGAATTTCGCTTCGCCCTCCTTGAGCGAAATGGAATTTACGATGCCTTTGCCTTGAAGACATTTCAGGCCGGCTTCAATGACTTCCCATTTCGACGAGTCCACCATGATCGGAACTTTGGCGACTTCGGGTTCGCTCGCGAGCAGGAGCAGGAAGCGCGTCATAGCGGCGACGCCGTCAATCAGCGCTTCGTCCATGCACACGTCAATGATGTTTGCGCCGTTCTCGACTTGCTGGCGCGCGACGCTCACTGCTTCCTCGTATTTGTTTTCCTTGATGAGCTTCGCGAACTTTGGAGAACCAGCTACGTTCGTGCGCTCGCCGATCATGAGAAACGTGCCGGGCTGTTGCGTGAATGGCTGCGAGCCGGAGAGGCGGAGGGGAATAGGAGCGCCGAGTACCGCCTCGGCTCGTTGCGGGTCGGGGTTGGAACGAGCCAAGGCGGTGCTCGGCGCTCCGATCTCTCGCGGATGGCGTCCATCCAAGGCCTTCGCAATCGCCGCGATGTGTTCTGGTGTGTTGCCACAGCAACCGCCGGCGATGTTGAGCAAGCCGCTCGATGCGAACTCGCCGAGGAAGCGGCCCATGTCATCGGGCGTGAGATCAAAGCCCGTGGGTGAAAGCGGATTCGGCAGACCGGCGTTCGGATAGCAGGAAATCGCCGTGCTGGATTTCTCCGCCAACTCGGCGAGGAAGGGCCGCATCAGGTCCGGGCCCAGTGAACAGTTCAGGCCAACTGCGATTGGCTTCACATGCTTCACCGCCGTCCAGAACGCTTCGATCGTTTGGGCAGAGATCATCGTCTCGCCACCGCGACCAACCGCCGCCGAGATCATGATCGGCAGAATCTTTTTGTCCTGCTCGAACACTTCCTGAATCGCCACGAGCGCGGCTTTGGCGTTGAGCGAGTCGAAGATGGTCTCGACCAGCAGCAAATCCGAGCCGCCAGAGATCAACGCGCGGACTTGGTTTGCGTAGGCGGCTTTGACCTGATCGAATGTGCAGACCCGAAAGCCCGCATCTTCCGCGTCGGGGGAGTTGGAGAGCGAAACCGTCAGCGGCCCGATGGCGCCCGCCACGAAGCGCTGCCGTCCGGTTACATTGGCGATGCGGTCGGCCCAAACGCGGCATTGCCTGGCCGACTGCTCGTTGATTTCCCAAGCGAGGTCGTTGAGCGATTTGTCTTCGATGATTTTCTGGTAGAACGCGGGGTCTTTGCGGCCGCCATGTTCGCGCGGGTCGTCCACGAAGAATTCGCTCTGGCCAATGCTCGTGGCCGAGAAAGTGTTCGTCTCGATGATGTCCGCGCCGGCCTCGAGGAAGCGACGATGGATGTCGCCAATCGTATCGGGTTGCGTGAGCGAGTAGAGGTCGCCGTTGTTCTTGAGATCCTTCTTCGCGCCTGCAAACCGCTCGCCGCGCATATCGGCCTCGCTCAATCCGTAGCTGCGGATCGTCGTTCCCATCGCGCCGTCAATGATGGCGATGCGGTTACGCAACAGCCTGGCGAGTTCTTCGCCCCGCGCCAGCGGGCTTGATTGATTTTCGCTCACGGACGGCAAAGTAGCGTGCAGGCAGGGCAGTGCCAAGTTAAAAATCAACGCATCTGGATATGACGATATGAACAATGGCCATTTCGTCGTTGGCCCTTGGTTCAGTTGCGAACAATTTCTGAGCAGCTTTGATTCACTCTCCTGATGACAATATACGCGTGAGGCTCGCCAAGGGTTTGCTTGATTACGCCCCGCCGATTTCTACACTGCTTTCATGCTCGGTGAAGGAATCATCAAAGGAATGGCGGAGACGGCGAGGAATTTCCTCGGCAGCTACGTCAACGATGAGCGTTTGACCACCGTGCCGTATCCCGAGGAGCGGATTCCGTTGGCGGAAAATGTCCGGCAGTTCCCATTTCTCGTTTACGATACCGCTGATTGGCAGAAGGGGCTGCGTTGCGTGGCCTGCCAGATTTGTGAGAAGGAATGTCCGCCCAAGTGCATCTACATCGTCAAGAGCAAGGACAAGAAACCGGACTACATGGGCAAGGCCCAGTTTTATCCGGCGACCTTCGATATTGATATCTCGGTTTGCATGAGTTGCCAGATTTGCGTCGAGGTGTGCCCGTTCGACTCGATCAAGATGGACAAGGAGTTCGAGCTGAGCAACCACGACCGGTTCGGCAGCCTTTTATTCGACAAATCGAAGCTCGCCCGGTCCAACGAATATTACCACCACATCCGGCCGACTGAGGCCGCCGAAGTGGATGCCCGGTTGGCGGTCGAGAAGGCCAAGGCGGAAGCCAAAGCGAAGGCCGACCTTGAGGCCAAGGCGAAAGCCGCTGCCTCGCCCAAACCTGCGCCACCTGCGCCCGCTGCGGCCATCGCGGCCTGAGGAGCGACAGGGAACAAGGGATTTTCAGACTGATGCCCGATACATTGGACCAGATATTCGTTTCGTTGAAGCACTGGGTGCTCGGCCTGCTGCCGGCTCAACCGGAATGGTTGCCGCCGGTGGTTTCGTGTCTGCTTTCGATTGCGGTCATCATCGTTGCGTTCGCCACGCTGTTTGCCATCACGACCTGGCTGGAGCGCAAGGGCCTTGCGCGCATCCAAAACCGCTACGGCCCGAACCGCGCCGGCATTCCGCTGACCAACATCAGCCTGTTCGGGCTCGGCCAACCCGCCGCCGACGGCATCAAGGCGCTCACGAAGGAAGATATTGTTCCCTACGCGGCCGACCGGTTCGTACATTTCCTCGCGCCGGTCGTGCTGGTGATACCCGTTTTGCTTTCTTACGCGGTGCTGCCGGTGGGCCGCAACATGACCGCCGTTGATCTCGATGCCGGCTACTGCCTTGATGATGCTGAGCGCGCGATTGAAGGTGATGACGGGCCGCTTTTGATCCTCAAGAGCCGCCTTG
>WBZT01001820.1_pt1 | contig 15346 bp, 14 predicted proteins | sample 5204241 | NCBI WGS metagenome assembly WBZT01 (sample SAMN12344358, study PRJNA552823) | activated sludge metagenome | biome: Activated sludge suspended growth; feature: Nitrification reactor; material: Wastewater; isolation source: activated sludge from nitrification reactor of wastewater... | reverse complement strand
CGCCGAGGAACAGCATCGAGAAGAACGGCCCGTCGTTGAGCGCCGACGCGATGTACGCGCCGCGGTCGCGCTTGTCGCCGTAGCGCCCGGTGAAGGCGAGCCACAAGCCGCCGTTGGAGTTGTCGATCGCCACCAGCATCGCCAGCACCGAGATGCCCATGATGCCGTCCATCCCGACAATGTGGCCGATCACGATCACCAGCGAAGCCGGGATGATCGACTTGCACAGCAGCACGACCCCGGCCGTCGCGAGCACCGGTCCCGAGGTCTTGAGCGTGACCTGCATGCCGGTGGCGAAGATCAGCAGTGCGATCAGCGGCAGAGCGCTGCCCTGGAACAGCGCGGTGGTGAACGAGCCGAGCTTGAAGAACCCGGGTGCGAAGGTGCCGATGATCGAACCGAGCACCAGCGGGATGACCATCAGGCCGCCCGGGATGCGGCTCATCCAGTCGTACATCGGAACGATGGGCCGCCTGGCGGCTGCGGACTGCGACATGGCGGCGATCTCCGGAAGGCTCACCCGTACGTACAGGTTGTGCGCAGATGTTGGCGGTGCGGTGCGCGCCTGTCAAGGCTCAGGGCGTGCGGCACACGAAGGGCAGGTTCGCCTGCAGCCACGTCGAATGCGGCAGCCAGGGCCCGAGCAGCGTGAGCGCGGCGCTCGCCAGCAGCGTGACGCCGGCGATGCGGCGCGTGAGGGGCCGCGTGCCCCAGAGTGCCAGGCGCCCGGCGCCGAAGGCGGCCAGCAGCATCGAGGGCATCGTGCCGAATCCGAACGCCGCCATCGTCGCCGCGCCGCGCCGCGCGTCGCCTTGTGCCGCCGCGATCATCAGCACGGTGTAGACGAAGCCGCAGGGCATCCAGCCCCAGACCATGCCGAAGGCCAGTGCGCGCGGCGCGCTGGTGACGGGCAGCAGGCGGCGCCCGAGCGGCGCGATGCGCTGCCACAGGCGCCGGCCGATGCCCGAGCCCGGATCGCGCAGGTGGCCGAACGCCACCAGCGCAGCGAGCAGCAAGGCGGCGGCCGACAGCGCGCGCAGCGTGCGGCGCACGGCGTCGATGTCGAGGAGGGCGAGCGCGGCCGCCATGACGCCGCCTGCCGCGAGTCCGGCCAGCGCGTACGACAGGATGCGGCCGAGCTGGTAGCCGAGCAGCAGCCCGGGCCGCGGCCGGCCGCCGCGCCCCTTGGCCGTGGCGATGCCCAGTGCGGCCGAGATGCCGCCGCACATGACCAGGCAATGCCCGCTGGCGGCCAGCCCCAGCAGCAGCGCGGCGCCGAGCGTCAGCGCGTCGCTCATCGCGACGCGCGCACCGGCGGCTCCGGCGCGCGTGCTGCCGCAGGGGCAGGACCGGCCGTGGGCGCGGCGCCGCTCGCCTTCGCCGCCGGATCGTCCAGCAGCGGCAGGATCGCCGGGCTGTCCAGGTCGTCGAACTGCTCGTGTTCGACGGCCCAGAAGAACGCGATGCCCGCGCCGACGAGCAGCACGATCGACAGCGGGATCATGACGACGAGGATGTTCATGCCGCCGCCCGCCGTGGCGCCGGCGTGGCGGGCGGCGCCGGCGTCGGCGCCGTGCGCCCGATGCGCAGCGCGTTGAGGATCACGACCAGCGAGCTGGCCGACATGCCGATCGCCGCCAGCCACGGCGGCACGAAGCCCAGCGCGCCCAGCGGCACCACGGCCAGGTTGTAGGCCAGCGCCCAGCGCTGGTTCTGGCGCAGCACGGTCATCGTCTGGCGCGCGACGGCGCGTGCCTGTGCCAGCGCCGCCAGGTGCGCGCCGTCGAGGACGATGTCGCCGCTGGCGCGCGCCAGCTCGCTGCCGCAGGCGAGTGCGATCGCGACATCGGCGCCGGCCAGCACCGGCGCGTCGTTGATGCCGTCGCCGACTGCGACGACGCACGCGCCGCCGGCGCGCAGCGTGCGCAGCCGCTCGAGCTTGGCTTCGGGGCTCTGGCGCGCGCGCCAGACCGCGACCCCGAGGCGCTGCGCGAGCGCCTCGACACGGGCCTGGGCGTCGCCGCTGGCGAGCTCGATCGCCACGCCGTCGGCACGCAACGCGTCGAGCGCCGCGCGCGCGCCAGGGCGCAGCCGCTCGCGCAGCGCGAACGTCGCGACCGGGCGGCCGTCCTGCGCGAGCACGACGGCGTCGTCGTCGACGGCGCCCGGGTCGCCGTCGATCGCCCAGCGCGGCTGCCCCAGCCGCAGGCGGCGTCCATCGACCACGCCTTCGATGCCGCTGCCGGCCGCTGCGCGCACCTCGCTCGCCGTGCGCAGCGGCAGGTGCTGCGCCGCGCGTGCCAGCGCCTGCGCCACCGGATGGTGGCTCGTGCGCGCGAGCGCGGCGCCGGTCGCGAGGGCCGCGTCGCGATCCGCGGCCTGCACCTGCACCAGCTCCAGCTCGGCCGCGGTGAGGGTGCCGGTCTTGTCGAACACGGCGTGCGTGGCGCGTGCCAGGCCCTCGATCGCGTCGGTGTGCACGACGAAGACGCCGCGCGCGGCGAGCACCGCCAGCGCGCGCGTCAGCGCCGCCGGCACCGCGAGCGCGAACGCGCACGGGCACGAGACGACGAGCACGGCCAGCGTGGCCGTGAGCGCGCGCGCCGGATCGACCACGCTCCAGCCGAGCGTGCACAGCGTCGCCAGCGCGAGCACGCGCGCGACGAAGCCGGCCGCCGCGCGCTCGCCTGCGCGCGCCAGGCGCGGGCGTTCACTCTGCGCACGCGCGACCAGTGCTGCGATGGCGGCCAGCGCGGTATCGGCGCCGACCCGCGTCACACGGGCCAGCACCGGACCTTCGAGCACGACGCTGCCGCCGGTGAGCGCGTCGCCCCGCGTCTTGGACACCGGCGCCGATTCGCCGCTGAGCAGCGACTCGTCGACGCGGCAGGCGGCGCTTTCGAGCACCGCATCGGCGGGCACGCGTTCGCCTTCGGCGACCTGCACGCGCTCGCCGCAGGCGAGCTCGAGCGCGCCGATGCGCTCGATCGTGCCGTCGGCGCGCAGCCGCTCGGCGTAGGCGGGCGCGACGCGCGCCATCGCGTCGACCAGCCCGGCGGCCCGATGGCGCGCCCGCATCTCGAGATGACGCCCGACCAGCAGGAAGAACACGAACATGCTGACCGAATCGAAATACACCTCGCCGCTGCCGCGCAGTGCCTCGACCACGCTGGCCGCGTAGATGAGCGCCACGGCGAGCGCGACCGGCACGTCCATGCCCAGCCTGCGTGCGCGCAGCGCGCGCCAGGCGCCGGCGAAGAAGGGCTGCGCCGAGTAGAAGACGACCGGCGTCGCCACCAGCAGCCCCAGCCAGCGCATCGCCTCGCGCGTGGCCGCGTCCATCGTCGTGAACGCGCCCAGGTACAGCGCGCTCGCGTACATCATCGCCTGCATCGCGCCGAAGCCGGCGACGACGAGCCGCTTGAGCGCGGCGTGCGCCTCGCGCCGGCGCGCGTCGTCCAGCGAGGCGGCGTCCAGCGGCAGCGCGCGATAGCCGGTGTGTGCGAGCGCCGCGAGGATCGCGCCGAGATCGGTGCGCGCCGGCTCCCAGAGCACGCGCGCGCGCTGCGCCGCCGCGTTGACCTGCACCGAGACGACGCCGGGTGCGGCGCCGAGCGCGCGCTCGATCAGCCACACGCAGGCCGCGCAGCGGATGCCGTCGACGAGCAGCAGCGCCTCGCTGCGCCCGGCGTCGAGCGTGCGCACGACGTGGCGCGCCAGCTCCGGTCGCTGCCAGACCTGCGCGCTGCGCTGCGCCTCCTGCGGATCGGGCGCCTGCGCCGAGGGGGCGCTGCGCACGCGGTAGTAGGCGGCCAGGCCCAGCTGGTCGATCCACTCGGCCGCGGCCCGGCAGCCGTGACAGCACACCAGGTGCGCGACGCCCTCGACCACCGCCAGCGGTGCATCGGCCGGCAGCGGCTCGCCGCAGTGCCAGCAGGCGGCGGCGGTCATGGCCTGCCGTCGGCCAAGGCGCGGCATGCGCCGCAGGCGCGTGCGCGCCTGGTTGCGCTCATGGCTTCGTCTCGCTGGCGGGCGGCGGCCGCGCGACCGGCACCTCCCTCAGCACGTGCGGGCCGCTCACCGGCAGCGGCGGATCGACGTAGCGTTCGGCGACGGTGATCAGCCAGATGCTGCCGGCCACCGAGGCGGCGAAGACGGCGATGCCCAGCCAGACGATGCCCTGGCGGTACCACGCGCGCGCGGGGTCGCGCGGCGCCGCGTCATGGCCTGCCGGCCGCACCGCCGTGGGACAGCGAATAGACATAGGCGGCCACGACGCGCGCATCGTTCTCGCCCAGCCGCGTGCGCCAGGCTGGCATGATGCCGCCGCGCCCGCCGCGGATGGTGGTCTCGAGGGTCTCCAGATCGCCCCCGTAGAGCCAGGCCTTGCCGGTCAAGTTCGGCGCCCCCATGGCCGGGTTGCCCTGGCCTTCGGCGCCGTGGCAGGCGGCGCACACGGTGGTGAAGACCTCCTTGCCGGCAGCCGCCTTGGCCGCGTCGTGCGGCGCGCCGGCCAGGCCGAGCACGACGTTGGCGAGGTTGGCGATCTCGTCGTCCTTGTACTGCTGGCCCCAGGCCGGCATCACGCCGCGGCGCCCGTCGAGGATGCTGGTGAGGATCGTTTCGCCGTCGCCGCCGTACAGCCAGACCGCATCGTCGAGCGCGGGCGCGCCGAGCTCCCGGTTGCCGTGACCCGCGCGGCCGTGGCAGGCGGCACAGTTGTCGCGGAACAGCACCTCGCCCATGGCCAGCGCGTCGCGATCGCCGGCGAGCTGCTCGACCGGCAGCTTGGCCCAGCGCTGCATGTTCGCCGCCAGCAGCGCGTCGTTGCCGGCGGTGTGGCGCGCCAGCTCCGCGTGCGAGGTCCAGCCCAGCGTGCCCTTGAAGTTGCCGAAGCCCGGATAGAGGACGAGGTAGGCGAAGGCCGAGAAGAAGAGCGCGAACGAGATCAGGACCCACCACAGCGGCAGCCGGTGCATGCCCTCGCGTATCGCCCCGTTGGCCCAGGCGTGGCCGGTCGTGCCGTCGGGCAGCACGGGCACCTTCGCGCGCGGGCCCCACAGGAAGAGGAAGAAGGTGACGCCCAGGTTGAACACGATGAGGACGATCACCCAGCCCGCCCAGAACTCGCTCATGGCCTGTCCTCCGCGGCGGCGCCGACGTCTTCCATCGGCAGACGCGCCAGATCGTCGTGCGTGCGCTTGTGATGCGGCAGCCAGGCCCAGACCCAGATGCCGAGGAAGGCGACCATCATCGCGACGATGATGCCGCCGGCGATCGGACCCCAGATCGGATTCACGATGCGCTCGCCGCCGATGCCGGTGCCGCCGCCGCGGCGGGCGCTGCCGGCACGTTGTCCACGCCCAGGCCCTGCAGGTAGGCGACGAGCGCATCCATCTCGGTCTTGCCGGCGACCGCCTTCGGGGCGTTCTTGATGTCGGCGTCCGTGTACGGGTCGCCGAGCGTGCGCAGCACCCGCATGCGCGCCTGGATGTCCTTGCCGTCGACGAGTGCGAGCGCGAGCCACGGGTACTCGGGCATGTTCGACTCCGGCACCACCTGGCGCGGGTCCATCAGGTGCAGCCGCTGCCACTCGTCGGAATACTTGCCGCCCACGCGCGCCAGGTCGGGCCCGGTGCGCTTGCTGTCACACTGGAAGGGCCGGTCGTAGACCGACTCGCTGGCGGTGGAGTAGGCGCCGTAGCGCTGTGTCTCGAAGCGCAGCGCGCGGATCATCTGCGAGTGGCACAGGTAGCAGCCGTCGCGCACGTAGATGTCGCGTCCGGCCAGGCGCAGCGGATCGTAGGGCTTGACGCCCGCCGCCGGCTGCACCTTGTTGGCCTCCATGAACAGCGGCGTGATCTCGGCCAGCCCGCCGAGCGAGACCATGACCGCGATCAGGATGCCGAGCAGCCAGACGTGCTTCTCGATGAATTCGAAGTGGCGATAGGCCATCGCGCGCTCCTCAGCCGTGCGCCGGCAGCGGCGCCGGCATCTGGTTGGGCTCCGGCTCGGGGATCGGCACCGGGATCGGCGAGATGATCGTCTGGCGCGCGTCGGCGGCGGTGTACCAGAGGTTCCAGGCCATCACCCACATGCCGAGCCAGATCAGCACGCCGCCGAACCAGCGGATCATGTACAGCGGCTTGATCGCGATCAGGCTGTCGAGGAACGAGTGCGTGAGCGCGCCGTCGGCGCCGGTGGCGCGCCACATCATGCCCTCGGTCACGCCGGCCGCCCACATCGCGATCACGTACAGCAAGGTGCCGATCAGGTGCAGCCAGAAGTGCAACTCCATGCCCCGGTTCGAGTGCATCGCCGGGCGGCCGAGCGCGCGCGGCGCCATCGCGTAGAGCGAGCCGATCGTGATCATCGCCACCCACCCGAGCGAGCCCGAGTGCACGTGGGCGATGGTCCAGTCGGTGTAGTGCGACAGCGAGTTCACCGTCTTGATCGCCATCAGCGAGCCTTCGAAGGTGGAAGCGGCGTAGAACACCAGCGCCAGCACCATGAACTTGGCCGCCGGGTCGTGCCTGACGCGATGCCAGGCGCCGTTGAAGGTGAACAGGCCGTTGGCCGCCGAACCCCAGCTCGGCATCAGCAGCACGAGCGAGAACGCCATGCCCACCGACTGCACCCAGTCGGGCAGCGCCGTGTACATCAGGTGGTGCGAGCCGGCCCACATGTAGATCGAGATCAGGGCCCAGAAGTTGACGATCGAGAAGCGGTAGCTCCACAGCGGCTGCTGCGCCTGGCGCGGCACGAAGTAGTACATCATCCCGAGGAAGCCCGCGGTGAGGAAGAACGCCACCGCGTTGTGGCCGTACCACCACTGCACCATCGCGTCGACCGCGCCCGAGTAGATCGGGTACGACTTGGTCAGCGAGACCGGGATCGCGAGGTTGTTGACGATGTGCAGCAGCCCGACGGCGATGATGAAGGCGCCGTAGTACCAGTTGGCGACGTAGATGTGGCGGATGCGCCGCCTGGCCAGCGTGGCGAAGAAGACGACGCCGAAGCTCACCCAGACGACGGCGATCAGGATGTCGACGAACCACTCGGGCTCGGCGTACTCCTTGCTCTGCGTCATGCCCAGCGGCATCGTCACCATCGCGAGCACGCAGATCAGCTGCCAGCCCCAGAACGTGAAGTTGGCCAGCTGCGGCAACGCCAGGCGCGTGTGGCCGGTGCGTTGGATGACGTAGTAGCAGGTGCCCATCAGCGCCGAGCCGCCGAAGGCGAAGATGACGCCGAAGGTGTGGTCCGGGCGCAGCTTGCTGAACGTCAGGAACGGCACGCCCAGGTTCAGCACCGGCCACGCGAGCTGCGCTGCGATGTACATCCCCGCCAGCATGCCGATGATGCCCCACACCGCCGAGGCGAAGATGAACAGGCGGACGACCCGGTCGTCGTAGGTTTCGGTCGTGGGCATGGGCAATCTCGTTGGCGGGCGCGGATTATGCGGATCGTTGCTCACCTTGGGGTGGATGGGGAATCGGGTCTCGTGTCGACACCGGCCTGCGCCCGGTCGTGCGTGCCCGCGCGCGCCCGCGCGTGTCTGCTCACGGCGCGGCCGGGCGCGAGTATGCGCGCCGCGGCGCCCACGCGCCTAGCCGCCCGTCGAGCGCGCCGCGGCGCCCAGCAGGCGCCGGCGCCAGTCCTCGGCCTGCCCGCTGCGCCTGCGCCGCTCGAAGAGCTGGCGCCAGCTCGGCGTCAGCGGCAGCGCGAGCACGGCCTCGAGCACGTCGGGCCGGGTCTCGCGATCGCGGATCAGCGCCAGCAGGCGTGCCACGGAGTGCTGCGGGTGCGGGCGCGCGGCGAGCTCGCAGGCGTCGCCCGCCTGCACCGAGCCCGGCTCGACCACGCCGAGATACCAGCCCGCACGCAGGCTGTGCTGCACCTGCAGCGCCATGTCCGCGACAGCGAAGCGCAGGTTGAGCTTGAAGCAGGGCTGGCGCCCCTGCGTCACCGTGAACAGCGCACTGCCGATGCGCCAGCGGTCGCCGATGCACACCCCGTCCTCGTCGAGGCCTTCGAGGCTCAGGTTCTCGCCGAATGCGCCGGGGCGATCGAACAGCGCCTGCGCGGGCTGCAGGCGGCGCCAGTGCGCGTAGTGCGACCAGGCGTAACAGTGCACGGCCTTGAATTCGCCGCCGTGGGCGCGCAGGTCGCCCTGCTCGTCAGCCTCGAAGCCCAGGGGGCCGACGCGGCAAGGCCCCGCCACCGGCTGCTTGGCGATGCCGCTCGTCGTGTGGCCCAGAACCTGCACGCGGCCGGTCAGCACGCAGCGCACGCGTGGCGCCATCGCCCCCGCCCGCGCAGCAGCACTCACCCCGTCGCCTCGCAGGCGCCGTCGGCACAGCCCGCGCTGCCGGCCGCGTCGCCCGCCGTGGCCTGCACGCCGGGTGCCTGCGCCAGCAGTTGCCCGATCAGCGCGCCCAGGCGCAGTTCGTCGAGGGCACCGAAGTGATGCAGCCGCACGTGCCCGCTGCGGTCGAGCACCAGCGTGCTCGGCGTGCCCTGCAGCTCCCAGCGTGCCATCGTGTGCGGGATCGGGCCGTCGGCCGAGGGTCGATCGACGCCGATCGCAAAGCGCAGCCGGTACTCGTGGATGAAGGCCGCCAGCGCGTGCGGCGGCATCGCGTCGTGGTGCTCGAAGACGCAGTGCAGCCCGACGACCGCCACGTCCTGGGGCGCGAAGGCCTCGTGCACCTTGGCCGCCAGCGGCAACCCGTGCGCGACGCAGCCGGGGCACAGCATCTGGAAGGCATGGATCAGCACCACGCGGCCGCGCAGGTCGGCCAGTTGCGGCGCTGCACGCACGTTGAACCATTGCGAGACCTGCCAATCGGGCAGCAGCGGCCCGGTGCTGTCGTTCATGCGTGAGGCTCCGCTCGTCGTCGAGCGCCGCCGCGGGCGGCACCGCGCGCAGTGTCGTTGATCCGTGGCGGACTTGCGTGCGGGCGGTCTTGCTTGCGCGGCGCGCTGCGAACCGTGCAGCGTGCCCACCTACACTCGCCGCCGATGACCGCGCGACGCCAGTGGGACCGCATCGCCGCGGGAATCTGCGGCGCCATCGTCGCGTGTGCGGCAGGCCCCGCCGGCGCCGCAGCAAGCGCCGCGGCGCACACCGACGGGGCCGGCGCGGCAGCCGCGTCGACGCCTGGCGCGCCGGCTGCGCCTGCGCTGCCGGCGCCGTCCGCCCGAGAATCGCTGCCGAGTTTCGCCGCGCTCGAAGCCGCCGGGGCGACGATCGGCGAGATCCGCATCTCGACGCGGGAGATCTTCGACACCGCCGATCCGCGCGAGGACAACGCGCTGTTTCGGCTGGCCAACCGGCTGCACGTGCGCACGCGCCCCGACGTGATCGCGCGTGCACTGCTGTTCAAGTCGGGCGAGCGCGTCGACGTGCAGGTGATCGAGGAGACCGAGCGCATCCTGCGCGCCAGCCGCTACCTGTACGACGTGCGCATCCGGCCGTTCGCGGTGCACGAGGGCGTCGTCGACATCGAGGTGCTCACGCGCGACACCTGGTCGCTCGACCCGGGCCTGAGCGTCAGCCGCCAGGGCGGCGCCGACTCGAGCGGCGTGAAGCTCGCCGAGTACAACCTGCTGGGCACCGGCGTCGCGCTGAGCGTCGGCCGCTCGCGCAACGTCGACCGTTCGAGCAGCGAGTTTGCGTTGTCCAACCCGCGCGCCTTCGGCAGTTGGACCGCGCTGCGGCTGGCGCACGCGGACAGCAGCGACGGCAGCAGCAACGCCGTCTCGGTCGTGCGCCCGTTCTACCGCCTCGATGCGCGCTGGGCCGCCGGCGTGAGCGCCTCGGACGACGACGCGATCGACGCCGTCTACGCGCGCGGCAGCGCGGTCGGCCAGTACCGGCACCGCGAGCGGCGCGCCGAGGTCTTCGGCGGCCTGTCCCCGGGCCTGGTCGACGGCTGGGTACACCGCGTGTCGCTCGGCGTGTCGCTGCGCGAGGACCGCTATGCCGTCGCGCCCGGGCTCACGGCGCCGGCGCCGCTGCCCGCCGACCAGCACCTGGTGGCCCCGTTCGTGCGGCTCGAACGGCTCGAGGATCGCTTCGAGCGCAAGCTCAACCGCAATCTGATCGGCCAGCCGGAGTACTTCTCGCTCGGCCTGTCGTCGACGCTGCAGCTGGGCTGGGCGACGCCGGCGTTCGGTTCGCGCCAGGCGGGCGCGCTGTATTCGCTGAGCGTCGCACGCGGCTTCGAGTACCGGCCCGACGCGTCCGACCAGTTGCTGATGACGGCGGCGCAGCTGGCCGGCCAGCGTGTCGGCGGTCGCGTCGAGCGCCAGCGGCTGGGCGCGCAGATGCAGTACTACCTGCGACAGAGCTCGCACCGGCTCTTCTACGCCGCGGCCAGCGCGGACGTGCTGACGCGTCCGGCGCTCGAGGATCTGCTGCTGCTGGGCGGCGACAACGGCCTGCGCGGCTACCCGCTGCGCTACCAGAGCGGCACGCGACGCGTGCTGCTCACCGTCGAGCAGCGCTTTTACACCGACCTGTACGTCTGGCGGCTGTTTCGCATCGGCGGTGCGGCGTACCTGGACGCCGGCCGTGCCTGGGGCGGCGGGGACGTCCAGGGCGATCGGCCGTGGCTGGGCAACGTCGGTCTCGGGCTGCGCATCGTCAGCATGCGCTCGGCCTTCAGCAACGTGCTGCACCTGGATGTGGCGCTTCCGCTGCGCGCGCCGCCCGATGTGCGCAGGGTGCAGTTCCTGGTCAAGACGCGGACCAGTTTCTGAGCGCCCGCAGGGCCGCGCTGCGCCCGGCCGGCCCGCGTCGGGGCGCAAGCGCAGCGGCAAAGCGACATCGGCTCGAGAGCGCCCGCGGCGGTCGACGCCGCGGCGATCGCCGACAGCGCGCGCGCGGCTGCCGTGCTCACGACGACTTGGCCACCAGCTCGAAGTGCTCGACCCGCGGCGGCTCGGCGAAGAACGGGCCGACGATGGCGCGCCACTCGGCGAACAGCGGCGAGCCGCGAAAGTGCACCGTGTGATCGTCGAGCGTGTCCCAGAACACCATCAGCAGATAGCGCTCGGCGCTCTCGACGCCGCGGTTGACCTTCCAGCCCTTCATGCCGCGGGCGCGCGCGATGACGGTCTCGAGGCCGCGCCGCATCGCCGCCTCGAACTCCGCCTGCTGCCCGGGCGCGATGCGCAGGTCGGCGACTTCGAGGATCACGTTCGGCTCCGTGACAACGGCGCGGCTACATCTTGCAGCCGCGCCCGGGGTCGGCCAACTGCTTGACGGCGATGCTGACGAAGTCGTTGTTCAGGCCCTTGGACTCGCGCAGGAAGATGTCCTGCACCGGGTTGTGCTGGCGCGACAGCGTGAACTTGCCGCGCGGGCTGTCGATCACCGCCTTGGCCATCGCCGCCTGCAGCGCGTCGCGCTTGGAGAAGTCGCCCTTGACCGCGGCCAGGCCGGCGCCCAGCATCTGCGCCGCGTCGTAGCCCTGCACCGCGTAGACGTCGGCGTTGGTCTTGTAGGCGAGCGCGAAGCTCTTGCGAAACGCGTTGTTGCGCGGCGTGTCGATGTTGTCGGCGTAGTGCAGCGTCGTCAGCACGCCCTGGCCGCCGGGGCCGGCGGCTTCGAGCGTGCCGTCGGTGACGAAGCCCGCGCCGATGAAGGGGATGCTCTTCTTCAGGCCCGCGGCGTCGTAGTCCTTGAGGAACTTGGCCGCGCCGCCGCCGGCGAAGAAGGCGTAGACGATGTCGGGCTTCTGCGCCGCGATCTCGGTCAGCAGGGCCTGGAACTCGACGTTCGGGAACGGCAGCTTCAGGTCCTTGACGACCTTGCCGCCGCCCTTCTCGAAGCCCTCGGTGAAGCCCTTGACCGACTCGGCGCCGGCGGCATAGGCCCAGGTGATGGTCATCGCGCGCTTGTAGCCCCTGGAGGCGGCGACGACACCCGAGCCGTAGCCGGGCTGCCAGTTGCTGAAGCTCGAGCGGAAGATGTTGGGTGCGCACTGCGAGCCGGTGATGTCGTCGGCGCCGGCGTTGGGCACGATGAGCAGCGTGTTGCTCTCCCTGGCCACGCGCGCCATCGCCAGCGCCACGCCCGAGTGCACGGTGCCGACGAGCACGTCGACCTGGTCGCGCTTGACGAGCTTGTTGGCGTTGTCGATGGCCTTGCTCGGCTCGCTCTCGTCGTCGACCTTGAAGTACTGCAGCTCGCGCCCGCCGAGCTTGCCGCCTTGCTCCTGCACGTACAGCTTGAAGCCCTTCTCGATCATGTCGCCGAGCGCGGCGTAGGTACCGGTGGCCGGCAACATGAAGCCGATCTTGAGCGGCGGCGTCTGGGCCGACGCGCCGCCGAAGCTGGCGAGGGCGGCCGCTGCGGCCAGGGCGAGGGCGGCGGTGCGGGACAGTCGTTGCATCTGGGTCGTTCTCCGGCAAGGGGTTGCATGGACGGCCCGAGGATGCCCCCGCCAGGGCCCGACCGGCAAGCGGGGTTTGCCGGATGCCGGCGCGGGCGCGCAGTAGCGCACGGCGGCCCGGTCATCCGCGGTCGTGGCGCTGGCGGCCGGCTCAAGTCGCGCCGCGGGCGCCCGAAATCCACGGCGTCCGGGCGCAACGGCAGTCGTCCCGGCACGACGTCGGGGACCACGCGCCATGGCCAGCACGATTGCAGTGGACAAGCTCCAGGTGGGCATGTTCATCCACCTGGATGGGGGTTGGCTGTCGCATCCGTTCCCCTTGTCGAGTTTTCGCATCACCGGCGCCGAGCAGATCGCGGTCATCCGCCGCCTCGGGCTGGCTCAGGTGCGCTGGAACCCGGACAAGAGCCTGCTGGCCGGCGCCGATGGCGCGGCGCCGCCGCCGGCGGCACAGGCCCAGGCCGGCGCCGCCGAGACTGCCGCGCGACGGCACCGCGAGCTGCTGGCGTTGCAACGCGAGGCGCAGCAGCAGTGCGAGCACCAGTTCGGCGAGGCCGCGCACGCGTGGCACGAGGCCTGGAGCGCGGCCACGGCGCGACCGGCCGAGGCCCGGGACAAGGCGAACGCGCTCGCGCAGGCCATGGTCGACAAGCTGGTGCTGGGCGGCGACGTCGGCATCCGGCTGGTTGCCGGCGCCGCCGGCGAGCACGCGGCGGCGCATGCGCTCAACGTCAGCGTGGTCGCGCTGCTGCTCGCGCGCTCACTCGGCCTGGCGCCCGAGGAGATGCTCGACCTGGGCCTCGGTGCGCTGATGCACGACGCGGGCAAGATCGAGCTGCCCGAGCGCGTGCGTCACGCCGATCCGGGCATCGGCGCCGCCGACCTTGCAGCCTATCGCGACCATGTCGCCAAGGGCGTGGCGCTGGGGCGGCGCATGGGCCTGTCCGCAGGCGCGCTGGCCGTGCTGGCACAGCACCACGAGCATGCCGACGCGAGCGGCTTTCCGCAGCGCCTGGGCGGCGAGCGCATCGCGTTGACGGCGCGCATCGTGGCGCTCGTCGACCGCTACGACAACCTGTGCAATCCGCCCAGCCGCGTGCCGCCGCTCACGCCGCACGAGGCGGTCTCGATGCTGTTCGCGCAGGGCCGCGCGCGCTACGACAGCATCGTGCTCAACGTCTTCATCCGCATGATGGGCGTCTATCCGGCCGGCTCGCTGGTGCAGCTCACCGACGACCGCTACGCGCTGGTGGTGGGCGTGAATTCGACGCGCCCGCTCAAGCCGCGCGTGCTCGTGCACGATCCCGGGGTGCCGCGCGACGAGGCACTGCTGCTCGACCTCGAGCACACGCCCGATGTCGGCGTGCGCCGCAGCCTGAGTGCCGGCAAGCTGCCGGCGCCGGCGCTCGAGTACCTCGACCCGCGTCCGCGCGTGCGCTACTACTTCGAGCCGCTGGGCTCGGGGGCGCCGGCGACGCGAGACGACGCGACGGCCGCCGTGATGGCGTGAGGGCACGACGATGAGCGTCGCGCCCGACGGCCTGGCCCTGCTCGACGCGCTGCCCGACGCGGCCTGGCTGGTCGAGCTGGCCGGGCTGCGCGTCAGTGCGGCCAACGCGGCGGCGGGGCGGCTTTTCGGCTGCGCGCCCGCGGGCCTGGTCGGACGCGCAGCCGACGCGCTCGTCGCCTCGCCCGAAGACCGCGCCTACTGGGCGGCCGCGGCCGCGGGCGAGCCCGGCGAGCTGCACAGCGATACCGTGCTCGCGCTCGATGGCGAGGCGGCTGCAGCGGCCCCGGACCCCTCGCCCGAAACGCCGGCAGCGCCGGCACGCGCAGACGGCGCGGGCGCCGACGGGCCGCACGCGCCGCCCGTGCCGCGCGTGCTGCACGCCAGCCGCAGCATCCGCCTCGTGGCTGCCGCAGGCGACGGCTGCGCCCATGCCCTCGTCGTCGTGCGCGACCGCAGCGACGAGCAGCGCACCGACGAGGAGCGCGAGCTGCGCCTGGGCGAGCTGCAGGCGACGCTCGAGTCGACGATCGACGGCCTGCTCGTGACCGACCTGGACGGCCGCATCCGCTCCTTCAACCGACGCTTCGCGCAGATGTGGGCGTTGCCGGCGTCGCTGCTCGAGCAGCGCGACGATGGCGCCATCGACAGCTGGCTCGGCCGGCATCTGCCCGACGACGAAGCCTATCGCCGCCGCGTCGTCGCGCTGCGCGCGGCGCCGCTCGTGTCGGCCAGCGACCGGCTCGAGCTCGCCGACGGCCGCGTCTTCGAGCGCGTGACGCGGCCGCTGTGGCGCAGCGGCCGGCCGCAGGGACGCGTGTGGTCGTTTCGCGATCTCAGCGAGCAGATCGCCGCCCGGCAGCGCATCGAGTCGCTCGAGCGTGCCGATGCGCTCACCGGGCTGCCCAACCGCCGCAGCCTCGGCGAGCTGGTGGAGGCGGCGGCGCGCACGCTCGGGCGCGGCGGCGCGGGCTTCGCGCTCATGGTCGTCGACCTGGACCGCTTTCGCCACGTCAACGACAGCCTCGGCCACGACGTCGGCGACCGCGTGCTGCAGGACTGCGCCACGCGCATCGGCGGCTGCCTGCGCGCGGGTGACGTCCTGGCGCGCATCGGCGGCGACCAGTTCGCCGTGCTGCTGGCGCCGGCCGAGGCCGAGGCGGCCGAGACGACGGCGCGGCGCGTGCTCAACGTCGTCGCCCAGCCGTGCAGCGTCGCCGGCGCCGAGTTCACGCTCACCTGCAGCATCGGCATCGCGCTGGCACCGGCGCACGGGCGCAGCGCCGACGAGCTGATGCGTCACGCCGAGGACGCCGTGCGCGCGGTCAAGGCCGGCGGCCGCGCCGGCGTGCGGCTGCACCAGCTGCGCGCCGCGGACGATCGGCGCGCGGACATGCGGCTCGAGCACGCGATGCGCCAGGCGCTGGTCAGCGGG
>WBZT01001819.1_pt1 | contig 15351 bp, 13 predicted proteins | sample 5204241 | NCBI WGS metagenome assembly WBZT01 (sample SAMN12344358, study PRJNA552823) | activated sludge metagenome | biome: Activated sludge suspended growth; feature: Nitrification reactor; material: Wastewater; isolation source: activated sludge from nitrification reactor of wastewater... | reverse complement strand
CCGGTACCAGAGCACCGCCGGCATGCCCACCCGGTGTTCCTCCAACAGTCCACGCTCGCGCAGCTGCCGGCGGGCGGTCTCCTGCTCGCGGCGGGTCAGGCCCGTATCCCGTTCCCACTCGTTCTGGGTTCGGGTGAACCAGCCTTCCTGATCTTCCGGCAGATCCGCGCAGGCATAGCCGGCATAGGACAGGAACAGGGCCGCGGTGATGCCCCCGGCGATGGGCACGTAGGCACGATGGAAGACGATGGGCTCGTCGAAGATGTCCAGCATCAGCGCCGTGGCCAGAGGCAGACCGGAGGCAGCGGGGTGTGACTTCAATCTGTCCATGGCTAGCCGTCGAACTCGTGGACCACGGCATGCAGGCTGGCCAGGGAAAGTTCCGGGTAGGCATCGGCGAGGGCCAGGTAGCGTTCCGCCGGATTCAGGCCGCTGGCCTGGAGGGCATGCCAGCGGGCATGGACACCGTCCCGGGTTGCCGCGTCCGGCAGGCGCGGGCGTCCACGTGGCGCCTGCTCGCCTCGTAGTCTGCGCTGCCGGCCGGCGAGGGCGATGGCCTGGGGGCCGAACAGCTCGGCCAGCAAGGCACGCGGGGCGTGATGGGCGACACAGCGCTCCAGCAGCGTGGACTCCCGATCGAGCCGGTCCAGGGTGCGCAGCGCATAGTCGAGGCTGTCCCCATCCACCAGGATGCCGACCCGCAGATGCTTGATGGCTGACAGTCGTGCCAGTTCGCCGAGTGGCAGGCTGCGCAAGCGCTGGAGGGCGCGTTCGTTCAATCCCCCGTCATCCGGCGTGACCGGCTCGCCCCGCTCCAGGCGGGTCAGCAACAGGGAGAGGGCCTGTAACCGCAGATGGGGTTCATCCAGGGCAATCACGCCCGCCCCCTTCTGTGGGTCGCCTCGGCCAGGTGCCGATAGGCGACAGCATCGGAAGAACGGGCCAACACGGCGAGTCGCGCCAATTCCAGGCAGTGGCCGGCCAACACCTCATCCTGCAACAGGTGCAGCAGCGACCAGGGCTCCAGGGTGGCCTGGCCGTCCTGGGTGATGTAGGCGAGCAAATCGTCCTCCACCAGGATGGGATAGGCGGATTCGTCCATGCCCGCTTCCCTGAGATAGACCCGGCGCCAGCGGGAGTTCTCCGGAATGGATCGGGCCAGGTCGGGGTCCATCTGGCCGGAAGCCACGGCGAGCAACCACCAGAGGGTGCGCCGCAGGTCCATGTCCTCGTCCTGGGGCAGGACACCGGCTTCCATGTAGTAGCCCAGCGGAAGCTCGACGATTGGGGAGAACCAGCTGGCCACACCACCGGCACGGGCCAGGCGCTCGGCGGCTGCCCTGAGCTGCTGGCGCAGGTCCGAGACATCGAGGGGTTCGGAGGGAATGCCTTGATCCTCCCGGAGAGGCGGATCGTCGGCGTCGACCTCACTCGATGCGGAATCGACTGCCTGCGGCACCGGCCCGGTCTTGCCGGGCTCGATGTGCCGTGGGGCATGCGGCGTGATCGTCTCCAGGTCGGCTCGTCGAGCGCCAGGCTGCTTCTCCATGGCGGACAGGATCAGGGCGAACCGCTTGCCTTCGATGCCGAAGTGCGAAGCCAGGACGGATTCCCAGCGCCGCATCAGGCGCTCCGCCTCGGCGCCGGTCTCGGGCGCCAGGCTCAGAACATGTTCGTGCAGGACGGGATCAACGATGCGCGCCTGGAAGGCGGCTTCATCCATCTCCCACAGCGCCGCGAAACGCTTGAGCAGATTCATCCGGGGCTGGAGCCGCTTCACATCGAGGCCGGTGAGGCGCTGGCCCAGGGGGGCAAGCCTGTCCAGGGCGAACTTCATCAGGCTGATATTGGCCAGAGCCACCGGCAGTCCCAGGCGCTTGAGTTCGGCCTCCAACTGCCGCAGGGAAAGGGGAGCACCACCTTGGGCTTCCAGGGCCGCCTTGACGTCCATGATGCCGGCGGCCCGATCCCAGAAACACATCTCTCCGCGCTGTTCGTTCTCGCCCAGGTGGCCGGCGATGGCCTCGGCGTCGCCCTGCCATGACTTGAAGGTGAGCTCGGCCTGCTCGAAACGGCTGTCCCCATCCCGGAAGAGCTGCTGGAGGATCGTCAGGCGCATGTTACCGCCACCGCACACCATGTAATGCGCCTCCCCCGGGCGGCGGGTGATGTTGAACGGAGTCAGGAGGCCCACCGCCCTGATGGAGGACTTGATCTCCTCGAAGTGGGGATTGATGGCGCGGCGAGGGTTGCGGTCGTAGGGCCGGATTTGCAGCACGGGCACCAGGATTCGGGCGCCATCCAGGTCGTCGCCGCGCTTCAGTCCCACTGCGGCATCCTCGGGTCCAGGCAAGGCAAGCCGGTCGCGCAGCTTCTGGCGTGGGTCGCCAGCGGGGGGAGCAACGCTGACCATGACCATGCCTGACAGTCGGCTCGGATCACCGGCCATGGCTGGTTTCCTGTCCGGCGTACACGCCCCGCAGGGAGGGGATCAATTCCCAGGCGAGCCGATGCATCACTTCATGGGCGGAAGGCGAGGCCGCACCCCGTTGCCGGTCGAAGCGATGCACCGGCACCTGCGCGGTGGCCGCCGCCTGATAGGCGTTGGCATCGGGTATGACGGTATCCAGCATGGTCACCCGGCCCTGGGCGCGGAGGAAGTTCTCGCGGATGGTGTCGGCCACCAGCCGGGAATTATTGGAGCGGCGCAGGCAGTTGATGACCGCCTTCATAGGGCCCAGCCCGGCGCCGATGGCGCTGGAGGCATCCAACCGCTCCAACATGCGCAGGGTGCCATCCATGAACTCCGAACCGCTCAACACATCGGGCCGCACCGGCGAGATGAGCAGATCGGCGGCCAGGGCCACCGCGTCCTCCAAGGCGCCGGCTCCACCGTGGGCGTCCAGGATGACGCAATCATAGTGGTCCACCACGTCCGGCGAGCGCAGGGCCAGCTTCAGGCGCACGGCCCGGTCGATGCGGCTGTAGAGCCAGTCCGAAAGATTGATCTCCGGGCTGTCGGACACCACGATGTCCAGGCAGCCGGCCAGCCGCGGCAGGTCGATGGGGGTGATGGCCTCCCGGGTCACCAGGCCGCGGGTGATCACCCGGGTGAGGCCATGGGGGGCCGGATGCCGGAGTGGGAAATACTTGGACAGGGAGGGCTTCTCATCCGCGTCGATCAGCAGAACGCGTAATCCCATGTCCGCCAATAGCGCGCCCAGATTGGCGGCCAGGGTGGTCTTGCCCACGCCTCCCTTGGTACTGACCAGGGCGAGCTTGATCATGGCCTCGAATGCCGCAGGTTGCCGTTGTGGTATTCACCACCAACGTTCCTGGGCACAGGCGTGGGTTTGTTCATGGCATCAGGCCGCGTTGCCGCCGACGGTTTGCCGGCTCAGCCAGAGATCCAATTCCGCCTTGCGGTATTTCACCAGGCGGCCCACCTTGATGTAGGGGATGGCATGCCGCTTGGTGCACCGCCACACCTCCAGGGTGCGGGGATTCAAGCCCAGATAGACGGCCGCCTGTTCAGTGGTGAGAAGATCTGAACGCAGCAGGCTCGCCAGGATCGGGTGGGTTTCGAGTTGTTGTACAGCCGATTGGGACATGATGGACCTCCGTTATTGCCCAGCGCGTCTGCGCAGTGGGTAGGACGATAAGAAAAAACTTCCTTCGTGAGTCCGCTGGGGATGGCGCGCATCCGGTCCAGACGAACACCGGAGTCATCGGACGGTCATCATTGATTCATAAGGAAAAACACGGAGCGTCAGGCGGCGGCCCGTGTGTTTGGCAATAGCGGGGAAAACTGGATAAAGCGGCGTGCGCCCGGAGTAACTGCGGTGTGGCGGCGTTCGGCGCTGTAGTGCCCGATGTGTCTGGATTAAGCCCCGCATTGTTGGGCGGCACGATCGAGTCGCCCGGGTTGGCTCGGAGCGACAGCCTATTCGGTGCCGCTGATGGATTCGGCTTGCTGCCGGGCCTCTTTGAGGTAGCGGGCGATGGTGCCCCGGTCCAGGACGAGCCCGAGCCGTTCGGCGTCGGTGACGATTTCGCTGGCATCGACGTAAGTGGCATCCAGCTTGAGGCCGTATCCCTGGGTGGCCAGGACGTAGATCAGGCGCAGGAGGAATTGCTTGCTGCGGGGGTTGAGCTCTACTTCCTCGGTCATGTCCAGGCCGACAGCCCCTTCCCGTCCGGCCCGTTTGCGCTCCAGGCGGAAGCGCTCGCGTACCGCCTCCAGCAATGCACCTGGAAGGGGTAATCCCTTACCGAGCGCGTGCTCGATGGCATTGAAGGGGTGGATGGTCTGCTGCCCCCCGTTGGTCCCACTCTTCAGAATGCGATAAACCTTGGATGCCTCGGTGAACGCCTCCGGCAGTTCCCGACCATCGAGGCGTATACCGGCACCCTTTAGCCGGTCGGGATCGAAGCCGCACAACAGCAAGGCGGCGTCGCGATAGCTCCAGGCGTCGAGCCTGGACCAGAAAACGAAGTCGAGCGGCGTGTGGTTCGTCATCCCTGGAATTCTTGTGCTCAGCATTGAGCCATGCGGCCTGGGCCGTCATGGCGATGCGTTTATGGTTTGCTCCCAACCGGGACGGATCAAAAAAGGCCGCTCCCGGCTCTGTGCTTGGTGGACTGGCAGCCAGGTCCACCAGGCTGGATTACTTCTTCTTGCCGCCCTTCTTGCCGGCAGCGGCGGCAACGCGATCCTTGAAGGCCTTGCCGGCCTTGAAGGCGGGCACGGTGGTGGCGGCGATCTTGAGGGCTTCGCCGGTTTGCGGATTCTTGCCGGTGCGGGCTGCGCGCTTGCGGGATTCGAAAGTGCCGAACCCGATCACGGATACCGTGTCGCCCTTGGCCACGGTCTCGGCGATGCTATCCAGCACAGCCTCGACGGCGCGACCGGCGGCGGCCTTGGTCATCTCGGTCTTGGCGGCAACGGCTTCGATGAGTTCGGATTTGTTCATCTTGGTCTCTCCAGAGGGCGGGTGGTGTAAGGCGCCAGGGATCATAGCAGCCCCGCCACCGGAGAGTTTAGGCATGTTTGGCGCCTGAAGAGATCATAAATGCGTTTGAAGGGATCCACATTTCCGCTGGCAGCGTGCCAGGTTCAAACCGATAATCCCGGCACCTCCCTGATCGCCGCAATGGCGATCTTCTTCAAGGCGTCCGCTTGGGCGCCTTCTTTTTGCGATCTCTGTTGATCGCATGTATCCGCAGCACATCACGATGTGGGCGGTCAATTTGCACGGGGGTTGCTACCGTCTGCGTGCCATCAAGAGATGCTGGCGAGAAGCAACCTTCGCTGTCCACCGGCCGGAGGCCGGAGCCCTTCTCATTACAGCCTTTCGGGAGCAACGCCCCAACGCGAACAAATCGGCCATTGCGGTCATCGGGTACAGCTGACGCGGAGGGCCGCTACCGTGCCAGAAGAGACATCCCCGGTGCCAATCTTGTTACCACACAGTTGCCTTCTATGCCCGCACGAAGTCGCTCGCAACAAGCGCGCAGCGAAAAACATTCGCGGTCGAATCCTTCAGTTGTGCTGTTCTACGGAGAATGGATCGACGTGCTCAACGTCGTCCGTGGCTTGGCCGTAACGCATTCTCAGCAACTTTTCGATGGCCTTGACGTCAGGAGTGCGCGATCGCACGGTAAGGTTCCACACATTTGTTGTCGTGAGTATGAAGGTAGTCGCCGACATCTTTGCCTCTTCGCTAAACAGGGTTTCCACCGGAAATTCGACAGCGTCTGCAGATTCCTCTTCGTGCAGTACTTTCGACATGTACTCCCGCAATCCCTGCAAATCGTTGGGTGCAACCTCGATCCTTGCACGGTAGTTAAGGATCGTATTCATGAGGACGAGAAGGATCCACCAGTCCTTGCGCCCGTCCGCGCGATGCTGAGCGACCCACTCCTGGAAGCGCGGATTCCCTCGTAAGCGTGCTAGGGTGATCGCGATTGGTTTCGCGCCACGCTCATATCGGTTCCTGAGCGCGATCTGAGCCTTCTCTGGGGTGTAGCCCGGCCCCGGAGTGTCAAGCCAAGCGAGCTCGGATGCCGAGCGAATGACATAGGCATTCGCATCAGGCGGCCCCAGCGACGCGGCCCTCCTCCTGTCGTACTCGGCGGGATCTACGAACTGAGCAAACAACTCGCTGTATGGACGGACGATAAACACCTTCGACGTAAGCCCATCGCGGAAGGCGCTGTCGAGCCGTCGGATGAGGTCCTTATCCGAAAGGCAGCTGCATTGCGTCAGCACGGCTAGGGCTATGCTGCTGACGTCTTGCTGCATTTCCTCCAGTTCAGCCTGGCTGACGGCATTCATATTCGGCAATGTGACCATCATGCTGGAAGCGTCGTTTCCAGGCAGCATCTCGAACCTTGCCCGGCGAATCGCCTTCAGCTCCACCTGAATCGACACGCTAGTTGGAAGCAGGCACAGGTCGCGCTGCGCGAGATCGGCCAAGGCGATTTGCAGAATGGCGACGAACTGCTCGACCAATGAGATCGTGTCGTAGTTATTGGAGCAAATCACACGCCACTGAATTCCAAGCGCCGCCCAGGCGTAAGTTCGGGTCGTGCCGGTGTCGCTGAGCGGCACTCCGAAGGACTCCCTCTGCATCTCATCGCGCAGCTGCATCGCGCTAAAAGTCTCGAATTTCGTCCATTCGGTCGAAGGAATTAGAAGCTCCTTCGCCAAGTCCTCCGGCATGCTGACAGCGGCCAGTGGAGCGTTCATTAGTGCCGTTGACGAATCACCATTGAGCGCCTTGGAGAGCGCGCGGGCGACAAAGAAGTGGTAGACAGTTGCCTGGAGGCGTTCGTGCTCCTCCCAGTTGTCTGGGTCGTTGAGGAACTCATAGTGCGATGAAAGTATCAGTGGCATCAGTTCGCTAAACGACAGCCACTCTCCCGCCTCATAGCTGGAAGTAGCCGCTTCGTGAAGCGCGGCCACAAAAAGTGGCCGCAGGTCATCATCATCGGAACTGGCAACCAGGAACGCAGCACCGAACGCATAGTACTTCGCCGCCCAGAGCAGGCCGAGCCTGCGATAGGCACCTGAGAGCAGCAGCATCGCAAGTACGGTTGGCCGCAACGTGTCTCCCGTGAACCACTTGACCTTGACCCGATGCAACTCCGACATGCCGGACAGGATGTCCCCTTGCTCGATGAGGGCCATCGCGCGATCACGGCATTTCTCAGCCACAACGAAGCCGGACGTACGCTTCTCAAGCACTTCGTCAGCCCGCCGGACAAGCCGGTCGAACTGAGGGTGTTTACTCAGGATGGGGGTCAGGGACGTAAGCCCGTCTACAAATGATTCCAGCTCGAACAGTGGCGCTTCATCGGCGACCTTCAGCAATCGGAACCAGAAGCGGATCTGAGCATTGAAGTCGCACTGCGGCTCGACGCCGGCGAGGAATGGGAGAGACGCTAGCGAAGACCGTGTGTACAGGAGGTTAGCCAGTCGATTCGGGTGGTTAGTGGCCGCAGCAATCTCCGCGTCCACGAACGCGACGATCTCGGCGCTGTATGCATGGAGCACTGCAGGGTCCGCATCGAATTCGCGAAGAAGTACAGCGGACGATGCATAGGAGAGCAATAGCGCCGAATCACGAAGCTCCGCAGGCCCGGTCCACCGGGCCCAGTTGGCAAGGTACTCGTGGACCATGGGCACACGCGGTCTCAGGTCATGCAACCCGCGAAGCGTCGCCACGCATATCTCGTATTGGGCACGACGGACCAGCGATTCCCGTTGCTCGGGAGTGATTAGCTGCTCCATGACGGCAAGCCACCGGGTCAGATCAGCCTTGTACTCCGGCTCGAAGGTCGCAGCGCGCAGGCCGTACTTGACGCTGACGAAGTCGGCAAACGTGCATGGTGTCTGTGTCTCCTCGAGCCATCGCCGACGTGTGTCGGCGTATGCGGATTTAGGAGCCACCTGCGGCTCCGGAAGCAGTTCGCTAGGTATGTGAAGGTATTCCTCCGCGATCCAGAACAGAGTCGGGTCGGTGAACTGCTCCGCCATAGCCTGTGCGTCAAGAATTTCGAGGCGGCAGCCGTAGGTGTCAACGCACTCTCGTGCGAGCTCGATGCGGGCGGCGACGGGGATGTTCTGGTTGGAGAAGAAGTAGACGAGGTAGGGCGCTTCTCGCGCGCAAATCTTGGCGAGGTCGTCACGAACCTTAGCCTTGATACGCGATTTGCCGGTGATCGAGCAGGCGAAGACCAGCGGCTTCGACTCCCCGATGCCGCGGAAGAGGCTGCTACGGGTCTCCACCCGCCGTATGAAGGTCGTGAACGTCTCGAAGTCTCTGCCCTCATCGCCACCAGCTGTCACAGGGCCGGTTGCGGGGAGGATGTTCGGCGTAATTGTCTCGCGAGCCAAGTGGCGGCAGATGTGTTCAAACTCGTGGTGCGAGTTCGTGGCCGAGAGTTGGTCTAGCTGAAAGAGCAGTTGCGCGATTAGGGCACGTCGCCTCGGCGTACTTTTTACCCGCTTGGTTCCGCTTGCGGTCGCATTCGACATCCTTATCTCCCACTCCCCCTGAACGGATCATCAATATCCTGGGTCGCTTTGTGGACCCGAGGCGCAGCCGATGTGAACCTCGACCTCGCATTGGCCGCTAGCTTACGTTGCCCGCCGACATGCTACCTCCCGATTTGGCTTTTTGAGCGCCTAGAGCCGGCATCGGCATGCGACTGTCGCCGAAGTGGCTCAATGGGCTGCTGACTGAAAATACCAGTCGTTCCTGCAGCACCGACTGTATGTCCGCAAAGGCCGACGAGGCGCCACACATGCTTCCAAGAGATCTGGCCGGTGTCGGCTGGACAGCGGCTATTGGCGTCCATCATCACAAGCCGTGCTTCACGGAAAGCCGTTCAGCGTCTCCCCGGTTTCCGGGCTGGCCCGCATGAGGGCCGCATCATCCTCGCCGACTTTGCTCACTCTCCTGTCTACGCTCCAAACCTGCATGGGCTCGGGGGGATATGGCTTGACCAGCCCCTGGATGTCTTCCACGGGTGCCGATAGCCAACTTTCCCAGTCCTCCGGCGCCACGATCACCGGCATGCGGTCGTGGATGGGTTCCATCACCGCGTTCGGCCCTGTGGTGATGACACAGCAGGTACGAAGGACTTCGCCTTCCGGTGTCTTCCACGACTCCCACAACCCCGCCATGGCCATTGGTTCCCCGGACTTCAGGCTGACGTAATAAGGCTGTTTCACCTTGCCCTGGGCCTGCCATTCGTAAAAGCCATCGGCGGGGATGAGGCAGCGCCGCCGCCTGAAGGCATCCCGGAAGGACGGCTTCTCGGCCACCGATTCCCCCCGTGCATTGTTGAGCTTGTTACCGATGCTTGAATCCTTCGCCCAATGGGGCACCAGTCCCCAGCGCAGCAGATGCAGCACCCGCTTTCCTTCCGGGGATAGGCGGATGGCGGCGATGTCCGTCCCCGGCGGGATGTTGTAGCGGGGCTTCAGGTCCGCGCACTCGTCCAGGCCGAATCGCTGGATGAGTTCCGCCGGCGGCGCCTTCAGGGCGAAGCGGCCGCACATCAGACCACCTCCGCCAGCTGGTCCCAGCGGGTGGTATAGGCCGGCGACATCCGTTCCCGCTTCATGCGCCAGGCAGGCTTGATACCTTCCGCCGCCGTGCGCAGGGTGCCCCGGCCGAAGCTGGCGTTGATGCGGTCCATGACCTGCATGAGGGCGTGGCGGTTGGGCAAGGTGGAGAAGAGGTCCATCTGGGCATGGCTCCGGGGCCACAGGTCCAGCAAGGCCACCCCGGCTTTCTGGTAGGCGTAGCCGGGACGATACAACCGTTTCAGGCCCCAGTGGGCGGCCTTGATGAGACGTAGGGTGTCGTCCGTCGCCTCGGTCAGGGGAACGTTCACCCCCCGCTGGTACTGGGGGGCATTCTCCTTGAAGGGGTTGGTGCGGATATAGACCTGCACCCGCCCGGCCAGGGACCCCTGGCGCCGCAGTTTCTCCGCCGCCCGGCTCATGTACAGGGCCACCGCCTCCTGGAGTTCCGGCAGGGTGTAGACGTAGGCGCCAAAGGACCGGGAAGAGAGTATCTGCTGCTTGTTGGGGGCCACCGTCTCCATATCCAGGCAGGGGATGCCGTTGAGTTCCCGTACCGTCCGTTCCAGCACCACGGAGAACGCCTGGCGCAGGGTCTCGGCATCCGCCGTGCGCAACTGCTCCACCGTGGCGATGCCGCGTGCCCCCAGTTGTTCGGTGAGGCGCCGGCCCACGCCCCAGACCTCGTTCACCGAAATGGTGGTGAACAGGCGGCTGCGCTCGGCCTGGGAGAGACGGGTGAGGTCGCACACCCCCTCCACCCCCGCCAGGTCCTTCTTGGCGCAGTGGTTGGCGAGCTTGGCCAGGGTCTTGGTCTCCCCGTAGCCCACGCACACGGGAATGCCGACCCATTGCAGCACCTGGTGCCGGATGCGCTGGCCGTGTTCCACCAGGTCGAAATGGCTGAACCCCTGCATCCCCAGGAAACTCTCGTCGATGGAATAGACCTCCTGGTCGGGGGGAGTAGGTGCCCAGCACCGCCATCATGCGGCTGCTCATGTCGGCATAGAGGCCGTAGTTGCTGGACAGGGCCAGGATGCCGTGTTGCCGGGCCAGGTCCTTCATCTGGAACCAGGGGGTGCCCATCTTCACGCCCAGGGCCTTCACCTCATTGGAGCGGGCCACCACGCAGCCGTCGTTGTTGGAGAGCACCACCACGGGCTGGTCCCGGAGTCGGGGATTGAAGACCCGCTCGCAGGAGACGTAGAAGTTGTTGCCGTCCACCAGGGCGAACATGGGCCGCCTCAGAGCACGCGATGGATGGCGCTGGTCACCACGCCCCAGATGCGTAGCTCCTGGCCTTCCTGGAAACGGATGACGGGATAGGCGGGGTTCTCGGGATGCAGTTCGGGCGCCCCGTTTACATGGCGCAGGCGTTTCACGGTGAGTTCGCCGTTCACCTCCGCCACCACCACATGTCCATCCTGGGCATCAATGGAGCAGTCCACGACGATGATGTCACCGGGATGGATGCCGGCCCCCACCATGGAGTCGCCCGTCACACGCAGGAAGTAGGTGGCTTCCTGTTGCTGGATGAGGAGTTCGTTGAGGTCCAGGCGGTCTTCCACGAAGTCGTCGGCCGGCGAGGGGAAACCGGCGACGACCCGGTGGCCGAACAGGGGCAGGTACACCCGGCCGGGGGAATCGGCCGGCAGGCGGAAGGAGGGCCTCATCGGTACTTGCGGAAGCTGCCGGTGACGACGCCGTAGATCTCCAGGTCGCCCTGGGGGCGGATCACCGGGTAGGCGGGATTGCCGGGCTTGAGGAAGGGGCCGCGCTTGTCCCTGGCCAGGTATTTGACGGTGAACTGGTTGTCGACGATGGCGATGACGATGTCGCCCGCCTGGGCGGACTGGGACCGGTCGACGACGATGTGGTCGCCTTCCATGAGTCCCGCCTCGACCATGGAATCGCCTTTCACCACCAGCAGCACGGTGCGGCTGGGCTTGTCCACCAGGTAGGCGTCGATGGCCAGCCCGTCGAAACCGGGGTCGTTGGCGGGCTGGGGCAGGCCGGCGCGGACGGTGTCCACCACCGGGCGGGCGAAGAAGGCGTCGGTGGGGACGAGACGGCGGTCCGGGGAGGTGGTCAGGAAGCCCGCCTGCTTCAGACGGTTGGCCAGGGCGGCGGCCGAGGACTTGGAGCGCAGGCCCACCAATTGCCCCAGGGAGGCCAGGGATGGCAGCGCCCGGTGGGTGGCGTAGTAATCCTGGAGTTGGGCGAGGTAGTCGGGGTCGGTGGGCATGGCGGATTATCGAACGATCGTTCGACAAGGCTAGGTGTCCACCCTCCGGATGTCAATCGAAGAGCAAGTGCACATTCGCCAAACCAAGCTTTTCAAGCGGTTACGCGGGCAACTGCGAATCGGCCGGCTCTCGTTTATCCGCCTTCTCGACAAGCCCCAGAATGGCCGACTGTGCTTTCTCCATTGCGTGCTTGACCGGATCCACAGACAGCCTCGCATATATCGCCGTGGATTGCGGATCCTTGTGACCCAATGCACCCCCCGTAACCACCAGACTCGCGCCTTCGATCACCATCCAGCTCGCGAGAGAACGGCGCAGATCATGCAGCCGCACGCCGGTCAGGTCGGCGCGCTTCAGCAAACGCTGCCACGCGCCTTTGGGTGGCGTGATGTAGCCTGTCTTGCTGTCCGACGGGAAGACATACTCTCCCGAGGCCTGTTGTTGGCGTCGCTTCAGGATTTCCAGGGTCGCGCTGGTGAGGGGCACCACCAGGACATCACCATTCTTGGAATGCTCGCTGGGAATACGCCAGCGTCCGAGAGTCAGGTCCAGGTCCTCCCAGCGCATCGCAAGCACATTACTGCGCCGGGCACCGGTCAGCAGCAGCAATAGGAGGACATCTCTGGTCGCTTCGCCTTCGACTTCGCCCAACGCCGCGAAAAAACGTGGAATCTCATCGGCTTGGAGGAAACGGTCACGCTTCTGCTCACGGAACTTCTCGACGCCCGCAGCTGGATTTTCGAGGCTGATCAGGCCCATCTTGTTCAGTCGATTGAAGATTGCCCGCAACAGTTCGAGCATCCGATTGGATGAGTACGTTCCGCACGTGAGGCCAAGATTCGCGTGAAGCTTCGTTACGTCCTCGCGCCGGATGGCCGAGAGCTTCCGGTTGGTCCAGTCCACTGCGCCATCGGGCTTGGTTCTCTCACGACCGTGGCGCTTGCGGCCCCCCTCAGGCAACTTGCCCAGATAGAGATCGAACATGTCCCGCATGGCGGGGATGGTCTTCAGTCCATGGGGTATGGCATAGCGGTTGAGGTAGGTATCGAAAGCCTCCCGCAGGGTCATCTCGGCGCGCTTCTCCCGCTTCACATCAGCAGGGTTGCGACCGTTGGCAATCTCACCATTCAGCTTGGTCGCAGCCTTGCGGGCTTGTTCCACGGTCATCGCCGGATAGCCGCCGAGACGTACCCACTCCGCACGATTCTCAATCCAGCGCACCAGATAGAACGACTTGGCGCCTGAGCTGGTCACGCGAAGCGCCAGCCCCTTGACCTCGTCATCAAACCAGGTCGCACGCCTGCCCTGTGCAGGCAGTGGCAACCTGTCGATGGTGGTTTTGTTGAAGCGAATTTTGCTCTCTGACACAATCTCCCCTTTCGTTAAGCCGCTGTAATCTTCGACACACAGCCTGCTTTCGGGCTAAGGCCGGGCAAATGCCGGGCTAAGGAATTACAGCTAACCCCATAAAGCTCAGTTGCGTGATGTATAGCATAACTAACTGTTTTTATGGATTTTGATAGGGTGCGTTAAGGTTGGGAAAAGTACGGAAAACCACTCCAAATCCGGCTACGAACCAGGGGGTCGTGGGTTCGAATCCTGCCGGGCGCGCCAGACTTAGCAAGAGAAAGCCGGTTAGCGAACGCTAACCGGCTTTTTTCTTTCACGGGACCGAGGAATCAATGTCGCCTCCCTGGCCCCGGTTCATGTCCCGTTGCGTTGGTCCCTCCTCGCCTTTCCGGGGCGGGACATTCCGACCCGCGCCCGGGGCACATTGCAGGTGTGCCAGGCGCGGAAAAACCCGCGCCGCTGGCCGCCTGGTCAGCCATGCTTCATCCGATCAATGCGACGGCCTTGATCTGGGCCCAGACCGCCGCGCCCGGCGTCAGGCCGAGGGCTTCCGCGGAACGTTTGGTCACGCGCGCGACGATGGGCTGGCCGCCCAGGTCGACCCGCACCAGGCACGAGGCGGGATGCATGTCGCCCGCCACTTCCTCGACGCGTCCCGGCAACAGGTTGAGGATGCTGCTGCGCTCCTGGTGCTCCAGGGCCAGGCTGACGTCCCGCGCCAGGATGCGCACACGCACGCGATGGCCCTTCGGCAGGCCGGTATCGCGCGCCCAGAGGGCGCCGCCGGAGAAATCCACGCGCACCAGATGCCAGCTTTCGTCGCGCTCGCCGATGGCGGCGTCGAGCACCACGCCGACATCCTCGCCCAGGCGGATGGGCAGATCCAGGCGCGCCAGGGTGGCCGCCAGCGGGCCTTCCGCCACGGAACGGCCCTCGTCCAGGGCGACCAGGTGGTCCGCCAGGCGCGCCACCTCGTCGGGCGCATGGCTGACGTAGAGGATGGGAATCTCCAGTTCGTCGTGCAGGCGTTCCAGGTAGGGCAGGATTTCCTGCTTGCGGGCCAGGTCCAGGGCGGAGAGGGGTTCGTCCATGAGCAGCACGCGCGGACTGGTGAGCAGCGCGCGGCCGATGGCGACGCGCTGACGCTCGCCGCCGGAGAGGCTGTCCGGCATGCGGTCCAGCAGATGGCCGATGCCCAGCAGGTCGAGCACGCGTTCGAGATCGACCCGTCGCTCGGAGGCCGGCACCCGCTTCATGCCGTACTCGAGATTGCGCCGGGCGGAAAGATGGGGAAACAGGCTGGCCTCCTGGAACACGTAGCCCAGGGCCCGCTTGTGGGTGGGCAGGAAGAGCTTCGCGGCATCGTCCTGCCAGACCTCGCCGTTCACCTCCAGACGGCCGGGGGCGCGTTCCAGGCCGGCGATGAGGCGCAGCAGGGTGGTCTTGCCGGAACCGGAAGGGCCGAACAGGGCGGTGACCCCCCGGCCGGGCAGGTCCAGGTCCACATCCAGGGTGAAATCCCCCCGGACGAGCCTGAAGCGGGCGACGATGCTCACCGGGCTACCCTCCTGTCGCCGCGCGACATCCTCCCCGGGGAAGGCATCGCGCCCCCTTCGGGCGGCCGGGCGGGAGCGCTCATGCCGTGCGCCTCCGCCCCAGCGCGTTGAGCCACAGCAGCACCAGGAAGGAGAAGGCCACCATGCCGCCGGCCAGCAGGTGCGCCGGGCCGAACTCCATGGCTTCCACGTGGTTGTAGATGGCCACCGAGACCACCTGGGTCTCGCCCGGAATGTTGCCACCCAGCATGAGGACCACGCCGAATTCGCCCACGGTGTGGGCGAAGGCCAGGACGATGGCGGTGAGGAAGCCGGGCCTGGCCAGCGGCACGGCGACGCTGAAGAAACGGTCGCGGAAGCTCGCGCGCAGGGTGGCGGCCACTTCCAGGGGGCGCGCCCCGATGGCCTCGAAGGCGTTCTGGATGGGCTGCACGGCGAAGGGCAGGGAGAACAGCACCGAGCCCACCACCAGGCCCCAGAAGGTGAAGGGCAGGCGACCCAGGCCGAGGGATTCGGTGAGCCGGCCCACCGGGCCTTCCGGCCCCATGACCAGCAACAGGTAGAAGCCCAGCACGGTGGGCGGCAGCACCAGCGGCAGGTT
>WBZT01000905.1_pt1 | contig 15352 bp, 8 predicted proteins | sample 5204241 | NCBI WGS metagenome assembly WBZT01 (sample SAMN12344358, study PRJNA552823) | activated sludge metagenome | biome: Activated sludge suspended growth; feature: Nitrification reactor; material: Wastewater; isolation source: activated sludge from nitrification reactor of wastewater treatment... | reverse complement strand
CGCCGCCGCCATCTCCAGGAGAAATCATCCCTGTAGCAGCCGGACCAACACGGCTTTCACCCGACCATCGGCAAGTGGTAGGAAAACTTGAGACCAAATCAGTAGCGCAGCGCAAATTTCTAATTCGAACGCTAAAGACAAGGGCGGAACAGCCGATATATCACCTGATGCCGGCCCGCGAGCGGTTGATCCGGCCTCACGATTGGTCATGATGACATCCCGAATAGACGTCCGCCAACTGGTGCAGGAACTGCGCAGTCGCACCGGCCTCACTCAAGAGAAATTCGCCGCCCGGCTGGGCGTCACCTTTCCGACCATCAATCGTTGGGAGAACGGCCACGCCCGTCCCTCGCCCCTCGCGCTGAAACAGATTGAGAACGTCCTGCGCGAACTGGGCGACCAGGGCGCGGACTTGCTGCAGCAATACTTCGGCAACCCGGATGAAATCTCGACAGTGGTAAGCAAACCGTAAATTTGGAAGCGCGTTGAGATTCCTCGCAACGGGCATGTTGGCTCACCTGGTCAACGATTCGGTGTTTGGCGGCTTGGATCGAACTAAACCAATTGCTCGCGGTTCGTGGCCTCCTTCGGCGTAGTCGAAGCTTTCATACAAGGCCGGAGCCCGACAGCCATTCCATTCCAATTCAGTCCCAACCGACCGCGTACGGGAGATGAAGTTGGTGCACCGAAAAGACTGGTAAGCATGCAATCCTCGCGCCGTGGCTCGAACCGCCAGTTTTCTGCATCCCGCAAACCGAAATGCATTTTACCCCAGCTGACCGGCGCCGTTCTTCTGGCGGTGGCACTAATGGCAAGCTATTTGGCGGCTTTGGTATTACCAGCACAAGGTGGATGCGGTAAGAGAATTACGCACCTCCGGCGACCCAAATACGAGACATGCTGGCAGCCAAAAAACCGAACCGGCCGCACCGCCAAAACAGCGCGTTCAACGCTGCCTTAGTCGCACGACGAGGGGATGACCTGAGTTTGGATCGTTCACATTTGCCGGGACGACCGGCCGAAATCAGGCGTGAACATTTAGCGGCTTCGTGCTAGACTCGAATTGTATGAAACCCTCCTGCCCAACAAAACTCCGATCCGGCTTCACCCTGATCGAACTTCTGGTTGTCATTGCCATCATTGCCATTCTGGCTGCGATGCTCTTGCCCGCGCTGAGCAAGGCCAAGGGGCGCGCCCAAGCAGTCCAATGCATGAGCAACACAAAGCAGATCATGCTAGGATGGATGCTCTTTGTTGGCGACAACGACGAAAAAATGCCCAACACGATTGTCGCGAACAGGATTAGTTGGGGGTTTGAGCCGGGAAATACGAACAGCGCGACGCTGATAGACCCGAATTCTTCAGATCTAGCAAACTTCGTCAAAAGCCCAGGAGTTTATAAGTGCCCATCGGACAAAGTGCCTTCGCAAAACGGCGATCGAGTATTGAGTATCTCTGGCAATGCGTCGCTGCGCAGCACCACTATCGAGGTCAACAACCAGACGCCGGGACGGGATTATTCCACAACGCCGGTTTCAGGAAATACCGGTAACGGCTTCGCCAAATACACTCAACTCAATTTTCCTGGGCCCGCAATGACTTTCGTCACGCTGGACGAACACCCTGGAAGCATTGACGACGCAATCTTTCACTCTGTCTGCGGGGCCCCCCCGACCGCGCCAGTGTTCCGAAATCTCCCCGCCAGTTATCACTACGGCGGCGGCGCCAACTTTTCCTTTGCGGACGGACACTCGGAAATTCACCGGTGGAAAGAAAATGAAACGAAGCGACCCGTCGTCTTCAACGTGGTCGAAAAATACGTGCCAGGCAAACGCAACGGCGAAGATTACACTTGGTTAAACGACCGGTTGCCTTATCGCTTGAAATGAACGTGATGATCCTCAATTGACTGATTTCAGCCCACGGTGAAATTCCGCCAAACCCACTAAACCACTATGCCTAATACCAACCAACCCCTTAGTTCCATCATCGCAAGCAGATGCCACCCTGCATGCGACTCCGGCCACAGACAAAGGTGGCTCAGCGCTGCCCTCTGCATTCTTGCTTCCGCCAGCACACTCTGCGCCCAAACAGCCACCCTCGTCGTTCAACCTGTCCGGATCACTGTCCCGGTCAGTACCACCACATCAAACGGGGCGGCCTATACGGCAACCGTCGCCGGAGTCGTAGACCCGGTCATGCTTTCAGCGACTTCGTTGCCACCAGACGCCGCAGCTCGCTTTAGCACCAACAATCTGACCACCAACGCCACGGGCGTCCTGACCATTGACGCCACAAACATCACTGCCGGCAAATACTTATTTGCAGTGGAGGCAGGTGGTGGTGCTACTCAGTCCCTGGCTATGATCATTCAATCCGCGCACATCTGGACCGGCGGATCTTTTACAAACGGGGGCTCCGCTGATTTCTCCCTGGCGGGCAACTGGCTGAACGGAAACATCCCAACCTCCACCTCAGATGTAGTCCTGTACAATTCCGGCGGCCAGGGCGATCAAGTTACGACCACCAACATCATCATTTCTTCAGATACGGAAATCGCATCGCTCCGCACGGCCATCACCGCTGCGGCAAATCGCCGCCATAACATTCGCATCAACGACGGCGCCACGCTGAAGATTTCTGGTCAGGAGGGTCTTAAGGCTTTACGCGATCGCTCTGACACCACTCAGGACTTCCAACTTGCCTTCTACGGGTTGGGCGGAACCCTTTATGTAACCAATCCGACTGCAAGCATTCTCACCATCAATCAAGCCAACCAAAACGGTCGCTTCCTTCTCGATGGTCTTGGGCTGTTCGTTGCCGACGTGTACAGTGTCGGACTCGCAGATCAGCGAAGCTTCCCCAATTGGTTTAGCTTGAACACGAATGGCTACACTGGCAATGCGCTCCCGCAACAAGGGCCGGGTGGACACAATTATTTGGCCCGCACCAACATCATCAAATGCGCCTTTGCCGGCGATCCAAATGATTGGAATCATCCGGCGATTCGCGACTACTCCATGGTCGTGGCCCGAAACGATGCAGGCGGCTCGACCCAGCGCAACCCTTTCCGGTTGGGTATCTCGAATGTATTCATGATGAACAGTTTCTGTTACGCAGCGGGTGCCTCTCCGGGACTTGATGGAAACGGGGCCATGGTGTTCAATCCGAGCTTCACCGCGAGTAATCCCGTTGCCATTTTCCGCGGCCCGGCGGGTATGAATGATCGCATGGCCATGTTTGCCATGTCTGACGGCGCTGGCATCGGCGCGTCAAGCAGCGCCGCCAAGTCAGTCGTCAATTTTACCGGCGGTGCGGTGGACATGCTCGTGGACCGCATCTACCTTTCTCGGGAACGAACCAATTCGGCCGGATCGCCACCCTCTGCCGCTCCTTCGGCCACCCTTACGATGACTGCCGGCATCATTGATGCCAATCATGTCATCCTCGGCTTCCAAGGCCAGGGAAACAACCTCGGCCCGGGAGCTGCTTGGTGCGCGGGTACCCTTAATGTCAACGGCGGCACCTTACGCGTTAACCAGACGTTGGAGCTTGGCCACACCACCGCCGACGCCGGCCACACAACCGACCCCGGGCTGGGTTTTGGCCAGATCACGATCAGCGGTAACGCCACTCTTCTAGCGAGCAACATCACCGTCGGCGGTGTTACGAAGGCCTCTCGAGACAACCGGATCACCTTGAACAATGGGGGAACCATAATCGTCACCAACCAAATTGCCGGGAGCGACAAGAAACTCGCCCAGCTCAACATGTCCAATTCGCGTCTGGTCCTCCACGTTGATGGCGCGCTCACCGACCCCTACGTGTATGCCACCAACTTGATCACCGGTGGCAGTTCAAACGCGCTCCGTATCGCCACCGTCGCCGGGCTCGTTTCCGACCCGCAAACGGTAAAACTAATCGCCTATGATTCAGCGGCCCCCAACTTCCTCTTGGAACTTCCCGCAGGACTTTATGGCTATTTGGAAAATGATACCGTCAACAAAACCATTAATGCAGTCATCTCCACGATCCCCCCAAAAACTGTGGTTTGGAACGGGTCGCCGGGTGGAGGTTGGGATACTGCCTCCGCAAACTGGCAGGGAGGCCTGACATTCGTTAGCGGCGACTCAGCGCGCTTCGATGATTCCGCCGCGGGCGGGCGGACGGTTACTGTTGGATCCACTGTCACCGTCGGGGCTGGCGGCGTTGTCGTCAACATCGGCCCGGCTTACACCCTCACCGGCGCCGGGTTGATTGGCGGGACTTCAACCATGACCAAGGACGGTATCGGTGGTTTGACGGTGGATACCTCGAGCCAACTGCCATTGACTATCAACGCCGGATCGGTTTCGATTTCCAGCCTCGGTTCCGTTGGATTAACAACCGTCGGCTCGGGCGTATCGCTTGCCAACGCCGGCAGCATCAATGGATTACGTTCCTCGGGCGTCTCGGTGAACTCCGGCAACATCGCCGCCAATGGCGTGACCGTATCGGCGGGAACCTTCTTGAACACCGGCTACGTTAACGGCGCGCTCAACGTCTCGAGCAACGCCGCAGCCACCAATTCCTCCGCAGGCACGGTAGGCACGGTAGGCACGTCCACCATTGCGAGCGGCGCGATCCTCGTTAATGAAGGTGGCATTACCAACACGACCGGACGGATCACGATCAACGGGCTGCTCATGGGGAACGGCCTGGTGCGCGACATTGACTTCTTCAACCCTGCTTCTCCAAACGCCGGAATTGACGGCCGTTTACAGATTGCCGCCGGGGGTACCATCTCACCCGGCAGCGGCCCCGGAAACATCGGTTTGATCGCGGTTGAAGGCCGGTTCGACACTGATCAGAATGCTAACCTGGTGATCGAAGTTGCGATGGATGGTTCGAGTACGAATCACGACATCGTGGCGCCGGATTACTGGGGCGCCATTCGCTGCAATGTCATCATGACCAATATTGGCGCTCTGCCTTTCGCCGCCGGTCAAAGCTTCCTGATCGTCAGCAATCACAATGGCGCTCTCAATGATGACAACGTCAACCCGAACCGCGACTTCAAGTTCGTCCCACCGTCACCCGGTCTTGGCCTCCTGTGGGATGGCGTTGATCTCTTCACCAACGGCATCGCCCGGATCAAGACGATTCCCTTGACGCCCACCAGCGTCGTGGCCACCGTCAGCAGCAATCAGATGACCTTGCAGTGGCCCGCTGGTTACATCGGCTGGGAGTTGCAGCAACAAATCACGGCGTTGACCAACGGAATCAGCCCGTTTACAACCAACTGGACCACTGTCGCCAACTCGGCCGTGACCAATCAGGTCATCGTGACCATCAATCCGGCCACTGGAGCGGCGTTCTATCGGCTGGTTCACCCCACGTTCTATTGAACAATGTCGCCCACCGCGCCGGGGCATGGTTTTCGCCGTGCCCCGGCGTTTTGTTTGCCTGGATGAAATAGGCGTTCCATTCACTGCGTCCCAATCCGATGATTCCGCTGTCACCATTTCTCCTTGCCACCGGGCTGGCCGGCCCGTGCGCCACCGTGAGCCTTGACGCTGCCGTCCTCGCTTTCCCCACTGCCGAGGGCTACGGTCGGTTCGCCCAGGGCGGACGCGGCGGGCGCGTCCTCCACGTAACCAATCTCAATGATTCCGGCCCCGGCAGTCTGCGCGCCGCCGTCGAACAATCCGGCCCCCGCACGGTGGTTTTCGATGTCGGCGGCCTCATCACACTTGAATCGCGTCTCATCATCCGCAGCACCAATTCCAATCTCACGATCGCCGGTCAGACCGCGCCCGGCAAAGGGATTTGTCTGCGCAAATACAACTTCGGCATGTTGGGTGCGACGAACGTCATTGTCCGGTACGTCCGCGTTCGTCCCGGCGATCTTTCCGGCATGACCCTCGACGGCATGGGCATGGCCTCCAGTGACAACTGCATCATTGACCACTGCTCCATCAGTTGGACTTTGGACGAAGCGATCAGCACGCGCGGCGCGCACAATATCACGCTGCAACGCACGCTCATCTCCGAGGCGCTCAACGAAGCCGGCCACAAGAAATATCCGCCCGGCACACAACACGGCTACGCCGCCAGCATCGGCGGCAACATCGGGAGTTTTCATCACAACCTGCTCGCCCATTGCGCCGGTCGGAACTGGAGTCTCGCGGGTGGCCTGAGCAAACCCAAAAACAAATACGCCGGTCGTCTCGATCTCCGGAACAACGTCGTTTACAATTGGAAGAACCGCGCCACGGACGGCGGCGCGCACGAAGTCAATTTCGTGAACAACTTCTACCAGCCCGGTCCCGCCACGAAATTCTTCTTCGCCCTCAACGCGCAATACGGCGGCTTTCCCGGCTCGCAGCGATACTTCTTCGACGGCAACGTCATGCCCGGCTATTTCGGCCTGACCAACCAAACCGCGGGTCGCACCGCCAGCACCGAACGCGGTGGCCGGCTCCCGACGGAATACTCGCCCTGGTCCGACACACCTTTTTTTGAGTCGCACGTCAAAACCCACTCGGCCTACGAGTCCTATACGAACGTGCTGGCAGATGTCGGCTGCAACTTCCCCGCCCTCGACGAGCACGACGCCCGCGTCATCGCCGAGGTCCGCAGCGGCTCGTTCAAATTCAAGGGCAGCAAAACCGGCCTGCCCGGCCTGCCTGACTCCCAGGACGATGTGGGCGGCTGGGAAAATTATCCGGAAGTTCACCGCCCGGTTGACTGGGACACCGACGGCGACGGCCTCCCCGACGATTGGGAAAAGCGCGCCGGGCTGAACCCCAAAAACCCGGCGGACGCCAGCGCAGATCGCGATGGCGACGGCTACCCGAATCTGGAAGAATACCTCGGCGGCTTGGTGGGAGAATTCCCCGCCCCGAAGTAGCAGTCCAGCGGCGGCGGCTCGCGCGGCTCGCCCAGGAAATCCGGTTTGATGCCAGCTATTTCATCGAGAATTTGTCCGCGGCTTCCCTTTGCCGCGTTCGTTTGCTTTTTTACGTTCGCCTCCTCATGGCCGTTGGTTGCTGGAGATCTTTTCGTTCTCAGCCCGGACAGTTTCACGTCTCGCATCGCGCGCTTCAACGCAAAGGAGGCAGAATCTGTCACTAATTCCATTCCCGATGCGCAGGCCCTGGCCTGGCTGGGGCGAAACATTCCGCGCTTCGAGTGCCCGGACGCCGCAGTCGAGGAGCTGTACTATTTCCGCTGGTGGAGCTTTCGCAAACACATCGTGCAAACCCCGCGCGGCTTCGTCATTACGGAGTTCCTCCCGCCCGTGAAGCACGCCGGCGTGTTCAACACCATCGCCTGCGCCGCCGGCCTGCATCTGGCCGAAGGCCGCTGGCTGCACGATGACCGCTATCTAAACGATTACACCAGATTCTGGCTGCGCGGTCACCACGGCAAACCGCAACCGCATTTCCACAACTTCAGCAGTTGGTTCGCCGCGGCTGTTTACGACCGCTTCCTCGTCAACGGCGACAAGTCTTTCGTTGCACGACTGCTGCCCGATTTGGTTGCTGACTACCGCCTGTGGGAGAACGAGCGCCAACTCACCAACGGTCTCTTTTGGCAATACGACGTGCGCGATGGCATGGAAGAATCCCTCTCCGGCTCGCGCACGGCCAGGAATGCCCGCCCCACGATCAACAGCTACATGTTTGGCAACGCCCGCGCCATCGTGGCCATCGCCCAACTCACCGGACAATCCAGGCTAGCCCATGAATTTGAACTCAAAGCGGCCGAACTCAAACGCCGTGTGCAGGACCAGCTCTGGGACGCCGAGCAGATTTTTTTTAAGGTGCGGCTGGAAGATGGAACGCTTTCGGACGCCCGCGAACTACTGGGATATATTCCTTGGATGTTCAACCTGCCGGAGCCGGGCCGTGGCTACGAAACCGCGTGGGCGCAGTTCGCCGACCCGCAAGGTTTCTCTGCCCCCTTTGGCCTGACGACCGCCGAACGCCGCCATCCCCAATTCCGCTCGCACGGAGTCGGTCATTGCGAATGGGATGGCGCCGTCTGGCCCTTTGCCACGTCGCAAACCCTCACCGCCCTGGCCAACGTGCTGCGCGATTCTCCCCGGTCAACCCTCAGCGTCGCGGATTACTTCGACGCGTTCCTTACGTACACCCACAGCCAGCACGCCCAGCGCCAGCCCTATATTGGCGAGTATCTCGACGAAACTACAGGCGACTGGATCAACCGTAATGGTCGCAGCGCAAACTACAATCACTCCACCTACGCCGATCTGCTCATCAGCGGCGTCATCGGCCTGCGCCCGCGCGCGGACGAGGTTGTGGAAATCCATCCGCTTTTGCCCGCGGGGATTTGGGATTGGTTCTGTCTCGATGACGTGAAGTATCATGGCCGCCGGCTGACCATTCTCTGGGACAAGACCGGCCTCCGTTACCAGCGCGGCAAAGGACTGGCGGTGTTCTGTGCCGGTAAGGAAATTGCCCGCGGCGGAACGTTGACCCACATCTCCGGCAGACTCCCGAAATAGAATGAATAGCCCATCGGAACGAAAAGCGAGGATTGGCGGCGTGTTCTTTGCATTCATGCTGTTGCTCCTGCCACCTCAACCCACGGTCGCCGCGACCGCCAATCAATTTCTCAAGCAATCCGATGCGTGGTTTGCCGCCCCCGAAGCGCGCCGCGTCGCGGAGAACATTCTCACCTGGCAAACGCCCGCCGGCGACTGGCCAAAGAACGGTGACACTGTCAGCCGGCCTTTCACTGGCGACCCCAACACGCTGCACGGCACTTTCGACAACAGCGCCACCACCGGTGAAATTCGCTTCCTCGCTCGCGCCTTCAATGCCACCAAAGACGCGCGCTATCAGGCCGCCTTCCTCCGGGGCCTTGATCACATCCTGACCGCGCAATATCCAACCGGCGGCTGGCCGCAATACTCTCCGCCGCCCTCCAACTCCTATCATCGGCACATTACTTTTAACGACAGCGCCATGGTCCGCCTGCTGGAAACGCTGCGCCAGGTCGCCACCACGGAGGAATTTGCTTTCGTGGATTCCGCCCGCCGTACCGCTGCGCAAAAAGCCTTCGACCGCGGCATCGCGTGCATCCTCCAATGCCAGATCATGGTAAACGGCAAGCTCACCGTCTGGTGCGCGCAGCACGACGAAAAGGACTTTCGTCCGCGCCCCGCCCGGGCCTTTGAACTCGTCTCGCTCAGCGGGGCCGAGAGTGCCGGCATTCTGCGCCTGTTGATGTCGCGCGACCAGCCCAGCCCGGAGGTGAAGCGCGCGATCACAGCCGGCGCGGAATGGTTCGCCGCCGCAAAAATCACCGGCCTCCGCCAGACCCGCGTGGACCGCAACAAAGTGATGGTTGCTGATACCAACGCGCCACCACTCTGGGCACGCTTCTACGAAATTGAATCCGGGCGGCCGCTCTTTTCCGGCCGCGATGGCGTGGCGAAGTATTCCATCGCGGAAATCGAAGCCGAGCGCCGCAACGGCTACGCGTGGTACGGCTCGTGGGGGGAAACCGTCGCGACCGATTACGCGAAGTGGTCCAAGAAATGGCAGCCACCCGTCCCGAAATCTCCATGAAACGAAACCTTCCAGCGTCATGGTTCGCCCGCCGCGTGCTGTCATTCATCGCCTCCGTCCTATTCGTCTCAATCGCCTTTGGCCAGTTCGGGCCGATGGATTTCTCAACAGCCGGTTACACCGCCAACGAACGTCCCATCCCGAATACGCCGATTCGTATCGTGGTTGCGCCGACCCAAGGTGACGAAACCGCGCGCATCCAACAGGCGATTGATTATGTTGCCAGCTTCCCGCTCGATACGAATGATCTTCGTGGAGCGGTGTTGCTGTTGAAAGGTCGCCACGACATTCTCGGGAGCCTCCACATCACCAACTCCGGCGTCATCCTGCGCGGCCAAGGCGTTGGAAAAGATGGCACGACACTCGTAGCGACTGGGCTTGACCGCCGCACGCTGATTCGTGTGTTCGGCAAGACCAACGCCACGACCGGCACTCGCGTCGGCATCTCGGAGAACGTCCCCGTCGGAGCGACGGCGATTCGCGTTCAAGACGCCAACCCCTTCAAGCCTGGCAACATCATCCGCATCACGCGTCCGAGCACCAAGGAATGGATCGTGAAGCTCGGCGCAATCGAGTTCGGTGGCGGCGAAGGCGGTGGCTGGAAACCCGGCTCCCGCGACATCACCTGGCAACGCACCCTCACCGCCATCGAAGACAATCGCCTTACCCTCGACGCCCCCCTCACCACCGCGCTTGAGCTAGGTGCTTACATCAGTCCCATAAATTCCGTCGGTCCTATTTCCCAAATCGGAATTGAAAACCTCACGATCGAATCCGCCTTCCACTCCACCAACCCCAAAGACGAAAACCATTCCTGGTGCGCCATCACCCTGGAAAACACAGTGGACTCCTGGGTGCGCCAAGTCACCTTCAAGCACTTCGCCGGCTCGGCTGTCGCGCTTTACGAAACCACCCAGCGCATCACTGTGCAGGATTGCGTTTCGCTCGCGCCCGTTTCCGAGATAGGTGGCTACCGGCGGCACACGTTCTTCACGATGGGCCAGCAAACCCTTTTCCTCCGCTGCTACGCCGAGCACGGGCGCCACGACTTCTCCGTCGGCCACTGCGCCGCAGGGCCAAACGCTTTTGTCCAATGCGAAGCCCGCGAAGCCCTCGACGACAGTGGCCCAATCGAAAGCTGGGCCAGTGGCGTGCTTTACGACAATTTGAACATTGACGGCAACGGCCTCACGCTCGGTTATCGCGCGGGCAACAATGCGGGCATCGGTTGGGCGGCGGCGAATTCTGTGCTGTGGAATTGTAGCGCCTCCGTCATCCGTTGCTGGAATCCGCCCGGCGCGACCAACTGGAGTTTCGGCTCGTGGGCCAGTTTCGAGGGCGACGGTGCGTGGAAAAACTCAAACGACTTCATGAAGCCGGACAGCCTGTTCGCCGAGCAATTGAAGAATCGTTTGGACGCTGAGGCCGCTGCGCGTCTGCAACTCATGCCCCGTCCCCGCGAAGAATCCAGCAATCCACCGCTCGACAAAGCTCAGGAACTTGCCGCTGCTTCGCACCAACCGCCGCCCCAATTGAAGGACTACATCCTCACCGCCAGCCAACGCGACCCGATCCCCCTCAACCCCGGCAACGCCAAACCGGTCGAAGAAATCGAAGCGCCAAGCACCGGCTCGGCCAGTTCCGGAGCGTCTGTCTCCGACCCGGCCCGTAGCCGCCGAGATAACGAGGCGGACCTTGCAACCAACCGCCACCGCACGTCGGCGGCTAGAAAATTGGTCATCACCAACGGCTGGCTCACGATTAACGGCAAGCTCCTCATCGGCGGCAGCGCGGACGTTTCGTGGTGGCGCGGCAACATCCGTCCGAATGAGGCTAAGGAATTCGGCCTCGGCGTCACGCGCTTCGTCCCAGGTCGCAGTGGTCCGGGCTTCACCGACGACCTCAACGAAGTCGCCAACACAATGATCGCAAACGGCGATGTGGCTCTCGATCATAATTACGGCCTCTGGTATGACCGCCGCCGCGACGATCACGAGCGCGTCCGCCGCATCAATGGCGATGTTCTTCCGCCGTTCTACGAACAGCCGTTCGCTCGCAGCGGTGAAGGCGCGGCGTGGCTTGGCCTCAGCAAATACGATCTCACCAAGTTCAACCCGTGGTATTGGTCGCGCCTCCGCGAGTTCGCCGACATCGCCGACGAGCGCGGCCTCGTGCTCTTTCACCAAAATTATTTCCAGCACAACATCCTTGAAGCCGGCGCGCACTGGGCCGATTCGCCCTGGCGCGCGGCGAACAACATCAACAACACCGGTTTCCCCGAGCCGCCACCCTACGCCGGCGATAAACGTATCTTCCAAGCGGAGCTATTCTACGACGTGAATCATCCGGTCCGCCGCAGGTTGCACGAGGGCTACATCCGCCAATGTCTAGACAACTTCACGAACAACGCCAACGTCATCCAATTCACCAGCGCCGAGTTCACCGGCCCGCTGCACTTTATGCAGTTCTGGTTGGACATGATTGCCGAGTGGGAAGCAGAACGTAACCGCCAAGGTAACGAGGCGGGAACGCAATCCCTCCGCCTTCTCACGTCGGCGGCTACGCCGCTCATCGCCCTCTCCGCCACCAAGGACGTCCAAGACGCAATCCTCACCGACGGCCAACGGAGCGCCGTCGTGGACGTGATTGATTTCCGCTACTGGTGGCGCACGGACAAAGGTGAATTCGCCCCGCCCGGCGGCAAGAACCTCGCGCCGCGCCAATTCGAGCGTCAATGGCGCGGCGGCCGTCCGAACGACGCAAATCTCGCCGACATGGCCATCGAATATCGCACCAAGTTTCCAGCCAAGCCGGTCATCAGCGACTTCGACACCGCCGGCTGGGCGTGGGTTTGTGCAGGTGGATCAATGCCGCGATTGCCGAAGACCACCGATGACCAGTTGCTCGCCGCAATTCCAAGAATGCAGCCGTGGCCTGACGCCTCAAAAGCTGGTCGTTGGATTTTGCGCGAATCTGGCAAACAGTTGCTGGTTTGCGGCAACGGCGAACTGGATCTATCCGGCGAGACCGGAGCGTTTCGTATGAACACAATCAACCCTCGCACCGGCGAAGTGACGCCGGGCAAAACGGTGCAAATCGGAGCCAAAGTCAAACTGCCGAACGCCACGGTCGTGTGGCTGACGAAGGAATAAGGATATGAATCGAATCAAAGTCGTCGCGAATCGTTGCGCCTCGCTGAGGCGCGCTCCGGAGCGCGGGTCTGCGACCCGCAGCGCGTTGTCGTGCCTTGCCGCTTGCTTAATTACTTTGCCGCTTTATGCCGCCTCCACCGTCGAGCAATGGGGCATGTATGAAGTCACGCTCAAAGGCCCGACCAATGGCAATCCCTTTCTCGACGTCCGCTTCGCCGCAAAGTTCGCGCAGGGTTACGACTCAATTGAAGTGCCCGGCTTCTACGATGGCGACGGCAATTATCGCGTGCGCTTCAGCCCGGAGAAACAAGGTGCTTGGAAGTATGAAACCGTCAGCAGCGCCGCGCAATTGAACGGCAAGACTGGTGAGTTCGCAGTGACAACACCGTCCGCAAGCAATCACGGTCCGGTTCACGTTACGAACATCTTCCATTTCACCTATGCCGACGGCACGCCTTACAAGCAACTCGGCACGACGTGCTACGTCTGGACGCATCAACCGGAGGAATTGCAGGAGCAGACGCTGAAGACGCTTGCCGCATCGCCCTTCAACAAAATCCGCTTCTGCGTTTTCCCGAAGCGCTACACCTGGAACACCAACGAGCCGGCAACTTTTCCGTTCGAAGGCAAGCCGCCGCACACATGGGATTTCAATCGGCCCAATCCCAGATATTTTCAGCACTTCGAGCAACGCATTCTCGATTTGCAGAAGCTCGGCATCGAGGCGGACATCATTTTGTTTCACCCGTATGACGAGGATCATTGGGGATTCGATCGGATGCCCGCCAGCGCGGATGATGCCTACCTGCGCTACGTCATCGCGCGGCTCGCGGCCTTTCGCAACGTCTGGTGGTCGCTGGCGAACGAGTGGGATTTCATGAAGAAGAAAACCGAGGCGGACTTTGTGCGCTTCGGCGAAATCGTTTCGCTCGAAGACCCGTATCACCGCCTGCTCGGGATTCACAACGGCGGGAAGTTCTTCAATCAAAACCTGCCGTGGGTCACCCACGCGAGCATCCAGAACGGCGCGGCGGTCGAAGACCCGGCGCGGGCGGAAATGTATCGCCACGCATACTGCAAGCCGGTCGTGTATGACGAGGTGAAATACGAGGGCAATATCGAGAACCGCTGGGGACAGTTGAGCGCGGAAGAACTCGTCTTCCGCTTCTGGAACGCCACCGTCGCCGGCACTTATTGCGGGCACGGAGAGACTTACAAGAGCGACGACCAGATTCTTTGGTGGTCCAAGGGTGGGGTGCTCAAAGGTCAAAGCCCCGCGCGCCTTGCATTTCTCAGGAAGGTGCTCGACGACGCGCCCGCCGAAGGTATTGAGCCGATTGACAAGTGGCAGAACCCGGAATACGGCGGTCACGCACCGGATTACTACCTCGTCTATCTTGGCAAGCAGACGCCGACAAGTTGGGAATTCAAAGTTCCGAAACCGCCGCAAGGCAAAGGCCAGCCGCCCGCCGACGGCATGAAGTTCACCGCCGATATCCTCGACACGTGGAACATGGCCACGACGCCCGTGGACGGCGTGTTCACGCTCAAGAAGAAGGATAATTATTTCCACGCCGACAAGGATGGCCGCAGCATTGCCTTGCCGGGCAAACCTTACATGGCGATTCGGATCAAGCGGGTGAGTGAGTGAAGGAATGTCGCCGCGCGGAAAACCTTGACCCTAATTCATCCACTAAAACATCATTCCCCCCCATCGGCCAAGGCGTGCGCTCGTTCAACGCAGCAACCGTTTCAGTGTCGGCAGCATCGCAGCGGCCATGCGCTCGAAGCCCACGTCCGTGGGATGTGTCCCGTCCACGGTGGCTTCATCGTCCCGCCCCAACATGGCGCCTGAATGAAAAAGGAAGAGGCGCTTTACGCCTTGACGCTGCAAATTACGGAAAACTTGGTGCAGCCGGTCGTTCGCGGTCTTGATTCGTTCCTGCCGCCCCGGGAAAAACTGCTGCGCCGGATAAACCGGGTGTTCCACCAACAGGATTGGCGTCCGCGGGTGTGCGCGGCGGAGTGTGAGGACAAAGGGCTCGATCCGCTCGGCCACCATTTCGGCGCTCATATTCGGCAGCGGATCGAGCACATACACCGCTGGATCCAGTTCCGCCAGCAGCGTGGCCACCTCCGGTTCGCTGTGAGCACTTCCCGAGAAGCCCAGATTGATCGTCGGCCAGTCGAGTTTCCGTCCCAAGATGGCAGGATACGCCATGCCCGGTCGAGCGGCGCAACCGCCTTGCAGAATGGAAGTGCCGTAAAAAACAATGGGTTTTTGCTTTGGGATCCGAGTGGACGCCGGGACCAGAGCCGCGCCTGACGGAACGCCGATCTTCACTTCCTCGACGCCGTTATAAAGCGGCAGATAGAGCAGGTACTCCCGGCGGCCGGACGCTAGCCCATTCACCAAGGTCTTCTCCTCCTTTTGTTGTAGCGGACGACCGTTGGCCAACCAGTGCCAGCCGGAATCGTCTTTGACATACAAGTCCAAACCGCTGACGCCCGTCGCGGGCATGTGGCTCATGTCGATCTGTGGTTTGGTGAGACGATAACGAACGTGCAGCTCCGGGCTCGCCGTCCGCAACCGAACCAGCATACCTGCACTATCGCGCG
>WBZT01001739.1_pt1 | contig 15365 bp, 13 predicted proteins | sample 5204241 | NCBI WGS metagenome assembly WBZT01 (sample SAMN12344358, study PRJNA552823) | activated sludge metagenome | biome: Activated sludge suspended growth; feature: Nitrification reactor; material: Wastewater; isolation source: activated sludge from nitrification reactor of wastewater... | reverse complement strand
GGAACAAAACAGAGATAAATACACCGATGAACAGGTAAAAGAGATTGGAAAATTGCAAGGTCGTTATTTTGCTGTTGCTGTAAAAAAGGGAATTAATGATTTTCAAGAATCCGTAAAAGACCTTGGTAACCAGATGGATGGTTTTATTGAAGGAATTAAATCTGATACAAATAATAAAACAAACGAAAATGAATAAAAATGTATTTTTATCAATAGCAGCTATATCAATTGCTGTTTTAACAAGCTCTTGTAATAAAAAAGAGGAAACACCATTTGATAATCCCCTTTCTGTTTACCAAGAGGAAATCTCCAACTATTTCGATGCTTCTCTTGGCAAGGAGTCGAAAGTGCCTAATGGAAATCAATCGATTTATGTTGATTTTTCTGATGGACTTGTACAAGCCTACACGAGTGAAACCAATAACAAAGTAGTTGATTACATATCTCAAAAAATGGTAGGGTCTTCTATCGACTGGTATGGCTTGGGTAAAAATCATAATGGTGTCGGTAAATTAGAATACGCCAACGACAGAGATATTTATAATAAAGTTATATCCCCAACTAGTTATAGTGATATAATGGCACCCATTGAGGAGGCTTTGAAAAAAATATCTGTATCCTCAAATGATGCTTTGCTTATTACTGATTTTGAGGAATATACCCCAGATGGGAAAGAACAACCATATGCCTATGCAAAAGACTACTTCACAAAATGGATTGAAGCAGGAAACTCTATTACCTTTTATTATTCTGAATATACCGAGAAAAATGGCAAATCAAAATTATCGGGACAAAAGAATCTATACTTCGTTATATTTAATTATGGAGGGATTAATGAAAATAGTTTACTGACGAAATTCGAAAAAGCAATTGAAAATAGAAACTTAGCTGGTTTGAAGAAATTTGAAATTAACCCCAATCCATATTCTGTTAACAATGTCTACGGTGGCAAAGAAAAAACTGGCTTAACATTAGATCCGGATGTTGAAAACAAATCCTCCCTGGAAATTGGCGATAAAGAGGGGGCTGTGTTGTTCTATCAAAACGGTTTCCTAAACAATAGCAAACCATACGAAGCGTTTGAGTTTGGGCAAAGCCTAAATGATGTATTTGATTTTTACTTTAAAGAAAAAAGAAGATTTTCAAAAAAACTATATTTAGACGCCACGAATAATGCCTCATATATTTTAAAAAATATTAAGGTGCAGGTTACCGATGTTACAGCAGATTATACAAGATATATTCAATCATTAGAAGCAAAGAAAAACATACCTGTATTTATTAAAGATGCTGGAAATAATGATGTGTGGGATGAGGAAAGCATGAATAATCCTATCATAACAGAGTGTTATGAAAAGAATACAAAAACACTAAAAAAAGAATATCAATACGCACACACACCTTCAGAGGCAATACCTGAAATTTTTGATTTTGATGCTTCAATTTTTTCTGATCGTTTAAAAAACAGCCCAAAAGAAGTTGAATTGGTAACTACCTTTCATAAAAACTTTTCAGGTAAATTCACCAATACAGACCAAGTGATTTTGCGCCTGGATTATATAGTTGAATCGACAGAAGAAAATTATTCCGGCCAATTGGATGCATTCAAATGGAAGTCTGTAATAACTTCTGGTTTTGAAAACAATAGTCTTTATGAATCTATAAGAAATACGCTTCAAGCTGTTAAGCCAAAAGGAATTCTATATTCTTTCTTTTTAAAATTAGAACCTAGTAAATAATCATAAACCAAATAAAATAAAAACAAGATGAGCACGTACATTCTTTCAATCATTTTTGCTGCAGTAGTATTGTTAATAGCAGCAGTTATTTCTAATGCCATTAAATTCGAAGGTGGCGCCAATCCAAAAGATCCAGGAAAACGCAAAATGTGGTTTTGGATTTTTGCAGTACTAAACCCAGTCATATTTTATGTTGTAGCAGCCTTTGCTATGGCGCCAAGCAATCGTAGAGAATTAGAACAATGGAATGACTCTTTGCCTATTGCAGTTGGCGTAGGCTTTGTAGTATATGTCATTTTGGGCTTTGTATTAAGCAAAGTATTCAAAAACGGGAAATTAGGTAATTGGTTTTAATCATATAAAAAATCTCAAATGAGTCAAGATAAATTATTTGTAATTGGCATTGGAGGCACTGGTATGCGGTGCCTTGAAGCATTCACACATCTATGTGCCATAGGCATGTTTGATAATCAGGAGATCGAAGTTCTCACGCTTGATACGGACCAGTTAAACGGTAACAAAACCAAAACAGAAAATTTGATTGAACTCTACAATCGTATTAAAACCTCTGATTCTGGTCATAAAGGAGGAACCCCTAATGCAAATACCTTTTTTTCCGCCAAATTGAATTTACATAGATTTTGGACAGATTATTCTGGAAGTGCCCGTGCCAACTATAGAAGTATATCAAAACTCGCAGAAGGTAATCCCGACAAGCAAAAGGCTAATAAGTTAGTTTCTGATTTATTTTTGGACGAAAATTCGGTACAAGAATTTAATTTGTCACATGGCTATCGAGCTCAAACACATTTAGGTTCTCACTTAATGTATCACGCCATAATTGAGTCAGCCAGAAACTTAGCATCAGGTTCTAATATAGCAGCTCAAGACCAAGAGCTTGAAATCTTCATGAATAAACTGAATGAAGCGGGTAAGTTAGGTGCTCGTGTGTTTGTTTTCGGTTCGATATTTGGTGGTACTGGTGCTTCGTCAATCCCTGTAATTCCAAAAGCATTCCAAGATTTTATTCAAATACGTTCGGGAGGCAAATCAACATTGGACTTTAGTAAAACCAAATTTGGCTCAACTTTATTAACTGAATATTTCACATTCAAAAAACCTGATACCAAGCAGATGTCCACTAAGGATGATAGTGTAATTGCTGATTCTTCATTTTTTCCACTCAATAGTCAGGCTGCTTTGCAGTTCTATCAAAACGATCCAACGGTTCAAAGAACATATAAAACCATGTATCACATTGGGTGGCCTGTAGAAAGTAAAAAGATGGGTGAAGAAAAGGAAAGTGCTACAATTACTGGAGGTGAAAAACAAAAAAACGCTTGTCATATTACAGAAATGTTGTGTGCATGTGCCGCTTATGATTTCTTGACAAAATTGACTGGTTTTGATATTGAAAAAGCGGAATACCTGTATAAAGCCATAGAATTCAAAGATAATTCATTCAATCTGTCATTTAACGATTTTGTTGGAAATGAAAATAAGGCGGGTGAAGTTTTTGCAAATAGATTAGGGGCATTTTTCTCACTTGCTCACATAGTTCTATCAATAAATGGTGCAGGTTTTAACTCAGATCCCAAATCAGGAATGAGAGCATTTATAACTCGTTTAGAAAAACAAAAATTACCTGAATACAACTCAATTCCTGATGCTGAATGTGAAGAGATAAATGAATATCTCCGACAATTTGCATACACAACGGATGGCGGTCAGCAATTTTTCCCAGGATGGTTATATCAGGTCCGTTCTACTGTTGCTCCAGGTAGTTTTATGTTCGACAGTAAAGCTTTTACCACAAATCTCAGAGAGTTGCAAAAAATTGATGTTGGCGAACTTTTTATCGAAAAGAAAAATCATTGGCCCGGTGGTGGTTTAATGTCCAATCGATTTGACAAATTTATAGATACATTGATTGATGTAAAACCAGAGGAAACTCAAAAAGTGAATACCACTAAAGAAAAATTCATGGCGCATATTTACAACGCTATTACCAAGTCCCAAAACTTTATTAATTAAAAGCTATGGCAGAGAAAACATTAAAGGCATTAGCCATAAAATCAAAATCAAATCCTCCTGGTAAATCAGAATATAAGTGGGATGTAATACCTGAAATAGATAACTTCACCAAAGGAATTGTTATTCCTGAATTGGGAATTGAAAAAGATGGTACAGCCAAAGTCGATATTGGAGCTATTGTATCAGGCATGCCTACGGTTTATGCTAGAGCAAATCTATTCAAAAATGCCTTAGATAACGTTACCGACAAAGATGCTGAGGTATCTGGTCTTATGCTTTTTTATAAAAACTTAATTAACGAATGGAGAGGTCTAATAAGTTGTATTGCCTTAAACTACAAGGACATTGAGATTCAACGTTTGAGACTTCAATATTCTGATGGTAAAAGCATTTTTGAAACTGAAAACATATATGAGCCATTAGGTGCATTTGGTAATATGCTTTTTGAGCGTAAACCACTTTGGTGCGATCAAACATTAGCTACTAATGATGAAAAAAATCCGTTCATAGATGTAATTACATTCAATGGTCAGGTGATAGGTGCAACATCACCTGATAGCTTTATTTTTACTTCTGTTGGCTACAAGGTTAGTGAAAAATTACCTTTCGTGAATGTCAATAATGGTAAGCTTATAGATCCATTATTGAGCGATATTCAACCAGAACAATTATTGGCTATACATGCCTTTGTACATCATATAATTAACAAAATAGATGCGTTCAAAAACACATTTAATAACTTAGAAAACTTCCTTAAGCCAAATTATTCCAGCGTATATGGTAATCTGCAGGATTGGTTAAAAGAGATGGATGTCTATGCTTCAAAGAGGAGCTGGCCATTGCCTTCTCAAAAACCAGGAAGCACACCTGAAGTCAATAAATTTCTAGCGCCATTTTCCATACTGTTTAATCACTCTACCGAACTCTATGGTTTGGAAGGAGTGATTTATTCTGAAGCAGGTAGTGACGATAGAATTTCATTTAAACCTTCCGAACTGCTGTTGCCAGAAACTACTGAAATAATTCAATTTAGATTTGGTACAGATGCTGAAAAGAATAAGGATTTTCTTGCAAACAGACCGCTAATGCTGCTTAGAGCTGACGTGAAAGGTATGCCAAATAACTATGCTTATTTCACGTTACCACTCACACCTCATGCATTAAATGTGTTTGGAAATAATTTATCAGCTTTAATAGGTATTGCAGATGCAAGTGAGGTAAAATCTAGGCTTTCTGCTGAATACGAGGTGGATAATTTGGGCGAACATTTAAATGTGAAATTGCGCCTTCATAGTCAAACAGGAAATGAAAATGTCATTGATGTAAAATACAAAGTGGCGGGAGAGGTAAAAGGGCGAGACATACTCCTATGGCCAAATTTTATCAGCAAGAAATGGAACCGTTACTTCATGTATAACGAAGTACCTCATAATGATATTAAATTCCAGGCTTCACCGTTTATAGGCGATATTAATGATCAGCACTTTAGAATAGTGCTAAATGATAAAAAAGAACCGCTTTATTTGGCCAAAGACGGAAAATTACAGGAATTAAATAACTCTGATTATAAATCCTCTTTGCTAGTTGAAAACAATCAAAAGGTAAGTGACAATCCCTACAAGTATGAAATATATGAAAGCAATCAACCTTTTAAGGGGATAAAATTCTCATACGGTAAATCCGATAATCTTTGTGGTTTTGCCATCATACGCTATGATAAACTGAATAAAGTTAAAGAACTACCCAAAGATTGGACTAATGAGATGCAAAACCTTGCAGAAGCTCGTTTAGGAATAGACTTTGGTAGTACCAATTCATCCATTGCTTATTGGTCGGATAAGGAAACAGGCGGAACTAATGAGGTAAAAGGAATGACGCTGAAAAACAGAAGAATTTCGCTTCTGGCTTCGGACGATAAAAATAATGATGAAAGACCTGCTGTTGAGGATGAGGTGTTCTTCTTTCAAAATGATGAGATTAAGACAAATGCCATAAAATCAGTTTTGGCTATCCACGATTTTAAGCGGCTTTCAAATCCTTCCAACCTCTCTCAGGAACAATTACTGGAGAAAGAAATTATTGGAGGCTTTCCTTGTTTTGAGAAAAACTTGCCTATTGAAACGTCAGACAATACAAAACACACTTTGAAGTTTAACAGAGCAGGTATTGCTGAGTTGAAATACAACATGAAATGGTCAAGCAATCCGATTGAAAAAGGGCATAAAAAGGCGTATTTAAGTTCTTTAATGCTTCATATTTATGCTCAGTTGTTTGAGGAGGGGCATGAACCAACTTCGTTGAAATGGTCTTATCCGTCTTCAATGGGAACCAGTTTGTTAAATGAGTATTGGGATATTTATAATTCATTAAAACAAATTAGTCCAATTAATTATCCAAAACCGTTAAATGTTTTTGCACCTTCAGACCTTTCAAATATCAATACTTCTGGTGAAAATACATGGGATGGAGCAAGTAATTTAGGTGGTGGTTCATGGGGAGTTAGTAACGATGCGAGTACAAATGCAGGAAGTAGTTGGGGAGATTCTGGAAATAGTTGGGGGAGTCCCACCACTACACCTGCTGCTGGTGGTTGGGGAAATCAAGAACCCTCTAATTCAAAAAGTGTTGTTGAAATTAAAATAGATAACGGCCCTTTAAAATTTGATTTCAAACCCTTAGATGACAATGAGTCAATAACTGAATCATGTGCTGTTGCGAATTACTTTTTAGAAGATCTCCCCGTAAGACCAGGTGAATTACTAATGATATTTGATGTAGGGGGGTCTACAACAGATATAAGTGTTTTATCGCAAATGGAAGGAGGAGGAAAAGCCATGATTAAGCAGAACTCTATTCGCTGGGCGGCTCAACGTTTGGCTTTTGCAACTCGTTATTCCAAGAATTTTCAGTCTGTTTTATTACGGATGTGTGAAAAAAAGAAAATTAAGATTGAAGGTCTGAATACAACACCATCAAAGTACAGCGAAAACACAGCTCCTTTTTACTTTGAGCAATTGATTGATAGGTTAGAAGATTCCGATTTCCCAGACTTCTATCGCCTAATTGCAGCAGAGTGCAAAGAACTAATGAGTGTTAATCTTTATGTAACCGGTCTAATTATGTACTACGCTGGCCAACTTACATTAAAAATGCGAGAAGAAATGCTTCGTTCAGAAGATGTTCCTGTTATTATTAAGAATATGCCGCCAAAGATTTATATCGCATTTGCAGGAAAAGGAGCACGAATTTTTGATTGGTTTGAGGCGATAAACCCAAAAGCTGCGAATGAATATTACACGCAGATGTTTATACGTGGTATTGGAGGAATGGAAAGGGCAAAATCTACTATTACACCTATTAATTTCCCGAGTGAAATTATTAAAATAAATGCCTTTAAAAAGGAAAATAATGCGGATGTAAAATATGAGGTTTCAAAGGGATTGGCAATCCCAACTTTTAAATCCAAAATACTAGTTTCAAAAGAAAAGCAGGCGATTGAAATTTTAGGCGAAGAGGGGTTTTGTGTATATACACCTTCTGGAGAAATGAAATATCTTGATTTTAGTAATTCTGTCACTCCTGAGATGATGGAACATTTGGGAGCGTTCTTTGTGAATAATCCACAGCCGGGGAAAGCACCATGTCCCCGTTTTATGGATTTTGCAGACCTATTCTACAAAGTTTCATCTTCAACTTTTGGTTTCAATATGAAGCAGGAAGAATTTATAGCAGGCTTTAATAACATGAATATTGAAGCAGCAATAAAGCAAGACCCTGATTACATTGAAGCACAGAAAAAACGTAAGGAGAGTAAACAGTTTGGGTATATAGCCCCAATTTTTGTCATGGAGGGAATTAAGTTTTTTGAAGAGCGTATTTTAAAAGCTATTAAAAACTAGGAATGAAATATTGTGTTCTGATAAAAATATCAAAACAACAATTGGCCTTTTGGTACCAGTTGGAAGGTGGAGCATATACTCCACTTTCCATTAGTGGTCCTAATAAAATTCCTTTATGCTTTTATGTGAATGGTAATGATTTCAAAATTGGAGAATTTGCAAAAGAGCGTTTTTTAGTAAATGATAAAAATGCTTACAACAATTATTTTGAATTAGTTAAAGATCCCGCAAAACACTTTACACTTCATGGAGATAGTAAACCTGTAAAGCAGCTCTTATACTATGGTATAGAAAACTATTTATCTAAGTTTATAAAAGAGATACTCTTCAAAAATGAATCAATAGAAGCCTTCAGGACAAATTTTTGTCTTCGTTTTTGGTTTGATGATGATATTGAAAACCAAGAAAAGATATTGGTTGAAAACATCTTTAAAGAAGCCGGATATGAAAATGTAGCGGAAGTCAATTCAGACTCGTTTCTAAACAAAGAACTTAGCATAGAAATGAAATCTTCTAGGTCGAGACTTTGTCTATCTGCTATTTCGAACGATTTATATGTCAAATTGTATAAGTCACCAGATTTCAGTCTGGCAGGCCAAATTAAATTGGAACAATTGGGTTCAGACCCGCGAGCAAAAATTTTAGCCAAATTGATATTGGAAGATATAAAAGAGGCAAGTCCACACATTTATATTGAGGAAGAGAAAGAAGTTGCTTATATAATCAATCATTGTACACAACTGCTATCATCATTATCGCCCATAATGCGAAATGAGTTAGAGCTTTCTACGGGTGTAAGGACTGATTATAAAATTAGACTTGCTCATTTGGAAGATAGATTGATGTACAACAGAGGTGTTGAAGACAAAGTAATACCGCAGTTAGAAAGTATTTTATTAACTAATGGCTTGTCAAGTTCTTCCGTAGACGTAATTCTACATGGAGATGAATTAAACACAAATTATTTCAGGGAGAAGCTAACCAAAAAATTTCCGAATGTTTTTGGAGTTGGAAGTTCAATCGAGTCAAAAATTCTTAAATTGATTTTCGCTGATATTTCTTCAAATGGATACAAATTAAACTCAAAAAATAGATCAGGGCATATTGAAAACGCGGAAAAAACAGTTCCGGTTTCAGTAACTCCTCCAGTTGTAAAAACTCCACCTGTTGTAAATACCCCTCCTATTGTTAATACACCACCAAAGGTCACTCTGCCACCTGTAGTAAAGGTGCCTCCAGTGCCTACTAAGAATAATATTGCGACCACGGAAAATAAACCGGAAGTAAAAGTACCCCCAATTATAAAACCAGAGGTAAAAGTGCCGCCTATAATAAAGGAAGTAAAGAAAGAGGACATTCCTCTTCCACCTCCTTTAAAGGGTAAAATTCCACCGCCTCCGCCACCTCCACCCCCTATTAAAAAGAAATAAATATGGCAATAGATTTAAATAAAGATAAAAACGAGTTAAAGTATTACTACAGCGAAAATGGCGCAACATTGGGTCCATTCTCACTGCCTCAGCTATTGGAAAAAATTGAAGCTGATACATTGGTGTATCGTGAAGGGATTGATTGGACAAATGCAAAAGATGTGGAGGAGCTGAGAAAGTTTTTTAAAGCACAACAAACTACTACATCCGATAACATTATCAATACTAATTTATCTAAAGCATCTGAAGATGGTTCACACCCCCAAAAAATGTTTAGTGCACCATTCTCCTTCGATGGCCGAATAAGAAGAACAGAATATGGCATTAGTTTCATTATATACATTTTCTCTTATGCCTTGATTGCAGCAATTGCTAAATCATCCAGTTTCCTTTTTATTGCATTTATACCGTTACTTTGGTTTCTATGGGCTCAAGGTGCAAAAAGATGTCATGATAGAGGTAATTCTGGCTGGTATCAAATAATTCCATTTTATGTGTTTTGGATGCTATTTGCGGAGGGCGATAGCAATAATAACGAATACGGAAATTCACCCAAATAAAAACAATTAAATTTCAAACAATGATAAATCTAGAAAAGAAAAAACCATTTAATTTGAGCAAGCAAGCTCCAGGTTTAAATCAAGTAAAAGTGGGGCTTAGCTGGGATCCAACAGCAGACGGAAGAAGTCCTGATGCCGATGCTTCAGTATTTTTACTTAACGATTCGGGTAAAATACCCACAGAGCGTTTTTTCGTATACTACAATAACCTTACCAGCGAGGATGGTGCTGTAGTTCATTCAGGCGACAATAGAACCGGTGCAGGAGATGGTGACGATGAAGAAATAAGTATCAACCTTTCATCTGTATCAGCTAATGTTGTTCAAATCATGCTCGTTGTTTCTATTCATAACAAAGACGAGGGTTTTCACTTTGGCAATGTCCTAAATTCAGCTGTTCGAGTTTACAACAAGGTAAATGGAGAAATTTTATGTCAATACCAATTGGCTGAAGCATATAACGGCTGCGATTCATTAATTCTTGGTCGATTTTACAGGAGTGGTTCTGAATGGGAATTTGAGGCCATGGGCCAAGCATTTGAAGGTGGGCTTGGAGCAACTGTAGAATTGTATTCTTAAATAACTAAAAACAAAAACAATGGCATTAAATTTAAATAAAGGGAGTCGCTTTAACTTAGCGAAAGAAGCACCCGCCCTAAAAGTGGCAGGTATTGGTTTAGGATGGGATCCTAACGAGGAAGAAAATGGTCCGGATTTCGATTTAGATGTGAGCGCTTTTTTACTTGCATCGAATGGAAAAGTTCCGGCAGATGAGTATGTTGTTTTTTATGGTTCTGAATTAACTATGGATTCGCCTCAAGGAAAAAGACCATACTCAGGTGATGCTTCCGTTCATGGTGCCGTTGATGCGATTGACGGTACAGAAAGTGATGGCGAAGATGATGAAGATATGCGAATTTACTTTGATAAAGTATGGGAAGGTGTTGAGCAAATAGTCATCACTGTATCAATTACTAAATATCCCAACGATAAGAAAAAAGACAAGAGAACATTACTCCAAAATTTTGGGATGGTTAACGATTGTTACATTCGTGTATGGGATGATGAATCAGGTGTAGAAATTTTAAGATACAACCTTAAAGAGCAATTTACCAATGAGGACGCACTTGTTTTTGGTAGATTTATTCGAGTAGGCTCATCTTGGGAATTCGTTGCCTCTGGTGAAAAACACAACGGTAGTCTAAACAAACTAATCGAATTATTCACTTAATAAAAAAACAATATAATGGCACTAAATTTAAACAAAGGAGGCGAAGAAAATTCTAAACCTTCTACAGAGAAAAAAGGCTTAAATCTAAGCAAGTCGGGAGACACAGCAAAAACCGGATTGAATTTGAGTAAGGAGGAAACAGTTACTAAAGAAACAACTTCTGCCAATACTGGGGCAAATGAGCCGGGACCAAAGAAAAAAAATCCTGTTATGTTCATTTTGTTAGCAGTATTAATAGTTGGTGGTGGTCTATTTTGGTTTCTAAATAAAGGTACTACAACTCCAGAGCAAACATCTAACAATAATGGTGATAACGCGGTTACTACTGCACCTGCTCAGATTGAGGAAACTGCATCTACTGATAATACTACGAATAATCAAGGCCAAGACAATTCAGTTAATCCCTCAACTGCTGCCAGCTCTGATAATTCAGTATCAAACACTCCAGAAAGTAACGTCTCAGCTTCTTCAAATAATGTAACTAAATCTAACAGTGTAGAAAACTCGAATTCTACACCAAGTAAAAATCAATCTTCTTCAAGTAATTCAGCTCCATCAGCCATAACTCCGGTAGGAAGTATTGATGAAAAGGTAAATCAAGTATTACGAGGTGATTTTGGAAATGGTTTAGAAAGAAAACAAGCTTTAGGTGAAGAGTATGCTATAATTCAGGCTAAGGTGAATGAATTGTACAGAAACAAAAACAATTAATTTTTCCAATGGTAGGTGTAGTAGTAAAAATTGTAATTGGTCTTTTTATTTGGATGGTATTACCTCGCTTGATTTACAGCAAGCGCAAATATCAGAAGAACTCACCACAATTTTTTGTACATATTTCTTGTAAAATAATTGGAATTGCAATTATCGCTTTTGCTATTTTAAACTTTATACAAACTATACTTTCATAAGATGAGTAATAGGAAACTGTATTTTGTTTACTATAGAATATTTTTGTTATTCTTTTGGTTCTTATGCAGTTGTAATGAAACATCAACAAAGACAAATAAAACTGAGGATGTGGTAAAAGATGCTGATTCAACAATTTCTATCTCCGAAGACTTCCCTAAGATTGAACTGCTGGAATCAGGATTTAAAAGAGAACGAATAAAACTAGGTCATGCAATTAATACTTTAGCTAACGAGTACCTACCTGTATTGAATGCTGATGGTTCTAAATTGTATTTTTCTGCTATGGATAGAACTGGTTTTTTTGATTTCAAGCTGGATTTTACAAAAGAGAAATCTGCAGGAGGCGAAGATATTTTTTACAGCGAATTAAAAGAAGGTGTTTGGATGGATGCAAGACCAATGAAAGAAATAAATACCAATGGACATGAGGTGGTTTCACAGGTTTTTAAAAATAATGATTTATTGGTCACGGCAAATTACCCTGAAAAGTACGGAGTAAAAGATAAAAAGGATGCGGGTGTTCAAACCACAGATATTTTTTTATTAAAAAAAGGAAAAGGTGGATACCAAATTAATCATCTGCCAGAACCCATCAATTCAATTTTTACTGAGTCAGATGGTTTTATGGCAGAAGATCAATCATATATTTTATTTGTCTCTGACCGTAATGGTAATATTGGTGAATACCACAAGAAAGGTTGGAAATGGAATGAAAGCTTTTGGGGTAATACAGATGTTTATGTTTGCATTAAAGAGGGAGACTATTGGGGAAACCCCATTAATTTAGGATCTAAGATTAATACACCCTATGCAGAGAGAACGCCATGGCTTTCAGAGGATGGTTTAACTCTTTATTTAAGTTCTAACGGGTATGTAAAAGGTAAAACTGATTTAGATGTTTATGCTTTTAAGCGAACTGATAGAGATAATTGGAACATTTGGAATGGCCCCTATGAAGTAACTGATGCCAATACCTTATATGATGATTGGGGCTATAAAGAATACAATGATGGGGTTGCATATTTAGCATCAACAACTAAATTAGGATTTAAACCAACTCAAGGAGGCGTTGCTGGTGATGGAGGTGTGAGAGAAACCAATTATCGTCCAGGGTATGAATTGCATGGGCTTCAGGTTGCAGCATTAAATTCTGAGTATGAAACTAATATTTACATGCTTAGAAATCCAAGTTTGCCAACACTTGTAATTAATGATGTTTTTTTTGATTTCGATTCTTACACTGTAAAATCATCTTTTGAAAAATACTTGCTCTTAATAGCGGATCAAATAAAACAAAATAATACTGCCACAATTGAAATAAATGGCTATACCGATGATGTTGGGAAAAAGGAATACAATCAGCAATTATCACTGAAAAGAGCGGATGTAATAAGTTTGTTTTTAACCCAAAATGGAATTAAGAATAGTATAAAAACAAATGGCTTGGGATCCAGTAACCCCAAGTATCCAAACACAACTAGCGAGAATAGAAAAAAGAATAGAAGGGTTGAATTATTCATTAAAACTGATGCCCATGTTAAGTAACTCAGGCAGTTGGAATGATATAATTTCGTTTATTGTTAATGAAAATATTCAACATATTTCTTTTGATTTTTGGAATACAATAGTCCGTCCTAATCGGCTATTTAAAGAGAAACGAGCTGAACTAATTGGAACATTATTTAATAATCAATTTTCAAAATATGAGATTGATTCAGCTTTTTCAAAAATTGGCAAAAAATACAATGAACATCAACAAGCAGGCAATTCTGCTATTTCATCGTTAGTCCTTTTAAAATCAGTACTTAATGAAATAAAACCAAATTCAAATGTTAATTTAATTGAGTTACATAATCAGATAAATATTCTCTTTCTTCAATATCCCCCTTTTATAGAACCATCTTTTTATGATATTATTGACCTAATAAATAAAAAAGGCAAAACTTGTTCAATTACGAGCAACACAGCATTTATTTCTGGGTCCGTAATAGTAAAATATCTTGAAAATTGTAATTTATTGCATCACTTTTCATTTACAATCTTTTCTGATGAATTTGGATTCGGCAAACCCAGTTCAAAAATATTTGACCATCTTACTATAAAGGCAATTGAATGTAAATCAGTGGTCGACAAAACGAATATTTTACATATAGGCGACAATTTGGAATCTGATTATAATGGTGCAATTCAATCAAGTTTAACTGCGTTCCATTTACTTGATAATAACTTATTAAAAAACCATCGTAATTCACTTCATGTAATTAATGACATCAATGCAATTCCTTTTTCTTCCGAAGAGTACAGTAAATTCAAGTTTGGCTCTTATAGTTTAGCGAAAAAATTTGGAATAGATTTGTTTGAATACTTTAAAGCTTTTCATTTTGATAAACTCGTATGTGACCATAGAAAAATAATTGTGTATAGCAGCCCCTATATGCAAATACCAACCTCGAGTTATTATTTGACACATACATTTTATACAGCCTTCAAACAATACTTGGCAGCAAAAAGAATTGAAACTATCCAGATAGAGTTTGGTAAAATTGAACGCTGTCAAACATATACAGAAGATTACGGGGCACTAACAGCAGAAGAACGGTTTAATCTTATTAAAAACGATACATACAAACTTATTACCATACCTGCAAAGGATGATTTATGCATTTTCATCGATGACATTTCTATTACAGGCACTCACCAAAGGGTTGTAGAGAATTTGCTAGCCAGCAGTGGTATTGAAACGAATAGCTTTTTCCTGTATTTTGCCAAGCTAAGTAACTCTGATGTTTGTCCATCATTTGAGAACTTTCTAAATTACCAGTTTATTAATGAGTTCACAAAACTTTTTGAATTAATTACTTCTGATGATTATCGAATTACGACAAGAACTACCAAATACATCCTATGTCAAAAAAATGAGGATCTCAATAAGCTTATAACATTCTTGATAAAGAATGAGAAATTTGCGATTTGGAGTGAGTTAATAAAAATGTCTTACGCTAATGAGTATAACAAAATTGAGCTTTATAAACAAAACCTGTTTCACTTAGAGTCTTTTCTGAAAAAATTAAACCTTTCTAAAAAAACAATCAAAAATAAAATCGAAATATGGACAACTTAATCAATCACCCTGGAATAATTGCAGCATTTAGTGCTGTTGTTATATTTATGCTTTTACTTGACTTAGGCATATTCAATAAAAAAAGTCATATAGTCTCAAATAAAGAAGCTGCAATTTGGTCTTTAGTTTGGCTTAGTATTTCAATGGTTTTTAGCATTTTCATCTATATAATGACAAATGAAACTGCTGGTCTTGAAAAATTTGCTCAATTTCAATCAGCATATTGGATTGAAAAAGCTTTATCCGTTGATAATCTATTTGTTTTTATTTTAGTATTTGGCTTCTTTAATGTCCCAAGAGAATACCATCATAAAGTTCTGTTTTGGGGTATACTTGGTGCATTAGTAATGCGTGCAATTTTCATATTTTCTGGCGTAGGTTTAATCAATGTAACTTATTTACCAGAAATGTCAATCTTAGGAAAATTAGTTTCTATAAATATC
>WBZT01001818.1_pt1 | contig 15373 bp, 3 predicted proteins | sample 5204241 | NCBI WGS metagenome assembly WBZT01 (sample SAMN12344358, study PRJNA552823) | activated sludge metagenome | biome: Activated sludge suspended growth; feature: Nitrification reactor; material: Wastewater; isolation source: activated sludge from nitrification reactor of wastewater treatment... | reverse complement strand
ACACGATAATCTCGACTGAAGGCGGCGCTTGTTTGTCGGGGTCCTGGGGCGACTATGACAATGACGGTCGCCTTGACCTATTCGCTCCAGTCGCCAACAGCCAGAACCCGTTGCTTTACCACAATGAGGGCAACGGCGTGTTCACAAAGGTGACTTCCAGCGGACTCGTCAGTTCCAATCCTTTTCCCGCTGCCGCTTGGGGCGATTATGACAACGATGGTTACTTGGACCTCTTTGTGACCGGTGGGGGGACCAACCTTCTTTTCCACAACAACGGGGGGACTGGCTTCACCCGCATTACTGAGGGGAGCGTCGTCAACGATAGTGGTTCGTCACGCGGCTGTGCGTGGGGCGACTACGACAATGATGGCTATCTCGATCTATTTGTTGCGAACGCGAACGGCGAAAATAATTTTCTCTACCATAATAATGGCAATAGAACCTTCACACGTATCATCACGGGCAGCATTGTTAACGACGGCGGGAATTCCATCGGCTGCGCCTGGGCCGATTACGACAACGATGGCTACCTTGACCTGTTCGCCGCAAACTATGGCGGCGGCAACTTTCTCTACCATAACTTGCATAACGGCACCTTTGAGAAGGTAGCCACCGGGAATGTGGTCACGGATGGCGGCAACGCTCATGGTTGCGCGTGGGCTGACTATGACAAGGACGGCGACTTGGATCTGTTTGTCACGCGCGTTGGACAAAGCAACTTGCTATATCGCAACGATGGCGGGGGTGTCTTCACACCGGTCTCCCCTAGCGCCTTGGTTGCAGACGTGGCCGATTCTTGGAGGGTGAGTTGGGCCGATTACGACCGTGACGGCGATCCGGACCTATTCGTGGCAGCGTCTGCTGGCAATTTCTGCTACCGGAATAATGGCAATACAGCGAACTGGCTTTCGGTGAGGTGTGTTGGGCGGTCCTCAAACCGTGCCGGCATTGGTGCGAAAGTTCGTGTTCAAGCCAGCGGTGCCGCTGGATCAGTCTGGCAGTTCCGTGAAATTTCCGGCGGTAGCGGCGATGGCAGCCAGAATGATCTCGTGCAATCCTTCGGCCTTGGTGACGCGACGGACATTGACTTGCTGCGGATCGAGTGGCCGAGCGGAAAGGTGCAGCAATTCACCAACATCACGCCGAACCAATTCCTCACCATTCAGGAACAGACGATATTCTATTTCTCGGTCAACGGCGGCGGTTCAGTCAGCTACTCACCCGTAAAAAGCAATTACTTCGTCGGTGAAACGATCACGTTGATCGCCACCACCAACCGCTATTACCGCTTCCTGCACTGGAGCGATGGCAATACCAACGCGGTTCGTAATTACACAGTCGACCTGACGAATGTGCTCACCGCCCTCTTCACCAACACCGTGCCAGTGGAAACGTTGCCGCTACTAGTATGGGAAACCACCTTCGGCGGAACAAATGCCGACGGGGTAACAGTCGTTCGCGAAACCGTGGAGGGGGGATTCATTGTCGGCGGCACCTCTCGTTCTCCTGCCAGCGGCAACAAGACGTCAACAAACTATGGTGGTAGCGATTTTTGGATCGTGCGGCTCGATGCGGGCGGGCGGAAACTCTGGGAAAAGAGCTACGGCGGCAGCGGTGACGACGATCTTGAAACCCTGGAGATAACCAGCGATGGAGGCTTCATCGTAGGCGGCACCACCGCGTCCGATGCGAGCGGCAACAAGACCACCGGTAGATATGGCGGCACCGACTATTGGGTGTTGCGGTTGGATTCAACTGGGGAAAAGCTCTGGGAACGGGTTTATGGCGGCACGCTCGGCGAGACGTTGAGAACCGCTCAACAGACGGCGGACGGCGGATTCATTTTCGCTGGCGACTCATTGTCGGTTGCTGGTGGAAATAAGACTTCGCCGAATTTCGGACAGACGGATTTCTGGATCATTAGAACCGATGTCGCCGGGAATGTCCTTTGGGATCGTAGTTACGGAGGCAGCGATTATGAGTTGCTGCTCAAACTCAGCTCGCTTCGGGACGGCGGATTCATTGTGTCAGGGATGTCCGCCTCACCTCCAAGCGGTAACAAATCCAACCCATACTATGCCGGCTACGATGCGTGGGTGCTTCGCCTCGACGCGAGCGGCAACCCCAAATGGCAGCTCGCGTACGGCGGCGGCGGCCATGATTACTTACAATCCGTGCGCGAAACAGATGCCGGGGACTTCATTTTGGCCGGAGGTTCCGCTTCGCAAGGAACCGGCTGGCCGGAGAAGACCAGCCCTTTCTACGGTCCCATCTCCAATCCCGATCCCTTCGCTGGCGATTTCTGGGTATTGCGGTTGGATGCGGGCGGGCATCGCATTTGGGAATCGTCAACGGGTGGAAGTGAGTCGGATTTTGCAACTGATCTGGGCCCGAGCAGCGACGGCGGATTCGTTTTCGCAGGCTCTTCCTTATCGGGAGCTGATGGCAATAAGACCAGCGCGAGCCATGGAAATTGGGATGGTTGGTTGGTCAAAATGGACGGCAGCGGCCTAAAACAATGGGACCTGGCGGTTGGGGGAGCCAACCGCGATGATCTCCTCACACTACGAGCAATCAACAACGGAGGATTTATTGCCGGCGGTCGTTCGGCATCCGCCCTGAATGGCAGCAACACCAATCCCAATTTCGGACAAGCTGATGCGTGGCTCTTTAAATTCTGGGAACGCGTCGCCCCCATCGGCACGCCAGCCGTCTTGGTCACCAGCCAATACAACCCATCCAATTACTTCACCATCCCGGTGACCAATTCGATTCAAGTCAGCCTGCAATCCACGTTCCCGAACGGATTTCTTTTCTACACGCTGGATGGCTCAACGCCCGTTCCCTTTGATGCCAACACCTTCACTTACGCCGAACCGGGCAGTCCAGGCACGCCGTTCAGCGTCTCCAATTCCGTCGTCGTCAACGCCGTCGCTTACGACGAAAACGGTGAGAACGAAGTTCATTGTGATCCCGTCACTATTTTGGTCGTGCCGGTGTACAACCTCACAAACACGACACCCGGTGGCGGCAGCGTAACGATAAATCCGCCTGGTGGCATTTACTGGAGCAACACCATCGTCACGTTCACCGCCACGCCGTCCAACGGCTGGACGTTCCTGCGTTGGGAAGGCGCGCTCACGAATGCGAGCAACCCGCTGAACCTTGCGATGGATAGTTCCAAGACTATTCGCGCCGTGTTTGGAACGAGCGTCAACACCAACGTGCCCAGCAATGGCGGCATCGCGCTCTGGCCGCCGCAAGGACCTTATCCTTACGGCAGCATGGTGCGGCTGGTGGGCGTGCCGAACACGGGCTTCCGCTTCAATCGTTGGTTCAACAGCCTCAACGGACCAACGAACAGCCCGTTCGATTTGCCGGTGCTGACGGCGAACACCAACATCTCTGCATTTTTTGGCACCTTGCCTGCAAACAATTTCACGCTCACGACCCTGCTCAATGGCTTCGGCACGGTCACACGTTCACCTTCGACGAATTCTTACCCGGCGAACAGCGCTGTCTTGATCACGGCTGTTCCCGATTTGGGTTACGTCTTCACCGGCTGGACCGGTAATGCTAGTGGGACGGCGAATCCCCTGAACGTCACGATGAACTCGAACAAGGTCGTTACGGCAAACTTTGGCGTTGGCGCGCCCCCGGCCAATTCAGCTCCTGTCGTATCGCTTACCAATCCAATGAGTGATTGGACGTTTGTCATGCCGACTAATATTTCGATTCAGGGCACGGCCAGCGATGCGGACGGGGCGGTCGCGCAGGTGCAATTCCTAGCCGGCACTGCTGTGCTTGCGACGTTGTTCAACTCCCCCTACACCTTCACGTGGACCAACGCGCCCGTGGGCACGAATGTGCTGACGGCGGTGGCGACGGACAACGGCGGGTTGTCCACAACTTCTGCGCCGGTGACGATCATTGTACAGACAGCCACGCCGCAGGTCGTGCTGATCAGTCCCACCAACAGCGCGAGCTTTGCCACGCCCGCCAACATCGCGATCACGGCGTTGGTCTCCGATGCGGACAACTCGATTTCCAACGTGATTCTTTTTGCCGGCGGCACCTTGCTCACCACACTCACCACCCCGCCCTTCAATTTCACATGGAGCAACGCGCCCGCTGGCAGCTATGCGCTGACCGCGCGAGTCCAGGACCTCTACGGCCCCATCGTCACGTCCTCGCCCGTCAGCATCACAGTAACCTCCTCGGCTCCTGCCGGTGTGTTTGCTTGGTATCCCTTCGACGGTGGATCAGCGCAGGATGCCAGTGGCAATGGCCGACACGGCGTTGGCAGCGGGGTGACGCCAACCAAAGACCGCCTGGGCAACCCTGGGAATGCTCTGCATTTCGATGGCGCCTCTTATGTGGCGGTAACCAGTTTCCCCTGGCCGAACTACACCAACCTCTCGATTTCCTTCTGGGCTAAACCGGATTTGCATGATTCCGCGTTCCGAACATTCATCTCCAAGAAAAACGCCTCGGCGAACCAAATGAGCATCGTGACTTGGGGCAGCGGCATGTTTGCCCAAGCGGATATCGGCGGAGCGAGCCGGTACTCGTTCGCCAACAAGTTCGCCAGTTTGGATCGTTGCGATTTCGTTGTGGTGACCTACGACGGCACGAAGTTTCGGTTCTACTTCAACGGCGCGTTGTCCGGAGATGCCAACGTTTCAGGAGGCGTTTCCAATAACGCCGCCGCATTGGTATTTGGCGCCCGGGCGGACAGCCTGACCAGTGACACCTACCGGGGCTCATTGGACGAAATCAGGTTTTACGATCGCGCTCTGACAGCCGTTGAGATTTCCAACCTTAACGCAGCCGAGACCCCATATATTTTCGAACCTCCGGTGATATCGGTGCCACCGACTGACCACCAGGCAACGGAAGGCGGGGCGGCCCTATTTTCGGTGACCGCGACGGGGCGATTACCATTCGCCTACCAGTGGCTCAAAGATGGGAGTCCGATTGCTGGGGCGACCGCCAGCAGCTTGACAATGTCAAACCTCAATGCTTCGCACATGGGCCTGTATTCGGCTCTAGTCTCGAACACCGACGGCTCGACCAGAAGCGAGGCAGGCTTCCTCGGGGTCGTGAGTTCCGCGAATCCGACGTTGAATACCCTGTACAGCCTGCGTGTTTGGGCTCAGTTGGATGGTAAGAGCGATCTGTTGGTGGGGCCAGGTACAGTTCGCTGGCAACATCTCAATTGGACGCGCCCCGGATGGCATACCACGCCTGTGGAGCCAACCCGCATCAATGGCGCCGACTGGTACCCGCAATGGCCAGATACCAACGCTTCCGGCGCGGGTTTCTCGTCCATCCTGTCGGGCCTCACAATGAATTTTCAGGGAACGGTTTACTTGGATGCCATTTCGACTCGAACCACTCCGATACTCTTGACGCAACCCAGCGTGAGCAATGGATATCAAACTGTTGTCGAGATAGATGACACTGTCCTAAGTCACGGATACTACGAATTCGCAATTAAGGGCATGGGGCCGCCTCTGACAGCTTCTAACAATCTGCCACCGAGTGTGAGCATGGTGAACCCGACCAACGACGGCCACTTCACCGCACCGGTCTCGGTTCAACTTGAAGCATCCGCTAGCGATCCCGAGAACGCTCTGAGTCGCGTGGACTTCCTTGTGTCCACAGGATTGATCGGCCGAGTTACGCAGCCGCCCTACATAGCCACGTGGACCAATGCCCCAGTTGGCGCGCACCAAATTCGGGCGGTTGTATTCGATCAAGGCGGCTTGTCCACGACTTCATCCCCCGTGACCGTGACGGTAGAGACCGCCGCGCCGCAAGTGGCGCTAACCAACCCCTTGGCCGGAGCGAGCTTCGTCGCTCCGGCCACCCTTCAACTCGCCGCCACCGTTACCGACGCGGATAATTCCGTCACCAACGTCCTGTTCTTTGCCGGTAGTACTCAGTTGGCAGCTCTTTCAACACCGCCGCATAGCTTCACTTGGAGCAACGTGGCGGTAGGCAACTACAATCTGACCGTGCGAGTGCAGGACCTCTACGGGCCAACCGTGACTTCTGCGCCGGTAAACATCACCGTGGTCGCATCGAATATACCGGCCACCTTTCATCTCTCCAGCGCAGGTTACGCGGTAAACGAAAACGCTGGCTCCTTCAATGTGACCGTAGTCAACGATGGCTCGTTAGGTGGAACGGTGAATTACGTTTGCACGGACGTAACGGCCACCGGTGGCAGTGGAAGTTCTGGCGATTACACCCGGGTGCAGGGTCTGCTCACCTTCACCAACGGCGAGCCAAGCAAGACGGTGGCGATCACGATCCAGGATGATTTTCTGCCGGAGGCCAACGAGACTTTTGAATTTCAACTCAGCTTTCCCAGTAGTGGCGCCGGGCTGACAAGCCCGGCCGTTGCGACAATCACGATCACGGACAACGATTCAGGCTACGCAACGAACTCCTGGCTGGCGATTGCTTTCCCTGGCGCGGTGCCGGACACCAGCGGGAAGTTGCGGGTGACGTTGACGCCGTCCGGAATTGGCGCCCAATGGCGTTTCCCGTGGGAACTCGGCTGGCGCAACAGCGGTACGCTGGTAACCAATCTTGTGCCGGACAACTACGACATCGAGTTCCGCCCCGTCGCCGGTTACGCCCCCATCCCGAGCACACGAACCATCGCAGTCGCCCCCAGCGCGATTACGGACGTGACAAACGATTATTTCTTCACCGGCGCCGGTGGCGTGGGGTCGTTGACCGTGCTTATCGAACCGAACACGGTGCTGGCCAGCGCTGGTTGGCGGCTGGCGGGTGAAGTCACCTACCGCGCTCCGGATTCGACGGCCACGAACCTCGTGCCGGGCACGCATGTCATCGAGTTTGCACCTGTGAATGGCTGGTCTTCACCGGCCAGACGCGCCGTGTTGGTGTATGCGGATCAAGGCAGTGTGGTCACGGGAAGTTATCTGCTGGCCGATGCGCTGCCGGGCGGCGTGCAACTGCCACAGGTAATAAATCCCTTTAGCGTGATCAACGACAGTCTCAATTTTAATCCGTTGCTGCCCTACGCGTTCAATGGTCAGTTGCAGACGGCCAATGGATTTGGAAGCGGCGTGGCGGTACGGGACAGGGTGGTTCTGACCGCAGCGCATGTGGTGTTCGATGACGAAACGCTTTCATTCGTCAACGAGGTGAATTGGTTCTTTCAGAAGCATGCCGGCGATTTTGATCCGAAGCCACAGAAGGCTCGCGGCTGGTATTTGCTCTCCAGCTACTCGGCCGCGCGGAGCAATGATCTGGCGAGCAGCTATTACGCGCCGGGGCAGTCCAGCCCGCAATCACGCACGTGGGATGTGGCCGCGCTTTATTTTTCCGGCTCGGCCGCGCGGGGCGGTTACGGCGGCTATCTCACTTCGGATGCAGGCACGAACGAATGGCTGGTGAGTTCGCGGCAGAAAATGTTGGTGGGTTATCCACTCGACGGGGCGGCGTTTGGTTATGCCGGGCTCTCTCCAGGAAAAATGCATGCGACAGTAGCGCTGAATTACAATTTCACGGCGCAAACGAACCGTGTTTACACCACGCCCGGCTTCCTGAGTTTCCCGGGCAACAGCGGCGGGCCAGTGTATGTGTTGAACAGCAATGCCTATTACACGGCGGGTGTTTATCTCGGGACTCTCGGTAATAATCTATCGCTTGTCCGCTCCATTGACAGCAACGTCGTGTCGCTGATCAATCTCGCAGCCAACCTCGGTGACGAAGGCACGAACAACACCGGTGGGGGCGTGCTTACGATTATTCCCAGCCAGGGCGGCGGTGCCGGCGTCGGATATTTGCAGGTCAAGATCGGCCCCCCCGCTGCCTTGGCGGCTGGTGGCGGCTGGCGGTTGGTCGGTGACGCGGCCTATTCGACCAACGCCAACTTCACACGCGTCATCACCAACGGCGGTGGCTTCTCGATCGAGTTCAAACCCATCAACGGCTGGAACGTACCGGCGAGTCGTTCCGTGACCGTCCCCATCGGTCAGCTCACCGTCATCAACGCCGATTACACGGTGATTTCAATCACTCCACCGTCGCCGCTGCTGGTCTTCGGTGAAGCAGGCATCGGCATCACTGGGGCGACCGGAACGACGTATCGAATTGAATATCGCACCAACTTGGCAAGCGGATCGTGGCTGCCGCTGCGCACCAACACGCTTGGCTCCGGATTCAACCTGGTTTTGCCCTGGCCGCCAACCAACGGCCCCGCCGCCTTCTACCGGGCTGTGTGGTTACCGTAAGCTCATTCGCCACGACAGAAAAATTCTGGTGAAGTCCGGCTTGAACCAATACCGTCCTGCGCGGTACCAACAGCGGATCATTCGTGACTTTCCGAGGGTTCAGCCAACACCGCAGCTCTCGCCCCGTAATGGGTGCGATGCTGACCGTGCTTTGCGGACTGGCGCTCCGGATGCTTTCCCTCGAAGAAAGCTGGAGTGAGGCTAGCTATGATCATCTCCTGCGCTTTGGTGCTCGCTCGGTAACCAATCACGTCGCGATCATCTTGATGGACGACGAAGCGTTTGATGAATTGAAACAAACGCGTGGTCAACCATGGGATCGTTCTCTGCACGCAAAACTGCTGAACCAACTGGCGGATGATGGTTGTCCGTTGGTGGTGTTGGATGCTTTTTTCCGTTTACCGGGGAAGCCGGAGGTGGACTCAACATTGATTGCCGCAATGACCCGCCTGAGCAATGTCGTTCTCGCAGCAGAGCAGGCAAAGGTCGAACTCAAGGGCATCGTATCGGCCAGACCGGTGTTACCATTTGAGAACTTTTTGACGGCGGCCCGGACCAATTGGGGAGTCGCGTGGTTTGATGCGGACCAAGATCTCATCGTGCGCCGGCATTGGCCGTTTCCCAGTCCTGGCCCTTACACAGATTTGCCGTCCCTCGCGGCAAAGCTTGTGGGGACCAAGATCGCGCAAACACCCGAGGAACGATGGCTGCGCTATTATGATTTCAGGGGTGGCTGGAATAGCTTCAGCTACCATTTGGCGGAAAAGAAGCCTGCAAAGTATTTTTCCAACAAAGTGGTTTTCATCGGAACCAAACCACACACACCGCTGTTCGACAATGAAAAGGACGAATTCCTGTCGCCCCACTACAAATGGACGCGTGAAACTGTCGGCGGCGTGGAACTCCTCGCAACGGCATTCCTTAACTTGGTAAATGGCGATTGGTTGCGCCGTCCCGCTTGGTATATCGAGGGTCTCGTATTGGCTACCACGGGAACTCTTATGGGCATCTTGCTTTGTCGTTTCCGTCAGATTGTGGCCGTCGGAATTGCTATTCTTGCCGCGCTGTTCATTACTTTGGCCTCGGCTAGTTTGACCGCAAACACGCACTATTGGTTCCCCTGGCTGATTGTCGTCGGCGGGCAAATCCCCTGCGCGCTGGTGTGGGCGCTGCTGCCACTAAGCACTCCGGCTGCCTCCATTACGCGAACCGTAATCATCGAACCGAATCCTGAGTCACCGGCGCCAAACAAAACCATCGCGCTGAGTTTTCCCGAAGACCCATTGCCCGACGCGCCGGAGTATGAGTTGTTGACGCCGCATATCGGCAAGGGTGGTTTTGGAAAAGTCTGGATCGTACGCAATGCCATCGGGCAATGGCAGGCTCTCAAGGCGATTTACGCTGCGAGTTTTGGTGAAAATCGCGCGCCTTATGAAGCGGAGTTTCGCGGACTGCAAAAATACAAACCCGTTTCCGAAAAGCATCCCGGCCTGCTGCGCATTGAACTCATCAGCCGGATGAAGGATGAAGGCTATTTTTATTACGTTATGGAACTCGGTGACGCGCAAGCGCCGGGCTGGGAAAAGCAACCGCAACTTTACAAGCCGCGGGATCTGGAAAACCTCCGCAAACAAGCCTACGGGCGGCGACTGCCTGTGGCGGAATGTTTGCGGATCGTGAACGTGCTTGCTGATGCGCTGAATTTCCTCCACCAGCAGGGGCTCACACATCGCGACATCAAGCCTGCAAATGTGATCTTCGTAAACGGTCGGCCCAAACTTGCGGACATCGGTCTCGTCGCGGACATCCGACCGATTGAAGAACTCAAGACCTATGTGGGCACGCCGGGTTATATGCCGCCGCCGCCCGAGAAGCCCGGCACGCCGCAGGCGGACATATACGCTCTGGGCATGTTGCTCTACGTGATTAGCACCGGACGTGAACCAGGATTTTTCCCCGACCTGTCCACCACCTTGATGGAGCGCAGCGATCATGCCGATTTCCTGCGGCTTAACGCCATCGTGTTGAAAGCTTGCCAGCCAGACCTCGCGCTACGTTACGCGTCCACCGCGGAAATGCTGTGCGACCTGCAATCAGCTCTCCCGGCGCGCTCAGCTGGAAGTTAGGCAGTGTTTTGCCCCGCACCCCAACTGCCATGCACACCGAATTGTGCTTGAGAGTGCAACCCGTCTGCACGCCGGCGTGAAAAGCGCGGAGGGGCTACAGCGCAATGCCGACTACAACGGGTACGAAAGAAAAGCAAATGTAAGCGGAGCTTCGTAAGCGTCACACGGAGTACCGATTGACAGGCAGTGCGGAGGTGTGAACGAAGCCGTTAAAGCGGCTACCCGCGAAGGCCGGGTCCTTCGCGGCCGTCTGCCAGCGATACTGAGTCGATCCTTGTTTGGTTTTGAAGATCTCGTCGAGGGCCTGCTGCCACGTGCGGTTGACGATCATCGGATCGCTCGCGGTCAGGTAAGTCCGCGCGATTTGCAAATTGATCGCCGGTTGCTCGTACGCTTCGTTCCGGGCGTGGTGAATCCGGGTCGCGATCCGATTACTTGAATGTGTTCAACAGCGCGCGGCAGTTGACGACCTTCTCCATCAAGTCCACGGCCACGTAGTAGTATTGGTTCGAGGCCTCGAAGCCGAGGCGCGAATCGCTACGTTGCAATTCATACAACCGCCGTGCGAGGGCGAGTTCGCTTTCCAGCGCGCGTTTGAGCTCGGCGCGATGAACGGTGCCGCTGGCGGTATCAGGCGATTTGGCCAGCGCATCGCGAGCTTGAACAAAGCGCGCCTGATTGGCGGAACTGCGGAAATGAATCGCCGCGGCTTCGGCCACGCCGCATTCCCGCGCCAACGCGCAGCGCTGCTCGGCGGTGGCGGACATTGATTCACTTGTCTTCCGCAACTCGGCGAGAGCTTGCTCGAAGCCGACGGCGACCTTCTCCAACTGCGCAATGAAAATCTCCGGCGGATAAATCCCGCGCCAGCCGTCGAGTTGGTCGTACGGGAAACCGACCATCGTGGCGGCGTAGCCCGTGGGCTTTTCCCAGAGCAAGTTCGATGGGCCGACTTGTTGCGGGCCGTTGTAAACCACGCCGATGTTATACGGGAACTCACTGAACGCGGCGCTGAAACCTCGCCAGGCTTTCACCACGGCTGGAGCCAGCGCGGCGCCGAAACGACGCTCGGCCACGCGGAGCATGGCGTTATCTCCCGAGCCGCAGGCCAGCGTTTCCGCCACGACTTCGAGATTCGGCGAGGGATAGCCGCCCAACGTCCAGCCCAGCATCAGGCCACTGATGTCGGCACTGCGCAGGTTTTCGGCATGCTTGGCTACGTTCGCCACGGCGGGAATGTACGGCACGGCGGAAAGTTCCCACGTGCAACCAGCCTGAATCTTCGCAATGGTTTTCAGCCCGCGTTCGCGCGCGAGTTTCCAGTGACGCTGCGCGCGCGGGCCGGGGCCGATGGAGGAAATCGAGTATTCGCCGACGGTGGATTTCACGCCGCCGCGTTCGATGGGGAGACTCCATTCGCTCACGCTTTGCAACGTGACTTCCGGCGGCAACTGTTTGATGACATCGCCCGCCTTATCGTCGGGCCAACCCCAATCCCACGCGATCAGGCGCGCCCGACCGCCCGCGGCGCGAATGCCGTCCTGAAACAGCTTGCTTACTTCCGCGATGACGTCCGCGGGCGGACGCTGGCTGCATCGCGGACAGTTCGCGCCGCTATTGTGCGACCAGCAGTTGGTCAGATTTTCCGAGGCGCTGATGCTGAAGAAACCACCGAGATCCGGCACGCCGCGGCAAATCGTCGCCACGGAATCACGGATGTAAGCCTGCACTTCCGGCACGGTGGTGCATAGCGCAGCGTGATCGCCTTCCGGCGCGCCTTTCAACTGCGGATGCGTTTTGAAGAAACTCAGCGACATGGCGCGCGGCTCGTTCAGATAGAGAAAAATCCGGATGCCATGCTTCTTTGCGCGCGCGACCAAGAAGCGCAAGTTCTTCAAACGCTCTTCGTAACGCGCGCTGCGTTCGGGGACGAAGGGGCACGGAGCGAGTTTGTGCAACACGGCTTGCAACCACACGCCGTTCACGCCGGCTTGTGCGAGTCGCGCCAACAAGCCTTCGGGATACGGATCGGCGTGCTTCTCCAACAACGGATCGCCGTAGAGCGCGAAGTAAGAGTAACAAAACCGCAGCGAATCACCGGCGGCAGGCGGCGTAGCGGTCTTGGGTGAAATACGCGACAGGGCTTTAACGAAACCAAACAAGTCGTCCTGTGGAGCGTGCCCGGCGTCCGGAAACTCTGTTGCCACGATCTGCGCGATCTCGCGCTCGCGCTGAAGCGATGCCGCATCCGGGGCGGCGTAGTGCAGCGGTTCGCACTGCGGCTTGAGATTGCCGAGCTTCACGTAGAGGAAATCGTCCTCGCGTAACGTGAACGCCATCTGCTCGGGCGTCCAATCGAGGAGTTGCAGCAACTGCTCGTAGGGCAGCAGATGCCAGTTGCGTTTGATGACGGTGATGTAGGACCGCGCCTGCAAGTCGCGCGTTATCCGCGGCGGTTTGCCCAAGCCCATCGCCTGGCCCATGCGCACGATGTCGCCGCGCTTCGCGCCCACCACGGTCGCCATGCGTTCCGGCGTCACCAACGGCCAGTTGCGCCAGACGAACGCGTGCAACCGGCTGGGAAAATGCGGAAACGCAACCGGCGCCGGCGCCGCGCCCTTGGGCAGATCGGCAAGGCCGATGGAAGGAGTAGCCGTCTTGGTGGCAGCGTGGCCAGGCAAAGCGAATGTCCCGAACGCGATGCCGCCGGCGGCGGCCGAAGTAAGTTTGAGAAACTCGCGCCGCGAATGGATGTTCGCGCTGTCGGCTGGGTCGTTCGATGCACTCATAGGTTCATGCTCTTGATTAACGCTTGGAAGCGGCTGTTGCATTCACAGATGTCAAAACTGGCGCGTCATCTTCCAAACGTCTGCTGATCTTGGCTGATCACGGTGACGTTGGCCCGTACATTCACAGGGCGGTTGATGGCTGTCTCGAAACGGACTTCGTTGTCCCCGGCTTTCAGCAGCGGGACTTCACCTTGCGGCTGCACCGTGCGGACGATTTCGCCTTTGCGGCCATAGACTTTGCAGTCCTCCAATGAGCGGAATTCAAGATATTGCCCGCTCTGCAGTTCAATCGGAAAGGTGAGTTTCCTGCCACCCATCGAGACGGAGGGGTTGATGAGTTTGGTGATGACGTGCGGCAGGGCTTTGATCGGGCTGACGTAGCATTTGATCGCTTTGCCGGTGGGAATGCTGATGCAGCCGAGGGTCAGGCTGTTGATCTGATCGTAGGCCACCCAGGCGGTCTCGACGTAGGGCGCGCCGGCGGGTTGATGATACGGCCAGAGGTATTGGCCGACCCGGTCCGACTCCGGTTCGATGAATTCAAAATATTTCCAGCCGGTGAAATCCACTGTGACGTAATGCTCGTCGAGACCGATGCAGACGTTGCCGGGGGCTTTCCACATGAAGTTCAACACCTCGCCCTGGCCATCGCCCTGCACCCAGACGCCAAAGCCGCGGTGCGAAAAATCCACCGGCGCGGCGAATCGCTTGGTCGTCATGGCCCAGGCCGACGCAGCGGGCGCTTGTGCGTTGGTGGCCTGGAACAGGCCGCTCGCGTCGCCAGCTTTGACCGGTGTCGCGACGGATTCCAGCGCGAACGACACTCCCGGGCTCGATTGCTTGTCGCCAAACATGACCGGGTCTTTGAAATCCTCAACCACTTCGCCCTTGGGGTCGTCATAGCGAGCCAGCGAAAGACCGGCCTCGATGCGCAGCTTGAGAGGTTGGTCGGCGTACGGGTTGCGCGTTTTCCAGACGTGGCTTTGGTCATCCACTCCGCTGACGGCGTGCTTGTCGAACGCAACCGGGCGGAATTGCCATTGCCCATCGCGTGACTGTTCGAGGGCGAAATCCTGGTTGAGTTCGCCCAATCGCTGGCGCGTCGCGGCCGGGAAGTAATCGGTCAACCGCAGTTCTTCGTATTGCTTGATCAGCGCGGCGAAGCGTTGCTGGCTCGGCGACTCCGCGTAGGATTCCGGGCTGAAGGACTCGATCCACGAGAGGCTGTCGCCCGAAGCGAGGGATTTGCAGAGGATGTATTCGATGTCCTCGGGGAACATGCGGATGCGATCCTTCGGCGTCCAATCCCAAACCGCCCACCAGCCGATGTTGCGCGGCAAAAACGATCCGGCGTACGCCTGGTTGTCGAGGTAATGGCGGTTGATGAACAGCTTGTAGGATTTCGAGGGCACATCCCACGCGCCCATGCGTGAGCGCGCGAACCAGAAATGGCTGTCGAACGCGCTCATCTCCATCAACGCCGGCTTCTTGAGGTGACGGTTCAACTCAAAGATGAACTTCGCCTGGTAATAACCGGGCGTATGCTCGCCGGCCAGCGCCCCGGCGCCGTCAATCGCGTCGAGATAGATCATGTCGAAGCCGCAGTCGTTGAACACTTCGGCGGTGCGACGGGCGATTTCGTCAAACAATGTCGAGTCACCGTCCGGACTGAACAGCCCAAACATCTCGCGCAGCTGCGCGACCCGCGCCCCTTTGGCGTGCGCGGCGGGCTTGGTTCCCAACGCCCCGCGGGTGCATTTCGTGAAAGCATACGGCGGATTGGTGGCGAGCCCCGAGAACACGATCAACTCGTCGTCAATCTGAAGCGTCACGCTGTTCGGAACCTGGAAGCCGGTGATCGTGGACATGTCTTTGGTCGGCTCTTCCACGAAGACGGTCGTGTTCGTGGCTTCAAGCGGCTGCGCCAGGGTGAACAGCTTGTGCTTGCCCAGACGCGGGTCGGGCACCGGACTGACCCACTTGCATTCCTTGGCAACGTAAAACGCATAGGTGTGCAGACCAACCGCCAGTCCGGCTGCGTGCAGTTTGCCGATCACCCGCTTCACGCCTTCGAAACCAGCCGGGTAGATTTTCCGATCCGGCTCCAGATCGCCAAAGCGCAGCGTCTTGCCGCAGTGCAGATCAATTTGCCGCGCCCCGATACTGCGGGCCACTTCGATCC
>WBZT01001815.1_pt1 | contig 15375 bp, 15 predicted proteins | sample 5204241 | NCBI WGS metagenome assembly WBZT01 (sample SAMN12344358, study PRJNA552823) | activated sludge metagenome | biome: Activated sludge suspended growth; feature: Nitrification reactor; material: Wastewater; isolation source: activated sludge from nitrification reactor of wastewater... | reverse complement strand
CTTCTTGGCGGTCTTCTTCGCTGCGGTCTTCTTCGCCGGCGCCTTCTTCGCGGCGGCCTTCTTGGTCGGCGCCTTCTTCGCGGCGGCCTTCTTCGCCGGCGCCTTCTTGGTCGACGCCTTCTTCGCGGGTGCCTTCTTGGCGGCGGTCTTCTTGGCCGACGTCTTGGGGGCGGCGCTCTTGCGGGTCGCGCCGCCGCGGCCGCGCAACTTGGTGTTCGTGTCCGACAGGATCCGGTGCACGAAACCGTAGGAACGGGCGTGTTCCTCGGCGAGTTCACGGATGCTGCGACCCGCCAGATACTGCTTCTTCAGTTCCCGCGCGAGTTTGGTGCGGTCCGATCCGGTGATCCGCTGGCCCTTGGCGACTGCTGCCACTGCTACCTCCGACGTGCCCAGCATGGCGCTGGCCGCACGCGATCATGATCACGCACCTGGCGCCCGCTTGCCTGCTCGACAGCAAACATGACCGAAATGCCGGGTCAGGCCAGGGCCACCAGGTCCACGTAGTCCGGATTCCAGTGGTCTTCGACGCCGTCCGGAAGAAGCAGGACCCGTTCGGGCGCGAGCGCCGCGACCGCCCCTTCATCGTGGCTGACCAAGATCACCGCACCCTCGTACCCGTGCAGCGCTGCAAGGATCTCCTCGCGGCTGGCCGGGTCCAGGTTGTTCGTCGGCTCATCCAGGAGCAGAACGTTGGCACCGCTGACGACCAACATCGCCAGTGCCAGCCGGGTCTTCTCGCCACCGGACAGCACCCCGGCCGGCTTGTGCACGTCGTCGCCACTGAACAGGAACGAGCCCAGTACGTCGCGAGCCTGTTGTTCGTCGATGTCGGCCGCCCCCGCCAGCATGTTCGCCAGGACTGTGGCTTCGGTGTCCAGCTGCTCGTGCTCCTGGGCGTAGTAGCCCAGCCGCAGACCGTGACCCGGGCGCACCTCGCCGGTATCGGGTTCGTCCTGCCCCGCCAGCAGCCGCAACAGGGTTGTTTTGCCCGCACCGTTGAGGCCCAGGATGACCACCCGGGAACCGCGGTCGATGGCGAGGTCCACATCGGTGAACACCTCGAGCGACCCGTAGTACTTGCTCAGTTCCGCAGCCGTGAGCGGGACCCGGCCACACGGCGCGGGGCGGGGTAGGCGCAGCTTGGCCACTCGGTCCTGCTGGCGCTCATCGACACCCGCCAGCATCTGGTCGGCGCGGCGCAGCATCACCTGCGCCTGCTTGGCCTTGGTGGCCTTGTAGCGCATACGTTCCGCTTGGTCGCGCAGCGCCGATGCCTGTTTCTGGGCGTTGGCGTTCTCGCGGCGGCGTCGGCGTTCGTCGACCTCACGCTGCCGGAGGTAGGCCTCCCAGCCCATGCTGTACAGCTCGAGTTCCGCCCGGGTGGCGTCCAGGTGCATCACCCGGGTGACGGTCTCGGCCAGCAGTTCGACGTCGTGGCTGATGATCACCACGGCCCCGTTGAAGGACTTGAGGAACCCGCGCAGCCAGGTGATGGAGTCGGCGTCGAGGTGGTTGGTCGGTTCGTCCAACAGCAGGGTGGGGGCGCCGGAATACAAGATCCGCGATAGTTCGACCCGGCGACGCTGGCCACCGGACAGCGTTCCCAATGGCTGATCCAACACCCGCTCGGGCAGGCCCAGGTTGCTGGCGATCGCTTCCCCCTCGGCGGCTGCGGCGTAGCCACCGAGACGCAGGAATTCGGCCTCCGCGTTGCTGTAGCGGCGCATGGCGCGTTCCCGGGTGTCGTCGTCCGAGCTCGCCATCCGGTCGGCGGCGCGCAGCATGCGGGTCCGGGCCTCGTCGATCCCCCGGGCCGACAGGATCCGGTCGCGCGCGATCTGATCGGGGTCGCCGGTCCGCGGGTCCTGCGGCAGGTAGCCGATCTCGCCACTGGTGGTCACCGTGCCGGCGGCCGGCGCGCTCTCCCCCGCGAGTACCCGCGTGAGGGTGGTCTTACCCGCGCCGTTGCGTCCGACCAGCCCGACGGTGTCACCCGGGGCCACCCGGAACGTCGCGTGCTGGAGCAGCAGACGCGGCCCCGCGCGCAGTTCGAGGTCGTGGACGGTGATCACAGGTACTCCGGAAGACGGGATGGGCGGGCGACGAGCCGCAGCCTGTCCCAGTGTACGGGCGGCCGACGCAGAGCCCTGCGTCACGAAAGCCGCAGCGATAGGGTGGCCGCAACCTCGGGAGGACGGGTGAAGTTCGACGACGATCGCGTCGACGCGTCTCAGCTGCAGGATCAGCGCGGCGGTCGCGGCGGCATGAGCCGCGGCACCGCTGTGGGTGCCGGAGTCGGTGGCGTCGGGATCCTGGGCCTCCTGCTGGCACTCCTGTTCGGCGGCGCCCTTCCCCAGGACACCGCGACCCCGGCAGCACCCGCCGCCTCATCGAGTTCCGATGTCGCGGTGCGGTGTAACCAGCCGGGTGCCATCGAGCAGTACGACGATTGCTACATCGTCAAGATCTTCAACGAGACAAACGAGATCTGGGCCAGCCAGGTCAGCAACTACCAGCGACCCACGCTGGTCCTGTTCGAGCGCGGCGTGCGGACCGCCTGTGGGCCGGCGTCCAGCGACACCGGCCCGTTCTACTGTCCGGGCGACAACAAGGTCTACATCGACCTGGGCTTCATGAAGCAGTTGCAGCGCCAGTTGGGAGCCGAGGGCCGCAACGCCCAGGCCTACATCGTGGCCCACGAGGTGGGCCACCACATCCAGAACATCACCGGCACAGAGCGTCGGGCCCGCCAACTGCAGCAGCAGAACCGAGGCCGGGCCAACGAGATCAGCGTGCGCCTGGAGCTGCAGGCCGACTGCTACGGCGGTGTCTGGGCACGGCAGGCCAACGACCGCGGCAACGTCCAGATCACCCAGCAGGAACTGAACGAGGCGCTCAATGCAGCGGCCGCTGTCGGCGATGATCGGATCGCCCAGGGCGCCGGCCAACGGGTGAGTCCCGAGTCCTTCACCCACGGCACCGCCGCCCAGCGTCAGGCGTGGTTCACGAAGGGCTTCGAGTCCGGCGACCCCCGCGTCTGCGACACCTTCTCCTGACCCCCCGGGGGGACGGTTTCGGTCGCATGCGACCGAAACAACCACCTGCGACCGGAAGAACCAGTCGCCTTCGACGGTTCTGGTCGCATCAAGGGTCGACTCTCGGCTTCCGCTACGAACCTCCGACGCTGCGTCAGTCGTCGAGCGCAGCGAAGAACTCGACCGCAATGCCGTCGGGATCCCGAGCCGTGACTGCCCACCCGTAGGGAGCCTCCTCGACCGGTCCGTGCTCGATCCCCAGATCGTCAAGGGCTGCAGCCTTGGCGCGCACCTCGTGCTGATCACTGCAACGGATTCCGATGTGATCAAGGCCGACCCGCCGGTGATCGAACCGATCCTGGGCACCGGTCGAATGATGGCGTGTCAACCCGATTACCAGTCCGGACGACCATTGCATCCGCACCCGCTCCCACCCGTGACCGGCCCGGCGGACGCTCGTCGCGCGCCCCAGTGCGTCGTGGTACCACGCCTCGCTGGCGTCGAGGTCGGTCACGGTCAGCGTGATGTGATGGACGGGATGCTCAGCCACACGGGCACTGTAATGACGGGTGCACTTCTGTTTCCTGCTCACACGTAGTTGCCGGGGCGCCGCTCATCCGAGGGATAGTCCTCGGACATCCGGGCACCCAGAAGCCGCCGGGTCAGGTCGTCGCGCTGGCTCAGCAGTTCGTCCAGCGATTGCTCGAAGTCGGTGAGCTCCACCTGGTCGGAACCACGCACTCCGGCGAGCAACACCGCCCGCCGCGTCGCCTCCTTGGCGAAACTCGCGGTGACCCCCTCGCACCGGTCGGCCAGCCGGTCGATGTCGGCGTCCTTCAGCCCCAGCCCGTCGGCGTAGAGCCGGAACAGACGACGTCGTCCTGCCTTGTCCGGCAACGGCACCTCGACGGCCAGATCCACCCGGCCCGGCCGCGCCGCCAGCGCCCGTTCGAGCACTTCGATCTGATTCGTGGTGAGGATGAACGCCACATCGACGTCATTCCCGATGCCGTCCAACTCGTTCAGCAACTGCAACAGCAGCGGATGGGAACCACCTCGCGCGCCCCGGTCCTCGGCGATCAGGTCGACGTCCTCGACGATCACCACCGCCGGTGCCAGTTTGCGGGCGATGTCGCACGCCTGGGCGATCTTCTCGACCGCCGTGCCGCTGACCAGGACGACCGTGAAGCCCGGCAGTTGACCGAGCAGGTAGTTGATCACGTGCGTCTTGCCGGTCCCCGGCGGCCCGAACAGCAGGACCCCCCGCTTCAGGTGCTGGTCGTGGGAACGCAGGAACTCCCGGTGTTCGGCGATGCCCGCGACCTGTCGTTCGATCCGTTCCAGCAAGCCCGCCGGGAGGATGACTTGATCGCGACTGACCTCCCTGGGCTCGTGGAACCGGAGGGGGCCCACACCCTGGGAGAAAGCGTGGGAACTCATTGACACGACCTTGCCGCGGAACACGTTGCGCTCCGACATCAGTACTTCGAGGCGCTGGAAGAACTCCTCGGACACCTCGCGGCGTGGACTGGCGGCTTCCAGTGTGGCGGGATGATTGGGGTCGTCCGGGTCGCCCCCTCGAAGCCAGAGGACCAGTGGCGTCCGGTCCTTCCCCCACCGCATGATCACCATGGCTCCGGCCAGACAGGTCAGGTCGGTTCCGTTGCCGATCGGCACGGAGCGGTAGTCGACGGGTCCGACGCGGTAGTCGCTGTCGGCAAGGAGTTCCGAGAAGTCCCGGTAGAGACGACCGATCCCCGCGACCCCGAGGATCGTGGGCTCACCGATCTCCTCGGCGATGGCATCCAGCGCAAGTTGGATGTTGGGCAACTCGAACGACGGGTAGGAGCGCGACACGATGGGCAGACCCGTGGGATCGACGCCGAGCGCCTCTTTCAGCCGGTTGGTCAGCGACGCGCTCGCGTCGTGGGACTTGTTGACGACCTCGCGCAAGAACTGCTGGAACAGCCGACCGAACTCGTTGATCTCTGTCGCCGACACCGGATCGCGGGGATCCTCTTCGGCGGGGTCGCTGTCAGGCACACGTCATTCCTACTGCACGCCGCGGGCCCGGCGCGCCCCGAACGCACTCAGACGTTGAACCCCAGGGCCCGCAGCATCTCGCGACCGTCATCGCTGATCTTGTCCAGCCCCCACGGCGGCATCCAGACCCAGTTGATGACGTGTTCGGACACGACCCCGTCGAGGGCCGCCCTGGTCTGGTCCTCGATCACGTCGGTCAACGGGCACGCCGCCGACGTCAGCGTCATATCGATGATCGCGGTGTTGTCCTGGTCCACGGTGACGCCGTAGACCAAGCCGAGGTCGACGACGTTGATGCCCAGCTCCGGGTCGACCACGTCACGCATCGCCTCGAACACGTCGTCTTCCGACGTCACGACCACTTCACTCATCGCCAGTCTCCTTCTGGGCTTGCTCCACTGCGTCCTTGACGGCCATCCACGCCAGCAACGCACACTTGACGCGGGCCGGGTACTTGGCGACGCCTGAAAACGCCACCAAGTCGCCCAACGTCTCGTCATCCGGCTCCCCCTGCCCTTTCGAGTGCATGAGGTCGACGAACTCGTCCAAGGTGGCGAAGGTGTCACTGATCGGCTGGCCCTCGGCCTCGTCGAACAGGATCGACGCGCTGGCCTGGGAGATCGAACACCCCTGATTCCAGTACGAGATGTCTTCGACCGTCTGACCATCCTCGCTGAGTTTCACGCGCAGGGTGATCTCGTCGCCGCAGGTGGGATTCACGTGGAAGACCTCGGCGTCGAACGGGTCGCGCAAACCGCGGCCGTGCGGATTGCGATAGTGATCCAAGATCACTTCCTGATACATCGACTCGACGTCCATCACACCACCCCGAAGAATCGCTGTGCGCGCAGAACCCCTGCGACCAGCGCATCGACGTCGGTCTTGTCGTTGTACACGTGGAACGTGGCCCGAGCAGTGGCCGGCACGTCATAGCGCCGGCACGTCGGCCAGGCACAGTGATGTCCCACCCGGACCGCCACGCCTTCGTCGTCGAGGATCTGCCCCAGATCGTGCGGGTGGATGCCGTCGGCGACGAAGGAGATGGCTCCCCCACGGTCGACCAGGTCGCGCGGTCCTATGATCCGGACCCCGGGCAACGACTCCAGGCCGTCGAGCGCCAGCGCCGTGAGATCGAGTTCGTGCCGGTGCACCTCTTCCATCCCGAGGTCGCGCAGGTAGTCGGTCGCCGCGGCCAGCCCCACCGCCTGGGAGATCATCGGCACGCCGGCTTCGAACCGCTGCGGCGGGTCGGCGTAGGTGCTGCGCTCCATAGTCACGGTCCTGATCATGGATCCGCCGCTGATGAACGGCGGCATGGCCTTGAGCAGGTCGTAGCGGCCCCACAGACAGCCGATGCCGGTCGGACCGAGCATCTTGTGACCGCTCCACGCCATGAAGTCGATGTCCAGCGTGCGGACGTCGACGGGCAGGTGCGGGACCGATTGGCAGGCGTCGAGGACCACCAGCGCGCCGACGCTGCGGGCCCGCGCGGCGACCAGGTCCACAGGATTGACGGTGCCCAGGATGTTGGACTGATGGACGAAAGACACCACGCGGGTGCGATCGGTGATCACGTCCAGATCGTTCAGGTCGAGCCGACCGTCGTCGGTCAGCCCGATCCACCGCAGCACTGCCCCGGTCTTGTCACAGAGTTCCTGCCAGGGCACGAGGTTGGCGTGATGCTCCATCTCGGTGACCACGATCTCGTCGCCCTCGGCCAGCACGAACTGGTCGGCACCCGTCGGCAACTCCACTCCCCGCGCCACCTTCAGCGTGGCGTTGAGGAAGCTGTAGGCGACCAGGTTCAACGCCTCGGTGGCGTTCTTCGTGAAGACCACCTCGTCGGGTCGCGCTCCGATGAACGCCGCCATGTCGGCGCGGGCACCTTCGTAGGCTTCCGTGGCCTCTTCCGCGAGCTGATGGGCGCCCCGATGGGCCGCCGCATTGCTGGTCTCGAGGAACCGGCGTTCGGCGTCGAGCACCTCACGCGGTTTGTGCGAGGTCGCCCCCGAGTCCAGGTAGACGAGCCGTTTCCCGTCGCGCACGGTGCGCGACAGGATCGGAAAGTCGGCGCGGATCGCGCTGACGTCCAGTGCCATCAGGCGCCGGTCTCGGACGGTTCGAACTGCTCGTAGCCCTCACGTTCGATCTGTTCGGCCAGTTCCGGACCACCGTTGGCGACGAACCGACCGTCCATGAACACGTGCACGAAGTCGGGCTTCACATACTGCAGGATCCGCGTGAAGTGGGTGATCAGGACGATCCCGGTGTCCCCGGATTCCTTGACCCTGTTGATGCCCGCCGACACGGTGCGAAGCGCGTCGACGTCCAGGCCCGAGTCGGTCTCGTCGAGAATCGCCATCTTGGGCTGGAGCAGTTCCAACTGCAGGATCTCGGCCCGCTTACGTTCGCCGCCGGAGAAGCCTTCGTTGACGTTGCGCTGGGCGAAGGAGGGATCGACCTGGAGTTCGGCCATGGCTCCCTTCAATTCCTTGAGCCAGAGCCGCAGTTTGGGGGCCTCGCCGCGCACCGCGGTCGCCGAGGTGCGCAGGAAGTTGGACATGGACACGCCGGGTACCTCGACCGGGTACTGCATCGCCAGGAACAGACCGGACCGAGCCCGTTCGTCGACGGTCATGTCGAGCAGGTTCTGACCGTCGAGCGTGGCGGTGCCGCGGGTCACGGTGTACTTGGGGTGACCCGACAGGGCGTAGGCGAGTGTGGATTTGCCCGAGCCGTTGGGCCCCATGATCGCGTGGGTCTGGCCCGAATCAACGGTCAGGTCCACGCCCTTGAGGATCTCGCGCTCCTCTCCGTCGCTGTCGACGCTGACATGCAGATCCTCGATCTTCAGAACGCTCATGCGGATGTCTCCTCCAGTGGTCGGCGGCTGACCTCGATGGTCTCGCCGCCGTCGGTGTTGGTGATTCGGGTGGCATAGGTGGCGACCGGTTCCCAGGCGGGAGGCTCGTCCGGTTCGCCGGTGCGCAGGTCGAAGCGGGAGCCGTGCAGCCAGCACGAGATGCTCGCGTCGGCCTCGACCACGCCCTCGCTCAACGGAACCTCGGCGTGGCTGCACACATCGCGCAAGGCGAACACTTCGTCGCCGACGCGGGCCACGACCACCGCCTCACCGTCCACCTGGACCGAGCGGGCGGTCCCGGCCGCCAGATCCGCCAGCGCGCAGACAGGCACGTACTCGCTCATTCCGGCCCTCCGGCGATGTCGGCCAGTTCCTGGTCGACCCCGGCCATGAGCGCGTCCTCGACCTCCGGCACTCCGATGCGGCGCACGATGTCGGCGAAGAACCCGCGCACAACCAGCTGGCGGGCCAGCGCCGCCGGGATGCCGCGGGACTGCAGGTAGAACAGTTGCTCGTCGTCGAACCGGCCCGTAGCCGCGGCGTGCCCGGCGCCGGCGATCTCACCCGTCTCGATCTCGAGGTTGGGGATCGAGTCGGCACGGGCGCCGTCGGTCAGCACGAGGTTGCGATTGGTCTCGTAGGTGCTGGTGCCGGTGGCGGCAGCACGGATAAGGACGTCGCCGACCCACACCGAGTGCGCCTTCTTGCCGGCCAGCGCCCCCTTGTAGGTGACGTCGCTACGACAGTCCGGCACGGAGTGATCGACGAACAACCGGTGCTCGTGATGTCGCCCGTCACGGGTGAGGAACGCGCCCAGCAGTTCGGCGTCGCCGCCGGGTGCCGAGTAGCGCACACTCGAGGACAGGCGCACCAGGTCGCCGCCCAAGGTCACCGCCACGGCCCGCAGGCTGGCGTCGCGGCCCAGGACCGACCGCACATGACCGACCAGCACCCCGTCGTCGGACATCCGCTGCAGGACCGCCACCGTCGCACGGGCGCTGTCGCCCAGACGGACGGTGATGTCGCCGCCGTAGGCGCTGGACCCCACATGATCGATGACCACGACGGCCGACGCGCCGGCGCCGATGTCCACGACGACCTGGCCGAAGGACTGGGCACCGCCCGTTGCGGCAACTTCCAGCCTGATCGGGTCGTCGACCTCGGTACCTGCCGGCACACGCACGACGGCCGCCTGGTCGAAGGCTCCCCACACCACAGCGGACACCCGGTCGGTCGGCGGCTCCGCAAGAGCGAGAGCGGCGTCGTCGCGGTTCACAACGGTCACCCACTGGTCACCGGAGTCGGCGCGGTAGGTGACGCCCCCGCGCGACTGGGCGGCGTCGTGCAGCCCGCGCAGACGCCGCAACGGGGTGAAGCGCCATGCCTCCTCACGGCCGCTCGGGACGGGAAAGCCGTCCAGGTCGTGGCTTCCCGCCGTGTCGTTCAGGTGTTCGCCTACCGCCGTCATCCGACGGCTCCTTCCATCTGCAGTTCGATCAGTCGGTTCAGTTCGAGGGCGTACTCCATGGGCAGTTCCCGCGCGATCGGCTCGATGAAGCCGCGCACGATCATGGCCATGGCCTCGTCCTCGGGGATGCCCCGGGACTGCAGGTAGAACAACTGGTCCTCGCTGACCTTGCTCACCGTCGCCTCGTGGCCCATGGACACGTCGTCGGTCCTGATGTCGTTGTACGGGTAGGTGTCCGACCGACTCTCGTCGTCGACGAGCAACGCGTCGCAACGCACCGTCGACGCCGAACCCTCGGCGTTGGGCATCACCTGCACCAGTCCCCGGTACGAGGAGCGTCCACCTCCGCGGGCCACCGACTTCGAGATCACGGAACTCGACGTGCGGGGCGCTGCGTGCACCATCTTGGCGCCGGCGTCCTGATGCTGTCCGGGACCGGCGAATGCGACCGACAATGTCTCACCCTTGGCGTGCTCCCCCATCAGCCACACGGCCGGGTACTTCATGGTCACCTTCGACCCGAGGTTGCCGTCGACCCACTCCATCGTGGCCCCGCGGTCGGCTCGGGCCCGCTTCGTGACCAGGTTGTACACGTTGGTCGACCAGTTCTGGATGGTCGTGTATCGACAGCGGGCGTTGTCCTTGACGATGATCTCGACCACCGCCGAGTGCAACGAGTCGCTGGAGTAGATGGGCGCCGTACACCCTTCGACGTAGTGCACGTAGGCGCCTTCGTCGACGATGATCAACGTCCGCTCGAACTGCCCCATGTTCTCGGTGTTGATCCGGAAGTAGGCCTGGAGCGGGATCTCGACGTGGACGTTCTTGGGCACGTAGATGAACGAGCCCCCGGACCACACCGCGGTGTTGAGTGCGGCGAACTTGTTGTCTCCGGACGGGATCACCGATGCGAAGTACTCGCGGAACACGTCCTCGTGCTCCCGCAAGGCAGTGTCCGTGTCGAGGAACAGGACGCCCTGCTCCTCGAGGTCCTCGCGGATCTTGTGGTAGACCACCTCGGAGTTGTGCACCACCATGCCTTCGGCCACGAAGTTGTGGGGTCCGTCCACTTCGACGTCGAATACCGGCTCGATCTCATGCGGTTCGATGGCGGTGACCCGCGTGAAGCCCAGATGATCGGTCACATGTGCGCGGATGGTCGTGCCGTGCGAGGCGGGGTCGCTGTGGAGGTACTGCCGCCGGTCGAAACGCTGGGTCCTGCGTGGATTGCGGCAATCGAGGGATTCGAAGTCGCCGGAGATGGTGATCCGGTACCCGTGCACAAGGCGATCCGGGTCCGTCGGGTGGATCGAGTCGAACTCGTAGAGCCGGCTGGCCCGGAGTCCGGTGGTCAGAGCCAGGCCGGCGGCGTCTTGCAGCAGAGCTTCGTTACCGCTCGTCAGATGTACCGAGGCGCTCGGCTGCGGCCCGACGTAGCCGTCCGCATCGACATACCCGCCCAGGAACGCCAGTCGCTCGGCCCGGGGCAGCCGGTGAACCCAGTCGGGGATGCGCTTCGTCAGCGAACGGCCGGTCACCCCCGTCTCGACCAGCCATTCGACGAGCGCCTTCGAGTTGACGAGCACTCGAACCGAGTCCGCGTGGATCATGCGAAGCCCGAACTGCTCGGCCACGATTCGTTCGATCTCTGCCCGCACCTCGACGTCGGTGTCGATCACGGCGAACTGGACCCGATGCGTACGGCCGGCTGATTGCACGTTGCCAGCGCCGACGAAGAAGCCCAGCAGCCACATCAGGTCCGGGTTCGTCTCGACGGGTCCGAAACCGTCGCCGTGACGGAAAACGCGAGATACACCCGCCTCCGGCAACTGCCGCGGCACAGCGACGAAATCGCCGGTGCGGAGCTCTGCCACGGTCTTCCACACGCGGCGGAAGCGGGCGCGCTGCCGCCCCGGCTTGCGCGCATCCTCGAGGACGAGCAGGGGGTGATTGTCGGTGGCCCTGATCTCCCGGGTTCCGGCCGTGATGCGGTACGTCTGTCGGGTACCTGTCTGGGCACTCGCTTTCACCGGTGCCACGATGAATCGTTCGGCCTCCTCGTCGTAGGCGAACACCTCGTCCCCTGGTTCGATCTCCTTGATGGGCACCAGTCCCCGCGTGGCCGTCCACACTCGGGAGTCACCCGCCAGGCACTCGTACTGCGCGGCCACGCCGGCAACTAGGCGCTGCTTCTCGGCCTCGGGGATCCCGAGCTTGTCGTAGGTGTTCTTGATGTCCTCGGGGAGGTCTTCCCAGGACTCGGCCTGCCGCTCGCTGGCACGCACGAAGTACTTGATCTTGTCGAAGTCGATACCCGACAGATCGGCGCCCCAGGTGGGCATCGGCTGCTTGCGGAACAACTCAAGACCCTTGAGCCGCTGCTGCAGCATCCATTCGGGTTCGTTCTTCTTCGCCGAGATGTCGCGCACGACCTCCTCGGACAGCCCTCGTTTGGCCGCGGCGCCGGCGGTGTCGGAGTCGGCCCAGCCGTACTCGTAGTTGCCCAGGCCATCGAGCTGATCAGTCATTACTGTTCCTCTCCGGGGTGGTCGATACGACCGCGGTGCAGACCCCGTCGCCGTGAGCGATGGTGGCCAGTCGGGTGACGTTGGCGCCGACGAGCCGGGCGATCGCCTCAGTCTCGGCATCGCACAGTATGGGGAACTCCCCGGCCACGTGTGCGACGGGGCAGTTGTGTTGGCAGATCTGGACGGTGGCCCCGCCGAAGGCGGCGTCGGTGACGGTGGCGGCGTAGCCGTCGTCACTCATGGCGTCGGCAAGCAGTTTGGCCCGGGCCTGAGGTTCGGCCTCGGTGGCGACCAGCGGCAGGTACCGGCGCTCCAACTCCGAGCCGCGGCGGCGGGCGAATTCCGCCACCGCCACCTCGCCGCCCTCTTCGAGCAGGAAGCGCAACGCTGCGGCCGCCAGGTCGTCGTAGGCCTTGTCGAACACGTCGCGCCCCGCCGCTGTCAGCGAGTACACCCGCGGGGGCCGACCGCGGCCACGCACCGGCGTCGGGCCGAACGCGGGGCGCTCCCCGGACGTGATGAACCCTTCACACTCGAGCGAGTCGAGGTGACGCCGCACCCCGGCAGGCGTCATGCCGAGCCGCTCTGCGAGTTCGGGAGCCGTGGCCGGTCCGTCGGACAGCAAGGAGCCAGCGACACGGCGGCTCGCTTCCGACGGGATTTTCACAACACCATTGTTGCCTAATTCGACGGGCGTGCAAGACGGGTCCGACGAGAGCCCCGCCACATCCACCGGCTATCGGCCGTCACCGCCGCGAAATGGCACTCCGATCCCGCACCTACACTGGATCCGTGCCCGCTCCCGAACCTGCCATCTCGCTGCGGGGCGTGACCAAGTCCTTCGGCGCCACGCGCGCGCTGGACGGGCTGGACCTGACCGTCGCGTCGGGTCGCATCACCGGACTCCTCGGGCCGAACGGCGCGGGCAAAACCACCGCCATTGAGATCTGCGCCGGTCTGCAGCATGCCGATGCCGGCGAGGTCGCGGTCCTGGGTCGCGATCCGTGGCGTCAGAAGGCATCAAGCCGTGCAGCCGTCGGAATCATGCTCCAGCGCGGCGGCGTCTGGGCGGGAGCGACGGCGGAACAGGCCATCACCCACGTCGCCCGCTTCTACGCCGAACCGTGGGAACCCCGCGAACTCATCGACCGGCTCGGCTTGGGCAGCCTGGGGCGCACGCCCTTCCGCCGGATGAGCGGCGGGGAACAGCAACGCGTCAAACTGGCCTGCGCCATGGTGGGCCGGCCCCGCCTGCTGATCCTCGACGAACCAACCGCCGGGCTGGATCCGGCGACCCGGCGTGACGTGTGGGTCCTGATCGACAAGCTGCGGCAGTCAGGGACCACCATTCTGCTGTCGACCCACGCCATGGAAGAGGCCGAGCAACTATCTGACCATCTGGTAATCATCCACAAGGGTGCGTGCGTCGCGAGTGGCACCGCGGCCGACCTGACCGCGGACCCCGACGGCCAGACGCTCCGGTTCCGGGCCGCGGCGCACCTCGATCGCGCCGCCCTGTTGCGGGCATTGCCTGCGGGCTTCGCGCTGGAAGAGGATCAGCCCGGCTCGTACCGGCTGTCCGGTGCCCAGATCGATCCCGCCACCGTCGCGGCGGTCACCGCGTGGTGTGCCCAGCACGGCGTCATGGCGTCGGAACTGTCGGTGCAGCAGCGCAACCTGGAACAGGTGTTCCTCGACGTGACCGCCGGCGAGGAGGTGGCCCGATGAGCCTCGCCCCCGTCGGACGAGCGGCACCCGCCACCGCAGTGGTTCGGTCCCAGGCCGCCCTCGAATGGCGTCTCCTGATGAGCAACGGTGAGCAGGTCCTGCTCACCCTGATCATCCCGCTGGTCCTACTGGTCGGACTGGGGCTCACCGACTTCGTGTCGTTGGGGGTCACTGGACGCGAAGCGCGGGTGGACCTGTTGGTGCCGAGCATCATGGCGCTGGCAGTGATGTCGAGCGCCTTCACCGCCCTGGCGATCTCGACCGGGTTCGACCGCCGCGGCGAAGCCATCAAGTTCCTGGGCACCACCCCGCTGTCGCGCACCGGGCTCCTGGCCGCCAAGGCGCTGGCGGTGCTGGGGGTCCAGGCCGTACAACTGGTCATCATCGGAGCCGTCGGGCTGCTGCTCGGCTGGCGACCGGAGAGCACCGGGCTATGGGCTATCCCGGTCATCGTGCTGGGCACCGCTGCATTCGCGTCCTGGGGCTTGGCGCTCGCCGGCGTGCTGCGGGCGGAAGCCACGTTGGCTCTGGCCAACGCCATCTATTTGCTGCTGCTCATGGGCGGAGGCGTGATCATCCCGGCGGATCTCTTCCCGGGACCGATCGCGTCAGTCGTGGGACTTCTGCCGTCCGCCGCTCTGGCCGACGGCCTGCGAGCAGCGCTTGACAGCGGCAACCTGGCCGTCGTCGGGTCGTCATTGGGAATCCTCGCGGTGTGGACCCTCGCGGGCGCGTTCGTGGTCCATCGGACGTTCCGCTGGACGTCCTGATGCCCGACCGGCTGCCCAACGGACGTGACCTGGGCGAACTGCGCACCGCCGCCGGACTGCCGCTGCGCCGCGGCGCCGTCTACCGCAGTGCCGCACTCATGCGACCCGAACACGCCGCGGCCGTTGCACAGTTGGGCATCGAGCGGGTCTATGACCTGCGCACTGACGGGGAACGTCAGCAACGACCCGACCAGGTGCCGGACGGCGTCGAGGTCGTTGTGGCGGACCTGCTCGCTGACGAACCGGATGCTGGACCCGCCTCACTCGCAGCCCTGGCCCGCGCGTCAGTCACGGGAGACCGGCACACTCTGACCGCCGAGGAGCTCGACCGCACGTTCGTCGCCGGGTACCGCTCCTTCGTCACCCTCGACAGTTCCCGGGCGGCGATCGGTCAGATCTTGCGGGATCTCGCCGAACCGGCCGCAGCCCCGGTCGTGGTGCACTGCACCGCGGGCAAGGACCGCACCGGCTGGGCCGTCGCCGTCCTGCTGTCCACCCTCGGTGTGCCCTGGGACGACGTGATGGACGACTACCTGCGCAGCGGCCCCGCCGTCCGTGAACTGCTGGCTCCGTACCGCGAGTACTTCGCGGCGGAGGGGGGCGACGTCGCAGCGCTGGATCGGGCGATCTCGGTCTATCCGCACTACCTGGAAGCAGCCCGCAATGAAGCCCACGCCACGTTCGGGGACTGGGACGGCTACTTGCAGGACGGTCTCGGCGTCGACCCCGAGGTGCGCGCCGCCCTGGTGCACCGACTGGTCCACGACTGAGCTACTCAGAGCCGCCCGTACCCTGGTGGGGTGACCACGATGGCTTCTCCTCGCACCGCGATCGCCGTGAACGCCGCACCGTCCTGGCTGGTGTGGATCTTCCGGGTGAACCTCATCGTGCAGGTGGGCATCGTGGTGACCGGCGGGTTGGTGCGACTCACCGGTTC
>WBZT01001814.1_pt1 | contig 15379 bp, 11 predicted proteins | sample 5204241 | NCBI WGS metagenome assembly WBZT01 (sample SAMN12344358, study PRJNA552823) | activated sludge metagenome | biome: Activated sludge suspended growth; feature: Nitrification reactor; material: Wastewater; isolation source: activated sludge from nitrification reactor of wastewater... | reverse complement strand
GCGTGTGCTAACCCTTGCGAAAGGCAACCACCGCTGACGGACCGGCGAAGGCCCTGCGGCGCCCGAGGGGCGACGCGGGGGGCGAGCGCGGCCCCGGCGTCCAAGGACGGCACCCGTGCGCACCGACGTCTTGAATCGACCCGCGGACCCCGAAACCACCCCGAGCGACCTGCCCCTTCCGGCCCTCGTGCTGGACACGCTCGAACAGGGGGTCGTGGCGCTCGACCGCGAACGGCGCGTCGTCTACGCGAACCGGCGGATCGAGGAACTCCTGAGCGTCGAGACGGGGACGCTGCTGGGCATGGCGGGCAGCCGCGTCTTCCCCGGCGCCGACGCGCGCTGGTTGAAGGGTGCGGCGCGCGAGGCCCGCGACTTTCGCATCGAGACGGAGGGGCGCGAACTCACGCTGAAGGCGGAGTCGCTGCCGATGCGCGACGAAGACGGCGAACTGACCGGCTCGGTCGTGCTGGCCGACGCGATCTCGGAAACCGAGGACGGCGAGTTCCAGAAGAAGATCGATCGCCTCGTGTCGCTGGGCGAACTGTCCGCGTACGTCGCGCACGAGATCCGCAATCCGCTGACGGGCATCCGCACCACGGTCCAGTTCGTGGCGTCGAAGTTCAAACCGCGCGATCCGCGGCGCGAGGACCTCGACGACGTCATCAAGGAGCTCGACCGCATCGAGCAGATCATCACCGGCCTGCTCATGTTCGCGCGGCCGCCGCAGGCGCGACCGCGACCGTGCGAACTTCACGTGGTGCTCGAGCGGACGCTGGACCTGATGCAGGCGCAGCTGGCCGACGCGCAGGTGACGGTGATGCGCGAGTTCTCGGAGGAGCTGCCGCTCGTCGAGGCCGATCCGGATCTGCTGATCCAGGTCTTCCTCAACCTGTGCCTGAACGCCGTGCAGGCGATGCCGCAGGGCGGTGAGCTCACCATCACGACGGGCGTGCGGCGCTACCGCACGCGGCGCTCGCTCGTGGACGTCTCCATCCGCGACACCGGCGTCGGCATTCCGCGCGACCTGATGGAGAAGATCTTCGACCCGTTCTTCACGACGCGTTCGATGGGCACCGGGCTCGGCCTGCCGATCTCGGTCCAGATCGTGCGCGAAGCGGGAGGGGTCGTGACCGCGAAGAACAACGCGGGAGGCGGCGCGACGCTGCGCGTGTCGCTGCCGCTGCCGGCGGAGCCGCCCGGCAAGCCGGAGGAATGACGCCGTGAAGATCTCCGTCCTCGTCGTCGACGACGAGTTGCTGATCCGCAAGTCGCTGGGCAAGGTGCTGCGCGCCCGCGGCTACACCGTCGACGTGGCCAGCACCGGCGCCGAAGGTCTCGAGAAGGTGGGGGCTCTTCGGCCGCAGGTCATGATCCTCGACATGCGGCTGCCGGACACCGACGGGCTGACCGTGCTGCGCAAGGCGCGGCAACTGGACCCGCTGCTGCAGATCATCATCATCACCGCCTTCGGCGACGTGCAGGCGGCGGTGGACGCGATGAAGCTCGGCGCGTGCGACTTCGTGCGCAAGCCCTACGAGATGGAGGACATCGTCCTCGCGGTGGAGGCGGCCGGCCGCACGTTCCGGCAGGCGTCCGAGCTCGACCTGTACCGCCGCCGTGCGTGGCAGCACTACTCGGGCGAGGAGATCATCGGGCAGTCCCCGGCCATGCGGGAGGTGCGCGGGCTCATCGACAAGGTCGTGCGCAGCCAGGCGACGTCCGTGCTCATCACGGGCGAGAGCGGTACCGGCAAGGAACTGGTCGCCCGGGCGATTCATTACCGCAGCGACCGCGCGCAGGCGCCCCTGATGGAGGTCAACTGCTCGTCCTTCCAGGAGACGCTGCTCGAGAACGAGCTCTTCGGCCACGAGAAGGGCGCTTTCACGGACGCGACGGACACCAAGAAGGGCCTGGTGGAGCTGTGCGACGGCGGCACGCTGTTCCTCGACGAAGTCGCCGACATGCCGCTGCCGACGCAGGCGAAGCTGCTGCGCTTCATCGACCATCGCAATTTCAAGCGGGTCGGCGGCGCGACGGACATCTCGGTCGACATCCGGATCGTGGCCGCGACGAACAAGAGCGTGGAGGAGGAGGTGAGGCTGGGCCGGTTCCGTGCCGACCTCTACTTCCGCCTGAAGGTCGTGTCGATCCTGCTGCCCCCCCTGCGCAACCGGGGTGAGGACGTGCTGCAGTTGGCGCGCCACTTCATGAAGGAGTTCTCGCGGAAGTTCCAGAAGAGCTTCCAGGACTTCTCGCCCGACGCGACCGAAGCCCTGCTGCGCTATCCGTGGCCGGGCAACGTGCGCGAACTGCGCAACCTCGTCGAGCGCGTGGTCCTGCTCGAGGAGGGCGACTTCATCGACGCCGAGCACCTGCCACCGGAGATGCTCGGGCGTCGCATGGCGCCCGCGCCCGCAGCTGCCGCGGCCGTGCGCGACGCGCTCAGTCCGCCGACGCTCGCGCAGATCGAAGCGGATCACATCAACGACGTGCTGCGACTGACGTCGGGCAACAAGAGCCGCGCTGCGCGCATCCTCGGCATCTCGAGACAGGGGCTGATCGAGAAGCTGCGCCGACTTCGCGCCGAAGACGAGGCGGGCCGTCAAGTAACTTGACAGTCCCAACGAAGTGGACAGTTGGACTTAAGTCGCTGCAAATAAAGCCGGTTGCGACTTCGATTCCTGCTAAGGCGCTAGTTTATTGACAGTTAGCGCGTCCACGGATGGCCTCGCGGAGTACCGGTGCCGCAACGCAGCAAGCTATTTTGTTGAGATAGTCCGTTGTTTCGCAACACTTTGATGGCTAAGTGCGGTCTTCGTGATCACGTCTGGCACACGTCCTGCTCATAGAGGAACGTCGAAGCACGCAAGGCTCGGCTGAAGGGCGATGCGTGCCACGGACCTCAGGTAGTCCAAGAGCTACCACCAAGCAGTACGCCAGAGGAGGTGATCTCGAATGGCTGCCAAGAAGAAGGCTGCGAAGAAGAAGGCCACGAAGAAGAAGGCTGCGAAGAAGAAGAAGTAACAAGATTTCTGGACCTGGCACGTCCTGAGGGGTGAGTCGATGCTCGCGCGTCGGCCGCCCCTCATCTTCTTTTGGTAAGGTGCGCCCCCGTGCCCTCCGAACGCGAACTCGATCCGGCTCCCATGAGCGTCTCCGGTCCCAGCGCGCCTGCATTCATCCGAGTTCGTGGCGCGCGGCAGCACAACCTGCGCGACGTGGACGTCGACTTTCCGCGCGGCCAGCTCACGGTGATCACCGGCGTCTCCGGTTCGGGCAAGTCCTCGCTGGCGTTCGACACGCTCTACGCCGAGGGCCAGAGGCGCTTCGTCGAATCCGTCTCCACTTACGCGAAGCAGTTCCTCGACCGGTTGCCGCGGCCCGACGTGGACTCGATCACCGGCCTGACGCCCGCGGTCGCGATCCAGCAGGTCGCCCCCGCACGCAGCGCCCGCTCGACCGTGGGCACGGCCACCGAGGTGCATGACTACCTCCGGCTGATGTTCGCGCGGCTGGGCACGGTGCACTGCGGGGCCTGTGGCAAGCCGATTCGCGCCGACTCGCCGCGCTCGATCGCGGGCGAGGCCGCGTCGTGGGCCGCCGAAACGCGCGTCGTGGTACTCGCGCCCCTGACGCTCGCCGCGAAGATCGCGTGGGAGGAGCAGGCCGGTCACCTGCAGCGGGCCGGCTACACGCGCATCCGTCTCGGGGGCGAGATCGTGCCGCTCGATCCCCTGCCGAAGCTGCCGCGCGGCACGAAGTCCGTCGATCTGGTCGTGGATCGCTTCCGCTGGGACCCCGGCGAGCCATCGCGCCTCGTCGAGGCGTGCGAGCAGGCGTTCCGGCGCGGAGAGGGCCGCCTGCTGCTGGCCCTCGACGACGGTGCGCCGACGCGCCGCAGCGAGCGATGGGAGTGCGCGTCCTGCGGCGAGCCGGCGCTCGCACCCGAGCCCGCGCTCTTCTCGTTCAACAGCCCGCTCGGCGTGTGCCCGACCTGCCGTGGCTTCGGCGACGTGCTCGCGTTCGCACCCGAGCGCATCGTGCCCGACGAGGGCAAGACGCTGCGCGAGGGCGCCATCGATCCGTGGGCGCGCTCGTGGCGTTCGGTGACGTGGCCGAAGCTGCAGAAGCTCGCCGCCGAGCGCGCCGTGCCGCTCGATACGCCGTGGCGCGAGCTGAGCGAGGCTCATCGGCGCCTGCTGCTCGAGGGCGACAAGGGTTTCCGCGGCGCGATTCCGTTCCTCGAGCGGCTCCAGCAGAAGTCTTACAAGGCCGGCAACCGCTTCGTCGTGAAGCGCTACCAGGTCCCGCGGCCGTGCGAGAGCTGCCGCGGCACGCGACTGCGCGCCGAGGCGCTGCGCGTAAGGCTCGGCGGCCGCAGCATCGCCGAGGTCTGCGCGCTCACCGTCGCGGAGGCGCTCGCGTTCCTCGACGGCCTCGCGCTCGGCGAGCGCGAGCGCACGATCGCGGGGCCCGCCCTGGTCGAACTGCGCGCCCGGCTCGGCTTCCTGCTGCGCGTCGACCTCGGCTACCTCACGCTCGACCGGCTGACGCGCACGCTCTCGGGCGGCGAAGCGCAGCGCATCGAACTGGCGAACGCGCTCGGCGCCAACCTCGCGGACACGCTCTACGTGCTCGACGAGCCCACGGTCGGGCTGCACCCGCGCGACACCGAGCGGCTGATCGGCGTGCTCGAGGACCTCGCGGGCCGCGGCAACACGCTCGTCGTGGTCGAGCACGAGCCGATGGTGATCCGCGCCGCGAGGCACCTCGTCGACCTCGGGCCCGGCGCCGGGGAGCACGGTGGCCGGCTGCTGTACGCGGGGCCCGCCGCGCAGGCCACCGCCGAAGCCGGATCGCTCACCGCGCCGTGGCTCTCGGGCGTGAAGCGCGTGCATCGCGAACGCGCGGCCGGCAAGCCCCCGGCATTCGTCACGATCGAGGGCGCGAGCGAGCACAACCTCCGCGACCTGACCGTCCGGATTCCGTCCGGCCGCATGACCGCCGTGACCGGCGTCTCGGGATCGGGCAAGAGCACGCTCGTCGAGGAGGTGCTCTACCGCGCCGCGCGCCGAACGCTCGAGGGCCTCGAGGAGGAGCGCGTCGGCGCCCATCGCGCGATCCGCGGGCTCGAACGGTTCAAGCGCGTGGCGCTCGTCGACCAGACGCCGATCGGCCGCACGCCGCGCTCGTGCCCCGTGACCTACATGGGCGGCTACGCCGCGCTGCGCGAGATCTTCGCGCGCCAGCCCGCAGCGCTCGCGCGCGGCTGGAAGGACGGCGCGTTCTCGTTCAACACGCCGGGCGGACGCTGCGACCACTGCGAGGGCGCGGGCTGGGTCGAGGTCGAGATGTACTTCCTCGCCGATCTCTCGGTGCCGTGCGAAGTGTGCGGCGGTGATCGCTTCAAGCGCGAACTGCTCGAGGTGCGCTACCGCGGCAAGCACATCAAGGACGTGCTCGACATGACCGTCGAGGAGGCGTTCGAGCACTTCGCGAGCGAGCCGAAGTTCACGCGATCGCTGCACCTGCTCAAGCGCGTCGGCCTCGGCTACCTGCGCCTCGGGCAGCCCGCGAACCAGCTCTCGGGCGGCGAAGCCCAGCGGCTCAAGGTCGCGCGCGAACTCTCCGAGCGTGGCGGCGGTCCGACGCTCTACGTGCTGGACGAGCCGACCGTGGGCCTGCACTGGGCCGACGTGCAGCGCCTGCTCGAGACGCTCGACGACCTCGTCGCGCGCGGCGACACGGTGGTGCTCGTCGAGCACAACCTCGACGTGATCCGGAACTGCGACTGGGTCGTGGACCTCGGTCCCGACGCCGGCGACGCCGGCGGACGGCTCGTCGCCGAGGGCACGCCCGAGACGATCGCCGCTTGCACGGACTCGCGCACGGGACGCTTCCTGCGCGAACTCGACGCTGCGGAAGCGGAAGGAAAGAAGGGAGCCCGCCGGTGACGTGGTTCATGGTGCGCTTCACCGACCGGCCCGACCGGCTCGACGTGCGTGCCCGTCACGGCGATGCGCACATGCGCTGGCTCGCCGAGCACGCCGATCGCATCCGGCTCGGCGGTCCGCTGCGTGCAGGCGCCGAAGGCGATCCCGTGGGCGCGATGTGGCTCGTCGAGGCCGAGAACGCCGAGGACGTGAAGGCGATGATCGACATGGATCCGTTCTGGATCCACGGTCTGCGCGAGCGCGTCGAGATCCTGCACTGGCGCAAGGCGGTGCCGGCGGGCCCCGCGACGATCTGATCCGCGTGCCGCTGCGCGCGGCGGTCCGCGCGCGGCACGAGCGCCACACGCGCGCGGCACGCGCGCGGCGCGAGCCTCACCGATCGCGCGCCGCGCCGGCGTCGTGTCGTGCCTCCGCGTCGTGCACGCCGCGCGTGTCGCGCCAGCGCGCGTACGCGATGCGGCAGGCGGGGCACGCGGCGACGATCGCCCACGACTTCGACGCGGGCGTGAGGACGCAGCCACCGGACCAGCTCGCGCTCGCGTTCGGGAACGTGCGACGCGTTCGTTCGAAATCGGGCGGAACCACGAGCAACCCGTAGGCGATGCGCACCGTGTCCGCGACGAGCCGCTCGTGCCGGTGCACCCGGCAGCGGCGGCCGATGCGCGCGAGCTCGTCGGCGGGCCGCTCGATGCAGGCGGGCGTGGGCGCGCCGCCCGCGAGGCACTCCGGCTCGAAGCACTCGGGCACGCAGGCGAGCGACTCGGTCGCCGCAGCGCGCACGCGGCGGATCGCGTACCACGGCCGGCAGCCGAGCACGCGCACCGTGACGACGCGCACGCCGGTGTCGACGCGGGCGAACGCGAAGTGCCCGCTCGCGTCGGTGCTCGTGCGCGACGCGATCGTTCCGCCGGGGCCGTCGACGAACACGGCGGCCAACGCCGGGTTCCCGTGCACGTCGCGCGCGACGCCGACGATGCGGCCAGCGGGAGCATTCGCGTTCGTGATCGCGGCGCCGGCGGCCGCGCGTGGCGCCGGGGCCTGCGGTGTCCAGGCCGAGTCCGGCACCGGCGACGCGAGCGTGGCGAAGACGGTGCCCGATGCGAGTGCACGGCGCAGCACGGCGAGCGGGGAGCGGGCGGGACGAAACGCGAACGGCATCGACATGAGCGGCTCCTCCGCCCGGTCGACGCCGACACGCGGAGCCTACGGCCGCACCGAGTGGCGCAGCAATGGCGAAGTGCGCCATGGCGAAGTGGCGCCGGCGCGCGTGCGCCGAGTGTCGCTCAGCGGGCGTCGAGCGCGAGCGTCATGAAGACGCTGTTCGGATCCTCGACGTAGTCCGCGAACGGCGCGCACGGCTCGAAGCCGAAGCTCGCGTAGAGCCGACGCGCGGGCTCGAACGGCGGCTGCGACCCGGTCTCGAGGCTCACGCGGGCGTACCCGCGCCGCCGCGCTTCCGCGAGGAGATGGCGCAGCATCGCGGCCGCGACGCCCTGGCGCAGGTGGGCCGCCGCGGTGCGCATCGACTTCACCTCGCCGTGCGCGGCGTCGATTTCCCTGAGCGCGCCGCAACCGAGCAGCTCGCCGTCCGACCACGCGCTCCAGAACGTGACGTCCGGCGCGCGCAGGCCGTCGAGGTCGAGCGCGTGCACGCTCTCCGGTGGCGAGATCTCGTGCATGCGCCGCAGATGCTCGGCGAGCAGCGCGCGGATCGCGTCGCCGGTGAGATCGTCGGGGCGGATGTCCATGTTCGGGCGGTCCTCGTGGTTCCGCCGTTGGATTCGCGCCGGCGCCTGCGGATGCGCACGACGATCCGCGCGCCGGATCAGCAGCGCTCGCGTCTCGCCGCGAGCGCCGCCGCGAGCCAGCGCTGCGCCAGCGCGTGCTGCGGCGCGTACGCGTTCCACGCCGAGCGCGCCCAGCGCGCCAGCGCTTCGGCGTGCGCGTCGCCGTCGCCCGCGGCGATCACGTCCGCCAGCGTGAGCACGCCGCGGTCGTCCGGCGGCCGGGGGCGCTCGAGCTCGCGCGCACCGTCGAGCCAGCTCCGCAAAGCGCGCTGCACGTCGGCGCGTCCGCCGTGCTCGAACCACGCGAGCGTGCCGACCAGGTGCGCGGCGTACGACTTGCCGGAGACCATGAACGCGTCGGGGTGCTGCAGCGCGTAGGCGTCGACGGTCAGGCGGTGCAGCGGATACGGCACCGCGCCGCCGTAGTCCGCCGCGCACACGGCGTCGAACTCGGCGCGGCACGCCGCCGCGCCGCCGGCAATCGCGCGGCCGCAGCCTTCGCAGCGATCGGGTGCATTCATGCACCGCACGGTAGCGCGCGCCGGCGCCCGGTGTCACGAGCGCACGGTACGTGGACGCCCGCGCACGTCCCGTCGCACAATGCCGCGCGTGAGCACGAACGTTCCTTCCGACGTCGAGAGGATCGACGACTTCCGCTGGCGCATCCCGCGCGTCGGCGGCATGCGCGTGCCCGGCGTGATCGTCGCCGACCGCGCGATGCTCGAGACCATCTTCGCCGACAAGACGCCCGAGCAGGTGCGCAACGCGGCGCACCTGCCCGGCATTCTCGAAGCGTCGATCGCGATGCCCGACGCGCACTGGGGCTACGGCCTGCCGGTGGGCGGTGTGGTGGCGACCGATCCGAAGGAGGGCGTCGTCTCGCCGGGCGCGGTGGGCTACGACATCGGCTGCGGCGTGCGGCTGCTCGCGAGTGCGCTCGGCAAGCGCGACGTCGTGCCGCGTCTCGATCCGCTCGCCGACCAGCTCTTCCGCAACGTGCCGTGCGGCGTCGGCAGCGAGGGCGCGGTGAGGCTGCGCGAGGGCGAGCTCGAGCGCGTGCTGCGCGAGGGCGCGCGCTGGGCGATGGGCCGCGGCTTCGGCGGCGGCAGCGACCTCGAGCACTGCGAGGAGGGCGGCGTGCTCGCGGACGCCGAGCCGCGCTTCGTCTCGGCTGAGGCGAAGGCGCGCGGACGGAACCAGCTCGGCACGCTCGGCTCGGGCAACCACTTCCTCGAGGTGCAGGAGGTCGAGGAGGTCTACGACGAGCGCATCGCGCAGGCGTTCGGCCTCGCGAAGGGCCGCGTCACCGTGATGATCCACTGCGGCTCGCGCGGGCTCGGCCACCAGGTGTGCACCGACCACGTGAAGGACGTGGCGCGCAAGCTCGGCGACTGGCGCATCACGCTCCCGGACCGCCAGCTCGCGTGCGCGCCGATCCGCACGCTCGAGGGCGAGCGCTACCTCGGCGCCATGCGCGCCGCGGCGAACTTCGCGTGGGCGAACCGCCAGTGCATCGCCCATGGCGTGCGGCGCGCGTTCGACGATGTGCTCGGCGCCGGACGCGCGCGGCTTTCGCTCGTCTACGACGTCGCGCACAACATCGCCAAGTTCGAGACGCACGCGCTCTCGGACGGTTCGCGCACGAGCTGCCTCGTGCACCGCAAGGGCGCGACGCGCGCGTTTCCCGCGGGCCACGAGGCGGTACCCGCGGCGTATCGCGGCGTCGGCCAGCCGGTGCTCGTGCCCGGCGACATGGGCCGCTACTCCTACGTGCTCGTCGGCCGGCCCGGCGCGATGGCGCACGCGTTCGGCTCGTCGTGCCACGGCGCGGGCCGACGCATGAGCCGCACGCAGGCGGTGCGCGAGACGCGCGGGCGCGACCTCGTCGCCGAGCTGAAGGAAGCGGGGATCGAGGTGCGCTACGAAGGGCGCGACACGCTGCGCGAGGAGACGCCCGAGGCGTACAAGGATGTCGCCGACGTCGTGCGCGTCGTGGCGGGCGCCGATCTCGCGGCGCCGGTCGCGCGGCTCAAGCCGTTCCTCGTCGTGAAGGGCTGAGCCTCCACCCGGGGACGCCGTCGCCGGGCATGGGGAAGCGCCGCCCGGCGCGGTCGACGTTCAGTGCCCTAGCGTCCGATGCGGGCCCACCACGGCTGCGAAGCGGAGGCGGCCGCCGCCGGAGCGTTCGCGGACTTCTCGCCGCAGCGGCAGCGATCCGCCTTGGGCACGCCGCGCAGCGCGTCCTCCACGTGCATGCCGCATCCGGACCACGTGGGTTTGCCGCACTTCGAGCACTTCACGCGATGGCACATCGTCGAACGTCCTCGGGGTCGAGTGAGGGGCGGGGATCCGCCGAACGGGTTCCTGGACTTGGAGCCGCGAGCGGCCGGGAGGATTCGCGGGGCGAAACGCCCGCGGCCACCGTCGGGGTGGCCGCGGGCGTTGCCGCTACTTGCGGCGGCGTCAACGCATCACGACCAGCCGCGCGCACGCGACCGCGCCGCCCTGGCGCAGGCGGACGAGGTACACGCCGGGAGGCAGGGACGCCCCGTCCAGCGTGAGCGTGTGACGTCCCGCGCCGAACGCCGCGAGGTCGCGGTGCGCGACGCGGCGGCCGCCGACGTCCAGCATCTCGAGCGTCGCGCCCGCGGCGGAGGGCAGTGCGAACTGCACGCCGATGGCGCCGCCCGTCGCCGGGTTGGGGCGCACGCGTTCGAGCGCGAACGCCGTGGCCGCGCCCGCTTCGACGTCGGTCGTGCCGGTCGGGACGATCGTGACCCAGCCGCTCTCGTTGCCGTGCACGTCGATCGCCGAGAGCTTGTAGGCGTACGGCTGTCCCGCGGCGTCGGCGTACGCGTGATCGGCGAGCGTCGCGATGCGGTTGCCGGCGCCGGGCACGAACGCCGGGTTCGCGCCGCGGTAGAGCCGGTAGCCGGCCAGGTCGGCGTCGGCGTTCGGGTTCCATTGCAGCGTCGTCGTGCCCGCGGCGTAGTGCGACGCGACCAGCGTGGGCACGGTGGGCGGCAGGTTGTCGACCGAGTAGCCGCTGTCCGGCGCGGAGTCCCACGTGCGTTCGAGCGTGCCGAGCGCGCGCACCATGAACAGCGTGCGCGGATTGCCCGACGCCGACGAATCGCCGAGCGTCGTGACGACGGCGCTGTACGCGGCGAGGTGGTACGCGCCCGAGGCGCCGACGTACTCCCAGGCGATCGTGGTCGCGCCGAACGTCGTGGTCACGAACACGCGACCACTCGCGGCGGCGACCTCGCCGGGACTCGTCGCGAGGCGCGCGCCCGCGGCCAGCGCGCGCGCCATCACGGCGGACGGCACCGAGCGGAAGAGCTGGTAGCTCGTCACGGCGTCGTCGAGCGCGTTGTCGAGCACGGCGGCGTTCCAGCAGAGCTTCACGACGCCGCCCTGATCGTTCGGAACGTCGCGCGCCGACGTGATCGCGGGGGCCCACGACGCGACGATGCGATGCGCGAGCGGTGCGGCGATGCGCGCGAGCCGCCGCGAGTCGCCGGCGTACACGGCGGTGTAGGTGTGCGTGCCGGCCGTGCCGCCCCACATCGGGAACGTGGCGAGGCCCGACGCGAGCGTCGCCGAGCCGAGCAGCGTCGTGCCGTCGAAGAACCGCACGACGCCGGTCGCGGTGCCGGAGAGCCCCGGCGCGGGCGCGACGACGGCGGTGAGCGTGACCGGCGCGCCGGTGAGCGAGGGCTCGGGCGTCACCGCGAGCGTGGCCATCGAGCTTCCGCGCGCGAAGAACGCCGAGCCGGAGCCGAGGCCGAAGTTGGCCACGGCGAGATCCGGACGGCCGTCGGCGTTCATGTCGCCGACCGCGACCGCCGAGGAGCCGAGGTAGCCGCTCGCGTACCCGGTGTGCTGCGTGAACGCACCGCTGCCGCCGTTGAAGTGCACCGTCACCGCGCCGGGGCTCGCGCCCTCGGTCGTGACGAGGTCCGTGCGGCCGTCGAGGTTCATGTCGGCCGCGACGAGCGACGTCGGCGTCGTGTTCGTCGACGCGTAGTCGGCGCGTGCCGAGAACGTGCCCCAGCCGAGGTTGGTCCACACCATGACCGCGCCGCTGCCGGCTTCGACCGCGGCCATGTCGTCGACGCCGTCGCCCGTCAGGTCCGCCGCGGCCACGCCGCGCGTGCTGGTGCCCGCGGGATAGTCGACGTGGGCGTTGAAGCCACCGCCGTACGAGCCGGCGAGCACGGAGATGGATCCGCCGTCGCGGTTGGCGGTGAGCACGTCGAGCGCGCCGTTGCGGTCCACGTCGCCGATCGCAACCGCGACCGGTCCGGCGCCGACGGTGAAGTCGGCGCGGCGCGGGAACCCTCCGGCGCCGTCGCCGTAGCGCACCGTGACGGACGCCGAGTCGGCGTTCGCGGTCACGAGGTCGAGCGCCCCGTCGCGATCGAGGTCGGCGCACGCGATCGCGCTGGGCCGCGCGCCGACGGAGACGTCGACGCGTGCCGCGAACGTGCCGTCGCCGTGGCCGGGGAAGACCGAGATCTGCTTGGTGCCGGACGCCGCGAGCGCCACGTCGAGGTGCCCGTCGGCATCGAGGTCCGCGATCACTGCGCCCGCGGGCTGCGCGCCGAACACCAGCGGGCAGCTGGTCGCGAGGCTGAAGCCGTTCGCGCCGTTCGAGAGCCGCGGCAGCATCATGTGCATGGCGTAGTCGGCCAGCACGAGGTCGGCGTCGCCGTCCTCGTCGAGGTCGCCGATCGCCACGCCGCGCTGCTCCGCGATTCCGGTCACGTCGACGCGGTCGCCGAGCGTCCCGGCGCCGACGGCGAGGTAGACCGACGCCGTCTGCGACTGGTACTGCACCGACGCGATGTCGAGCCGGCCGTCGAGGTTGAAGTCCGCGACGGCGACGTTGAGCGGGTAGTTGCCGCTCGCGACGTCGGTGCGCGTGCCGAACGTGCCGTTGCCGATGCCCTGCAGCACCGACACGGTGAACGCGCCCCAGTTGCACACGACGAGGTCGGCGTTACCGTCGGCGTTCATGTCGCCGGCCGCGATCGAGTGCGTGCCGGTCATCGCCGCGTAGTCGACGTGCGCCGCGAATACGCCCGCACCGTTGCCGAGCAGCACCGAGACGTCGTCCGAGCCGCTGTTCGCGGTGGCGAGGTCCACGTCGCCGTCGCCATCGAGGTCGGTGGCCACGACCGCGAGCGGCGTGGAGCCGCACGTGAAGTCGGTGCGAGGGCCGAACGCGCCACCACCGCTGCCGAGACGCACCGACACGATTCCGCCGCTCGCCGCCGTCGAGACGAGGTCGACCCGGCCGTCGGCGTCGACGTCGGCGATCGCCACCGCGCTCGGCGATGCGCCGGCCGCGTAGTCCGTGCGCGCACCCATCGAGCCGTCGCCGTGGTTGAGGAACACCGACACCGTGCCCGCGTTGCCGTTGGCGGTCACCACGTCGAGGTGTCCGTCGCCGTCCAGGTCCGCGAGCGCCACCGCCTGCGGTGACGCTCCGGTCGCCAGGTCGTGCTTCGGGCCGAACGTGCCGGTGCCGGTGCCGAGCAGCAGCGAGACCGACGAGCCGGCGTCGTTGGCGACGGCGAGGTCGAGATGACCATCGCCGTCGAGATCGCCCAGCGCGACCGCGAACGGATTGGCGCCGGTGGTGAAGCCGATCGGCGTGTCCAGACGCCCGCCCGCCGTTCCGAGGAACACCGACACGGTGGCGACGAGCCGGTTCGCGGTGACGAGGTCGGGCAGACCGTCATCGTTCAGGTCACCGATCGCGAGGCCGTTCGGGCTGCCGAGCGCGTACGTATCGAGGCGCGAGGCGGGCGAGAAGGCCTGCGCCGACGCATCGTGCGCGCCGACCAGCGCGAGCACGAGTGCGAGCAGGGCGGGAACGACCGGAGGGAGCGGGACGAACGCGGAGCCACGGCGACGCAGCATGGCACGCCTCCTTGCGCGCGGGCACGGAAGCAACCGCCCCGCGTCGCGAGCGGGAGTGTGGGGTCACGCGCCGAGGTTCGCGCGAGCCAGTGACGAGCTCGGACGACATCGGGACCCTAGCGCAACACTCGAGCGAACCGGTCGGCGTGGTCCGGGGGGAGAACGGCGCGGACGCCGCGCCCCCGTGGCGACGCCGTTATCGCGGACGAGTTCGCCGTGGACTTCGCCGTCGCGAGCGGCCATGTTCCCGCGCCATGACGCCCGCCACCGCCCTCGCCGGCCTCGCCGGGATCGCGCTCGTCGCGATCATCCTCTGGGACGCGCTCGAGACGATCCTCGTGCCGCGCCGCATCGGCCGGCGCGTGCGGCTGACGCGCTACTTCTATCTCGTCACCTGGCGCCTCTGGCGCGCGTGGGCGCTGTCGGTGCGCGGCCCCTCGCGGCGCGAGGGCGTGCTCGGCGCGTACGGTCCGCTCTCGCTCGTCGGGCTGCTCGCGTGCTGGGCCGTCGGGCTGGTCGGCGCGTTCGCGCTGCTGCAGGCGGCGGCCAACGCCGCGGCCGGGCTGCCCGCGGGCGGCGCGATGCACCTCGTCTACATGAGCGGCGAGACGTTCTTCACGCTCGGCTTCGGCGACGTCACGCCGCCGACCGCGATCGGGCGCGGGCTGGCGGTGATCGAGGCCGGGCTCGGTTTCGGCTTCCTCGGCACCGTGGTCGGCTACCTGCCGACCATGTACGCCGCGTTCTCGGCGCGCGAGGTCGAGATCTCGCTCATGGACGCGCGCGCCGGTTCGCCGCCCACGGCGGCGGAGTTCCTGCGCCGCACGTCGGCGGCGGGCGAGCGCGGGCTGTGCGACGAGCAGCTCGCGGGCTGGGAACGCTGGGCGGCGCAGCTGCTGGAGACGCACATCTCGTATCCGCAGCTCGCGTACTACCGCTCGCAGCACGTGAACCAGTCGTGGCTCGCGTCGCTCACGGCGATCCTCGATGCGACCGCGCTGCTGCTCGCGCGCGACGACGGCGCCGACGCGGCGCAGGCGCGGCTCACGTTCGCGATGGCGCGGCACGCGCTCGTCGACGTCACGCAGATCTTCGTGCCGCGCTGGACGCCGGGCGCGCCCGAGCGGCTCGACGACGCGGTGCTCGCGCGGCTGCGGGCGAGCCTCGCGGGCGGCTCGAACGCGCTGCCCGCCGACGCGGCGTTCGCCGAGCGGCTCGGCGAACTGCGGCGCATGTACGAGCCGTACGCGCAGGCGCTCGCCTCGCACCTGCTGTTCGAGCTGCCGCCGTGGATCGCGGACGCGCCGAAGCGCGACAACTGGCAGGGCGGCCCGTGGGATCGCCAGATCGGCGCGCGCCACTCGGCGGAACACGCGGCCGAGCGCGAGGAGCACTTCTAGGGCGGGTCCGGCGAGTTCGCCGCGCGTTCAGCCCTGCGACGTGATCGATGCCGCGAGCTCGTCGGGCAGCGCGCGGTCGGCCGCCGCGACGCGCAGTTCGGTGGGGCCGAGCACGCCGTCCTCGAGCACGACGCCGCGCAGCAGCGACACGGGCACGAGCTCGAAGTAGACGTTGCGCGGGCGCACGCCGGCGGGCGCGCCGTCCCAGAGTTCCTGCGGCGGCTCCTCGCGGATCGCGAGCGCGCGCGTCGCGGCGGGCAGCAGCTTCTTGCGAACGCCGACCGCCCATACCGGCACGCCGTGCTCG
>WBZT01001812.1_pt1 | contig 15393 bp, 13 predicted proteins | sample 5204241 | NCBI WGS metagenome assembly WBZT01 (sample SAMN12344358, study PRJNA552823) | activated sludge metagenome | biome: Activated sludge suspended growth; feature: Nitrification reactor; material: Wastewater; isolation source: activated sludge from nitrification reactor of wastewater... | reverse complement strand
GGGCGCTTTTTCGACCGGTTTCTCGGGCACCTTTTCGATCGCCTTTTCAACCGGCTTGGTGGTTTTGGCCGCCTTGTCCGGCGAGTTCTCCGCCAGTTTGACGGGTTTCTTGTCGACTGTCTTCTCCGGGCCCTGCTCTGCCGGCTTGACGACTTTCTTCTCAGCTGCTTTCTCGGGTACTTTCTCCGCCGGTTTGGCGACAGCCTTGTCGCTGCTCTTCTCGACGGGCTTGACGACCGGGGCAGCAGCGGGAGCAGCAGCCGGCCTGGCGGGCGGCACGGCCACTGGCGATTGCTGAGACGCGCCGCCAGGTGACATGGCTTTCTGCGGCTCGCCACTGACAGCAGCCGCTGCGGGAGCGGCTGCCCTGGCTGCCAGATCCTTGGGTTGGTAAGGCAACTGCTCCTGACCAGGAATCCGTATCGGGACATCCTGCACTGCCTGCTTCGGCTCCTCGTCCAGGACCATCGGCAGGATCACGGCAGCCAGTCCCGCGAACGCGACCGCGCCCACGAGGCGACGACGAGCCCGTTTCTTGAGCTGAAGTTGCGGATCAGGTGCTTCGGTCATCGCTGGAATCCACTCGCGTCACTTTGATCAGCGACCCTGTTGCATGCTGTGCATGACGGCCGCGACCGTGTAGAACGATCCAAAAACGACGATTTTACCATTTTCCTCGGCCAACTCTGCAGAACGCGCGAAGGCTTGCCGCGGTGAGGCAAAACACTCGACGCGACCGGGCAGGCCGGCACCGCTGACGGCCGCGGCCAGGACCGCCGCCGATGCGCCACGCGGCACATCGAGGTCGGCCAGTAGCCAGGTATCCACCTTGCCGGCCAAGGGCGCCAGCGAGCCGGCGATGTCCTTGTCGGCAAGCATTCCGACAACAGCAATCGTTTTGTTGGAGAAAGCCATGTCGCCCAGATTGTCTGCCAGAACGCCTACTGCCTGCGGATTGTGCGCCACATCGAGGACGATCACCGGGCGACCCGGCAACACCTGAAAACGCCCCGGCAAATCCAGTTCGATCAGCCCGCGCCGGATCGCCTGCATCGGAACCGGCAAGCGCTGTCCAAGCAAGTCGACGACGACCAGCGCGGCCGAGGCATTGCGCAATTGGCAGGCGCCGCGCAAACCGGGATTCGCCAGGCCACTCCGGCGCCGGCCACCATGCCGCCAGAAGGCCCATTGCAAGCGCTCTCCGAAATAACCGAAATCACGACCCAGCAGGTGCAGGTCGGCACCAATCGCCTGCGCATGTGCCAGCAGCGATTGCGGTGGTTCGGGATCCGCACAGACTGCCGGTCTGCCCGCACGAAAGATGCCGGCCTTCTCGAAACCAATGGCCTCGCGTGTCGAACCGAGCCAGTCGATATGATCGAGCGCGACACCGGTCACCACGGCGCAATCAGGATCGTAGGCATTGACTGCATCGAGGCGGCCACCCAGCCCAACTTCGAGAATCATCACGTCGACCTCGCGGACGCGGAAGACCTCGATGGCGGCCAAAGTACCAAACTCGAAATAAGTCAGGGCGACATCGCCAGCGGCCTGTCGCGTCGCCTCAACGCGGGCAAAGGCCTCGCATAGTGAGGCGTCGTCTACCGGGGTTCGATCAATGCGCACCCGCTCGTTGTACTTCAGCAGATGCGGCGAAGTGTAGCAACCCACGCGGTAACCGGCGAAATGGTAGATTGCTTCGAGGTAGGCGCAGGTCGAACCCTTGCCGTTGGTGCCGCCGACGGTGACCAGTGGGCATTGCGGATGCTGGCCCAATTCCCGCTTGACGCGCTGGACTCGTTCCAGCCCCAATTCGATTCCCGCCTGCCCGCGTGGGTGAAGGCTTTCGAGGTGCGCCAGCCAGCGTTCAAGCGAGTGCTCAGGAGTCGCCGTTGCCGGGGTCCCGCCCCCCCCGTTGCTCATCCCGAGCCGCTCATGGCAATGCCGGCCACTTCTGCAACAATGCCAGCAAGCCGGCAATCCGCTCCTTCATCTCCCGACGGTCGACGATCATGTCGATCGCCCCTTTCTCAAGCAGGAACTCGGATCGCTGGAAACCTTCCGGCAGAGTTTCACGAACGGTCTGCTCGATGACGCGCGGACCGGCAAAGCCGATCAGGGCGCCGGGTTCGGCAATCACCACATCGCCGAGGAAGGCGAAGGATGCCGACACCCCACCCATCGTCGGATCCGTCAGAATCGAGATGAAGGGCAGTCTGGCTTGCGAAAGGCGGGTCAATATGGCCGTCGTCTTGGCCATCTGCATCAGCGAAAACAGCCCCTCCTGCATGCGTGCACCTCCCGAAGCGGTGACACAAATGAACGGCCGCGCCTGTTCGATCGCGGCCTGGACGCCACGCACGAAGCGTTCGCCAAGCACCGACCCCATCGAACCGCCCATGAAGTCGAACTCGAAAACGGCGAGGATCACCGGCAGGGTGTTGATTGAACCGCTCAGGACAATCAGTGCGTCGGTCTCGCCGGTGGCCTCGGTAGCATCCTGCAAGCGATCCGGATAGCGACGACTGTCCTTGAACGACAACGAATCGACCGGCAGTACCTGCGAACCGATCTCGGAACGTCCATCGACGTCCAGCAAGAGATCGACACGGGCCCGCGACTCCAGACGCTTGTGATGACCACACTTGGGACAGACATGGCAGTTGCTCGCCAGATCGGTCGCATAGAGCACCGCCTCACAGGCCGGACACTTGCTCCACAGGCCCTCGGGCAATGAGGATCGGCGTGCGACACCGCTGTCATTGCGTTTGATTTTTGGCGGCAGCAGTTTGTTCAGCGAGCCCATGTCGTTCCTCCCGGAGCATTCATTACCGTATCCATCCCGCGCCGAATGTCGGCGACCAGCGCGAGCACCCTTGCGCAGGCCTGATCGGGTGGCGATTGCTCGATTTCTTCAATGATCCGGCTACCGACCACCACGGCGTCGGCGATCGCGGCCACCGCGGCGGCCGTCGCTGCGTCGCGAATCCCGAAACCGACCCCCACCGGAACGCCGGTGCGTGCCCGGATTTCCGGAAGGCGCGCGGCGACGGCCGCGACGTCCAAGGCTGCGGAACCGGTAACCCCTTTCAACGAGACATAATAGATGTAGCCGCTGGCCAGGGCGCCCACCTGCGAGACCCGGGCATCGCTCGAAGTCGGCGCTAGCAGGAAGATCGGATCGAGTTCATGGCGGTGCAGGATGCGGGCAAACTCGACCCCTTCCTCGGGAGGATAATCGACCACCAGAACACCATCCACCCCGGCAGCGGAAGCGGCTCCGGCGAAGGTCCCGACGCCCATCGACTCGATCGGGTTGGCGTAACCCATCAATACAATCGGAGTCTGCTGGTCGTCGACGCGGAAGCTCTCGACCAGTTCGAGCACCTGGCGCAGGCTGACGCCTTTCGCCAGGGCCCGCTCGGAGGCCCGCTGGATGGTCGGTCCATCGGCCATCGGATCAGAGAAAGGCACGCCCAGTTCAACGATGTCGGCGCCGGCACTGACCAACGCATGCAGCAAGGGCACGGTCAATGCCGGATCGGGGTCGCCGGCCGTGATGAACGGGATCAGGGCCTTGCGCCCCTGCGCCTGCAGACGCTCGAATACAGCCTGTATCTTTGTCATGGTCAGAACTTGATCCCTGAGCGATCGGCAACGGTGTGCATATCCTTGTCACCACGACCGGAGAGGTTGACCAGCAGGATCTGCTCCTTTGCCAGGGTCGGAGCCAGCCGGGTCGCATACGCCAGGGCATGGCTCGACTCCAGCGCCGGAATGATGCCTTCGAGACGGCACAGGTCATGAAAAGCCTGCAGCGCCTCGGCATCACTGATGCTGACGTACTCGGCGCGACCACTATCCTTAAGCCATGCGTGCTCCGGGCCCACCCCCGGATAATCGAGACCCGCCGAAATCGAGTGCGTTTCGGTGATCTGGCCGTTCTCATCCTGCAGCAGATAGGTTCGGTTACCGTGCAATACACCGGGACGACCCGCCGTCAATGAGGCGGCATGATGTCCCGTGGCAATCCCTTCGCCCGCCGCCTCAACGCCGATCAGACGCACCCCGGCAACCGGAATGTAGGGATAAAAGATCCCCATCGCATTCGAACCACCGCCCACACAGGCAATCACGGCATCGGGCTGGCGACCGCACTGCTCCTGCATCTGCGCGATCGACTCGCGACCGATGATCGACTGGAAGTCGCGCACCAGCATCGGATAGGGATGCGGACCGGCCACCGTACCGATGATGTAGAAAGTGTCGGAGACGTTGGTCACCCAGTCGCGCATCGCTTCATTCAAGGCATCCTTGAGCGTCCTCGAACCGCTGTCCACCGGCACCACCACGGCCCCCAGCAGTTTCATGCGATATACATTGGCTGCCTGCCGCCGAATGTCTTCCGAGCCCATGTAAACCACGCACTCCATGCCATAGCGCGCGGCCACGGTGGCCGTCGCCACACCATGCTGGCCGGCGCCCGTTTCAGCGATGACGCGTGGCTTCCGCATGCGCCGCGCCAGCAGGGCCTGACCGATGCAGTTGTTGATCTTGTGTGCGCCGGTATGGTTCAAATCCTCGCGCTTCAGGTAAATCCGGGCACCGCCGAGGACTTCCGACCAGCGTCTGGCGTAATAGACCGGACTGGGCCGGCCCACATAATGTTTGAGTTCATCATCGAATTCGGCGACGAACTGCGGATCCCGCTGCGCGGCGGCATACGCCTCCTTGAGTTCATCAAGCGCCGCGATCAGGGTCTCGGCAACGAAGACGCCACCGTAGGGGCCAAAATGGCCTCTGGCGTCAGGCATATCGTAGTCATGCTCGGCCATCAAAATTCTCCTTGCGACAGGTTGGGGCAGCGTGCGCTGCCTCTGCGAAAACAATCCGACCGTCGCGCCTCAGATATGTTTGGCCAGGTAGTATCGCCAGCAAGTCCGCGTCCGACCCCCCGTTTTTCTGCGCATGAACAATCTCATCAGACCCTGCCGCATCAATCGCCACTCATCGATTCAACCGCCCGCACGGCGGCGACAAAGGCACGCATCTTTTCGGCATCCTTGATTCCCCTGCTTGCCTCGACACCCGTCGAAACATCGACCGCCGCCGGTCGAAGACGGCGCACCGCTTCTCCGACGTTATCCGCATCCAGCCCACCGGAGAGGATCAGCGGCTTGCCCAGCGATGGCGGCACCAGCGACCAATCGAAAACCTTGCCGCCGCCGCCGTAACCATCGACAAAGGCGTCGAGAAGAATGGCCTGTGCCGAAGGAAAAGCAGCCGCGTATTGTACCAAATCCATTCCCGGCCTGACGCGCGCTGCCTTGATGTAAGGTCGATCGAACTGCCGGCAATAGGCGTCATCCTCGTCACCGTGGAATTGCAGCAAGTGGATCGGCACGGTCGCCAGGGTTGCGCGCAGCACCGCCGGCTCCGCATTGACGAACAGGCCGACCATGCTGACGAAGGGCGGCACGGCGCGCGCCAGCCGCGCCGCCGTCGGCAGATCGATGCAACGCGGACTCGGCGGGTAGAACACCAGACCCAGCGCATCAGCGCCCGCGTGCACGGCAAAGTGCAGGTCTTCAATGCGGGTCAGTCCGCAGATCTTGATACGTACTTGCATCGGCGGGATAGGGTTTTCCTCAAAGGTTCAGAACGTCGGGCAGAAACAGCGTCCCATCGCTGCTCGGCAAACCCCAGTGCGGTAGATACCTGACCGCGGCGAGGTATAAACCGGCAGCAGCAAAGGTCGGTGCAGCCAGACGGCGATCGCCCTTCGCCAGCAACTCGGCGATCCATTCCGGCGGATGCCTGCCCTGACCTACTTCAACCAGACTGCCGACCAGGTTACGCACCATGTGGTGAAGGAAGGCGGAAGCCTCGAAATCAAAGACCAGCAAATCGCCGAAACGTCGTATATCGGCTCGGCGCATGATTTTCACCGGCGATTTGGCTTGGCATTCGGCCGCACGGAAAGCGGAAAAATCGCGCTCCCCGAGCAACTGCTCCGCCGCCGCCTGCATCTGCGCCAGGTTGAGCGGATGATGATACCAACCCACTCGACCGTGCCAGGCACCGGTTCGATGTGGCCGGTTGATCAGCAGGTAGCGATAATGCCGGGCATACGCCGAAGACCGCGCATGAAAATCGCCAGTGACGGCCTGCGCCCAACGGACGGCCACTGCCGCCGGCAGGAAAGTGTTGGCTCCGCGCACCCAGGCATACATTGATCGATCAAGATCGGTATCGAAATGCACCACCTGCCCGGTCGCATGCACACCGGCATCGGTACGCCCGGCGCAAACCACCTGTACCGGCACCGTGGCAAACTGCTGCAAGGCATCCTGCAGGGCATCCTGAACAGTCCCCCCACCCGGCTGCTTCTGCCAGCCGCGAAAACCGCTACCGTCGTACTCGACCGCCAGGGCAATTCTCATTCCTCACACCTGCCAATAGCAGAAGAGCGGGAGGAACCCTGCGACGGCAACCACGATGATCCAGTAGTCCCGACTGGAGAGTTGGCGGTCAGTGAGTTCGAATATTTCGCGTTGGCCACTACTTGCCGGCGGTTCGAGCAACTGGCGCCAGTCGCGTGGCCGTGGCATCGTCTCAAGATAGTGCAAAACCAACAACAGCCGAACAAGACCACGATCGGTATCGAGTCCGCCGCGACGAAGCGGGTCAAGCAGGCGATGTGTGGCAGTCAGCAGATCAGCCATGGGCATCCGCTCACGCAGCACCGCGACCGCCATCAACACCAGCAGCAAACGTCCGACATGCGTCGAGGCATCCAGCAGCCCCTCGTGACTGGGTGCCATCATGCCGGTCCAGACAGGATCGCCAGCACTGCCCCAGGCAAGGATGACAAACACCGACAGCAACAGCCAGCGAGCACCCCGAATGAGTTGCCCGCAACGTCGCAGAGACCCTCTTCCGAAGAACGGCAGGATCAGCAAGGCGGCCACCAGCAGGGAGCCATCAAGGCCCTGAATGGCCACCAACACCAGGAACCAGACGACCAGACGGGTGCTTGGATGCACGACAGCTTCCGACCTTTCGTGTCCAGGGAACGACTGATCGCCCTGGGGAGGATGCTACGACCGGACGGTCACAATGACTCGCTTACCCGCCTACTCACGTATTCCACCCAGGAGGCTGAGCGCCAGTTCCCGCTGTGCCGCATCGCCCTCATTGACGACTTCCTGCAAGAGTTCACGCGCTCCTTCCAGGTCACCCATTTCCTGATAGGCTTTGGCCAGGTCGATCTTGGTCGCCACCTCTTCGCTGGAGGTGATGTCGGGAGCCATCGTCATATCGGTCAGCGAACCAAACGGCGAGTCCACCCCGGTGTCGGTCACTTCCATCGAAAAACCGGGATTGACGAGGGTATCCTCCTCCTCATCGAAGGTGAAATCGCCTGCACCGCTGCCCACTGTCGTGGGAGCTTCCTTGGCTGCAGCATCGTCGCCGGCCAGATCAAGGTTGATCGCCGACAGGTCAAATCCCGCCCGCTGCATGGCGTCGCCGAGGACGGTAGAATCCGTCAGCGCGATGTCGAACTCCAGCGCTTCGGTGCTCGCCGACCCGATGTCGAGGGTCTGCTCCGGCAGGGCTTGTGCAAGTGTCCGTTCATCTGCGGGCGCCTCGTCAGACAGATCGGCTCCCAGATCAAACTCGAAATCAAGGCCGACACCCGGTTGCGATTCTGAAGCCACCAGCATGGTGACTTCCAGCGCACTGGCGTCATCCACCAGTTGCACCTCGTGCATGTCTTCCTCTGGAGGCAACTCGGCCTTCGGCAGGGAAGCCGCCAGATCAAAATCGAGAGTCGCCTCCTCTTTGGCAGGACTCGGGTAGGCGAGAGTAGCTTCCAGGTAGGCATCGTCAGCGACATCGGGCGGCGCTGAACGGGGCTCGCTGCGGCCGAGGTTGAAATCCAGATCCGCAAGAGCGACCGGCTCCGGCCTTGCTTCCTGCACCTCGTTCGCCAGGGCCGCTTCCGGCCGCCCGGCGACTGCGCCCGTGGCCATCGCCTGAATGAGATCCGGCCTGGTCAGCGTGTTCTGCAAGGGTTCCTGGGGAACGAAGATGGCAGTTGCAGGTTCGACAGGACGAACTTCAGTCGGTCCGGCCGCACCAAAGAGCGGATTCCCGGGGTCAAGCTGGAGACCCATCGCCACTGCTTTCTCCCATTCCGCACCGACCCCTCCGGTGGCGTTGAACAGTTCAGTGGCGAGCACGCCAAATGGTTTGGGATCCTTGCGGCCCGCATAGATCTCAAGCAGCTTCAGATGGATGGCGTAGCGCCTGGGATCTTTCTGTTTTGCCTCGAGCAGAATCTCCTCAGCCTGGGCGTCACGGCCGTACGCCATGTAGACATCCGCTTCAGCAACCGGATCCACTTCATCGGTATCAATGCTGCCCGGACCCGCCTGGCTGAAATCGGTTTGCGGTGCCGAATGGGTCGTATCAACAGTCTGTCCACCGGTTGTATGGAATACCGACCTGGGCGCGACGCTGTTTTGCACGGACGCCGGGGTACTGCTGTCATCAAGCGAGCTCTCGCCGTCACCGGTGCGACGACGTTTGGCGAGCCAGTAAGCGGCGAGCAGCGCGATGAGGGAACCTCCCGCTGCCAGGAAGGCGGTACTGTTGAGCAACCATTCGACAAAACCGGGCTCTTCCGGCGGTGGTGGAACAGGCTTGGGTTTCGGCACCTCGACCGGCTTGGGCGGTGCCGTGGCCGGGGGCACTTCTGCTTTGACCTCGGGCTTGGCGGCTTCCGGCACGGGCGTGACGGCCTCGGGCTTGGGCACGGTTTCCGCCGGTTTCACCTCTACCGGTGATTCCATGGGTTTTGCGGGAACCGCCGGAGCGGCGGCCGGCGCAGGCTCCACTTTGGCGGCTGGAGGTGCCGCCACCGGAGTCGGCAGCGGCGCCGGCGAAGGAGCCGCTTCCGGCACTTTCTTCACTTCGGCCGCTGGCGTGGCCTTGGCAGCAGACTGGCGCTCCAGATCCGCCAGGTTCTGGCTCTTCAGTTCCACCAGCCGCTGCAGTTCCGCAACATTCCTCTCAAGGCTTGCCAAGCGTTCGTTGGCATCCTTGAGCGCCTTCTCCTTGGCAATCAGATCCTCGTCTGTGCGCCTGGAGGCTGGCAGGGGCTTGGTGCCAGGAAGGTCGGTTCTGGATACTTTCAGTTGATCCTTGGGTTCGGCAGCAGGTCCCGCACGGTCCTCAACCTTGGTGGTAATCCTGCCGGCTGCTTGCCTGGCGCCCTCTTCCCTGCCAGGGGCATCCGCGGCGACGGTGGCGAGTCTCCGACGATAAGCCCCCCAGTTCGACGATTGTGCGACGATGACGGTCTTGGCATCGCCTCTCGGAATGGCTTCCAGAGTCGCTTTGTCCGGTATCGAAAGAATCTTGCCCGCCTTCAGACGGTTGATGTCACCACCGTCGAATGCATTCTGATTGGCTTGAAAGAGCCCGAGCAGCATCTGGTCCAGAGAAATACCCTCGGGCCGGAGATCGCTCGCGATCCTGCTCAGGGTTTCCCCGCGCTTGACTTCGTAGGTGGCACCGCCGCTCGCAGGCGGCTGCGCCGGCTCGCTGGTCCGCAACCGGGAAGGTGCGCTCCTCGGCCGCTCCTCCAGCGCCCGTGTTTCCACCGGCGGCCTGGCCTCCGCGAGCGGCCTGACGATGGCCGGTGCTGCAGCAGCGGCCTTGGCCGCGAACTCGGGTGGATCGAGCAGAAAGGTATACTCGCGAATCAGGCGGCCGGTTGGCCAGTTGAGTTCAAGCAGCAAATCGACGAAGGGTTCGTTGATCGGCCGGGTTGAAGTCAATCTGATGATCGGCTGGCCGTTCGGGCGCTTGTCGATGCTCAGAGTTACGCCGGACAAGGCTGGTGCATACTCCACACCCGCCTGTTTGAAGGCCTCCTGAGAAGCGAGTTGTGCCTTCATTCCCGCGAGTTCCTCGCGAGTTGCAAAGACCTCCATTTCGGCGCGCAAAGGCTGACCGAGAGCGGAGAAGACGGTGATCTTGCCAAGCCCGGCAGCTTCACTGGCCAATGGCAAAGCCGCCAGCGCCAGAGATGACGCGACTGCCCATGCCGAGGCTTGTAGTCGGAAATTAGCGGTTGTGTCATTCATTTTCTTGGCCACGGCGCATCCCTGAGCGTCCACATCGATAATTAAAATAACATCATGAACTTAGCCATGCAAGCTAAACATTCTTCGGCGGCGAAGGTCTCGACAAGGTGAAAAAGCGGATTCCGGTACCCGGTCATGCCGTCAGTCATCGATCAGGATACGGAGCATTCGGCGAAGCGGCTCGGCCGCACCCCAGAGTAGCTGGTCTCCCACCGTAAAAGCGCCAAGATATTCCGGCCCCATGGCCAGCTTGTGCAAACGACCCACCGGGATGGTCAGGGTTCCGGTGACCGCGGCCGGCGTCAGCTCCCGCTCGGTGATCTCGCGTTCGTTGGGAACCACTTTTACCCACGGATTGGCCTGTGCAATGATCTCGTTCAGCTCAGACAACGGCACATCGTGCTTGAGCTTGATGGTCAAACCTTGCGCATGGCAACGCATCGCGCCGATACGCACGCACAAACCATCGACCGGAATGCTGCCCGGAGTGCGAAAGGCCGGACGACCGAGGATCTTGTTGCATTCCGCACCACCCTTCCACTCTTCCTTCGACTGCCCCCCCTCGACCGGCACATCGATCCACGGGATCAGGCTGCCAGCCAGCGCAGTGTTGCGGAAGTTCCGAGTCGGGAAATCCGGCGAGCGCATGCTGTTCGCAACCTTGCGATCAATCTCGAGAATCGCCGAGGCCGGCTCGGCCAGTTCGACCCGTACTGCGTCATGCAGCGCACCCATCTGCTGCAGCAGTTCGCGCATGTTCTGTGCTCCGGCCCCGGACGCTGCCTGATAAGTCATGGCACTGACCCATTCGACGAGATCCTGCCGAAACAGACCGCCAATGCCCATCAACATCAGTGAAACCGTGCAGTTTCCACCGATCCAGTTGCGACCGCCCCTGGCCAGTGCATCCTTGATCACATCGAGGTTCACCGGATCGAGAATGATCACCGCGTCGTCGTGCATGCGCAGGGTGGACGCCGCATCGATCCAGTGCCCCCGCCAACCGGCAGCACGCAGCCGAGGGAAGATTTCCTTGGTGTAGTCGCCCCCCTGACAGGTGATGATCAGGTCCATTTGGCTCAGGGCCTCGATCGACATCGCGTCCTGCAAGGTTCCGGCATCCTTGCCGGCCAGCACAGGCGCCTTGCTTCCGACCGATGAAGTCGAAAAATAGATCGGATCGACCTGTTCGAAATCACCTTCTTCGAGCATCCGCTGCATCAGGACCGATCCCACCATGCCGCGCCAACCCACCAGACCAAGCTTCCTCATTCGTGCATTCCTCCAATCAACCCATCCATTCAAAGTGCCGCCAGCACGGCATCGCCCATGGCACGTGTACCCACCTTCTGCATCCCTGGCTCGTGGATGTCTGCCGTCCGGTAACCCTGCGCCAGCACTTTCCTGACCGCATTTTCAATACGCAAGGCTGCCGACTCCTGCGCAAAGGTGTACCGCAACATCATGGCGGCCGAGAGAATCGTCGCCAGGGGGTTAGCCAGACCGCGGCCGGCAATATCCGGAGCCGAACCGTGACAGGGCTCGTACAAGCCCTTGTTGCTCGCATCCAGCGACGCCGAAGGCAGCATGCCGATCGAGCCGGTGAGCATCGCGGCCTCATCCGACAGAATATCGCCGAACAGGTTACCGGTAACCAGCACGTCGAACTGTAAAGGTTTACGCACCAGTTGCATCGCCGCATTATCGACCAGCATGTGGCTGAGTTCGACATCGGGATACTCCGCCGCCGTTTCATTGGCCACATCACGCCAAAGCTGGGTGGTCTCAAGCACGTTCATCTTGTCGACCGAGCACAGCCTCCGGTTGCGCTTGCGTGCTGCCTCGAAAGCAACCCGTACGATGCGGCGAATCTCGCTTTCGCTGTAATGCATGGTGTTGAACGCGAAACGCTCCTGCCGACCATCGAGCACACGCCTCTCGATGCCGCGCGGTTGCCCGAAATAAATGTCGCCGGTCAGTTCACGAACGATCAGGATGTCCAGACCGGCCACCACCTCGGCCTTGAGTGACGAGGCGTTGGCCAGTTCCGGATAAAGAACGGCTGGGCGCAGATTGGCAAAGAGGCCCAGTTGCTGGCGAATGCCAAGCAGACCCCGCTCCGGACGCTGCGCACGCGGCAGGGTGTCCCATTGCGGGCCACCGACGGCACCCAGCAACACCGCATCGGCCTGCTGAGCCAGCGCTTGCGTCGCCTGCGGGTAGGGTTCCCCAGTGGCATCGACGGCGCATCCGCCGAGCAGTCCTTCCTCCATCTCGCAGCCGAGTTCGAGTGCCTGCAGAACACGCACCGCTTCGGCAATGATTTCCGGGCCGATACCGTCTCCGGGAAGAACACAAATCTTCATTTCCGATTCCTCAGGCGAACAGCCAGGGCTGCTCGATACGTCGTTGATCTTCAAAAGCCTTGATCAGATCAGCATGACGCAAGGTCAGCCCGATATCATCCCAGCCGTTAAGCAGGCATTCGCGCCGAAAAGCGTCCACGGCAAACGGCAGCAGCTTGCCATCCGAACGACGCACCTGCTGCTGTTCAAGGTCAACCACCAGCCGGCAGCCGGGATTGGCCTCGACCAGCGCAAACAGGGCCTCGATTTCGGCAGCCGGCAACACGATCGGCAGAATACCGTTCTTGAAGCAGTTGTTGTAAAAGATGTCGGCAAAGCTCTCGCCAAGCAGCGCGCGAAAGCCGAAGTCGAGCAACGCCCAGGGCGCGTGTTCGCGCGAACTGCCACAACCGAAGTTCTGGCGCGTCAGCAGGATTTGCGCCCCCTGATAGCGGGGCTGATTAAGAACGAAATCCGGGTTGGGCAGCCGCGCCGAGTCTTCCTTGCCGGGCTCGCCGACATCGAGATAACGCCATTCGTCGAACAGGTTCGGACCGAAACCCGAACGTTTGATCGACTTCAGGAACTGCTTGGGAATAATGGCGTCGGTGTCGACATTGGCCCGATCGAGGGGCGCCACCAGTCCTTCGAGGCAAACGAACTTGTCCATACTCTTCCTTGTCAGGGTGCCCTACCTGGCAGCCCGCTCGATGGCCTGGCCGCTTTTTTCAATATCCCTGCCCAGCCCCTGTATCGTGTTGCAGGCCATCAGCGAGCTGAGCGAAACGATCACCAGCAGCCTCCACGTCAGGCTGTTCATATCGTCTCCTTGCCGCCAAGTAGCTCGCCGACATCACAGAAATGTCCGGCAATTGCCGCAGCAGCGGCCATTTCCGGACTCACCAGATGGGTTCGTCCCCCCGCCCCCTGCCGCCCCTCGAAGTTGCGGTTCGAGGTCGATGCACAACGCTCCCCCGCCTCGAGGCGGTCGGCATTCATCGCCAGGCACATCGAACAGCCGGGCTCTCGCCACTCGAAACCGGCAGCGAGAAAAACCTCGTCCAACCCTTCTTGCTCCGCCTGTTGTTTGACCAGTCCCGAACCCGGAACCACCAGAGCCAGCCGGATGTTGCTGGCGATGGTTCGGCCCCGGACCACCGCGGCGGCAGCCCGCAAGTCCTCGATACGCGAATTGGTACACGAACCAATGAAGATTTTGTCGGGTCTAATCTCGCGAATCGGCTGCCCGGGACTCAAACCCATGTAGCGCAACGCCCGTTCCATGCCTTCGCGCCTGACCGGATCGGCTTCAGTGGCCGGATCGGGAACACAGGCATCAATTGGCACCACCATTTCCGGTGAAGTCCCCCAGGTCACCTGCGGCCGGATACCCGTGGCCGCGATCTCGACAACGCGATCAAAGCGAGCATCGGGATCGCTGTGCAGGCCGCGCCAGGCAGCAACGGCCTGCTCCCACTGCGCCCCCTTCGGCGCAAAAGGGCGCCCATGCAGATAATTGATCGTAACCTCGTCGACCGCCACCAGACCCAGGCGTGCGCCGGCTTCGATGGCCATGTTGCAGAGTGTCATCCGGCCTTCCATCGACAAGCTGCGAATCGTGCTCCCGGCGAACTCGATGGCATAACCGGTACCACCGGCAGTGCCGATCTGACCAATGATCGCCAGCGCCACATCCTTCGCGGTCACTCCCCTGGCAAGCCTCCCGTCCACCTCCACGAGCATGGTTTTCGACGGCTTCTGGAGCAGGCACTGCGTGGCCAGAACATGTTCGACCTCGGAGGTGCCGATGCCGTGCGCCATGCACGCGAATGCACCATGCGTGCTGGTGTGCGAGTCGCCGCAGACGACCGTCATGCCCGGCAAGGTCGCACCGCTTTCCGGACCGACGACATGAACGATCCCCTGGCGCGGATCCCTGAACGGAAAATAGGCGAGCGCACCGACCGCACGAATGTTGGCGTCGAGCGTTTCGACCTGCAGGCGCGAGACGGGATCCTCGATGCCCCGATCCCAGTGATCGGTAGGGGTGTTGTGATCGGCGGTGGCGACGATCGAAGAAACCCGCCAAGGCTTGCGGCCAGCCATCTGAAGACCCTCGAAAGCCTGCGGGCTGGTCACTTCGTGCACCAGATGACGATCGATATAGATCAGCGCGGTCCCGTCGGCTTCCTGATGAACGACGTGGTCCTGCCAAAGTTTTTCGTACAAGGTCTGCGGCATTGATGGATCATCCGAAGAAGTTCAGCCCGCATCGGCAGGCAAGTGCAGGAATTATGTCACACCGCTGTCGCCGCTGTCAGCCACCAGGTCTTAACACCCCTCAGTTTATGGAGACGCCGAGAATGCGGGCAATGGCAAGCCGATAGAGCTTTCTCAGACCCCGGCTGAACCAGGAGAGACGACTACAGAGCATTTTCTTGACCCTCCAGTGCTCGTCCGAGGCCTGCTCCTGGGCTTTCTTTTCCAGAGGAGTCAGGCACTCCAGTTGATCCTGACAGCCCATGCGCTCCCCCCGTGCAAAGCCAGCACCATCCCTTCCATTCCTTTCCGGATCTCATCCGCCAATGTTCGCACTGAACCCATCTCGATCCCCTCCTCAACGTGTCATTTGGATAGCCTCGAATTACACATCAACTGATGGGTGTGAAGGGTTGACAACACCTAAGGCAAAAACTCATACTTTGAGCGTAACCCTCGGATCATCATGGTTTTGTTGGCTTCCCTTCGGTCGGTGCCATGAGCCTCCTGTTCACGGACGCCACCTGCCGAAAACGGGAGCGCGCAGTTCCGGAAAGGGATCGCCGACACCTGATTCACCGGCGTCACACCTTGAACCCGCCAGGGGGAGAACAAATCATGAACGACCGCAC
>WBZT01001367.1_pt1 | contig 15408 bp, 11 predicted proteins | sample 5204241 | NCBI WGS metagenome assembly WBZT01 (sample SAMN12344358, study PRJNA552823) | activated sludge metagenome | biome: Activated sludge suspended growth; feature: Nitrification reactor; material: Wastewater; isolation source: activated sludge from nitrification reactor of wastewater... | reverse complement strand
CACTCTTTAGCAAAAGCAGCGACCAGATCATGTGCCAGTACTGTTGATCTCAAATATACCAGATCTCCCTCTTTTAAAAACAGAGCGTATTCAGCCAGTAATTTTGCATATTTATTAATCCACAACATATGGATTACCAGAGTTTCGTTTTATAGGGATATCTGATCAAGTATTGTTTGGCGATCATTTCTTTCAACTTATTTCGCATCGACTCTGAATTTTCCAGAGATTTGGCAGAAATAAATTCCATCACCATCGGATACTGTTCCATTAATCTTGATTTCAAATCTTCCTCTAATTCATTTCTACTTGCCCGATCCAACAAATCGTCAAAATTCTTCATGCGATATGAATCCATTTTATTAAAAACCATCATCATTGGTTTTTGGTCCGCACCAATACTTTTTAATGTTTCAAGTACAACTTCGATCTGATCTGCAAATTGTGGATGCGATATATCGATAACATGAATTAATATATCACTTTCGCGGACATCATCTAAGGTTGACTTAAAACTTTCAATCAAATGATGTGGCAACTTACGAATAAATCCGACCGTATCCGAAAGCAAGAATGGCATGGAATCCCAGACTACTTTGCGTACGGTGGTATCTAATGTTGCAAATAATTTGTTCTCGGCAAATACATCAGACTTGCTTAGCATGTTCATAATAGTCGACTTACCCACATTGGTATAACCAACTAATGAAACTCTTATCATTTCATCTCGGTTCTTCCGTTGGGTAGCACTTTGCAAGTCAATTTTTTCTAATCTTTTTTTGAGAAAACTTATTTTCTCTTTAACTATCCTCCGGTCTGTTTCTATTTCCTGCTCTCCTGGTCCACGCATACCAATTCCACCTCTTTGTCTTTCTAAGTGGGACCACATCCCGCGCAATCGAGGATAGATGTATTGTAATTGGGCCAATTCGACTTGTGTCTTCGCCTGAGCAGTTTGTGCTCTGCTTGCAAAAATGTCGAGAATGAGAAAACTCCGATCCACAATTTTTATTTTCAAAATGGATTCAATAATATTCTGCTGCTTTCCAGAAAGATCATCGTCGAATATGATTAAATCAACAGGATTGAGTTCAATGTATTTTTTAATTTCTTCCAGCTTTCCACTACCAATGTAAGTTCTTGAATCAGGTCCATTGAGTTTTTGAATAAATCTCTTAACGGTTTTAGCACCTGCCGTTAGTGCCAGAAATTCCAATTCATCGAGGTGTTCCTGAATTAAATCTTCCGATTGATTGGGTAAAATAATACCAACAAGAATTGCCCGCTCTTCACTTACCGAATCAGGCTTTTTATTGGAATTTATATTCCAAGATGAATTTAACAATTTGTCAAACTTGGTTAATTAAAATCAGAACTATTTAAGATTATTGTAACCTCCTAGGTTTACAACATTCTTAAATCCCATGGATTTCATATACTCTGTTGCCTTTCCAGCTCTCACACCAGCAGCACAATACAGATAATACGTTTTGCTTTTATCAAATTTTATACAAGCTCTTTGAAAATCACCACTCTCCCAATCATAATGAAGTGCTTCAGGACGGTGTCCGTTATTCCACTCTTCATTCGTACGAACATCAATCAGTACACCAGGCGACTTGGCCAGTAATTCCGCAACTTTCACCGGTTTGCTTTGAGCAAATCCCTTGTATACAAGTCCCAATAACATCAGGCTAAGTAAAATAAATATAAAAGATTTCATTTAAAATTTTTTTAAACTTAACACCAAAGATAAAACAAATTTAATGCCTACAAGAGACTAAAGAATTCCTTTGTTAAAATAATAACACCAACCAGAAGTAGGGTATATGCAAATATTACTTTTAAATAAGTCTGGTTTATACTTTTTCTCCATACTAAACCGCCCACCATACCAACAATGGCTATCAGATTCATCTTTGTTAAGAAGACCCAATCTAAGCTTGCTATATTCTGGAAAGATGAAGCAAAGCCAACCATTGTATTTAGACTTATAATGACTAAGGAGGTATTTACAGCTTGTTTCATTTCTAAACCTAATAAAACGACCAATGCCGGAATAATAACAAAACCGCCCCCTACACCGAGCAATCCACTTAAAATCCCTAATCCGATTCCAATTTTAATGGCTCGCCACTTGCTAGAAATCCCCTCGTTTTCAATGAGCGTGGATGGCTTTGTTCTTAACATCGAATAACCTGCCCACCCAACCACCATTCCAAATAATAACATCAAAAGGGAATCCTTTGATAGACTGAATGTTGAATTTAGAATAATTTGATCTGGAATAAGTGGTAGTAAAAATCTTCTGAAAATAAATAAGACAATAACAGATGGAATCCCAAACCAAACAATTGCCATGAAGTTAAATTGTCGCCTGATGATGCCTGGAATAGCAGCAAGAACACTTAAAACACCCACTATAAAAAAAGAATAAATAATGGCTTCGCTGGAGGACTTTCCAAATAAGTAGACTAAAATTGGAACCGTAAGAATTGCCCCTCCAGCTCCTAAGAGTCCCAAAATAAAACCCATGAGTATTAAAGCAAACCAGGCTGCATAAATCATGCTGCAATTTTAATCCATTTTATCTTAGGATTGTTGGTAAAGATTAATTTTGCCCCGAATTTAGAAAACTGTCATGGTAAGACCAATTTATTTGTATGGCCAACCCGTTTTAACTACCAAGGCCAAAGCAATTACTTCATCTTATGCTCAATTACCTGAACTCATTCAGGATATGTACGATACAATGTATCAGGCCAAAGGAGTTGGATTGGCAGCTCCTCAGATTGGACTTCCCATTCGTTTGTTCGTAATAGACACCAGCCCTTTTTATGAAGAGGATGAAAATCCAAAAATTAAACAAGGTTTAAAAAAAGTTTTTATTAACCCTATTATTTTAGAAGAATATGGTGAAGACTGGAATTTTGAAGAAGGCTGTTTGAGCATTCCCGGGATCAATGCAGAGGTTGAAAGATCCACTCACCTGAAAATTCAATATCAAGATGAACACTTTAAAACTCATATAGAAGAATTCGATCAAATCAATGCAAGGGTGATTCAACATGAATATGACCATATTGAAGGAATATTATTTATTCAATACATCAATCCTATGCGTCGTCAGTTGCTCAATGGAAAATTGAATAAAATAAAAAAAGGTCAGGTTGATGTTAAATATCCTTACAAAGTATTTGAAGGAAAGATGAATCGCTAAGCTCATCTTGCAAGACGTATTTTTTCTGCCTAAATTATATTATTGTTTAATGTTGCAATTTAAAAAATATTTATTCAACATTTATCCCAAAAGTGTCATTAGGAACAGCTAATCCATTGCACAAATTTTGAATAATTCCTAATGACAATCGCTATTAAAAATCAATACTTTTATACATAACTTGTTAGGTAATAAAGTAAGATTTTCTACTGCGGGATATCCTCGGACGCCCTTGAAATTCAAGGGCTGTTGTCATTAAGCTGATGTTTAATGACAACTGTCGGTTTATTTCCTGATGCATTATATCAGGATTAAAATAGAAATAACTATAGGATAAAATAGCAGCTAAGTAATGGAGATTAGTATATTCCTTGACCAAAGAAATTAAATTCCGATCTCGATCCCGCATTGTAAAAGAATAAACGCAATTCGCATTATTTCTGCATGTTAGGTATGCAAAAGATTATTTAACAGATAGAATTATTAATTCTTATCCAGAGACCAATTAAAGATCAAATTTTATTCCTTGTGCTAAACTCAGACTATTGCTATAACTGATGGTGGTGGTTTGTCTTCTCATGTATAGTTTCCAGGAATCAGAGCCAGATTCTCTACCGCCTCCTGTTTCTTTTTCTCCGCCAAATGCTCCTCCAATTTCAGCACCGGATGTGCCAATGTTGACATTGGCAATACCACAATCGGAACCTGAAGCTGAAAGAAACAATTCAGCTTCCCTTAAACTTTCCGTCATAATGGAAGAGGAAAGACCTTGTGGTACATTATTCTGAATGGAAATGGCTTCTTCTAATGTTTTGTATTTCAAAAGGTAGAGAATTGGCGCAAAAGTTTCTTGCTTGACTATGCTCATCCCTGCTTCTGCTTCTGCAATACAAGGCGATACATAACAACCGCTTTTATAAGAAGATCCACTTAAGACTTTTCCGTCTATCAACATTTTTCCTCCTTGCTTTTTTACCTTATCTATGGCCAGTAGATAGTTTTTAACAGCTTGATGGTCAATCAATGGTCCAACATGATTTGTCTCGTCTAATGGATTTCCGATTTTAAGTTGTTTATAGGCTGATTTTAAAGCTGCTTTAACTTTGGTATAAATAGAATCATGGATAATTAGACGGCGTGTACTGGTGCAGCGTTGGCCTGCTGTTCCTACTGCTCCAAATACAATCGCTGGAAGTAATTTGGCTAGATCGGTTGATGGGGTAATAATTATGGCATTGTTTCCACCCAATTCAAGAATGCTTCTGCCAAATCTTTCTGCTACAGTTGTACCGACGATTTTCCCCATTCTTGTTGAGCCGGTTGCAGAAATCAATGGAACTCTTGTATCTTTTGTGAGTAGGGAACCTAAGGTATGATCACCGGTAATAATACTTGAAAGACCATTTGGTAGATTATTTTTCAGAATAACTTCAGCAACAATTTTTTGAACTGCAATGGAGCACAGTGGAGTCTTTTCAGATGGTTTCCATACAACAACATTTCCACAAACCCAGGCAAGAGCAGCATTCCATGACCAAACTGCAACAGGAAAATTAAAAGCTGAAATGATTCCAACGATACCTAAGGGATGCCATTGTTCGTACATTCTGTGTTGAGATCTTTCGGAATGCATCGTAAGTCCATAGAGCTGACGGCTTAAACCAACCGCAAAATCACAGATGTCTATCATTTCCTGGACTTCTCCTAATCCTTCCTGATAACTCTTACCCATCTCATAGGAAACGAGTTTGCCCAAATTGGACTTATTCTTTCTTAATTCCTCCCCAATCTGACGGACAAAATCCCCTCTTTTAGGTGCTGGAATTGTTCTCCAGATTGCAAATGCCTTTTCTGCTTTTCTAATAATAGCCTTATAATTTTGTTCACTGGTCAAACCAACATCCGCAATCCATTCTCCATCTACCGGTGAAAATGAACTTAATTTTTGGTCTGAAGGAATAAATTCAGCCCCACTCCAGGTTCCACAATTGTTTTGCTCTAACCGGAGGGATTGAAGTATTTCAATTTTCATGCTCATTCAATGATAATTTTGGACTGCTTAACCATGGTTTGTCCGTTAAGCAATACCAGATTATATAAGCCTCCCGCTAAGTTTTTAATGTTACATTTCCACAAACTACCTTCATTATTAAATTCAACGGGTTGATTCTGACCTAAAACATTGAAAATCATTATTTTATCAAAATTAGCTTCCTTTGAATCAATCCAGAGCTCATCTTTAGCCGGTTGAGGAAATAGATTCATGTTATCTTTTCTCTGAGTTCCTGTATTGGATGAAATAAGATCGGTATATATCCTGATATCGTCAATATAAAATCCATCATAATTGCCAACCAATCCGGTTCCAACTTTGATTTGTAAATTTATTGAAGATCCCAAAAAATCTTTGAGGTCAATCCATTCAGATAGCCAGGTTGAACTTTTACCGGTATACACCGGTTGATCAATTCCTTGAAGCAAATTACCTGCTATTGAATATCTTCCGCAAATCGGATGATATTTATTTCCATCCACTGAAACCAGAAATTGTGCATAATCCTCTTCTGGATTGAGATCATATTTTATTTTATACGAGAGGTAAGCATAATGAGCATTACTTAAATCGATTTCTTCATTGGATACGACTACAAAATTTTTGTTAGATTCTCTATTCTTGTGTGGACTATCTGTAAAGCAAGATGGTGCAGAATTAAAATCTTCATCCGTCAATTCTAATTCATCAGCATTACTCGAATGCCAATAATCCAGATTGTTGGCATCATCTCTCCAATAAGGCGTTCCCAGATAAATCTTTGGTACATCAATGGTTTCGATATATTCACCGGTCTCAAGTGTGATTTTAAAATTCACTACAGTACCTTTTGGCAAGCCTTGCAGATATTCATATTTTACTTCCACTATTTTCTGACCAACAGGTTCCAAATCAAATACTTCCGGATTATAAATTTTGATGGCATTCGGGTAGTTGCTTTCACAACTGATTTTTATGTTGTTGCTTACTAATCCTGTTCGGTGTACCAGTAATTTAAGGGGTGCTCCTTCGGGTTCTAAGTTACCAGAACTAATCTCACTCATCCTTGCAACACTACCTGCATTCCAGGCGGATGAAAAGTTAATATATTGAGCATCCTGATTAATTCTTCCAATATCCTGCCTGCTGGGCCAGAACGATTCTCCAATTTCAGGGGTAAAGGCATAAATTTTTTCCTTGCTGGTTGTGTCTCCGTACATCCAGTCATCCGATACACCATTCACCTGATAATTAAGCGTTGTGGTCGCCGTACCAATGGTGTATTTATTATATTTTGTAAATTCCTTAGCTAAGGCATAAAACTGCTCATTTTCGGAAGTCTGAACATTACTGAAACCCCATGGAATGATCATAATATTTCCAAACGTATGATAATTGATGGCGATTTTGAATTTTCGCTGACGGCATAACTCACGAATTGCCTGTGTTTCTGATTCAGAGAATGCTGATTCACCACGATAAGTCTCCTCATCACCATTGGGGGACGATCCAATATTATTAAAGGCCCATTCATATCCATAATTACGGTTTAAGTCTACACCAACCGTACCATTCAGACTAAAGGTTCGATTTTTCCTCCAATAGCCCATTCCGGAAGGATTGGTCGTCTGATTGTATCGATAACCATCCGGATTGACGCAGGGAACAAAATATAATTCTCTGGAATCTACCAATCTTTTAACCTCGACGTCATTGCCATAATTCTCTAGTAAGTACCACATAAAAAAGATCATCTGGGACATACTTGCCGGTTCTCGGGCATGATGCAAAGCAGTATATAATGCTTCAGGTTCATCTTCATCCTGATTCGGATTATCTGAAATTTTAAAATAATATATTGGTCTACCCTCTTCTGTAGTAATATTTGCGATTTTTGACTTTTGGGTAATCAAATTAGGATAGAGATCGTGCATCAATTCCAGATTCTCATACAGCTCATCTAAAGTTAAAAATCCTCCCATAGAACCATATTCATAATTGATCGGTGGGTTGTAATAAGGTGGCACCAGGGTATCCGGATAACAATCGATGATACTGTTTCTCAATGAATGAATACTTTCAGGCTCGGCTTTTTCAAATTGAAATCCAAAAGACCTTAATTTTAATTTTTCAGCAGGACTAAAGTCACCAATAAAATATTCGCCTTTAGAATAATGCCCATGGTCAAATGCAAGGCCGGTATTTTGTAGATCAAGCAGTGATTTTCCTTTTAAATCGATTTTGATGAGATCTGAATGATCCTGTGCGGATACGATAGCCGATGAAAAAAGAACGTAAATAATTCCTGATCTAATGAATCTCCACTTCAAGTTATGATAATTTTACGGCCGCGAAGATAATAAAAAAGCCATCCGTGTTACAAGAATTAAGATCATATTATAAAAATACTTTATATGAAGCGGGTTGTGATGAAGCTGGCCGTGGTTGCCTTGCAGGACCGGTCTTTGCTGCTGCGGTAATAATTCATCCTGATAAAACGATAGCCGGGCTACAGGATAGTAAAAAACTGTCGATTGGAGAACGTGAAAGGCTACGTAAGGAAATTGAATTAAATGCCCTTGACTATGCTGTTGCCTACGTCGATGAACAGGAAATTGACCAAATCAATATCCTTCAGGCTAGTCTTAAAGCCATGTTTAAGGCGCTATCTCAACTCCGTCATCCTGTTCAACATGTGTTGGTAGATGGTAATAAAATAATACCTCAACTTAGTATACCCCAAACGGCCATAGTTAGGGGGGATAGCTTGTATCAAAGTATTGCTGCTGCTTCCATTCTGGCCAAAACGTATCGTGATGAATTCATGTTAAAGATTGCAAGCGAACACCCTGAGTACCACTGGGACCGTAATAAGGGTTATCCGAGCATGCTCCACCGCAGAGCTATCGTACAATATGGATGGAGTAAGTATCACCGTAAAACTTTCCGAATAAAAAATCCACCCAATTTGCTGTTTGATTAAGAAATTACCAAAACCTTAAATGACCATTTGATATGATAAAGCATTATCTATTATTCGCAGACAATATTTCTGATCTGACACTCGCCAGATATTATGCTGCCAATGATGTCGATTTTTTGTGTTTCGATCTGGATCAACACCCTACTGAAAAAAATATTGAATTCATTGGTGGAATCAGAGAATGGATTCAGGGTCCATTACTTATTGGATGGAGCGCCCGTCCTGAATTAATGCAAGAAATGATTAAAAATAAACTAATTGATTTTGTCTATGATAAAAATAAATTTTTTAAGAATGATGATGGTATAAATGATGCCATTTTTTCTGAACTCTTCAATGAATTTGAATTCAAACCGAAAATATTTCATTCAAAAAAAATTTTAAAAGTTGACAAGCCCGATCAAGTAAGCGTAATTCCGGGTCTGTCAGCTTTTTTAATCAATGCAAAACCTGAAGAAATTACCGGAATCTATGATTTCGATGCATTAGATGATATATTTAATGCGATTCTATTACTAGATGAGCAATAAATAAATTACACCTGCCAAATACCCAGACAAAGCGAGAAGACTCAGATTCTTAAAATACCACCAGAATTTTATTTTTTCAATTCCCATTGCTGCAACACCAGCTGCGGATCCAATAATTAACAAGGACCCCCCGGTACCGGCACAGAAACTTAAGATAAACCAGAAATGGTTATTGAATGGAAAGTCGAACATTTGCATTGAAGCAGCAACCAAAGGAACATTATCTACCAAGGAAGAGAGAATACCCAGTCCAATAGCCAAATGATTTGGGTCATTGAATGAATTCCTTAATCCGTTGGTCATTTCATGAAGCGCACCGCTTTGCTCTAATGCAGCAACGGCTAAAAGAATTCCGAGAAAAAATAAAATGCTGGTCATTTCAATTTTGGATAAAGCATGCCGGATGCTCAATTCTTTTTTATCTATAAACCTCGAAGGAAATTGTTGAGGATCGATCCATTCAGAGACTGCCCAGATAACCGCCAGCGAAAACATCATTGCCATATAGGGTGGAATGTTCAAAATTGTCTTCAAAACAGGTACAAGTAAAAACAGGAATAGTCCAATAATAAGTATTGGTTTGGAAGACTTATATATCATTTCATCTTCAGAATTTTGACGATCGAGATTCAAATTTCGCAAAGATTTCCAAAAAACAAGTAACAGGATCAGCGGTACGAGTAAACTTAATAAGGATGGAATAAAAGTATGCAAGATCAAGGCTTCTGCAGAAAACTTATGCCCAATCCAAAGCATGGTTGAAGTGACATCACCAATTGGAGACCAAACTCCACCGGAATTAGCCGCAATCACCACCATTCCAACGATCAACATTCTTGTACTATATTCTTTGACAATCTTTGAAATCACAGAACACATGATCAAGGTTGTCGTCAGATTATCCAATACAGATGAAAGAAAAAAAGTCATAAAACAAATTGCAAAGACAAAAACCAATGGATTTCTAAAAAGAATCATTTTACGAATACTTAAAAAACCCTTGTGCGCATCAATCAATTCCACAATGGTCATTGCCCCAATTAAAAAAAGTAAAATTTCTGAAATAGATGAAAGATGTTCTGACAATGCTTGTTGCGTAACATCAATATCCGAACTTGCTGCAAACAATATCATCCAGCTCAGCATCCCGGTCAGTAATGCAGGAACTGCTTTATCAATTTTAGTGAATTGTTCTGATACAATGAATATATAACCAATAATAAACAGTAAAACGTAGATAGACATTACCCAATAATATTTGATTGGAAATATTTGGTTTATCCAAATGCTGCTCCGATATGCTAAAAAATTATTCTAGCAAATATAGTAAGAAAACTAATTTAATATTTTATTTTTAATGATCCATTTGTAATATTTACAGTATCACTACAACTATTATAGCCTTCTAGCTTAAAAATGTGAAAGTTTCCCTTAATTCGTATCCCTTTGCTGACGAAAGTTTTCAGTACAAAGTTTCAAACTTAAGATAATCGAAACGCAGAATCAATAAAAAATAAGTCTGCCTAATATGTCCATTACAAACTTAACTAGCTGAACTTTTGGTCCAACTTTTTGGGAGTATTACAAATTTATAATAAACCGAGGTAATATATTTATTTTATTATTATATTTGTAACTCATTCCTCCCAATCTGAATTCTTATGAGACTATTATTACTTTTAACACCAATTTTATTTACCTCTGTATTATACGGTCAGGCTTATACCGTCAATTCAACTAATGATGTGGATGATGGTGTATGTAATGCTATACATTGCAGTTTAAGGGAGGCTATAAATGCGTCTGAGTCCGATGGAGTACCAAGTACTATTAACTTTAATATAACTGGACTAGGTCCTCATTTAATAGTTCCAAGCAGTCCATTTCCGACAATAACTAAAAATGATCTAAGTATTATTGGTGAGAGTCAACCAGGTGGACCGAGCTCAATTGTTATAGATTTTAGCTACCGTAATTTTAACAAAGTTGGATTCTGGCATATTCTTGGCGAGCATATTACTATAAGTGGAATTAATTTCACAAACTTTTTATTTAATAATTACGGGGATCATTTATTGCAGTTTGGAGATTTTACTAATAATGCAACTGATTGTAAAATTTATAACTGCTCTTTTATTTCAGACAATTCCTCTTCTTCTAACCTAGATTCAAATTTATTGATATTTGTTTATAAAGCAGATAATATGATTATCTCTAATAATAATTTTGGGACAGACCATATGAAATCGACTATTAATAACCTGGGCGGGTATATTAGAATTGCAAAATCGCAAGGAATAGGTAAAGTAACTATCGATTCCAATATCTTTGTAAATAAAACATATATGATTCAAGGAGATGGAGGAGATTTGAGTATTTTGAGAAATATTTTCGGTGCATTAGATACTTCTAAAATAGTAAATTTTTTAAATCCTAAAATCGGAATAAGAGCAGGGGAAAATATTGTAAATTTAATTATTGATGATAATTTTTTCAATGGGTTTACTTCATCTTCTGGTGGCGCTCCTGTAATTGCTTTTACCATATCAAATGCAGATTGTATTATATCAAAAAACAGATTTTATAATTGTTCAGATGTGGCTATTGAAATGGGAGATAATTATAATGCTAAAATTAAAATCGTAGATAATTATGCACGACATGGTGGTGTATTTATATTAGAGTTAGAGGGTCCGGATGTTGAGTTATATATGGAAAGAAATGATGTAGATGATTATTATAATTTTTACTTATTTTTTGAATCAGTTTACAAACATAAATTAATAAGGCACATAGATAATAAAATGACATGTATAAAGAACAATGTTGTTTGGACAAATGTTCCTGAACCAAAGGTCAATTCGGTAAATAGAAATCAAATTACTGGTACTGGAAATGCTCATGATAGCATCGTAGTATATTATAATCCGAGAATAGGTTGTCCGAATGCGAATTGTCAAGGGGGTTATGAACTTGGCCGGACCAAAGCTGATGCAAGTAGGAATTGGGTATTGAATGCAACTTATCCTAATAAATCTTCAATTTCAGCATTTCAGTTCAATGGTAATTTTCATTTAATTCCAAATTATTATTCTGGTTTTTCAGAATGCTATCAATGCCAGGACCTAGTCAAAACTAATTTTTATCCATCTCTATGCTCTGGACAAACATTTAATTATAATGGAAAAATATATTCAGAGACCAATCCAAAAGATTCAATATTTATTAGTGGGGACGGAGTAAGTATATGTGATTCCGTAATTCTGATTGATTTAGATTACCATCCTAGTATCCGACGTAAAATAGACACCTTTGTTTGCTATGGGGATACCTTAGATCTTGGTTCTACAAAGATTTTTAATGGACATCTTACGGATTCATTAATTCTGCAATCTTCAACTGGTTGTGATAGTCTAGTAGTTATTAACGGAAAAAATGTGGGTATTAGCAATTATTCAAATTCATATTGCGATTCGACTACAGTAAAAATTGGAAATACAACATTTGACAAAAACAATACTTCTGGGATTGCACGAATTCCGGGAGCGGCGGTCTCAGGTTGCGACAGCGTTATTTTTGTAAATCTAAGCTTCAATTTTTCTTCTGAAAGTTTCCTTAATAAAACTTTATGCCGAGGTCAAAGTGTAAATGTATCCGGTCAGGTATTTAATGAATCCAGACCCAATGGAGATGTCTTGATGTCGAAAGTATCGGGTTCTGGTTGTGATAGTATTGTCCATGTTAGTCTTTCCTTTCCAGATAATAGAGGATTCTTTTTAAGCAGAATTTGTTCAGGTGACAGCATTTTAGTTGAAAAGGAATATTTTTCAGAAAGTAAACCTAGTGGCGTCGTTACCATTCTAAATGGTTCCAGTTTTGGTTGTGATAGCTTAATAAATGTAAATATTTCTTTTATTCCTGAAGCTAAATTTACTTATCAAGCCCAGATTTGTAGAAAAGATAGCATTCAGGTTGGTAATCAATTTTTCTCTGAAAGTAAACCCAGTGGTATCGTCCGTTTTATAAATGCATCTTCAACGGGTTGTGATAGTATAGTAAATGTAGCACTGACATTTAATCCACCCATTTTTTTAGATTTTAAGGCGGAGGATTTGAATTGCAATTTAGCAAACACCGGCGAATTGGTTCTACAGGATATCCATGGCGGTTTGGGTAATTTTAAAGTTTCTATCGACAATGGTTCATTGATGGATTACAAACAAGGCGCGGTAATAGGACAACTATCACAAGGATCACATTCCATTACAATCAGTGATCAATCATATTGTGATACGGTATATAATTTCAAAATAAATAATTCTCAAATTCTAACTTTGAAATTACCAAATGATACGACTGTTCACAAAGGAGATCTATTAGATATCCCTGCTAGTATCAATTTTAAACCAATGGATATCAAGTGGAGCCCTCCGTTGTATTTGACTTGCGATACCTGTTTGAATACACAATCAAAACCTGATGAAACTATAACTTATAAGTTGACAATCACTGATTATAATGATTGTCTTATTGAAGATTATATAACTATTGCTGTTATAATTGATCATTCAGAAGTATATTTTCCAACCGTATTCTCTCCAAATGGAGACAACATAAATGATATTTTTAGTCCGGTATTTAACTTCTCAGATAAAACAAGAATCACAGTATTTCAAATTTTTGACAGGTGGGGCAATTTATTGTATGAGCGATTGAATGGCCAGCAAGGAGAAATTTTGGGTTGGAATGGAGAAGCAAATAATGAAAAGGTAAATCCTGGAGTTTATGTCTACGCAATTCAATTTATTGGAGAAGACGGTGTAACAAAATGGAAAACAGGAGACATAACATTGGTAAGATAAAATTGTATTTCAAATTAAATAAGATGAAGAAACTGTTTGCACTTTTTGCATTTGCTCTATTAAGTAACTACAATTTTTCACAGGCACCTGATTGGCAATGGGTAAAAAGTGCGGGAGGTAATAATAGTAATGATTTAGGAAATTCTGTCGTTACTGATGCCTCGGGGAATATTTTTGTATGTGGTACATTTGAAAGTCCAAATTTATTAATTTGTAATACAAACTTAACAAATCTGGGTGGACGGCGTATGTATTTGGCAAAATACGATGCAAATGGAAACGGACTTTGGGCAAAAAGTGCCGGTGCTAGCAGTATAAATAGTCCTGATTTTAATTCCATGGCAATTGATGCTTCGGGCAATGTTTATATTATTGGTTTTTATTCGAGTCCAACAATTAATTTTGACAGCATAAATTTAATAAATGAGGGCTCTACAGACATTTATTTAGTAAAGTATGACCCAAATGGAAATGTGTTGTGGGCAAAAAGTGCAGGTGGTAAGAATGATGAAACCGGATATTCAGTTGCAATTGATGTATTAGGTAATATATATATAACAGGAGGATTTTCAAGCCCTACACTTATCTTCGGTGCAACTACTTTAATCAACTCGGACACTTCAGGGAAAACTGACGATAAGTTTCTTGCAAAATATGACCCAAATGGAAATGTGTTGTGGGCAAAAAGTGCACAAAGTATTAATAGCAAAATCCGCTCAAATGGTAGCTCTTACATTACTACTGATCGATCCGGAAATGTATATATAACTGGTGATTATGTCAGTAGTACTATAGGTTTTGAAAATTTTACTTTATCAAATGTTGATACTACTGGTACAACAAGCGATTTATATATTGTAAAATATGACCCAAATGGAAATGTGTTGTGGGCAAATAGTATGGGTGGTAATCGTAATGATGATGGACTATTTATTACAACCGATGTATCTCAGAATTTATATGTAACAGGTAGGTTCGCAAGTCAAAATATTGTTTTTGGCAACACCACTTTAATAAATGCCGATAATGGTCATACAGACATGTTTCTTGTTAAATATGATCTTAATGGAATTGTAATATGGGCTAAGAGTGCTGGCGGAGTTGATCTTGATGCTGGAGTTTCAGTTGTAACCGATGCTTTCGAAAATTCTTACGTAACAGGTTGGTATAAAAGCTCTACTATTGTTTTTGGAAGCACTGTGCTTATAAATTCTGGTTCCTTTGACATGTTTGTAACAAAATATGATCCAAATGGAAATGTGCTGTGGGCAAAAAGTGCAGGTAATATTGATATTGAACATGGAAATTCGATTGCAATTGATATCACTGGAAGTCTCTATGTTACTGGAGGTTTTGATAGCCCGACACTTAATTTTGGTTCTATTAAGATAAATAATGCAGATCATTTTAATGGGACACGTGATATGTATCTAGCTAAAATTGGTACTCTTGTAGGTACATCTGAAATTTATAGAAGACAAGCTATTAATATTTACCCAAATCCTTTTAATTCTCAAACTACTATTAATTTGAAAGAAGTGCAAAACAATAGTGTCATTAAAATTTTGGATGTATATGGTAAAGAAATAAAAAAAATATTTTTTGATGGCAAACAAGTTATCATACACAAAGGAGAAATGACCAATGGTATTTATTTCATTCAAATTTTAGATGAGAAAAATATTAGAAAAGAAAATAATTTGATATTTACAAAATTTGAAATTTCTGAAAATATAAAAAAAGCTGAATCTTTTCTACTTTCTGGAAATCAAAAAGAGGCT
>WBZT01001808.1_pt1 | contig 15411 bp, 14 predicted proteins | sample 5204241 | NCBI WGS metagenome assembly WBZT01 (sample SAMN12344358, study PRJNA552823) | activated sludge metagenome | biome: Activated sludge suspended growth; feature: Nitrification reactor; material: Wastewater; isolation source: activated sludge from nitrification reactor of wastewater... | reverse complement strand
CCGCCGGGCAACAGGCCCGGCAGGCAGCCGGTGTCCACCGCGCCGCGTTCTCCGGCCCGACGGGGCACCCACGCCAGCGCGGCACCCGTGCGGTCGGCCAGGTCTGCGGCCGCCGCCAGCGCACCGGCCGCTCCGGCAGCACGTTCACCGACCATGATCACGGCGCCGGGTTGCCCGAGCAGGTCCATAACGTCGGACGGCAGGTTGCCCAGCGACTCCGCTTCGGATCCGGGGACCACGGACACCAGTCGGCCGGACATCCGCTCCAGGCCGCGACTGGCGAACGGCGCGATCGACACCACGGCGGTACCGGAGCCGGCGGCCTTGCGCAGCCGCAGGAAGACGATGGGTGACTCCTCTTCCGGCTCGAAGGCGACGAGCAGGACCACCGGTGCCTGTTCCAGCTGCCGGTACGTGGGACCGGCCGTGCCCGCGACCCGCGATGACAGGAACCCGACTTCGTCGGCGGAGCCGAGCCGCGCGCGCAGGTCGATGTCGTCGGTGCCCAACGCGACCCGGGCGAATCGGGAGTACGCGTAGGAGTCCTCGAGCGTCAGCCGCCCGCCGGTGAGGACGGCGGCCCGCCCCTTGGCGGTGGCCAACCCGGCCGCCGCCACCCGCAAGGCTTCGGGCCACGACGTCTGCCGCAACTCATCGCCGTCGCGCACCAGGGGCAGTTCAAGTCGGTCGAGATGGAGGTACGGGAATGCGAACCGACCCTTGTCGCAGTTCCATTCCTCGTTGACCTCGGGGTCGTCGGCGGCCTGACGACGCATGACGGTCTCGTGTCGGTAGTCGGTGCGCAGGGCACATCCCGACGCACAGTGCTCACAGGTGGTGGGCACGCTGACCAGGTCGAACGGCCGCGACCGGAAGCGGTATTCCGCGCTGGTGAGCGCCCCCACGGGGCAGATCTGCACCGTGTTGCCGGAGAAGTACGAGTCGAACGGCTCCTCCCCGATGCCGATCTGCTGCTGGGCGCCGCGCTGCTTGAGTTCGATGAACGGTTCGCCGGCGATCTCGTCGGCGAACCGGGTACACCGCTGGCACAGGACACACCGTTCGCGGTCGAGCAGGATCTCGGAACTGATGTTGATCGGCTTGGGGAAGGTGCGCTTGTCGAGCGTGAAGCGGGACTCGCTGCGGCCGGTGCTCATCGCCTGGTTCTGCAGGGGGCATTCACCGCCCTTGTCACACACCGGACAGTCGAGGGGATGGTTGATGAGCAGGAACTCCATCACCCCTTCCTGCGCTTTGTCAGCCACCTCGCTGGTGACCTGCGTCTTGACGACCATCCCGTCACCGAGCGGGATCGCACATGACGGCTGCGGCTTGGGCATGCCTTCGATCTCGATCAGACAGGCCCGGCAGGCCGCCACCGGCTCGAGCAGTGGGTGGTCGCAGAAGCGGGGCACCTCGACACCCATGAGTTCGGCCGCACGGATGATCATGGTGCCCTTCGGCACGGTGATCTCGTGACCGTCGATGGTGCCGGTGACCATCTCGACCTCGGCCGTGGTGGTGGATTCGTCGGAGGTCGTGGTCATGCATCCACTCCGCTCAGGCTCGGGATGATCATCGTGGCGGCCGGATCGAACACTTGGTCCGGCGGCTGAGTCAGGGCCGCCTCGAACTCGCCGCGGAAGTACTTGAGCGCTGCCGGGTACGGGGTGGCCGCGGCGTCGCCGAGGGCACAGAAAGACCTTCCCATGATCTGGTTGCACAGTTCGACGAGCCGGTCGACCTCGGGGGCTTCTCCGCGTCCCTCTTCGAACTTCTGCAAGGTCCCCGTGATCCAGAAGGTGCCTTCGCGGCACGGGGTGCACTTGCCGCACGATTCGTGCTTGTAGAACTCGAGCCATCGGGTGATGGCTTTGACCACGCTGGTCGTGTCGTCGAACAACATCGGGGTGCCGGTACCGAGCATGCTCCCGGCTTCGGCGATGGCCTCGTATGTCAACGGCAGGTCAAGGTGCTCGTCGAGCAACAGCGGCACCGACGACCCGCCCGGCAGCCAGAACTTGACCGACCGGCCGTCGCGCATGCCGCCGGCGTAGTCGAGCAGTTCGCGCATCGTAATCCCCAGAGGGGCTTCGTAGATACCGGGTCGGTTGACGTGACCGGAGATGGCCCACACCTTGAAGCCCGGGGACTTCTCGGTGCCGAACTGACGGAACCAACTCGACCCGTTGCCCACGATGTACGGGACGGACGCGATGGTCTCGATGTTGTTGACCACCGTGGGTGATGCGTACAGACCGGCGACTGCGGGGAACGGCGGCTTCAGGCGCGGCTGGCCACGGCGTCCCTCGAGCGAGTCGAGCAGTGCCGTCTCCTCGCCGCAGATGTAGGCGCCGGCGCCACCGTGAACGACGATCTCGAGATCCAGTCCCGAGCCCAGGATGTTCGTACCGACGAACCCCGCGGCGCGGGCCTCTTCGACCGCCCTCCGGACCCGGCGGATCGGCTGCGGCACCTCGCCCCGGATGTAGATGAAGGCGTGCTTGGCCCGGATCGCCCAGCACGTGATGATGATGCCCTCGATCAGAGCATGTGGGTTGGCCAGCATGATCGGGATGTCCTTGCAGGCACCCGGCTCGGACTCGTCACCGTTGACGACCAGATAGTGGGGCTTGCCGTCGTTCTGCGGGACGAAGGACCATTTGAGACCGGTGGGGAAACCGGCACCGCCGCGGCCGCGCAGACCGGAGTCCTTGACGGTGGCGATGACCTCGTCGGGGTCCGTCTTCAGCGCCTGAGCCAGTGCGGTGTACCCCCCATGGCGGCGGTAAGCGTCGATGGTGAACGAGTCCGGCTCGTCCCAGTGCGCCGTGATGACCGGTGTGAGGGGCATCAGTCCGCCTTCCCTGGTGCCGACATTCCCCGTTCCTTGGCGACCGTGAGACCGGCGAGCATGACCGCGTCGGCGCCCCCGCCTTCGCCCGCCAGCCCGTCGTCGATCCCGGCCACGGTGCGTTCGGCAGCACGCCACCCGCGCACGGCCGGGCCACGGCTGGGCAGCACCTCGTCGCCGGCCACGAGCTGGTCGATGACGGTCATGGCGTCGTCGATGGTCATCTGGTCGAAGAATTCCCAGTCGACGGTGACGACCGGGGCATAGGTGCAGGCCGCCTGGCATTCGATCCGTTCCAGCGTGAATGCCCCGTCGGGAGTGGTCTCGTTGTGCCCGACCCCGAGCCGGCGACTCAGCGCTTCGTAGACCGCGTCGCCGCCGAGCAGTCCGCACAGAGTGTTGGTGCACACACCGATGTGGTGAGTGCCACCGGCGGTGCGCTGCCGGTACATCGTGTAGAACGTGGCGACGGCCACCACCTCGGCCGTGGTCAGGTCGAGCACGTCGGCGCACAACTCGATACCGGCACTGGTGATCAGGCCTTCTTCGGACTGCACCAGATGCAGCATGGGCAGAAGCGCCGACCGCGCCTGCGGGTACCGCGCAGCAAGATCGCGGGCTTCGGCGACGGTCTGGTCGGTCAGCGGCATCGCAGGCTCCTCGAAGTGCCGGTGGTCATCGGTCGACCCCACCCATGACCGGGTCGATGCTGGCGACGGCGGCGACCACGTCGGCCACCATGCCGCCCTCGCACATGATCGGGACCGCTTGCAGGTTGGTGAACGACGGGTCGCGGAAGTGCACCCGGTACGGCCGGGTACCGCCGTCGCTGACGATGTGGGCACCCAGTTCGCCACGCGGCGACTCCACGGCGGAGTAGACCTGCCCGGTCGGCACCCGGAACCCTTCGGTGACCAGTTTGAAGTGGTGGATGAGGGCTTCCATCGACTGGTCCATGATGTGGCGCACATGTTCGGCCGACTGGCCCATGCCGTCGGCGCCGATCGACAACTGGCTCGGCCACGCGATCTTCTTGTCCGCGACCATGATCGGTCCGGGGGTGAGTCGGTCGAGGCACTGTTCGACGATGTTGCACGACTGCTGCATCTCGGCCAGCCGGATGAGGAAGCGGCCGTAGGCGTCGCTGGTGGTCTGGGTGCAGACGTCGAACTCGTAGTTCTCGTAGCCGCAGTAGGGCTGGGTCTTGCGCAGGTCGTGCGGCAGGCCGGTGGCGCGCAGGACGGGTCCGGACATGCCCAATGCCATGCAGGCCTGGAGATCCATGTAACCGACCCCCACGGTCCGGCCCATCCAGATGGCGTTGTCGACCAACAGGTCGGAGGTGTCCTTGAAGCGCTTGCGCAGCAGGGTGAGTTGCTCGGCGATGGCCTTCTCGGCGCCGTCGGGCAGATCGTGGGCGACTCCGCCGGGGCGGACGTACGCGTGGTTCATGCGCAGACCGGTGATGAGTTCGAACAGGTCGAGGACCAGTTCACGTTCGCGGAAACCGAACGTCATGGCCGTGAGGGCGCCGAGTTCCATGCCACCGGTGGCCAGACAGACCAGGTGCGACGCGATGCGGTTGAGTTCCATCATCATCACGCGGATGACGGTGGCGCGTTCGGGGATCTCGTCGGTGATCCCCAGCAGTTTCTCCACGCCGAGGCAGTAGGCGGTCTCGTTGAAGAACGGGCTCAGGTAGTCCATGCGGGTCACGAAGGTCACGCCCTGGACCCAGGACCGGAACTCGAGGTTCTTCTCGATGCCGGTGTGCAGATAGCCGATGCCACACCGGGCTTCGGTCACTGACTCGCCGTCGAGCTCGAGGATGAGCCGCAGGACGCCGTGGGTCGACGGGTGCTGCGGTCCCATGTTGACCACGACCCGTTCCTGGGCGCCCTCGGGCGCGGGAAGTACGGTCTGCCAGTCGCCGCCGGCGACGGTGACGACCCGATCGGCATCGGCCGCGTCGGGGCCGGGGGTCACGCGGGTGTCGGTCATCAGTTGTAACTCCTGCGCTCGTCAGGCGGCGGGATGGTGGCGCCCTTGTACTCAACGGGGATGCCGTTCAGCGAGTAGTCCTTGCGCTGCGGGTGACCCACCCAGTCGTCGGGCAGTTCGATCCGGGTGAGGGCGGGGTGGCCTTCGAAGTCGATGCCGAAGAAGTCGTAGGTCTCGCGTTCGTGCCAGTCGTTGGTCGGATACACCGCCACGATGGAGGGAATGCGGGCGTCGCCGTCGGGGCAGGTGACCTCGACCCGGAGGCGGCGGTTGTGGGTGATCGACAGGAAGTGGTAGACGGCGTGGAGTTCCCGGCCCGTCTCTTCGGGGTAGTGCACCCCGGACACCCCGGCGCACCACTCGAACCGGAGCGCCGGTTCGTCACGCAGCACCTGGGCGAAGACCAGCAGGTGTTCGCGCCGCACGAAGTACGTGATCTCGCCGCGATCGATGACGACCCGTTCGATGGCGTCGGTGGCCGGGACCTGCCGGTCGGCCAGGGCCAGTTCGATCTCGTCGGCCGCTTCATCGAACCACCCGCCGTAGGGCCGTTGCGCCGCTGCGGGCCACACGATCGGTTCCACGAGTCCGCCGAAGCCAGTGGTGTCGCCGGATCCGGAGACTCCGAACGAGCCATGGCGCACACCGACGACTGCCGGGGGGGTCACCGGTGCGGCAGTGACGTCGGCGCCGGTCGCGGGTTCGACCTCGGGGGTGTCGGAGGTGTCGCTCACCGCAGCAGGCCCTTCATGTCGGACGTGGGTTCGGCGACCAGCGCCGCAGCCTCGAGTTCCTTGACCTCGGCCACCCGGTGGGCGCCCAGCTTGGTGTGCTGGATCTGGTCGTGCAGTTTGAGGATCGCGTCCTGCAGCATCTCGGGGCGCGGCGGGCAGCCGGGCAGGTAGATATCCACAGGCACGATGTGGTCGACGCCCTGGACGACCGCGTAGTTGTTGAACATGCCGCCGCTCGATGCGCAGGCACCCATAGCGATGACCCACTTGGGCCCGGCCATCTGGTCGTAGATCTGACGCAGGACGGGAGCCATCTTCTGGCTCACGCGGCCGGCGACGATCATGAGGTCGGCCTGCCGCGGAGACGCACGGAAGACCTCCATGCCGAAACGGGCCAGGTCGTAACGGCCGGCGCCCGTCGCCATCATCTCGATCGCGCAGCACGCCAGTCCGAAGGTCGCGGGCCACAGCGAACTCTTTCGTGCGTAGCCGCCGATCCCTTCGACGGTCGTGAGCAGGAACCCGGACGGGAGTTTCTCTTCGATGCCCATGTCAGTCCCAATCCAATCCGCCCCTGCGCCATTCGTAGACGTAGGGGATGGTCAGGTTGATGAGGAAGAGCAGCATGGCCAGGAAGCCGAACAGCTGCAAGGAGTCGAAGTACACGGCCCACGGGTACAGGAAGACGATCTCGATGTCGAAGATGATGAACATCATGGCGGTCAGGTAGTACTTGACCGGGAACTTGCCTCCGCCGATGGGCTGGGGGGTGGGTTCGATGCCGCACTCGTAGGCGTCGACCTTGGCCCGGTTGTAGCGCTTGGGCCCGGTCAGCGACGCCATCGTGACCGAGAACAGCGCGAAGAGGGCGGCGAGTCCTGCCAGCGTCAGCAGGGGCAGGTAGACGTTCACACGATCCTCCGGTCGATCGGGATCATCCTAGGGACGACCCAGCCGGAATGCCGAGCAACGTCATCATCGACTCCGGCGCTTGTGAACCGTTTCACGAGCGTGAGTCTACTGGCGCGACGCGACAACGCTGTGCGACCCCCGGCCGCCGGCCTGACCGGCGCGCTATCCGGCGCTCACACTGCTCGGGCGCGGTGCAGGGCGACGATCCCACCGGTCAGATTCCGGTACCGGACGTCCGTCCATCCGGACCGTGCGATGAGTTGGGCCAGCCCGTTCTGGTCGGGCCAGGCGCGGATGGACTCCGCCAGGTAGACGTAGGCGTCGGGGTTGGAGGAGGTGCGGTCGGCGATCTCCGGCAGCGCACGCATGAGGTACTCGAGGTAGATGGTGCGAAACGGGGCCCAGGTGGGCGTCGAGAACTCGCAGACCAGCAGCGTGCCGCCGGGTCGGGTCACGCGGGCCATCTCGCGCAGGCCAGCCGCCGGGTCGGTGATGTTGCGCAGCCCGAACGAGATCGTGGCGGCGTCGAACGTGTCGTCCCCGAACGGCAGGCGCATGCCGTCGCCCGCGACGAAGAGCTGGGTGGGGTAGCGGCGCCGGCCCTCACGCAGCATTCCGAGGGAGAAGTCGGTGCACAGCACGGTGGCGCCCTGATCGATGAGGGGGCGACTGCTGGACCCGGTGCCGGCGGCCAGGTCGAGGACGGTGGCCCCCGCCAGCGGTTGCAGGGCGTCGGTGACGGCACGGCGCCATGATGCGGTTCGCCCTGCGGACAGGACGTCGTTGGTGAGGTCGTACCGGCGGGCGACGTCGTCGAACATCGCGGCGACGGCGTGAGGGTCCTTGTCGAGATCGGCGCGCACCGGACCATCCAACCAGCCCGACGCCCGGGCTGCCGCCCCGAGCCACCCCACTCCGCCTGGCGGCGGGGGTGCGGTTTCGGTCGCAGGCGACCGAAACCGTCAGATGCGACTGGAACTTCCGGTCGCAAATGGACGTTTCAGTCGCAGGCGACCGAAACCGTCCCCCCGCCTCTGGCAGGGCGGGATCGTGTTGTGTGGCGGCGGGTCGATCGCCGTAACATCGGAGCGTGTCCGCATCCCTGCGCCCTGTGCGCACTCGCGCCGTGAGCGGACCCGTCGATCTGCTCGGCACGGCCTGGCGCGAGACGCCGTCCGTGGCGTGGGTGCGTAACGGCCAGGGCATGGTCGGACTCGGGGTCGCCGCATCCGCCCAGTTCCGCGGGGCGGAACGGTTCAGCCGGGCGCAACGGTGGGCCGGTCGCTGGTGGGCGCAGGCCCAGGTGCAGGACTCGTCGGGCATCCCCGGCGCGGGACCCGTCGCGTTCGCCTCGTTCACCTTCGACGACGATGCCGACGGATCGGTGGTCGTAATCCCGCGCACCATCGTCGGCTGCTCCGCAGCCGGCGCGTGGCGCACCGACGTCTGGTCCGATGCCGGCGGCGATCCCCCCTTCATCGCCACCCCCACCGGGATCGGTGACCTGATCACCGACGACCGTCGTCCCGGACTGCCGGCGACCCGCTGGGAGGACGACACAGCCTCGGCCGCCGGATTCCGCGCTGCCGTGGACGAAGCGGTCAAGCGGATCAGTTCCGGCGAGTTGGACAAGGTGGTCCTGGCACGCGAGGTCACCGCCCACTTCAGCGCGCCGGCCGCGGTGACGCCGGTGTTGGCCCGATTGGCCGAGCGGTACCCCGCCTGTTGGACGTTCCACGTGCAAGGTCTGGTAGGGGCGACGCCGGAACTGTTGATCCGCCGCTCACGCGATCATGTGATGTCACGGGTCCTCGCCGGCACGGTGGCGACCGGGGCCACCTCCGCGACCAACGTGCGGGCCGCTGCCCGTCTTCAGTCCAGCGCCAAGGACCTAGACGAGCACGAGTATGCGGTCCGCTCAGTGGCGCATGCCCTGGCGATCCACTGCACGGACCTGCGGGTACCCGACGAACCGTCAGTGCTCGAACTCGCCAACGTGCAGCATCTGGCCACCGACGTGACGGGAAGTCTGGCCGACGACGCCAGCGCGTTGGCTCTGGCCGCGAGCCTGCATCCCACCGCTGCCGTCTGCGGTACACCCACGGAGCGCGCGCAGTCCGTGATCCGGGAGCTGGAGGATCTGGACCGGGGCCGCTACAGCGGGCCCGTCGGGTGGTTCGACGCCGATGGCGACGGCGAGTTCGCGATCGCCCTGCGCTGCGCTCAGTTCGACAACGAGCGGACGACGGCTCGCCTGTTCGCGGGCTGCGGCCTGGTCGCGGATTCCGACAGTGCCGCGGAGTTGGCGGAGTCCCAGGTGAAACTCTCGGCTATGCGCGACGCACTGTCCTGAGCGCGGGCGCTTCCTCTCACCCACTCCCGCGGCCGGTGGCGGTTTCGGTCGCAGGCGACCGAAACAGTCAAGCGCGACCGGATCTTCCGGTCGCCTTCAGACGAACCGGTCGCGTTTGCTGCGGCCTGAACGGGCAGGTCAAGCGGGGGCCGGAGCCGCCAGCGCTTCCTCGATCTCCGGCGCGAGGCTCTCGGGGTCGTCATTCGGACCGAAACGCTTCACGTCTGTCCCGTCGCGGCTCACCAGGAACTTGGTGAAGTTCCACTTGATCCGCTTACTTCCCATCAGTCCGGGGGCCTGCTTGGTCAGCCAGCGGAACACCGGATCGGCATCGGACCCGTTCACGTCGACCTTGGCCATCATCGGGAAGGTCACGCCGTAGTTGACCTGGCAGAACTCCAGGATCTCGCCGTCGCTGCCAGGGTCCTGTGACGCGAACTGATTGCACGGGAAACCGAGCACGACCAGACCGTTGTCGCCGAACCGATCCCACAACTTCTCGAGTCCGGAGAACTGAGGCGTGAAGCCGCACTTGCTGGCGGTGTTCACCACCAGAACCGCTTTGCCGCGGTACTCGCTCAGGTCGACGGTAGATCCGTCATTGGCGCGGACCGTGAAGTCGTAGAAGGTGTCAGCCATGTCTGCCAGTGTCCGCTTCCGACCTAGATTCCGCATCTTGCGGGCTCGGTGATCAGGAACCGCGCGTCTGGGCCACCGACGGCAGCGCCGCCACAACGGCGGTGACCCCGGCTCCCGGCTCGGCCAGCGCCGCGCTCAACCCCGTCGCCTCGGTCACACTCGTCGCGTGGACGCGGTGGCTGCTGATGAGGGCCACCAAGTCCCGGTCGTGTGGCGTGCCGAAGATCCGATCGAAGGTGTCCGAGTACTCGGGGGCACCTTGCTCGAGGCCGGCGAAGATCCCCCCACCGTTGTTGTCCGCGACCACGTAGGTCAGGTGCGGGCGAGGTTCCGACTCGGGCACCAGCAGTCCGTTGGTGTCGTGCAGGAACGCCAGATCACCCAGTAGCGCGACAGTGCGGCCACCGTGAGCAACGGCAGCGCCCCACGCCGTACTCACCAGTCCGTCGATACCGTTGGCACCGCGGTTGGCGAGCACCCGGGGACCGAGTCCCCGCGCCACGGCAGCCAGCGCCCGGATTGCCGACGACGAGGCCACCACGAGCAGGTCGTCAGGTGTGAGCGTCTGCCACACCGTGGCCGCCACTTCCTCGATCCCCCACCCGCTCGGATCCGGGCCGACCAGCCCTGCCCACTCCTGCATCCACGTCGGATCCGGCTCGACGCCGACGACCACGGGCACCCCGTCCACCACCGACTCGGCGCTGTCCCAGGGGTCGGGCGGGTCGGTGCGCGGCCGCAGTCGCACCGCGACGTGGCGGCGCGCCAGGCGCAGCCATCGCATGACCGACCGGTCGAGCCCGAACGGTCCGACGGTGATGACCAGATCGGCCGCGAGCCGTTCGCGCACGACCTCGTCGGCCAACGCGGCCGTACCTCCCGGGACCACTCCGGGTTGTCCCAGCAGCCCGGACGACGCTTCGGCGATCACCGGCCAGCCCAGCAGTCGCGCCTGCTGCAGGATCGACTGGCGAATCGGGTCGTCGGCCAGGTCGAGGTCCCCCACGAGGAACGCACCGCGCGGTTCGCCAACCAGTTCTCGCGGCTCAGACGTCGGGCGGCGGGATGACGGCTCCGCGTCTCCGGTCAGGGCCGGGACCGGGCCGACCAGCGGTGGCCGCAGCGGCAGATTCAGATGCACCGGCCCGCTCGACCGCCGGGCCGTGGCCACCAGTTCGCGCACGGGTGCGGCGGACCAGTCGTCATCAGTCGGCACCGGTAGATCGCGGGCGGCCAGCGGGAACCGGCCGAACACGTCGATCTGGTCGATCGTCTGGCTGGCACCCCGACCGCGCAGTTCCGGCGGCCGGTCGGCGGTGATCACCACCAGCGGGACGCCCGCGTACCGGGCTTCGACCACGGCCGGCGTCAGGTTCACGACCGCAGTACCGGACGTGCACATCACCGCGACGGGTTCGCCGGACACCTTGGCCAAGCCCAGCGCCAGGAACCCGGCGCTTCGTTCGTCCAGGCGGACATGCAGGACCAGGTCTCCTCGCTGTTCCGCCGCCGCAGCGGCTCGGGCCAAAGGAGCGGACCGAGATCCGGGCGACACCACCACGTGGCGCACGCCACAGTTCGTGAGAGCAGCGATCACTGCGGCCCCGGCGGCTACCGCGGGAGCGGTCACGCCGATACCCCGAGCCGGTCCAGCACCGATACCGGGATGAGGCCGGCGCGCAGCGCCTGCGCCCAGGCTCCCTCCAGACGATCGGTCCACGCCGAAGCAGCGGCGGGGTCCAACCGGGCTGCGGCCCGGGTGAGTGCGCCGGGATCCACCGGGATCAGCTGGGCGGGTACGGAACCTGCCATCGGCACCAACCGTTCGGCGGCCAGATCGTCGGCCAGAAGCGTCCCGGTGCCCAGGCCATGGGCCCGGTTCGGGTCACCCAACTCGGCCGCCACCACAGCGTCGCGGGACAGCCCGACAGAGGACTCGGCCGCACCGCTGATCACGACGGGAACATCTATGTGTTTCACCATTTCGCGGACCGCGGACACACCACCGATCGGTGCCACCTTCACGATTGCCACATCAGCGAAGTCGGACACCGCGGTGAACTGCCGGTCGCGGCGTAGGGCTTCGTCGGCTGCGATCGCGACACCGGGGAACTTGTCCTTGAGCGCCCGCAGTTCCGCGACGGTGTCACACGGCTGTTCCACGTACTCCACGTCACGGTCCAGCCAGGTGAGTGCCGCCAGGAGTTCGCCGGCTGCATCGAGGTCGTAACGACCGTTGGCGTCGAGGCGCAGAGTCACCCCTCCGACCAGACTCGCGGCGGTGGAATACACCGAAGAGATGCGTCGCACCTCGGCGCCGGAGGGGCGGCCCCCGACCTTCAGTTTCACGGTGCGGCATCCCGTTGTGGTCAGGAGGTCGCGCACAGAGGCGGCCAAGTCGTCCCCCTCGACATCCGGTACAACCGCATTGCTGCGTACCAACTCGCCCGTACTCTGCGGAGGCGTGGCGGCCGCCTCCACGGCGGCGGCCAGCCAGTGGGCGTCTCGGCCTGTGTCGTAGTCGGCGAACGGGGCAAACTCGCCCCACCCCGCGGGACCTTCGATGATCATCCCCTGCCGCTGGGTCAGACCCCGGAACGGCGCCACCAACGGCAAGGCGTACGCCGTGGCAGGCAGCGGGAAGGTCATGGCCGCTTGGGGAACTTCTCGAACTCAGGCCGCCGCTTCTCCTTGTAGGCGTCGCGGCCTTCCTGCGCTTCCTCGGTCATGTAGAACAGCAGCGTCGAATCGCCGGCGAGCTGCTGCACCCCGGCCAACCCGTCGTCGGCGGCGTTGTGCGAGGCCTTGAGCATGCGCAATGCGAGCGGCGACATGGCCAACATCTCGCGACACCATTGCACGGTCTCGGCCTCCAGGTCGGCCAGGGGCACGACCGAGTTGACCAGCCCCCAGTCATAGGCCTGCTCGGCGCCGTACTGCCGGCACAGGTACCAGATCTCCCGGGCCCGCTTCTGGCCGATCTGGCGGGCCAGCAGGCCCGAACCGTAGCCACCGTCGAACGAGCCGACCTTCGGCCCGGTCTGACCGAAGCGCGCGTTGTCCGCCGCGATGGTCAGGTCACACACCACGTGCAGCACGTGCCCGCCACCGATCGCGTAACCGGCGACCATCGCCACGACCGGCTTGGGGGTGCGTCGGATCTGGATCTGCAGGTCGAGGACGTTGAGCCGACCGATGCCCTTGGCCGCGACCTCGTCGTCGCCGATGTAACCGTCGTTTCCGCGGATCACCTGGTCGCCGCCAGAGCAGAACGCCCAGTCGCCTTGCCCGGTGAGAACGATCACGCCGACGCTGTCGTCGTCGCGGGCGCGGCGGAACGCGTCTTCCAGTTCGAACAGCGTCTGCGGCCGGAACGCGTTGCGTTTGTGGGGGCGGTTGATGGTGATCTTGGCGATACCTTCAGCCGTCTCGTACCGGATGTCACCGTAGTCACCGTGAGGTTTCCAGTCCGCGGCCGGGACGATGCTTGAGTGGGCCGGGTCCTGTTGCGCTGGGCTGTCGTCGGCGACGACCGGCGGCAGAACGTAGCGGGTGCGCGAATCCATCGGAGTGACTCCTCTTGTCCCAGGCAGGCGGGGGTTCTCCCTAGGCTAAGGGTCGATGACCGCCCCCGCCTGCGCCCGTCTGCTGGTACCGCCCGGCCCGGAGGGTGCGGAGGTCGCCGCCACCGCGTGGCTGCGAGCCTGCGCGGGTGAGGTGGTGGAACTGGCCACGTCGCCGGGGACTCCCCCGGCCGGCGGGACTGGCCCGGCCCTGGTCATGTCGACATCCGGGTCCACCGGTGAGCCGCGGCGGGTGGTGCTTCCGATAGGTGCCTTGCGCGCGTCGGCCTCGGCCGGGAGTGCCCGACTGGGCGAGCCGGGCACGTGGCTGTCGGCTGTGCCGGTGACCGGCGTCGGTGGCCTGCTGACAGTGATCCGCACGCTGACTGCCGGTTCATCGCCCGTGGCGCTGCCCAGTCTGGGCGGCGCCCGACCGTTCACCGCCGAGTTGTTCGCCGCAGCTCCGGACGCTGACTTCGTTTCGCTGGTGCCCACACAGGTGCACCGGATTCTCGCCTCTCGCCGAGCCACCCGACGCCTCGCCGACTTCCGAGCCGTGCTGGTGGGCGGGGCCCGGTTGGCGCCGGAGCTGCGTGCGCGGGCACTGGACGCGGGTGTGCGACTGGTCGCGACCTACGGGGCGACGGAGACCGGCGGCGGAGTTGTTTATGACGGAATTCCGTTGCCGGGCGTGACCGTCCGGATCACGGAAGAGACCGGGGAGATCAGTCTGGGTGGTCCCACGATTGCCGCCGGCTACCTGGATGACGTCAACTCTCCCCGCTTCGAGCACGGGACGTTCCGCACCGGTGACGCCGGGAGGTGGGTCGATGGCCGTCTGACGGTGTCAGGGCGGCTGGACGACACGATCAAGGTCGGGGGCGAGAAGGTCTCACTGGCTGCCGTGACCCGGGTGCTGCAATCCGACGTCCGGGTCTTGGACGCGGCGGTCGTGGCCCGCGACTCCCCCGAGTGGGGGCAGGTGCCTGTCGCCTATGTGGTGCCGGCGGACGACCCCAGCCCGGAGTTGATGGCCGAGCTGATGGACGTTGTGACCGTGGCACTGGGCGCGCGGTCGCGGCCGCATACGATGACGCTCGTGTCCGAGCTCCCCACCACCGCAGCCGGCAAACCGCTGCGCCGCGGCTGATGGCATCCCCGGCCGCCTGGGTGGGTGGCGCACGTCCACGCACTCTTCCGGCGGCCCTCGCCCCGGTGGCCGTCGGGTCTGGTGTGGCGGCACATCTCGACTCGTTCGGGTTGAGCGCAGCCCTCTTGGCCCTGCTGGTTGCGGTGGCGTTCCAGGTGGGGGTCAACTACCACAACGACTACAGCGACGGCGTGAAAGGGACCGACGATCGTCGGGTCGGTCCGGTGCGGCTGGTCGGTCAGGGATTGGCTACGGCTCGGTCGGTCAAGTCCGCGGCGATCGGCGCCTTCGTTGTGGGCGCGGTGGCGGGCGTGGCGCTGACCGTTCTGTCGCAGCAGTGGTGGCTGGTCCCAGCCGGGATCGCCAGCGTGCTGGCCGGTTGGTTCTACACCGGCGGCCCGCGCCCCTACGGCTACGCGGGCTTCGGCGAGTTGTTCGTCTTTGTGTTCTTCGGGCTTGTCGCTGTTGTCGGAACCGCGGCTGCCCAGATCGGCTCGATCACCTGGCTGGCGGTCGTGGCATCTGTGCCCGTCGGCCTGTGGGCGTGCGCGATCCTCATCGCCAACAATCTGCGGGACATCCCCACCGACACCGAGGCCGGCAAGAACACCCTCGCGGTGCGCCTGGGTGACGGCCGCACCCGGACCTTGTTCGTGGCGGTCGTGATCGTGGGATTCCTTATCGTGCTCACCATGGTCGTCGTGACCCCGTGGGTCCTGCTCGGGCTCGTGGGACTGATCCCGGCCGCGCGGCCGCTGAGCACGGTGCAGTCCGGCGCCACCGGAGTCGCCCTCGTCCCCGCCCTGGCGGGCACCGGGGTGACCCTCCTGGTCGGAGGACTCGGGCTGGCCCTCGGCCTGGCCGTCGGCTGACCATCGCGCCCAGGGGACCGCAAACCTCGCGCGCCAGCACACGTCTCGGGGGTACTGGCGCCTGTACGAGCGAGTTATGCGCCGGTGGCCGAGGTTTGCGGTCCCCCGGCCGGCACCCCGGGGGTGCGGGGCTGCGGCGGGAGCGCGGCGCCGGCGACGAGCAGTGACGCCCCTACGGCCCCGCCCAGATCGCCGAGCTGCGCCAGAAGGACCTGCGGCGGCTCGTCCGCCTTCACCAACTGCGGGAGCATCGCGGTGATGATCCGATCCACGAACGGCTGACCCAGGCGCAGACCCAGACCGCCGCCGATGATGACCGCCTGGACATCCAGC
>WBZT01001806.1_pt1 | contig 15420 bp, 12 predicted proteins | sample 5204241 | NCBI WGS metagenome assembly WBZT01 (sample SAMN12344358, study PRJNA552823) | activated sludge metagenome | biome: Activated sludge suspended growth; feature: Nitrification reactor; material: Wastewater; isolation source: activated sludge from nitrification reactor of wastewater... | reverse complement strand
CCCGAAGCTGATTCGTTTTGCCAACTCAGCCGGCAACCAGACTCTGCCGGCCAGGACGGCGGTTTCGAGCGGTGGGGCGAAATAGGCCTCGCTCCACCACTTTTCTTTCGGTAACGAGGTCATGCCGCCTGCTGCAACCAGCAGCAGCAGGATCAGTGCGCCACGCAGCGCGCCAAAAAAAACCCCGAACAGACGATCGGTAAACGTCATTCCGAGTGCTTTGAGCAAACCGCGCGCCAACAGGCGGAGCAAAGCCATCGACAACAATACGGCGACGACCACCAGTACCCAGGCGACGACCAGTCGAACGACCGGATCGCTGGAAAAAGTCAGCGCAGGCGCCAGTAGTCCTCCCCAGGCTCTGGCAGCAAAAAATGCGGCAACCCAGGCCAGCAAGGCGATGATTTCGCCGATCATTCCCCGCCACAAACCCAACACGGTAGATACGGCCATCACCCCGAGTACCCCATAATCGAAGGCTGTCATTGCCGGCTGGTGACGACCCCGCTGACTCCGATGCGCTTCATCTGTTCGAGCGCTTTTTCGGCGGCGTCGCGGCTGGCAAAGGGTCCAGCACGCACCCGGGTCTTTTTGCCATCGGGAGAATCGAGCACTTCGGTGTAGGCACTGACTCCGGCTGAGCCCAAGCGCGCCTGCAACTGCTTGGCATTTTCGGCGTTGGCGAAAGCGCCAACCATGATCACATGCCGACCTCCTGAACTCTTGGCTGGCGACGGTGCCTTGCCGGAAAGCAGCGCATTGGCGCGCTGCGCGTCGTCGGCCTCCGATCTGCCGGAAGCGCCATCCGCGGGCGAATCGCCCGGTTTATCGTTCTTTTTCGCTGCCGGTTTGTCGACTGGCTTGCTTACCGGTTTATCGTGCACCTTGGTTGCTGTCGACGATGACGGTTTGTCAGCCGGTTTATTGGACGGCTTGCCCGCTTTCTTTTCGGCAGTCGTCTTGTCAGCCGGCTTGGCTGCCGGGGCAGCCGCCTTTTTTTCAGCCATTTTATCGGCAACCGCTTTGCCGGCAATCGCTGTTCCGGCAATGGCAGCGGCGGTTGCCGCGGCCGCAGGCAGAGGGGTCGCCGAGAGCGATTGTCCACCTGCAGAGGCAGACGGTTTCTCGGAAGAGGTTTCGTCAGCGGGTCTGGCGGCGGTAGGCGTCGCGGCAGCCGATCGGGCCGGCGGTTCGGCCGGCTTGAACGGCGGCGCCTGCTCCTGGCCGGGAATCTTGAGTTGAACGTCCTGAACCGGCTTTTTGGGTTCTTCGTCCATCACCATCGGCAAAACCACTGCCGCCAAGCCGGCAAAGGCGACCGCACCGACGAGGCGCCGCCGGGCACGTTTTTTCAACTGCAATTGTGGGTCGGACGTTTCGGTCATCGGCTTCGTCGAATCTACGCGCATCGTCATGGTCAGCGTCGGGGTTTGATGATCCGTAAGACGGCCGCCACGGTGTAGAACGATCCAAAGACGACGATTCTATCATTTTCACCGGCCAGCTTGGCGGCACGCGCGTAGGCTTGTCCCGGATCGGGCCAGGTTTCGACTGCGCCACCAAGCTGGCCGCCATCGACCGCCTGGGCTAGGTCTGCGGCGTGGGCACCACGCGGGACAGCCAGATCGGCGAGCAGCCAGGTGTCGATGCGCCCGGCCAGCGTCGCCAGCGAACCGGCGATGTCCTTGTCGGCCAACATGCCGACGACGGCGATCGTACGCGGAAAATAAGCCATGCCGGCGAGACTGTCAGCCAGACCGGCAACCGCTTCCGGGTTGTGCGCGACGTCGAGGATGATCGTCGGTCGTCCGGGCAGAACCTGAAAACGACCCGGCAAATCGATCTCGAGCAGGCCCCGGCGCACCGCCTGCATCGCGACCGGCAGCCTGTCACGCAGCGACTCGACAGCAGACAGCGCCGCTGAGGCATTGCGCAATTGACACGCGCCGCGCAAGCCGGGGCGTGCCAGCCCACCACGACGCACGCCGCCGCTGGTCCAGAAAGACCATTGCGCGTCGTCGAGTTGATAGCCGAAATCGCGGCCGAGCAGCCGCAGTTCGGCCTTGATGGCCTGCGCATGTTCGATCAGCGTTTTCGGAGGCGATGGATCGACACAAATGGCCGGCTTGCCGGCACGAAAGACCCCAGCCTTTTCAAAGGCGATCTGTTCGCGGGTTTCTCCCAGCCAGTCGATGTGGTCGAGAGCGATGCTGGTGACGATGGCGCAGTCAGCATCATAGACGTTGACCGCGTCGAGACGTCCGCCGAGACCGACTTCGAGAATCAACACCTCGACGTTTGCCGCCAGAAAGACTTCCAGGGCAGCCAGTGTGCCGAATTCGAAATAGGTCAGGGCCACGTTGCCCGCGGCAATACGTGCCGCTTCGACGCGGGCAAAGGCGGCACACAAGGTCCGATCATCGACCGGCTGCCGATCGAGCCGCACACGTTCGTTGTAACTCAACAGATGCGGCGAAGCATAGCAAGCGGTGCGGAAACCGGCGAAACTGTAGATCGCTTCGAGATAGGCGCAGGTCGATCCCTTGCCGTTGGTGCCGGAGACGGTGATCAGCGGACAGGTCAGCCGTTGCCCCAGCGCGTCTTTGACGCGTTGTACGCGCTCGAGTCCGAGTTCGATGCCGGCCTGTCCGCGCGGGTGCAAACCCTCGAGATGCGCCAGCCAATCCGGCAGCGTCCGCTGACTGGCGGTCATCGTCACGTTGGCAGCGACAAACAGACGATGCGCATCAACCGGCTGGTGGCCGGTAAAGATAGGCCAACAGGTCGGCAAGACGATTTTTCATTTCCCGCCGGTCGACGATCAAATCGATGGCGCCCTTTTCGAGCAGAAATTCGGCACGTTGGAAGCCTTCCGGCAACGTCTCGCGGACGGTCTGTTCGATGACCCGCGGACCGGCAAAACCGATCAAAGCGCCGGGTTCGGCGATGACGATATCGCCGAGAAAGGCAAATGAGGCGGATACGCCGCCCATCGTCGGATCGGTGAGAATCGAAATGAACGGCAGACCGGCGTCGGCAAGCAAAGTCAGAACGGCGGTCGTCTTGGCCATCTGCATCAGCGAAAACAGCCCTTCCTGCATGCGCGCGCCACCTGAAGCGGTAACACAGATGAAGGGAACGCGTGCCGCAACCGCCGCATTGACGCCGCGCACGAAACGTTCACCGATCACCGAACCCATCGAGCCGCCCATGAAGTCGAACTCGAAGACCGCCAGTACCACCGGGATGGCTTTCAGCGTGCCGCGCATGACGACCAGTGCGTCGCTTTCACCAGTGCTTTCGCCAGCTTCCTGCAGGCGTTGCGGATAGGGTCGGCTATCGTGGAAAGCGAGCGCATCGACCGGAGCGACTTCGGCGCCGATTTCCGAGCGCCCGTCGCCATCGAGCAGCAATTCGATGCGCGCGCGCGCGTCGAGTCGCCGGTGATGCCCACACTTCGGACAGACCTGACTGGTCTTGGCCAAGTCGGTGGTATAGAGCACGGCGTCGCAGGCGCTGCATTTGCTCCACAAACCTTCCGGCAGCGACGCGCGCCGTACGCCGTCGCCGCGTTTGATTTTTGGCGGTAGAGATTGCTTCAGCCAGCTCATGAAATTTCCCGGGCAGAGGAGGTGACGGTATCCAGACCACGCCGGATATCGGCAAGCAACGTGGTGGCTTGTTGACAGGCGTTTTCCGGCGACGATCGTTCGATTTCTTCGATCAGCCGGCTACCGACGATCACGGCGTCGGCGAATCGGCCGATCGTCGCCGCCGTTTGCGCATCGCGGATACCAAAACCGACCGCGACCGGCAGACTGGTACGGGCGCGGATCTCAGGAATGCGGGCGCCGACGGCAGCGACATCGAGCGCTGCCGAACCGGTAACGCCTTTGAGAGACACGTAGTAGAGATAGCCGCTGCCAAGTTCGCCGACTTGCGCCATCCGCTCCGGCGTCGAGGTCGGCGCCAGCAGAAAGATCGGATCGAGCGCGTTGCGACGCAGTGCCTGTGAAAATTCGCCACTCTCTTCCGGCGGATAATCGACCACCAGCACGCCGTCGACACCGGCGTCGAAAGCGGCGGCCGCAAAGGTCTCGATGCCCATCGCTTCGATCGGATTGGCATAGCCCATCAATACGATCGGCGTCTCGTTGTCATCGGCACGGAAATTGGCAACCATGCCGAGCACCTGGCGCAGACTGACGCCTTTTGCCAGCGCGCGCTCGGAAGCACGCTGAATCGTCGGACCATCGGCCATCGGATCGGAGAACGGCACCCCCAGTTCGACGATGTCGGCGCCAGCGGCAACCAGCGCGTGCAGCAGAGGCACGGTCAAGGTCGGATCGGGATCACCGGCAGTGAGGAACGGAATCAGGGCGCGGCGTCCCTGGGCTTGCAAACGTTCGAAAGTGGCCTGAATTTTCGACATGTTCAGAAAGTGATCCCCGATTTTTCGGCCACCGTGTGCATGTCCTTGTCACCACGGCCGGAAAGATTGACCAGCAGGATGCTCTCCTTCGGCAAGGTCGGCGCCAGCTTGCCGGCGTACGCCAACGCGTGGCTCGATTCGAGTGCCGGGATGATCCCTTCCAGGCGACAGAGGTCATGAAAAGCCTGCAGTGCTTCGCTGTCGTCGATGCTGACATATTCGGCACGCCCGCTGTCCTTGAGCCAGGCATGCTCCGGGCCGACACCCGGATAGTCGAGTCCAGCCGAGATCGAATGCGTCTCGATGATCTGACCGTTGTCGTCCTGCAACAGGTAGGTGCGGTTGCCGTGCAGCACGCCGGGTCGGCCGGCGGTGAGCGACGCGGCGTGTCGGCCGCTGGCGATCCCGTCGCCGGCCGCTTCGACGCCGATCAGGCGCACGTCGGCATGCGCGATGTAGGGATGAAAAATCCCCATGGCGTTCGAGCCGCCACCGACGCAGGCGATTACCGCATCGGGGTGCCGACCGCAGAGTTCCTGCATCTGTTGCAGACATTCGCGGCCGATGACCGCCTGGAAATCACGCACCATCATCGGATAGGGATGCGGGCCGGCGACGGTACCGATGATGTAGAAAGTATCGGACACCTGGGTCACCCAGTCGCGCATCGCCTCGTTCAAAGCATCCTTCAGCGTTCTCGAGCCGCTGTCCACTGGTACTACCGTCGCACCGAGCAGTTTCATGCGATAGACGTTGGCTGCCTGCCGACGCATGTCCTCCGAACCCATATAGACGACGCAACGCATGCCGTAACGCGCGGCGACGGTTGCTGTCGCCACACCGTGCTGTCCGGCGCCGGTTTCGGCAATCACGCGCGGTTTGCCCATGCGCCGCGCCAGCAAGGCCTGGCCGACACAGTTGTTGATCTTGTGCGCGCCGGTGTGATTGAGATCTTCGCGCTTGAGATAAATCTGCGCGCCACCGAGATGCTCTGACCAGCGCCGTGCGTGGTACACCGGACTCGGGCGTCCGACGTAATGCTTCAGTTCGTAATCGAATTCGGCAAGAAATTGCGGGTCGCGCTGCGCCGCGGCGTAAGCCTGCTGCAATTCGGCGATCGGTGCGATCAGCGTTTCGGCGACGAAAACGCCGCCATAGCGGCCGAAGTGGCCATGGTTATCGGGTTGATTGTAATCCGTGAGGGTCATCGGGATGTTTCTTCAGGCAACGGTTGACGATTGAATGGCGTGACAGCGTGTCACGCCGCGGCTTCAGCCCGTTGCCTCAGGTATGTTTGGCGGCATAACGCCGCCAGCAGTCACGCGTCCTGCCTCCGGATTTTTTACGCATCGATTACCCCATCAGCGACGGTTAGCGGCCTGGCCAGTAGTAGTTGCAGTGCGTACCGCATTGACAAAAGCGGCCATCTTTGCCGCATCCTTGATTCCTTTGCTGACTTCTACCCCGGAAGACACGTCGACCGCTGCCGGGTGCAGTCGAGCAATCGCCTCGGCAACGTTGGCTGCGTCGAGCCCGCCGGAGAGGATCAGCGGTTTGCCCAGTGCCGGTGGCACCAGCGACCAGTCGAAAACCTGACCCGCACCACCATAAGCATCGACGAACGCATCGAGCAGAATGGCTTGTGCCGAATGAAAAGCAGCGGCGTATTGTACCAAATCCATTCCTGGCCGGACCCGCGCCGCCTTGATGTACGGACGATGAAACTGCCGGCAGTAGCCCTCATCTTCGTCGCCATGGAATTGCAGGACGTGGATCGGTACGGCAGCCAGGGTCTGCCGGACCAGCGCTGGATCGGCATTGACGAACAGGCCGACGATGTGAATGAACGGCGGAACGGACGCCGATAGCTGGGTCGCACTCGCCAAGTCGACATAGCGTGGACTCGGCGGATAAAAAACCAGCCCAACGGCATCGGCACCGGCTTCTATGCCGGCCTTCAAATCCTGTTGGCGGGTAAAGCCGCAGATTTTGATGCGTGGCGAGTTCATCCGCTCATTCAGCAAAAGTCGATACAGGCGGCAGAGGGCCGTCGGCGATCTTTTCGCAGGTCGGCAAACGCCAATGTGCCGGATATTTCACTTCGACCAGATATAAACCGTCGGCAGGAAAGGTGGCTGCCGCCTGCCGACGGTCAGCGCATTGCAGCAATTCAGCCAGCCATTCTGGCGGCTTCCGGCCTTGTCCGATGCAGACGAGACTGCCTACCAGATTGCGCACCATATGATGCAGAAAAGCCGACGCTTCGAAATCGAAGACGATCAGTTCGCCCTGGCGAGTAATATCGGCACGCTGCATGGTTTTCACTGGCGTTACCGCCTGACACTCGGCGGCACGAAACGCCGAGAAATCGTGTTCGCCGAGCAAATGCACTGCCGCGGACTGCATCGCGGCGACATCGAGCGGGTGATGATACCAGCTGACCCGCTGATGCCACAGCCCGGGGCGGTGTGCCCGATTGACCAGCAAGTAGCGGTAATGCCGGGCGCAGGCCGACGCGCGGGCATGAAAATCGGTGGGGACAAAGCGTGCCCAGCGCACGGCCACCGCCGGCGACAAAAAAGTATTCGCGCCGCGTATCCAGGCATATTCCGAACGCTGGATATCGCTATCAAAGTGCACGACCTGTCCCAAGGCATGCACGCCGGCGTCGGTACGTCCGGCGCAAACCACTTTGATCGGTGTGACGGCGAATTGGCGCAGTGCATCCTGCAAGGCATCCTGAACCGTTCCGCCGCCTGGCTGCTGTTGCCAGCCACGAAAATGGCTGCCATCGTATTCGATACCTAAAGCGATGCGCATCGGTCAATAGAGATAGAACAGTGCCACGAGACTGCTGGCCAGGAACAAAGATAGATAGTCGCTGCCAGCCAGCCGGGTCTCAGGCAGATCAAAATAATCGATTGCTGTCGCACGGGCTGGCATGGCCAGCAGTTGTCGCCAACCCTGCCGCTGGGGCGACTCCTCCAGATAGTGCAGCACGAGCAGGAGCCTGACCAAGCCACGGTCGGCATCGATTCCTGCGGAGCGCAGAGGTTGCAGCAGATAGCGGGCGCCACTGATCATCTCGCCCGGCGACGTGGTAGAGAGCAAGGCGGCAACGCCGGCAAAGGCCAGCAGCAGATGTCCCAGATGATCAAACGCCTCACCAATCCCTTCGCGGGTAGGCGCCAACGGCCCGGACCACAGCGGTTCGCCAACGCTTCCCCAGGCGAAGATCAGCAACAACGAGAGAAGCAGCCAGCGCGCACGGCGGATCAGCTGCCAGTAGCGGGACAGCATGGGATAGCCGAAATGCACGAATGGCAGCATGGCGGCCCATAAGACACCGCCAGTCAATCCCTGGCTGACGCAAAGCAGCAAAAATAAAATAATCAGACGCGTCGCCGAATGCACAGCTCAGTCTCGATGTGGTCTCAGGCAATAATAAAAAGCAAAGGGCCGTAGAATCTGCAGGGTTCTACGGCCCGGAAACAAAGAAATGCCGCGGTGAATTATTCGCGTAGACTGGCGAGCAAGACACTGGCTGTATCTCGCTGCGCGGGGTCGCCATCCTTGAGCACTTCGAGCAGCAGTTCACGCGCGCCTTCGTGGTCACCCATGTCGTGGTAGGCCTTGGCAAGATCCAGTTTGGTAGCCACTTCTTCGCTGGCGCTGATCTCGGCGGTGCCAACGAATGTGGCGTCTGTCGCATTGCTCGAATCGGCAAAACTGTCACTGTGTGCCAGATTCGCGCGCGGATTGACCAAGGTGTCCTCTTGTTCGGTTTCGAACGGCGACAGGACATCGGTGGCAATCTCGGTGATGTTCGATGCTGTGGCGGTATCCGGCTCATCGAGATCGAGGTTGATCGCGGACATGTCGATCGAAGACTGTTGCAATGCCGAGCCAAGAACGGTCGATTCGGTAAGCTTGACGTCGAATTCCAAGTCCTGCGTAGTGGCTGCGCCGATATCGAGCACTTCGTCGGCCGAAGATGGGGACGCGATTTGCGTCGGGGCCACCGAACTGCGGTTGTCGGCGAATTCGGTCGTCAAATCAAAGGAAAAATCAAGATCAGTTTCGTCGGCAGGTGTTTCTGGTACCGATCCCGGCGCAACCAGCATCGTGACTTCAGGAACTTCATGATCCTGCACCAGACGCGGCGGCTCGTCAAAATCGGCAGCCGCTTCCTGTTCTGCCGTCGTGAGAGAGGAAGCCAGATCGAAGTCGATGGGGCCGCCACTGGCCGAACGCGTAAAGTCTACGGTCGAAGTATCGCTGCGATCGATACGCAGGCCCGTATCGGCAACCGTCGCCTCGCCAAGATCAAATGCCAAGTCGTCAAAGTTATCCACCATCGGCAGCACCGGCTTGACCAGCGTGCTGTCCTCCGCGCTCTTCGCCGAAAAACCGGAAGCGGCTGCCGCCGTTGCCGCCTCGGCCATGCGGGAAAATTCGCCCGGCCGCGTGACCGTATCGCCCATTCTGCCTAGCGGTAGCGGTGGTGGCGTGGCCACGACGGTTTCCTCTGCCGGTTTACTTTCGGTGTCAGCACCCGTCACGTACAGGGGATTTTTCGGATCCATCTGTCTGCCCAGGGCGGCCGCCTTTTCCCAATCCGGACCGGCACCGGCCGTGGCATTGAAGAGCTCGTTGATCGTCAGGTCGAAAGGTTTTGCGTCTTTGCGGCCGAGATAAATCTCCAGCAGCTTGAGGTGGATCGCGTGCCGCGTCGGATCTTTCTGTTTGGCTTCGAGCAGAATCTCTTCGGCCTGGGCATCACGACCGTAGGCCATATATACATCGGCTTCGGAAACCGGATCGACTTCGTCGGTGTCGATACTGCCCGGTCCGGCTTGGCTGAAATCGGCCTGCGACATCAACGAATGCGAGGTGTCGACACTTTGTCCGCCCGCGCTCCGGAAGGCCGAGTTGGTGCCCGGTCCGTCGGCGATCGACGGCGTCAGCGTATTGATTGCATCGTATGCGCTGTCATCCTGATTGGCGCGGCGACGTCTGGCCAGCCAGTACGCGCCGCCCAACGCGGCGAGCACTCCGCCTCCGATAAGCAAGGGGGTGCCGCTGAGCAGGCCATCCAGCAGACCCGGCTCTTCCGGAGGTACGACGCCGGCTTTCGGCCTGGGTTTTTCGACCGGCTTGGGCGGTTCCGCCGGGACAGGCGGCAGGACGGGCTTGGCAGCTTCCGCCGGTTTGACCTCATCCGCTTTGACCGGCTGCGCTCTGTCGTCGACTTTCGCTGGCGATTCTGGTGGCTTGCTTTCCGTCGCTGCGTCGACCGGCTTCTCGCTAGGTTTTGCGACTACGGGAGGAGTGGCCGGCGGTGGCTCGACGGCTTTCGACGGCACTGCAGCGGCAGGCGGTTGCGCTGCTGGAGGTGTCGGTGCCGTAGCGGCAACGGGCGGGGGAGTCGGGGTGGTTGCTGGAACGGCGGGTGGGGTGGTGGCTGGGCGAGCTTCTTCACCCGGTTTGGCTGTCGGAACGGCGTTTGCCGGTTTTCCTCCCGACTGTTTCTCCAGATCGGCGAGCGTGCGGCTCTTCAGTTCGACAAGTTTCTGCAGTTCGGCAACGTTCTTTTCCAGTGCAGCGAGACGCTCGTTCGCCTCGCGCAACGCTTTTTCCTTGGCGATCAGGTCTTCGTCCGTACGCTTGCCGGCGGTCGTCGTTTTGGCGCCGGGAACTTCGGTCTTGGAAACCTTCAACTGATCTTTCGGCTCAACCGCGGGACCGGCTTTGTCTTCGACGCGTGCACTGATTTTGCCGGCAGATTGCTGACGTGGCGTGGCTTCGGCAACCGGAGTTGCAGCGGCTTCGCTGGCCAGCTTGCGCCGGTAGCCGCCCCAATCGGCGGACTGAGCGGTGACGGCCCGACGCGCCTCATCACGCCTAATGGCTTCAGCCGCTGATTTGTCGGGAATGGTCAGTATCCTGCCGGCCTTGAGACGATTCATGTTGCCACGATCGAAAGCATCCGGATTGGCGCGGAAAATCGCCACCAGCATCTGGTCGAGAGAGACGCCCTCCGGTCGGGTTTCGTTCGCAATCCGGCCCAGGGTTTCTCCTGGTCTGACTTCGTAAGTGCCACCCTCGGCGGCTTGTCTGGGTGCCGGGCGACTCGGGCGCTGTCGCACCGTCTCGGCGCGGGGAGGCCGGCTGTCAACGGCAGAGCGGACCGGGGCCGTCGGTTTGCTGATCGCCGGAGCCGGCGTGTGCTTGGCCGCATATTCGGGCGGATCGAGCAGGAAGGTGTATTCGCGCACTAGGCGGCCAGATGGCCAGTTGAGTTCGAGCATCAGGTCGACGAAAGGATCGTTGACTGGCCGGTCCGAACTCATCCGGATGACCGGTTGGCCGTTGGCACGCTTGCCAATCGAGAAACTGATGCTGCCCAGGGTGGATGAGTAGTCGACTCCGGCCTGCTTGTGTGTTTCCTGCGACGCCAGTTGCGCCCGCATGCCGGCAAGTTCTTCACGGGTGGCAAAAATCTCTGCTTCGGCACGCAAAGGTTGGCCTAGCGCTGAAAAGACCGTGATTTTTCCCAAGCCGGCTGCCTGCGAGGTCAACGGACACGCCGCGATCAATAACGACGAAGCCACAGCCCATGCGGAGGTTTTCAATCTGGGGGTTCTTGCGGAAGAATCGATGTTTTTGGCCACTGCGCAACCCTGAGCGTCGATATTTGAATTATTAAAATAACATCATGAATTTAGGCATGCAAGGCATACTTCAGCGAAAACGAATGACAACAGATGCAACTGATCGATCGAACTGTCGTCCTTCGTTCAAGGAAATACGCACCATTTCGTTGCGTGCGGCGAGTATTATCGCACAAGATCTTGATTTATATTGAACTCAACTCTCGGTTGAAAGGTGGACTCCGTTTGGTTCAGCGTTGCCTCTCTATCACTTTAATCCATGCTCGATCAGGATGCGCAGCATCCGACGCAGCGGTTCGGCGGCGCCCCATAACAACTGGTCACCGACGGTGAATGCGCCAAGATACTCAGGACCCATTGCCAACTTGTGCAGACGGCCGACGGGAATCGTCAGCGCGCCGGTTACTGCTGCCGGCGTCAGTTCGCGCTCGCTGTCCTCACGCCGATTGGGCACTATTTTGACCCATGGATTGCCTTGCCCAATGATGTCGCTGACCTCATCCAATGGCAGGTCGCGCTTCAACTTGATTGTCAAACCCTGCGAGTGGCAGCGCATGGCACCGATGCGCACGCACAGTCCGTCGACCGGAATGCTGCCGGGCGAACGGAACGGCGGACGGCCGAGGATTTTGTTGCATTCGGCGCCGCCTTTCCATTCTTCCTTCGACTGACCGCCTTCCACCGGCACGTCGATCCAGGGAATCAGGCTGCCGGCGAGCGCCGTCTGACGGAACTGGCTGGTCGGAAAGCTGGCGGCACGCATGGTTTCGGCCACCTTGCGGTCGATGTCGAGGATCGCCGATGCCGGATCGGCAAGTTCGTCTTTCACCGCTGCGTGCAGGGCGCCCATCTGCTGCAGCAACTGGCGCATGTTCTGGGCGCCGGCACCGGAAGCCGCCTGATAAGTCATGGCGCTGATCCATTCGACCAGATCGTGCCGAAACAGACCGCCGAGGCCCATCAGCATCAGCGAAACGGTGCAGTTGCCGCCGATCCAGTTGCGCCCGCCTTTGGCGAGGGCATTCTTGATGACATCCAGGTTGACCGGATCGAGAACGATTACCGCATCATCGGCCATGCGCAACGCCGATGCGGCGTCGATCCAGTGCCCTTGCCAGCCGCTGGCGCGCAGCTTGGGGAAAATTTCCTTCGTGTAATCGCCGCCCTGACAGGTCAGCACCACGTCGGCCTGCCGCAGGGCTTCGATCGACATCGCGTCCTGTAACGGGCCGGCGGCTTTGCCGGCAAGCGCCGGCGCTTCAGCGCCGACCGCCGAGGTCGAGAAATAAATCGGCTCGCAATGCGCGAAATCGCCTTCTTCCTGCATGCGCTGCATGAGGACCGATCCGACCATACCGCGCCAACCCACCAGTGCTACTTTGATCATTGTCTTGCCTGTAGAAATTTAACGTATTGAATCATTTGACAATTATAGCGCCGCTAGAACGGCGTCGCCCATCGCCCGCGTGCCGATCTGCCGCATACCCGGCTCGTGGATGTCGGCCGTGCGATAGCCCTGCGCCAACACGGTCTTCACCGCCGCCTCGATGCGAGCGGCGACCGTTTCTTGGGCAAAAGTGTAACGTAACATCATCGCTGCCGACAGAATCGTCGCCAACGGGTTGGCCAGCCCTTTTCCGGCGATATCGGGCGCCGAACCGTGGCACGGCTCGTAAAGACCCTTGTTGCGCGCATCGAGCGATGCGGAAGGCAGCATGCCGATCGAACCGGTCAGCATCGCCGCTTCGTCCGACAGGATGTCGCCGAACAGATTGCCGGTGACGATGACGTCGAACTGTTTCGGATGGCGCACCAGTTGCATTGCCGCGTTGTCGACCAGCTGGTGGCTGAGTTCGACGTCGGGATAATCCGCCGCCGTTTCATTGGCCACGTCACGCCACAACTGCGTCGTTTCAAGGACGTTCATCTTGTCCACCGAACACAGCTTGCGCTGACGTTTGCGCGCCGCTTCGAAAGCGACGCGCAGAATGCGGCGGATTTCGCTTTCGTCATAGTGCATGGTGTTGTAGGCGTAGCGCTGCGCCTGACCGCCGATGTCGCGCATTTCGATGCCGCGCGGCTGACCGAAGTAGATGTCGCCGGTCAATTCGCGGACGATCAGGATGTCGAGACCGGCAACGACCTCGGGCTTCAGCGTCGATGCATTGGCCAGTTCGGGATAGAGAATCGCTGGACGCAGATTGGCGAACAGTCCGAGCTGTTGCCGGATGGCCAGCAGACCGCGCTCCGGCCGCTGTTGACGCGGCAGACGATCCCACTGCGGGCCGCCGACGGCGCCGAGCAGAATCGCGTCGGCCTCTGCCGCCAGCCGCTGGGTTGCTTCCGGGTAGGGATCGCCGGTGGCGTCGACGGCGCAGCCGCCGAGTAAGCCCGTTTCCAGTTCGAAGCCGAGTTGTAGCGCCTGCAGCACGCGCACGGCTTCGGCGATGATTTCCGGTCCGATACCGTCACCGGGAAGAACGCAAATTTTCATGCATCGGTCCTCAGGCAAACAGCCAGGGTTGCTCGCGGCGACGCTTTTCTTCGAAGGCGCGAATCGCCTCGGCGTGGCGCAAAGTCAGGCCGATGTCGTCCCAGCCATTGAGCAGGCACTCGCGACGGAAAGAATCGACAGCGAATGGCAGGCAGCCGCCATCCGGCCGGTGCACCCGTTGCTGTTCGAGATCGATCCGCAAGGCGTAGCCGGGTGTCGTCTTGACCTGACGGAACAGCTCGTCGATTTCACCGTTCGGCAGAACGACGGGCAGGATGCCGTTTTTGAAACAGTTGTTGTAGAAAATGTCGGCAAAACTTTCGGCGATCAGCGCGCGGAAACCGTAATCAAGCAAGGCCCACGGCGCGTGCTCGCGCGAACTGCCGCAACCGAAATTCTGCCGTGCGAGCAGGATCGTCGCTCCCTGGTAACGCGACTGATTGAGTACGAAATCGGCGTTGAGCGGCCGCATCGCGTTATCACGCCCGGGTTCGCCGACGTCGAGGTAGCGCCATTCGTCGAACAGGTTGGGACCGAAACCCGCCCGCTGGATCGATTTCAGAAACTGCTTCGGAATGATCGCGTCGGTATCGACATTTGCGCGGTCGAGCGGTGCGACCAATCCTTCGAGGCAAACAAACTTTTCCATGCGTCTCCTTCGCTGACGCGCATCGGTCAGCCCTGATCGGCAGACCTGCGTCCGAACGTGATGAATTCCGTCGCCGTACGGCGGAGCAGGCTCAGCGGGGTGGCAATTGCTCGGGAGCGACGAAATGGCCGGCGATGGCCGCTGCCGCCGCAACTTGCGGACTGACCAGATGCGTGCGTCCGCCGGCGCCCTGCCGCCCTTCGAAATTGCGATTCGACGTCGACGCGCAGCGTTCGCCCGGCGCGAGCCGGTCGGCGTTCATCGCCAGACACATCGAGCAACCCGGTTCCCGCCACTCGAAACCGGCCGCGCGGAAAATGACGTCGAGACCTTCCTCTTCCGCCTGCCGCTTGACGCGGCCCGATCCCGGAACGACCAGCGCCAGTTTGATGTTGTCGGCCACGCGCCGCCCTTTGACCACCGCCGCCGCCGCACGCAGGTCCTCGATGCGCGAGTTGGTGCAAGAACCGATGAACACCTTGTCGAGCTGGATGCCGGCAATCGGCTGTTTTGCGGCCAACCCCATGTAGCGCAGCGCCTGCTCCATACCGGCGCGCTTGACTGCATCGCTCTCTGTGGCCGGGTCAGGGATGCAGGCGTCAATGGGAACGACCATTTCCGGCGACGTTCCCCAGGTGACTTGTGGCCGGATGGTGCCGGCGTCCAGTTCGACGACGCGATCGAAACGGGCTTCCGCATCGCTGTGCAGACGACGCCAGGCGCGGACCGCGCGTTCCCACAGATCGCCCTGCGGCGCGAAGGGGCGCCCGCGCAGATAGTCGATGGTCACCTCATCCACGGCCACCATGCCCATGCGCGCGCCGGCCTCGATGGCCATGTTGCACAAGGTCATGCGTCCTTCCATCGACAAGGCGCTGATTGCCGTGCCGGCGAACTCGATGGCGTAGCCGGTGCCGCCGGCCGTGCCGATGGCGGCGATGATCGCCAGCGCCAGATCCTTGGCGGTGACGCCCGCGGCGAGCGCGCCGAAAACGCTGACCAGCATGGTCTGTGAGCGTTTTTGCAGCAGGCATTGCGTCGCCAACACGTGCTCGACTTCCGAGGTGCCGATACCGTGCGCCATGCAGGCGAAGGCGCCATGCGTGCTGGTATGCGAGTCGCCGCAGACGACGGTCATCCCCGGCAGGGTGGCTCCGGTTTCCGGGCCGAC
>WBZT01001804.1_pt1 | contig 15424 bp, 11 predicted proteins | sample 5204241 | NCBI WGS metagenome assembly WBZT01 (sample SAMN12344358, study PRJNA552823) | activated sludge metagenome | biome: Activated sludge suspended growth; feature: Nitrification reactor; material: Wastewater; isolation source: activated sludge from nitrification reactor of wastewater... | reverse complement strand
ACCGAGAAGACCCTCATCGATCCCAGCGCTGAGTTCTCACAAATGTAGTGACCAATATCGCCATCTGAAAATCGCAACCCATTGAAAACATGAGAAGCTTTTGGGGGCGGTGACAAAGATAGGCTAATCGTGTAAAACCGCCTTCGCAGGCGCGGCGAGCATCCGTCCCCGATGTTCAGGCTCGCGACCGGGGAGCCTCCCCGGAGAAATGGCTTTTCGGAGGGGACTCAAACTTGGGTTAACGAACGGCAGTGCCATGGGAGACGTCGCATTCGACTCGATCTCTTGAACGGGATGCGGCTTGCGCCGCTCGCCACTGTCGCCGACGAATCCCGGACCATGCTGATTAACGGGCTCACACCAGCTCGCACCAGTGGTAGGTCGGTCATATCGGCGTTGCCGTTCGCTTTGTGGCGCATCTGCGTTTCTCTGCGAACGCCTAACCTGCGCGCGGGGTTGGGAAGTTGATTAGAATGGCGGTCGGTCCAAGTGATGAAATTGGGCTAAGCCTGTTCTTGCCATGTTCTCAGGATTGTTCGGCCCGGCCATCACCCGTCCACCACCGATATGAGATCTCCAAAGATGTTCAGTCGCAGGCACTTTTTATCGCTCATGGTGGCGACCGCCGCCGCGGCGGGCATGGATCGGGGTGTCGCGGCGGCGGTGTCCAGGCCGGTACGCCTTGGCATCCTGGCCCCGTCCCACTGCGCATTGCCCGTCGTTCTCGCCGTTGCTCGTGGGTTGTTTGGGCGCCAGGGGATCGACGCCGAGGTGCGTTATATCCCGGAGATGGGGGAAATCGCCGCTGCCCTGGCGGCAAATGAATTGGACTTCGGCCAGCTCGCCGTGCCCCTGGCGGTGGGCATGAACCAAGGCGCCGCCGGGGCTCCCGCCCAGATGCCCTTGACCATCGTCCAGGTTCTGGGCATCAACGGGGGGGCTCTATCGGTGGGCACTGCCACGCCCATCCGCAAGCTCGCCGAGCTGCGCGGCAAGCGCATCGGTATCCACAGCCCCTGGATCATCCATCGCACCATCTTTCTGCGCATGATGGACCAGTACGGCATGCGCCCGGGCCGCGACTTCGAGCTGGTGCAGGTACCCTTGAGCGGGCTGGGGGCGGCCCTGGAAGAGGGTCGCATCGAGGGGATCATTGGCCCGGAGCCCGGACCCAGCCTCCTCGCCGCCAATGGAATAGCCCGCTCGCTGCTGTATACGAAGACCTTTTGGACGGATCACCCCTGCTGCGTTTTGGCGACCCGGCGCGACCTTTTCGAGCGCGATCCCGGCTTGGTCGCGGACGTCACCCGGGAAGTCATGGTGGCGGGCCTGTCCCTGGACAGCATCCTCCTGCGTAACGAGGCAATCGGGGAGGCGCACCGCAGCTCGCCGGCCTACGGGCGCCTGCCTCTGGACCTGCTCCTGCAGGCCTTCGGGCCCACGCGCAGCGACTTCTATCCCTTCCCCTTCCATAGCAGTCTGAGGGTTGTGGTCGAGCAGATGGCCGCGGCCGGCGTCCTGGCGGCGGACACGGACCCGCGGCAGGTGGCCACGGCGATGATCCCGGCACCCTTCTCGTTAGATGTCCTGAAGCAGGCGGCACAGAAGGTCCCGAATGCCCGGGTACCGGATGGCTACGAGCGCGACGAGCGCCTTCGGATCATTGGAAGCTGATCGATGGCGACGACCCTAGTTCGCCGATTCGCCTTCACCAGCGGCTGGATCATCTTTGCCACGGTGCTCGTGGCGGTCGCGGCCAACTGGACGGTCTTCCGCGGCTTCACCGACGAGCACCTGCGCCTGGATCAGGAGGGGGCGGCGCGGGCCCTGGTGGAGGAGATCCGCTACGAGCTTCAGACCGTGGACTTCGAGTCCGACGCCCTGGTCGGCCAGCCCGGCAGCGCCCAAGCCGTTGAGCTGTTGCAGTTGACCGATGACAGGCAACTTTGGCATGAACTGATCGCCCCTATCCTGCGCCAGCCCAAGCGCGGGGTCCTCCTCACAGACGAGAACGGCACCCTTCTGGATGCGACCTCGGGCACCGGTACACCGCCGACCCTGGAGCCGGGGGCACCGACCGAGGTGACGCGCCGCGCGGCCCGCTCCGCCATGGCCCCGCGCCTGCGCCTGACCGATGGCGGTCTGCAATACGAAGCCTGGCGGGTGATCCAGCGCCAGGGCATGCCGGTGGCCTTCGTCGCTGTCGCCTTCGTCCTGGACCGGGACCATGCGGCGGCCCTGGCGCGGCGCCTGGGCCATGACATCGCCCTGACCGACGGGGAGCACAGCGTCTCCTCCCTGGCGGCGGTCCCCGTGGTTGCCGGCACTGCCGGGCGGGAGGTCGAGATCGGCGGGGTCCCCTACCGTGTCCAGGGCAGTGACGTCGAGATCGCTGGTTTGCCCCTGCGGCTGCAGATCCTGACCGACCTGTCCGCGGTCAAGGACCAGGAGCGCCTCGCCTTGCTGGTCTCCCTGGCCCTGGCCTTGGCCGTGTTCCTCGGCGCTCTGCTCAGCGCCCGGCTCGTGGCGCGTCGCCTCGCCAGGCCCCTGAATGCACTGGCCCAGAAGGCCGGAAACATCGCCGGGGGCGATTATTCGGTCCGCATGGCGGGGGGCAACGGGATACAGGAGGTCGAGGCCATTGGGGCTGCCTTCAATCGTATGGCCGAGGCCGTCGAGGCCAATGTCGCGGAGATCCAGGCGGCTCGGGAGCGGGCCGAGCAGGCCGACCTGGCGAAGAGCCAGTTCCTCGCCAACATGAGCCACGAGATCCGCACTCCGATGAACGCCATCATCGGCATGACCAGCATCCTGCTCGATACGAAACTCGATGCGGAGCAACGCGACTGCGCCGAGACGGTACGCACCGCCGGGGACTCGCTCTTGAGCCTCATCAACGACATCCTGGACTTTTCCAAGATTGAGGCCGGATACCTGGAGTTGGAGGCGGTCGACTTCGACCTGCGTTGCCTGCTTGAGAGCGTCTCTGAGGTGATGGCTGCAAAGGCCGAGGAACGGGGACTGGAACTGACCGTTTTCGTCGAGCCTGACTGCGAGGTCGCCCTGCGCAGCGACCCGGCGCGGCTTCGCCAGGTCATGGTCAATCTGGTCGGGAATGCCATTAAGTTCACCGAGCGCGGCAACGTGGACCTGATCGCCGAGACTATCAGATCCGAGGAAGGCGAACGCAGGACCCGCATCCGCGTACGCGACACCGGCATCGGCATCCCGGAGGCGCGCCAGGGGGCTATTTTCGAGAGCTTCACCCAGGCCGACGCCTCGACCACCCGGCGCTTCGGCGGCACCGGCCTGGGGCTGACCATCACCAAGCGTTTGGTGGAGGCCATGGGCGGGGTGATGGGCCTGGACAGCGAGCCCGGCAAGGGCAGCACCTTTTGGATCGAGATCCCTTTCCTGCCGGCCCTGTCCGACCCCAAGTGCAGCCAGATTAAGCGCCTGGTCAGTGTCAAAGGCGCGCGCTGTCTGGTCATCGACGACAACGCGACCAATCGCACCATCGTGCGCAGGTACCTTGAGGCGGTTGGTTGCGAGATTATCGAGGGCGTCGACGGCGCCGCGGCCTTTGCCTTGCTCGATGATTGCTCCCGGCGAGACCTGCGCATCGATGCTGTCCTGCTTGACTACCAGATGCCGAACCTCGATGGGCTGGAGGTGATCAAGATGATGCGACGGGACCCCAGATGGGCGAACACCCCGGTGGTCATCCTCTCTTCCGTGGGCCAGCGTGGCGAGGCCAAGCGCTTCAGCGCTGCGGGTTGCGCGGGCTATCTCGTCAAGCCGCTACGCCGGGCTCAGCTCCAGGACGTGTTGGCGCGGGCACTGGCCGGGTCGGCCCTCGGCGAGGGCGAGGGTGAGGCGCGAGAGCCCAAGCCCTTCCTCACCAGTCATAAGCTTGCCGAGTGCAAGGCGCGCAAAGCGCAAATCCTCTTGGTCGAGGACAACCTGATCAACCAAAAGGTCGCTGGAAGCATGCTCAGTAAGGCGGGGCATCACGTGGATGTTGTCGGGGACGGCAGGGAGGCGGTGGCCGCGGTGCAGGCCAAGGCCTACGACCTGGTGCTGATGGATGTCCAGATGCCCGAGATGGACGGCTACACGGCTACCGCCACAATCCGCGCCCTGGGCGGAGCCTTCACCGAGCTGCCCATTGTGGCCATGACCGCGGGCGCCATGAAGGGCGACCGGGAGAAGTGCCTCGAGGCCGGGATGGACGATTACGTATCCAAACCCTGCAAGCCGGCGGAACTGCTGCAGGCGGTCGGACGTTGGGCCGGTTGCGCAGTCGTCCGTGACGAAGGTGAGCGCGACGTCGCAAGCGGGGCCCAGGATCAATCTAGCAGTATGTAGCCCCCATCACGCCGATGATGGGGACTTATCGCCACAAGCCTCCTCCAATTCCTCGCTGGTGATGAGCCAGTCGGACTCCACTTCTGCCTGCTCGGCGTCAAGACGTTGCTTGTCGGCCAGTAACGTCAGCAGCCGGGGCTTGCCCTCGGACTCGTAGAGACCGGGAGCGGCGAGTTCCCCCTCCAGGGTGGCGCGGTGGGCGGCGATTTCATCGAGTTGGGCCTCGAGCTTGTGCAGGCGCTGGCGCAGGGGCTGGAGACGCTTGCGCTCCTCGGCTTCCTGGCGGCGCTGATCCTTGCGGGTGGCGGCGGTCTCAGGGGACAAGCTAATGGCCGGGTCCGCGGTCTCTCCCCGCCGCCCTCCGCCCCCGATCCCCTCTGTCCCCTCGGTCCGGGCCTGGCGGCGCAGCAGCCAGGCGGGGTAGTCGTCCAGGTCGCCATCAAAGGGGATGACCCGCCTGGCGTCCACGAGCAGGAGCTGGTCAACGGTGACCCGCAGCAGGTGACGGTCGTGGGAGACAACCACCAGGGCGCCCTCAAAGTCTTGCAGGGCCTCGCCCAACGCCTCGCGCATCTCCAGATCCAGGTGGTTGGTAGGCTCGTCCAGCAGCAGCAGGTTGGGGCGACCCCAGATGACCAGGGCCAGGGCCAGGCGCGCCTTCTCGCCACCGGAGAAGGGGGCGACGGGCTCCAGGGCCTTGTCGCCGGCGAAGTCGAAACCGCCCAAGTAGCTACGCAGCGCCTGTTCTGTCGCCTCCGGTGCCAGGCGTTGGAGATGACGGAGGGGACTGTCATCCGGGCGGAGCTGGTCCATCTGGTGTTGGGCGAAGTAGCCGATGCGCAGTCCCTGGGCCTGGCCCTGGTGGCCACTGGCGAGGGGCAGTTGGCCGGCGAGGACCTTGATGAGGGTGGATTTTCCGGCGCCGTTGGGGCCGAGGAGACCGATGCGGTCGCCCGGCTCCAGGCTCAGCCGCACCTGGTGCAGAATGATCTTGTCGGCATAACCGGCGCGGGCCTCATCCAGGGTTAGCAGGGGGCGCGGCAGGCTCGGCGGGGTGCGGAAGGCGAAATGGAAGGGGCTATCGACATGGGCCGGGGCGATGCGCTCCATCCGCTCCAGAGCCTTGATGCGGCTCTGGGCCTGGCGGGCCTTGGTGGCCTTGGCGCGGAAGCGTTCGACGAAGCCCTGGATGCGGGTGATCTCCTGCTGCTGGCGGACAAAGGCGGCCTGGCGCTGGCTCAGGCGTTCAGCGCGCAGGGCCTCGAAGGCGCTGTAGTTGCCGGTGTAAAAATTCAGTTGGCTCTGCTCGATGTGGGCGATCTGGCGGACGATGCTGTCCAAAAAATCGCGGTCGTGGGAAATCAGCAGGAGAGTGCCGGGATAGTTGCGCAGCCAGGTTTCCAGCCAGATGACCGCGTCCAGGTCCAGGTGGTTGGTGGGTTCGTCGAGGAGCATGAGGTCGGAGCGGCACATAAGGGTCCGCGCCAGGCCCAGGCGCATGCGCCAGCCGCCAGACCAGCTATCAACTGGCCGGCGTTCTTCGCCGGGGTTGAAACCCAGGCCGTGGAGCAGGCGGGCGGCGCGGCTCTCGGCGGTGTAGCCGCCGATGGCCTCCAGGCGGGCGTGGAGTTCCCCCTGGCGCAGGCCGTCCCCCGCCATCTCCGCCACGACCAGGTCACGCTGCACCTGGCGTAGTTCGCGATCCCCGTCTAGGACCAGTTCGATGGCGGGCTGGTCGCCGCTTGGGGTCTGCTGGGCGACGTGGGCGATCTCCCAGCTGGCGGGTACCAGGACCTCGCCCGCATCCGGATGCAACTCGCCCTGGATAAGGGCGAAGAGGCTCGACTTGCCGCAGCCGTTGGCACCTACCAGGCCCACCTTCTGGCCGGGATAGACGCACAGGTCCGCGGCTTCGAGGAGGAGGCGAGTGCCTCGGCGCAGATCGACCTGACGGAGTTGCAGCATGGTGGGTGGTTAGCCTTAGGGGTTGCGGTCCAGCCGCCGGTAGCCGATGGCCTCGCCCAGATGGAAAGTGGTGATGGCCTCGCGACCGGCGAGGTCGGCGATGGTGCGCGCCACCTTGAGTACCCGGTGGTAGGCGCGGGCGGACAGCCCCAGGCGGGCCATGGCCTGAGCCATGAGCCGCCGGCCATCCTCGTTCAGGGGGCAATGGATGTCGATCTCCCGGGGCTCCAGGTTCTGATTGGGTTTACTATGGCGGGCGAGTTGGCGGGCGCGGGCCGTCTCGACCCGGGCGCGCACCTGGGCGCTGGTTTCGGCACCTGCGTCTGGCGGGGCGTTCATCTCCTCCGGCCGCGGGCGCGGCACCTCCACGTGCAGGTCGATCCGGTCCAGCAGGGGGCCGGAGATGCGGCCACGGTAGCGGGCGACCTGCTCGAGGGTGCAGCGGCAGCGCCCCGCCGGGTCGCCGAGATAACCGCAGGGGCAGGGATTCATGGCGGCCACGAGCTGAAAGCGGGCGGGGAACTCGGCCTGGCGTGCCGCGCGGGAGATGTGGATGCGGCCGGATTCCAGGGGCTCTCGCAGCACCTCCAGCACCCGACGGTCAAACTCCGGCAATTCGTCGAGAAAGAGCACGCCCAAGTGGGCCAGGGAGATCTCGCCGGGGCGCGGGTTGCCGCCGCCGCCCACCAGGGCCACGCCCGAGGCGGTATGGTGGGGGGTGCGAAAGGGCCGCTGGCGCCAGCGCGCCGGGTCGAAGGCCTCCAATCCGCTGACCGAGCGAATGGCGGCGGTCTGCAAGGCCTCCTCCTCGCTCAGGGTTGGCAGCAAGCCGGGCAGGCGGCTGGCGAGCATGGACTTGCCAGTACCCGGGGGGCCCAGCAAGAGGAGGCTATGACCGCCCGCCGCCGCAATCTCCAGGGCGCGTTTGGCCTGGGGCTGGCCGCGCACCTCGGAAAGATCGGGGTACTCGGTTGCGACCAGCGCGGTGTCCTCGGGGATATGGGTGGCCAGGGGTACGTCGCCGTTGAGGTGGGCGCAGACCTCCAGCAGGTGGTCGGCGGGGTGGACGCACAGGCCCTTGACCAGGCCGGCCTCGCTGGCGTTCTGACGTGGCAGAACCAGGGCATGGCCGGCGTCACGGGCCGCCAGGGCCGCCGGTAGCACCCCTTGCACGGGTCTCAGGGCGCCAGAGAGGGCGAGTTCACCGAGGAACTCCAGGCCTGGCAGAACCGTGGTCCGTATCTGGCCCGAGGCCCCGAGCACCCCCAAGGCGATGGGGAGATCGAATCGCCCACCCTCCTTGGGCAGGTCGGCCGGTGCCAGGTTGACGGTGATACGTCCGGCAGGGAACTGGAAGTGGCCATCATGGAGGGCGCCGCGCACCCGGTCCTTGCTCTCCCGGACCGCCATCTCCGGCAGACCGACGATATTCATGCAGGGCAGACCGCCGGATAACTGGACCTCCACCGTCACGGGCAGGGCTTCCATGCCAACGCGGGCGCGGCTGTTGAGGATGCAGAGGCTCAAGGGGGGGAGGGCTGGGCTGGTCGAGGCTTGTCGAGCCAGGGAGCAGCTAGCGCAGGGGTCCGGCAGGTTTCAGCATCCGCTCCAATTCCGCCACCTGGGCCTCCAGGTGCTCCAGTTTGGCCCGCGTGCGGGCCAGGACCGCGCTTTGGACATCGAATTCTTCGCGGGTCACCAGGTCCAGCCTGGATAAGCCGGCCTCCAGGCCAGCGCGCAGGTTGCGGTCGATATCCTGGCGCAGGGCCTGGAGTCCCTGGGGCAGGCTGCCGGCCAGGCGCCGGGTCAGGTCGTCGAGATGTTTGGGGTCCAACATGGTGTCACCTGGGGCTGGGATGTGCGTAAAGGATGATTATAGCGCCCTGGTCTCGTCCTGACCCTGATCCGCCTCATGCCCCATAATGGTGCGACCGCTCACGACCCTGGACTGAAGTTGGCGCCAGGTTAGTGCCTGAATGCTTGCCAGGATCTGCAAATGTTCGACTCTCTGCCAGGTAATAAGGCCTGGCCAAAGGTTGGCACAAAGACTGCATTACTCAACTCGACATCCCCATTGCCCCAACCTGTTCTGAGGCATCCCTAACACTGAAGCATCCGTAAAGATCTAGAGAGGTAACTTTGTCATGAAATCTCAGAGACTCATCGCTGCTGGCGTTGCCAGCGCCCTGCTATCCGCCCCGCTGGCGGTCTTGGCGGACGATGCGGGTAATCCGCCCCCGGAGCATAGCGTCAGCGCCAACATCGGTGTGGTCAGCAACTATATCTGGCGCGGCATCACCCAGACGGATGACAAGGCGGCGGTCCAGGGCGGCCTCGACTATAGCCACAGCAGCGGTTTCTATGCCGGGACCTGGGTCTCTAATGTCGATTTCAACCTTGACGAGCATAACCCCAGTGCCGAGGTGGACCTCTATCTGGGCTTCACCAATTCCATCATCGAGGATCTGACCTATAACGTTAAGGGTATCTACTACGCCTATCCGGGCGGAAAGGATAGCAACTTTGCCGAGGTGGGCGGCAGCTTGAATTACAAGTGGTTCAAGCTGGGCGTGGATTACACCGTCTATGGCGAGAATGATGGCGGCCTCTACGACCAGGGCGATTGGTATTTCTCCGGCGGTTTCACCTACGACGAGTTGCCCTATGGCCTGAGCTTTGGGTTACGCGCTGGCTACACCGATTTCAAGAACAGCGACATCACTTTTGTCGAAAGCTTGAATGACATCGACATCGAGCGCTCGGCCAATGCCGACTACTGGAACTATGGGGCCAGCATCAGCAAGACCGCCGGGGATTTCGGCACCTTCAGCCTGAACTGGGACCAGAACAATGGTGAGGAAAAGGTTGGATTCAACAACGATCCCAAGTTTTGGGTGGGCTGGGTGAAAACCTTCTAACCGCGGTATTCAACCCCGTCGTATCACAACGAGTGCCGGGCCGGGTCCCGGCAAATAAGGGAGCTATCTAGCATGAAACTGGTCACCGCCATCATCAAACCGTTTAAGCTCGATGACGTCCGCGAGGCCCTGTCCGACATTGGCGTATCGGGTATCACCGTTACGGAGGTCAAGGGTTTCGGTCGTCAGAAAGGCCACACCGAACTCTATCGCGGCGCCGAGTACGTCGTCGATTTTCTGCCCAAGATCAAGGTCGAGATCGCCATCGCCTCTGATCAGGTTGATAGGGTCATTGACGCCATCACCGGGGCCGCCCGGACCGGCAAGATCGGCGATGGCAAGATCTTCGTCGCCGATCTGGGACAGGCCATCCGTATTCGCACGGGCGAAACCGGTATCGATGCCCTGTAATCTCGATACGCTGTATAGAGGATTGATAATATGAGTAAACTACTTGCTATCCTGCTGCCGGTCCTAGGGCTCGGCCTTGCTGGGAGCGCCTGGGGCGAGGAGGCATTGAAGCCTGCCGCCGATGTGGTCGAGGCCGTGGCGCCCCTGGTCGACAAGGGCGATACCGCCTGGATGCTGATCTCCACCGCGCTCGTCGCCATGATGGTGATCCCCGGCCTGGCACTGTTTTACGGCGGCCTGGTACGGTCGAAAAACATGTTGTCCGTGCTGATGCAGGTCTTCATGATCTTCTGTCTGATGATAGTGCTTTGGTTCATCTATGGTTATTCCATTGCCTTCACTGAGGGTAATCCCTTCTTCGGGGGGTTCTCAAAGCTTCTCCTGATTGGTGTCACGGTGGATTCGGTCGCCGCTACCTTTAGCAAGGGCGTTGCCATTCCCGAGTACGTTTACATCATTTTCCAGGCCACCTTTGCCGCCATTACCCCGGCCCTGATTGTTGGCGCCTTTGCGGAGCGCATGAAGTTCTCCGCGGTTATGCTGTTCATGGTGATCTGGTTTACCTTCTCTTACCTGCCGATGGCACACATGGTGTGGTACTGGGCCGGTCCTGATGCTTACCTGGATGCCGCCACGGGTGAAGCCGCGGGCCTGACAGCGGGCTTTCTCTTCCAAAAGGGCGCTCTGGATTTCGCAGGCGGCACCGTGGTGCATATCAACGCCGCTATGGCGGGTCTGGTGGGTGCCTACATGGTCGGCAAGCGCATTGGCTACGGCCGGGAATCCTTGGCGCCTCATAGCTTGACCCTGACCATGGTCGGTGCCTCCCTGCTCTGGATAGGCTGGTTCGGCTTCAACGCCGGCTCCAACCTCGAAGCCAACGGCCTCACGGCCCTGGCCTTCCTCAACACCATGGTTGCCACCGCGGCCGCTACCTTGGCCTGGACCTTCGCCGAGGGCCTGATCAAGGGTAAGCCCTCGCTGTTGGGCGCGGCCTCGGGAGCGGTTGCGGGCCTGGTCGCCATCACGCCCGCCTGCGGTTGGGTAGGGCCGATTGGAGCCCTGGTGATTGGCCTGGTTGCTGGCCTGCTCTGCCTCTGGGGCGTGAATGGCCTCAAGCGGCTGCTGGGTGCCGACGACGCCCTGGACGTATTCGGTGTTCATGGCGTGGGCGGTATTGTTGGCGCCTTGTTGACCGGCGTCTTTGTCAACCCGGCATTGGGTGGGGTAGGGGTCTATGACTATGTCGCCAACGCCGTCGGCCCCTATGATCTCGTCGCCCAGGTAACCAGTCAGGCCTGGGGTGTGGGCGTGGCCATCGTCTGGTCCGGCTTAGTGGCCCTCGTCGCCTACAAAATCGTTGACCTCGTGGTTGGTCTGCGCGTTCCCGAGGACGAAGAGCGCGAAGGCCTGGATATCACTGCTCACGGCGAGTCCGCTTATCGCTATTGATTGCCAGTGGCAGGGACGCCAAAGGGGCCTTCGGGCCCCTTTTTTTGTGCTTGTTTGGAGGTTAACCCTGAAGAAAGCGGGCAACACGGCCTGGACCGGCCGCCTTGCCAAGGGGTGCGAGGGGGGAGATTCCGGTCAGGAGCCGATGGTCGTTCAGGCCGCCCGATTCGCCTTCTTGCGCTCGAATTCCTTGAGGTGGCGCTTGCGAATGCGGATGGCCTTGGGGGTGATCTCCACCAACTCGTCTGGCTCGATGAACTCCAGGGCCTGTTCCAGACTGAAGCGGATCGGCGGGGTGAGGAGAATGTTCTCGTCGGAGCCGGCGGCCCGGATGTTGGTGAGCTGCTTGGCCTTGAGCGGGTTGACGGTGAGGTCGTTGTCGCGGGAGTGGATGCCGACGATCTGGCCTTCATAGACCTCGTCCCCAGGGCTGACCATCAGGCGGCCGCGCTCCTGGAGATTGAAGAGGGCGTAGCCGAGCACCTTGCCCTGGCCGTTGGAGATGAGGGCGCCGTTGCGGCGGGGGGCAATGCCACCGGGGTTCGCGGGGCCATAATGGTCGAAGACGTGATATTTGAGGCCGGTTCCGGAGGTCAGGGTCATGAACTCGGTCTGGAAACCGATGAGGCCGCGGGAGGGGATCTCATAGTCCATGCGTACCCGGCCATTGCCATCAGGCACCAGATCCCTGAGCTCGCCGCGGCGCTCCCCCAAGGCCTGCATGATGGCGCCCTGGCTGGTCTCGTCCAGGTCCACCGTGAGTTGCTCGTAGGGCTCGCAGATGACACCGTCGATTTCCCGGAAGATGACCTCGGGGCGGGAGACGGCCATCTCGTAGCCCTCCCGGCGCATGTTTTCGAGCAGGATCGAGAGGTGCAGTTCCCCGCGACCGGAGACGCGAAACTTCTCCGGGTCATTGCCCTCTTCGACCCGTAGGGCGACGTTGTGGATTAGTTCCCGCTCCAGGCGTTCCTTGAGCTGGCGCGAGGTCAGATACTTGCCCTCGCGGCCGGCGAAGGGGGAGGTGTTGACCTGGAAGGTCATGGTTACCGTAGGCTCGTCCACCGACAGGGCCGGCAGGGCCTCCACGTTGTCCGGGTCGCAGAGGGTATCGGAGACGTTGGGGGCATCGATACCGGTGATAGCGATGATGTCACCGGCATTGGCGCTCTTGATCTCGTAGCGATTCAGGCCGAGGTAGCCATAAACCAGGCCGATCTTGGCGCGGCGGCGGTTGCCGTCGGGATTGACCAGGACCACCTGTTGGTTGGCCCGGACACCGCCGCGCTGGATGCGGCCAATGGCGATGGCGCCGACGAAGCTGCTGTAGTCCAGGGTGGAGATCTGCATCTGAAAGGGGCCATCCAGGTCCACTGCCGGCGCCGGGCAGTGCTCGACGATGGCCTTGAAGAGGGGCGTCATGTCGCCCTCGTGCACATCGTCGGTCAGGTTGGCGTAGCCATTGAGGGCGGAGGCATAGATGATGGGGAAGTCGAGTTGCTCATCGCTGGCGCCGAGGCGGTCGAAAAGTTCGAACACCTGATTGATGACCCAATCGGGCCGCGCCCCCGGCCGGTCAATCTTGTTCACCACCAGGATGGGCCGCAAACCATGGTCGAAGGCCTTCTGGGTGACAAAGCGGGTCTGCGGCATGGGGCCCTCCTGGGCATCCACCAGCAGCAGGACCGAATCCACCATGGACAGCACCCGCTCCACCTCCCCGCCGAAGTCGGCATGGCCGGGGGTGTCGACGATGTTGATCCGGTAGTCCTCCCAACGCAGAGCCGTATTCTTGGAGAGGATGGTGATGCCCCGTTCCTTCTCCAGGTCGTTGGAATCCATGACCCGCTCCACCGGCCCGAAGCGGTCGCCCAGGGTGCCGGACTGCTGGAGCAGCTTGTCCACCAGAGTGGTCTTGCCATGGTCGACATGGGCGATGATGGCGATATTACGCAGCTTTTCGATCACGGTGGGACAGCTCTCAAAGGTTGGCGCCGGTTTGGAAACCGGAGGGCGGCAGGCATGATTCGCGGAGCAAGGCCGGAGGAACCCGGCATTATAGCCGAAAAAGGCCGGAACGGGTGTAGGGGACGCCGTATTCCGCCCATAGGAGGGTGTGTTGCACGCCGCCCGAAAGGCGTACTAAATCCAGGTCATCTGACAGTGAGGGCAGCCGGTCATACGGTCGGGAGTGCGCTGACCTGGACGGCTACCGTCAGCGATGGGTGTTGATCTGGCAAGGCAAGGTAGCTTCCGGCCACGGGCGGCACGGCTTCCGGGTGGCGTGCCACCGCTACAGCGATGTGCTTGTTTCCGACCACCTCGCCGCTGGTGGGATCGAATCCTTTCCAGCCGACGCCAGGCAGGTAGGCCTCGGCCCAGGCATGGGTCGAGGCGTTGCCTGCCGCGGTGGCCGGTGCGAACAGGTAACCGCTGACGAAGCGACTGGCCAGCCCAAGGAAACGGCATGCCTCCATGAACAAGGCCGCGAAGTCCCGGCAGGAGCCGCTCTGGCTCGCCAATGTCAGCGCGGGTGGCTGCACGCCCGGTGCTTCGCGCATCTGGTAGATAAATTTGCCGGCGATCTCTCGGTTCATGCGATCCAGCAGTACGAAGGTTTCCATAGGCTGCTGCAGGCCCAGGCCGTCCAGCCACCCTTGCACGGCGTCTCGGTCCGACGGGTAAACAGACTGCTGAAAGGGCGCGAGTTCGGCCCGATCCTCCTCGGCATACTCGAACGGGTGGATGACAGCGTAGTCATCCACCAGAAAGTCGAACGGATTCTCCTCGTAGTGCTGGATGACCACGCGGCTGGCGACGCGCAGCCGGTCCGATGGCTCGGTAAAACCCACCAGTGCTACCGAGTTGTCCAGTACGTCCCGCTTCCACTGCAGAGTATGGGCGGGACTGATCTCCAGCACCGAGGATTCGATCCTGACGTCGTGGTTCTCGCGTGGACGCAGCAGGAGCCTGTGGGGCAGCAGTGACACGCTGCATGGGAACAGATACTCGGTGACATGGCTGATTTCGATACGCCGCATGGGTGATTACCGATCGAATGAATCCGCTGTCCTCGCGGATCGATTAATGCAGACCATAGCAGTCGCGAATATTGCGGGCATGCGCACATCCACCCTATGCTCCCAGCGGCACCGGCCATGGCAAGCGCCTGGCCGTCCGGAGCAACGGCGCCGCTGTCCCTGAAGAATGCCAAACTCGGGATCGCACCACAATCGATTTCGCCCCCTACCCGATTGAGCACACGAAGAGGCATCAGGGTAGTGCCAGAGGAATTCTGCGACCTGCTCGCGTATCGTCCTTCGTCAGCGAAGGTGGAGACTTGCGACCGTCAGCCCGCTGACGATGGGTGTGCCGGGGAGGTGATCGTCATCTAGGCAGCTTCTACCAATGGTTACCGAACGCAAGAGTAGAGACAAGATGTACCAGGGCGAGCGCTTCAACAGCATTTCCCATCTGGTCGGCGCGGTGCTGGCGCTGGGCGGGACCGCTGTGCTGGTGTCAGTTGCCAGCGTTCACGGCGGGGCGCTGCGTATCGTGAGCTTCAGTGTCTATGGGCTCACCTTGATCCTGCTGTATCTCTTTTCGACCCTTTACCATAGCCTGCGCGGGCGGACGAAACGGGTGTTGCAGGTGTTGGATCACCACGCCATCTACCTATTGATCGCAGGCACCTATACGCCCTTCTGCCTGGTGGCCCTCGGCGGCGCGATGGGCTGGTGGCTGTTTGGCGCGGTCTGGGGGCTGGCCCTGCTGGGTATCGTCATCGATACACTGCGCGGCAAGGGCGGGGGGCTGCTGTCGGTGATCATTTACTTGATCATGGGGTGGCTGATCGTGCTCGCCCTCGATCCCATCATGGCTGTCTTACCTCCAGCCAGCTTCCGACTGCTCGTGACGGGTGGCCTTTGCTACACCATCGGCGTGATCTTCTACGCGCTGGATAACGCCCGGCCCTGGTGCCATGGCATCTGGCATCTGTTCGTCCTGGCCGGAAGCGTCAGCCACTATTTCGCGATTCTGCTTTATCTGTAGCCCTAGAAATGGCGGTTGACCGCTTCGTGCGACATGTAACCATTCGAAGGAAAAAGGGATCGTATACCCCGGCCCTGCGAAGACTGAGGAATAAAGGGGTCAAGGAATAAAGGGGTCAGGTTTATTTTCTGCTAACCTATCTTTGTCACCGCCCCCAAAAGCTTCTCATGTTTTCAATGGGTTGCGATTTTCAGATGGCGATATTGGTCACTACATTTGTGAGAACTCAGCGCTGGGATCGATGAGGGTCTTCTCGG
>WBZT01000953.1_pt1 | contig 15454 bp, 9 predicted proteins | sample 5204241 | NCBI WGS metagenome assembly WBZT01 (sample SAMN12344358, study PRJNA552823) | activated sludge metagenome | biome: Activated sludge suspended growth; feature: Nitrification reactor; material: Wastewater; isolation source: activated sludge from nitrification reactor of wastewater treatment... | reverse complement strand
GAACTCATGAACGTCGCTGCTGAGACGCTGCTCCCACGGGATCATCCCGAAGATGATGCCCTGCATGTTGCCACCGAATCCCAAGCCTTGCCCGTCGCACCACACCTCAGTGGCGTCGAGCAGCGTGGTCAGCGCCCGCAGGAACGAGGCGCGGGTTTCGTGAACGTCCTGCATCGGCTCGTCACCCCAGCCGCGACGTTCGATCTCCATGTCCTGCGTGTACTCGTAGACCTGCTTGATGCGGGCCTTGACGGCGGGCGACAGTACGGTCGCGCCTGCGGTGCGGTCGACCTCACGCTGCAACACGTCGTTGGTGACCATGAGGTCGTCGTTGATCTTCTTCAGTTGCTCGTTCTCGTCGGACAGCCTGACCAACTCGCGGGCCAGTTCGACATGTGCGTTTCCGCCAGCGGAAACATCGGTCGGAGGGCAGTCTTCACCCATGTATTCAGTCATCTTTCTCATCTCCTTTATGTGCCGCTGATGCGACAACACCCCACACCACCTAGATGATGTGGGATGCTGCTGTGTCAGTTGCGCTTCTTCGGCTTCCCCAGTTTGACGCCGTGCATCTCGCCGCATTCGGGGCAGACGGCGGGAATCTCGATCTTCTTCATGACAGCACCTCCATCAGCGCATCCTCGACGGCCAGCGCAGTCCAGAAGTCCGCCCCACCGAACGCACGCGCAACGAACACACCAACCTCGTTGCACTCGATAGTTGCCACCAGCGCGAACTCGCTCGGCTTCATCTCGATGACGTACACGTTCGCATCGTCACCGATGGACGCGAACAGGCCAGTCATGTGCGACGGCACCATGACGTTCGCAGCCTCGATGAACGACTTGCTGACAGCCAGCACGCGGCCGTCCTGTGTCATGGCCTCGTCCATAGCGAGGGCCAAGTCTTCACTGATCGGCACGGAGTACCACAGTTGCTCTTCCATTTCCATGTCACGGTAGTGCTTTCCCATTGTTCCCATCTCCTTGCAACAACCCCACACACCCATCATGTGTGGGGATGAAACGAGGCGACAGTACGCACACCGGGTGCGAATGCTTCCGCTGGCGGAAACATCCCCCCACACCCCGGGGGAGGGTGCAGGGGGATGCCCCGTGTTGCCCTTTCACTCACGAAAGGGGCCATAGGTGTCCCTGACAGGACAAGCCCACACCGTTCGGGTGATGTGAGCATGTGAGGTCAGGTGACGGTACACAGTGAACGGTCGACAGTACGCGCCAGTACGGGCGCAAGTGCGGTTTCCGCTGGCGGAAACGTCAGATATTCCGGGCATGACGAAACCCCCGATACCTGATGGGAGATTCAGGTATCGGGGGTGAATCGTCAGGCCGCCCGCTGCTTGCTCTGCTCTTCGAGGGCCTTGAGCGCGGCGGTCGCCTGCCCGGACGCTGCCAAGAGGGCCGTCCATTCGGCGGCATCGGGGATCAGGTCACCCGACTCGATTGCCTTTGCCAGAGCCTCGAGAGCCTCGACTGCCTTGAGCGTGAGTGACTTGCTCACTGTCTCTTTCTTGCTGCTCTTGCTGCTGCTGCTCTTGCGTGCCTCCTTTACCGCATCAGCCAGACGCGTCAGAGACGCATCGACTGTTTCGTCGTCTGCATCGGTGAGCAACGCCCGAATCTGGTCAGGCTTGCTCACTCCCGCCTTGCCACTGATCACGGCGGACTGGACTGCTGCCACCAGACGCTGTGTGTCCTGCCCTTGCACGTCCTTGCCAGTGTCCTGCCAGTGGTCCGCCACCGTCTGAGATGCCTCAAGGATGTTCTTCGCCTTGTTGCACCCTGTGTAGTCCAGCGCGACGTACGCACCGTTACGGATTGCTTCACCGATTGCCTCGACTGTCTCCGGTGCGAGTTTCTCGCCGCGCTTGAGTCCAATCACGTTGCCGCTCTTGCTGACAACGTAGGCGGGGCCATTGGCCTCGACCCTCACCCCGACGTATCCCGCGCTCTTGAGCGTGCGGGACTGAATGTGCGGGGCACAGTCAGCGGTGAGTAGCGTGCCACTGATCGCGTCGTCAACGGTGAATGCTGGACGGATGATCTTCACGTGTTGCTTGCTCATGATTGCTCCATTGTTTCGTGAGTGACGCTTCCGCTAGCGGAAACCGTCCGGCGGGCATGCCGAACTAGACCTTTGGGAGGGGGTCCTTCCTCGATCTAGTTACACTATACCCTACCTATCTCACCTTGTGTATCCCCCTTTTGGCCCCCTTCGAATGGCCTTTCGGATGATGTGTCACTCATACTTTCGGACGATGACAAACTAGGGCAAATCGGACATATCAGGCACATATTGATTGAATGGTCAATCCTTCGAACATGTGTACCAATCTGAGGCATAGGGGGTATGGGTATGTGTTCGAACATATGTACCCACGGATTCCGCAATGCGGGCACGGAAACAAGCGGAAACACACACCAACACCGAATACCGAACAGCGAACACACGTTCGAAAGAAGTCGGATACAGGGTATAGGGAACACAGGTAACACACAGTCACCCGAACACACGTACCAACCCACACCAACACAGACGGCGATTCGATACGTTGCGTATCGTATTCGAACACCTGTTCTAACAGTGGAAGTGTCGCTGATTCGAACACCTGTTCGACGTACACCTGTTCGAAAGGTAGGGGGGGAGGGGGTATCGCTACCTCCCGTAGCGGTATCGAACACACGTTCGAGATCAGCCGCATCGAACACACGTACGAACCACAGCAATAACGAAACGCGGCGTAGCGTATGACCCCAGGCATGCCCACAGGACGGGGGGGAGTGGCGGGTGGGATATGCCGTCGTGTGGATTGTGCGAGTGTGTTGATGAGGGGGGGTGTTCTGGGAATCCATGGCTTTCTTACATCCCCCCCTTGTTTGAGCATAGGTGTTTCCGCTGGCGGAAACGTGTGGGTTGTTTCTGTAGTCTGTCGGTGTGAAGAAGACTGATTTGTCTCGCTGGGGGAGGTATTTCGAGGCGAGGAATGCTGGTAAGGATGTTGCGGCGGCTGCGAGGGTGTCGCGGGTTTCGTTGTCGGTGGCGTATCAGTTTGAGCGGAATGATCCTCGCAGTACGGGGTTGGAGGCTGCCTCGCTGCTCGGGGTGAGCATGGTGGCGGGGATGCTTGTGGATCAGCCGTTGTCGGTTGAGGCGAAGCGGGCGTTGGACGATTTCGCGTTTTTTCGGAGGCGGTATTTCGGTCGGGAGTCGACGCCGTGGCAGGTGCGGGCGGCGTATGACTGTTTGAAGGCGGTGGAGTCTGCGGAGCGCGACTATCTGGTGATCAATGTTCCTCCGGGTTCGGGGAAGTCGACGTTGTTCACGTGTGATATTCCGACGTGGCTGATTGCGAGGGACCGGACGATCCGGGTTCAGGTGGGGTCGAGGACGGAACGTCAGGCGCGCATGTATGTGACGCGTATCAAGCGGGCGTTGGAGCGGGAGGCTCCGTTGCGGGCGGACGCGGAGTCGTTGGCGAAGGGCATTGCGCATGATGCGGATGCGTGTTTGGTGGACGATTTCGGGCCGTTCAAACCGGAGGGGCGCAGCGACCTGTGGGCGGCGAACGCGTTGGTGGTGCGGCAGGCCGATCAGACACAGTTGGACGACAAGGAGCCGACGCTCAGTGCGTGGGGGCAGGATTCGGGGTTCCTGGGGGGACGGTTCGATTTCATCATCTGGGATGACCTTGTTGATCAGCGGAACACACGCACGGAAGAGGCGCGGGACAAACTGATCGAGTGGTACAGCACTGAGGCGGAGACACGGCTGGAGCCGGGGGGTGCGTTGGTGTTGCAGGGGCAGCGGATTCACCGCTCAGACCTGTATCGTTACGCGCTGGATTTGCGGGTGGAGAACGAGGCCGGGCAGGAAGTCCCGAAGTACAAGCACATCATCTACCGGGCACACGACGACACGATCTGCACAGGGGAACATTTGGGGTTGGAGCCGTGGCCGAAGTCGTGCCTGATCGACCCTCACCGCCTGCCGTGGAAGGTGTTGGATGCGGCACGCCGCAACAACCCCAGGGTGTTCGAGGTGCAGTATCAGCAGCAGGACGGCGACGTGGTGGGCGGTCTGGTCGACCCGGCCTGGATATTCGGCGGGGTGGACGCGGACGGCTACCCGGCTGTCGGCTGCCAAGACAGCGAGAGAATGTTCGGTGTGGTGCCTGACCATTTGAAGGACGGGAAGGGCTGGTCGTTCATCACGGTTGACCCTTCACCTACCGAATGGTGGGGGATCATCTGGTGGGTGTACGACCCGGAAACACAGAACCGCTACATTGTGGAGATTCACCGGGAACGGCTCGGCCCCGAACAGTTCCTATCGCTGGATTTGGACAAGTTCGAGTTCTCCGGGCTGATGGTCGACATGCGGGTCAGGTCGATTGAGGCGGAGGCACCGATCTCGCACGTGATCGTTGAGGTGAACGCGGCGCAACGCTGGCTGCTGCAACAGCCGCATGTGCAACGCTGGATGCAAACCACCGGGGTGATCTTCGTGCCGCACACCACCTCGGTGAACAAGGCGAACCCCGAATACGGTGTCGAATCGTTGGGTGACTACTTCCGGCAGGGCAAGATTCGGATACCGTCGAAAGGGCCGCTGTCGAAACGCCGCGCGGAACCATTCGTCAGCGAACTTCTCGCATATCCTGACGGCGACACCGACGACCTTGTAATGTCCTGCTGGTTCCATACCCTCGCTGTCAACAACCATTACGCACCCAAGCAGGCACGTTTGTACCGTCAGAAGCGTCCTTCATGGGTATCATCAGGCAGAGGGCTTGCGTGGGCGAGGTGAGAATGCTATCAGCGAATGAAGTGTGCGACCTGTACATTCAGCGCAAGAAGCAGTTGGCCCCGGTGCATGCCGGGATGCGACGGGTCAAGGAAATCTACGACGGCGAGGCGGTCGTCCCCCTGCCCGACATGACCCAGGATCAGCCAGCCGCAGTCCCCAACCTGCTCGCCCAAGGCGTCGACCAGATGGCAGGCCGTGTCGCCTCATCAATGCCGATGGTCGGGTTCGCGTCCGATGGGGGCAGGAGAAGCACCCGCAGGGCGTTGACAGCGCAGAAAGTGGTGCAGGGCTGGTGGCAGAACGACCGCCTGCCGTTGAAACAGAAACAGCGTGCCCGTTTCCTCATCGCGTTCGGGATCGCCCCCGCCGTGGTCACTCTGGACCCGAAAACGAAACTGCCCACATGGCAGATCCGCAACCCGCTGCACACCTTCCCCTCCCCCCACATGATCCCCGGTACGCAAACCCCCGTCGACACCCTGTTCGCCTACAAGCGTTCGGTGGGGTGGCTGCGAATGAACGGCTACGGGGAACATGTGCGAAGGGTCACCGACCACTACGACCGCATCACCGACGACTCGCTGATGACCATTCTGGAACACATCACCGCCGACGGTCGGCACCTGTGCCTCACCTCGTATGCGATGGCCGACACTGTGGCCGACAGGTGCGTCACCTTGGAGCAGGTGGACAACCCGACCGGGATGCCGCAGGCTGTTGTTCCGCAGCGCATCGGTTTGGGGCAGGCAGCAGGACAGTTCGACTCGCTGGTCGGCATGTACTACCAGCAGGCGAAACTGATGGCCCTCGAAGTGATGGCCGTTGAGCGGGGCATCTTCCCCGACACCTATCTGGTCAGCCGCCCCGGTGAGGTGGCCGACTTCATCGACGGCCCCTACGACGGTAGGTCGGGGCAGATCAACATTGTGAAGGGCGGCGATGTCAAAGAGTTGACCACCCAGCCCGGATACATGACACCGCAAACCATCGACCGTCTCGAACGCTCACAGCGTCTCACCGCTGGCATCCCGGCCGAGTTCGGCGGGGAGTCTGCGACCAACATACGTACGGGCCGACGAGGGGACGCGGTACTCAGTGCCGTCATCGACTTCCCTGTCGCGGAGGCGCAGGAGATGATCGCGGCAGCGTTGCAGGACGAGGACAAGATCGCGATTGGTCTTGCCAAACACTACACGGGTGACACGGAGAAGACGCTGTTCGTGGGGACGGGCAACTCGACCCGACAGGTGACGTACAAACCCAACGAGGTATTCCCGCATCCCGATCATGTTGTCACCTTCGCCGCCACCGGGGCCGATGTCAACCAGTTGATGATGGGCCTCGGTCAGCGAGTCGGTATGGGCATCATGAGCAAGATGACCGCAGCGACCCTCGACCCGTTCATCGACAACCCGGAGTTCGAACACGACAAGATCGTGTCCGAAGGGCTGGAACAGGCTGTGCTGGCAGGGTTGCAGCAGCAGGCGTCAGCCGGGGTCATCCCCCCGATGGTCGTCGCGAAGATCATGAAACTTGTCGAGGCGGACAAGATGGAGTTGGCCGACGCCATGACGAAGGTTGTGGAAGACGCACAGAAGGAAGCGCAGGCCGCGCAGGAACAGGCAGCACAGCAGCAACAGCCGTTGCAGCCCACACCTGAGATGGCGGCGGCAGGCCCAGCGGCAGCATCGCTGACCGGGAACCCGGAAGCCCTTTCCCCCGTTCCGGGTGCCGCCCCGGCACAGCAGGACATCGGACAGTTATTGACGGCTCTACGCGCAGGAGGCTGACATGCCCAGAGGTGGCCCCCGACAAGGACAACCCGGCAAGTCGTACGCGAACCGCAGCGACCTGAACGTCGACCGTGCCCCCATGCCGGGGAGCAGCGCAGAGGATGTTTCCGCCAGCGGAAACCCCCCAGTCGGCCCCCCGGCGCTGTCACCGGACTCCATCCCGAACCTGGAGGAACCAACCCAGTTCCCCGACGAACCCGTCACCGCAGGGCTACCGTTCGGGCCAGGGCCGGACTCGATGTCGGTTGCCCCAGCCGACCTGTCGAACACCCTGATCCTCGCCGCGCTGCGCCGCAACCCCGACAACCCGGATTTGCAGCGGATCGCCGCCTACATGAACATGAGGGGCAATGGCTGACTACACCATCCCCACCGGATATTGGCAGCAGCACGATGTGTACAAGCGGGCGTCGAACGCGGCCAAGGAGAAGATGCGCCGCCACTACATCGAGATGCAGGCCATCGGCATGCCCGACAAGGTGGAGAAGAACATTCTCCGGGCAGCGAAACAACACCCCACCATGTCCCCCGGCGTCATCTCGTCGCTGGCGAACTCGTTCGAAACCCTTGAGAACCTTGACGACATCCTCGCCTACAGCAACGAGAAACTGAACGAGCGTGTCAACTGGGCGAACGCCGGATATGTGGACACCGCATCGCTTGCGGCACAGTCGGAGTTGGGCGCCACCCCGGCGAACCCGCTGCCGCAAACCCCCAACCCCCTCACCACCCCCACCCCGGCCACAGCACAAGTACCCAACCCGGAGGAAGACCCGGAGCAGTCCCACAACTGGCTGACGAACCTGTTCGGCGCAGACTCGTATCTGGCGAACAAACTCACCGAACTGCTCGGCTCCCCCTCCGAACAAGACCCCGACCCGAACACGTGGGATTTCGTGAAGGCCACCCCACGGGTGTTCTTCGGCACCACCATGAACAGCCTGCTCGCCCCCATCCAAACGATTCAGGCGGGCCGCAGGCAGCAGGCAGGGTTCAAGGACAAGACCCGCGAGATCGCCACCCGCTACGGCATCACCACCGAAGACCAGTGGGTTGAGGCGTTCGGGAAAGAGAACCGTTCCCTGTACACGCGTACCGGGGTTGGCGAGACGGGGGCGACCCCCAACTGGTGGTTCGGTAGCCCGTCCGGTGTGTCGATGAACCCGGACATTGCTGCTGTGGCGGACACCGACACGACCGTGCCGGAAGGTGCGTTCACCCCTTCGTCCATCAGGCAGGCGCAGGAAGAGTGGCGGAAGTATCTCGAAGGTGTGAACGCTGACGGCGGCGGGCTGGCGAACGCCTCCGACCTTGGCATCAACATCAAGGACAAGAAGTCCTTCCAGGTGCCGTGGTTCGGTGGGGAAGCGTCGGTGCGTGACGGCATCCTCGGCAGGGAAGAGTACGCCGGAACCGTCTACGACATCAACACGTGGGACGACGAGCAGAAGATACGCAAGAATCTCGAACTGCGTGCAGCGGAGATGAACAGGCAGGGCGCACACATCACCGCCGAAGAGGTCGACAAGATGTACACCCCGCGTCCTTGGACGCAGGGTCGGGCGCTGGCAGGTTCCCTCGACCTCGACCCCGAATCGCACGCCTACTCGATTGTGTCCGGGGCCATCGACTTCACCGACTCCATCGGTTTCGACCCCGTAACCTACCTTCCCGGCACGGCGTTCACGAAACCCGTCAAGGTCGGTGCGCGGGCAGCGTCGAAACCCGTAGCGAAGATTCTCGGCACGAACAAGGCGTTCGAAGCCGACCTGTTGATGTCGAAGGCCCGCAAGGGTGCTGTGCAGCAACTCCGACCGATCCTTGACGAACTCGGCATCTCGAACGTGCTTCGCCCCAAGGTGCATTGGGAACGCGGCTCCCGTGGCCTTGGCTGGGTTGACGACGGTGCCGGAACCCTGAAACCCACCTACGGCGACACACAGGTGAAGATGAAGGGTGCCACCGTGAAGACGGTGGAAACAAGGGAGTTCAGCGACGGCTCGTTCATGTTCAAGCGTGGGAAGGGCTGGGCTGTCTCCACTGAGGACGGCTCGGCGGTGCAGTTCCTCACCAACAGTGAGGCCCGCCAATACCTGAAAGATGTCGGGGCGACAGGCCGGGGCACGAAAGGTCAGCGGGTCGGGCTGTTCGACGGTGCCGGCAGGGCCACGTTCTACGACAACGCCGACGACGCGAAGGCCGCAGCCTACGGCGAAGACACGTACAACATGCACTCGCTGATCAACGAGGACACCGGGGAGCCGCTGGTCACCGCGACGAAGAACGCCGACGGCACCTACTCGGCCAGGGGTAAGACGTTCGAGTCGCTTGACGACATCGAAGCGGCACAGTTGGAACACATCGACCTTGCCCGCGACACCCTTGCCATCTCTGAGGTGGTGAAGTGGCTGTGGCAGACGAAACACGGCCAGGATGTCGCACAGGCGATGATCAAAGAGACAAGCCCTGTGAAGATTCACCTCCTGTCGAACAAGAAGATCGACATGGAGACGGCGAAACTCATCGCCCAGTCGGAGAACATGGACGAGTTGACCCGTGTTCTCGGCACGAAGATCGGCCCGGAGATTTCCGACCCTGCCGCGATCCGCAACTTCTCAGGCATCAACGCGAAGATTTCGTCAGCGAAGATGAAGTGGGCGGGGGGTAACCGTTTCCAGCGCGCCACATACGGGTTGACGCAGTACGCGCACAACACGAACATGATCGACCTGAACGACGATGACGACATCGTGAATCAGATCAGCCGCATCGGCACCGAAATGCACATCCTCCCCGACGACATGTACAGGCATCTCGATGAGATGACCTCGAAGGGGTCGTCGCTTGAGAAACGCGAATACTGGGAAGACGTGTTCCTCCCCAGCGTGTTCGACAAGCGGCTGAAAGAGTTGGGGATTGAGAAGGCCCGCCGTGAGGCGTTCCTCAAGAAGATGCGCTCCCACACCCTCGCTGTCCGCAAGAAGGGTCTGCAACTGTTCGAGGATGCTGTTGAGCGCGGCGACCTCGACCAGATTCCCGTGTCGACCGACAAGATCAACGCGGCGAAGGCGGCGGGGCAGCAGTTGGGGGCTGGCGCGTTCCTGTCGGAGATCGGTGACGAGTTCTCCGCCTACGCGATCCTGTCGATGGGGCAAACGTTGGCGTTGCCTTCGGTGCGTGAACTGCGCCGGGAAACGAACGCCCTGGCCCGTGCCCTGCGTAAACGTGGCCCCGCAACTAAGGGCGGGGACGACGCCATCGACGCGGTGATGAAGGCCGGGTCGGCGTTCCTCGACGGCTGGCGGTCACTGACCCTGATGAACGGCCCGTACATCCTCCGCAACATCGCGGAAGAGGCATTCCGCATGTCGATGTTCGGCAACCAGAACCTTCTCACCCACCCGCTGTCGTATCTGGCGACGATGTTGAACGTGTACTACGCTCAGGCCGGGGCGGTGCTGTTCAAACGGTTCTACAAGTACGGGCAGTTGGCCCGGAAGACGTTGGGGTTGGGCAGGGCGATCAAGTACACCCCTGACACCTACAAGGGGACGGTGCTGGTCGACCCGAAGGCGTTGGAGCCGCTGATCACCACCCAGATCGACAACAACACCAGGATGCTTGACGCGTACGGCAGGAAGCGGAAAGCGGCCAGGGTCGGTAAGGATGTTGCGAAGCACGGCATCATCGAACCGATTGATGTCATCTACGACACGGGCACCGGACGGTATGCGATTGCGTCCGGGCAGAAGCGGGCGATCCTCGCCCTCCGCCACAACATGCCTGTCCCGGTGAGGGTGTCCCCCGGTGTGATTGACGATGTTTCCGCCAGCGGAAACACTGTCACCCGGATGCGTCCGGAACCCCCGGAGGACGCCCCCCACTACGTTGACAGCAGCGGCGGCATCTACACGAAGACCGACGACGGCTGGAAGAACATCGAGACGGGTGAGGCAACGGTCGGGTTCGTGAAGAGCGAGGCCGATCTAGGTGATCCTGCGAAGATGGTCGACAAGCCGCGCCCCGGCTACCGACCTGTCGTGAAGGACGCCGATGGCAACCTGACGGTCGGATACAAGGTCAACACTGTGCAGGGACGCAAGAACCCGACAGGTTCGGTGTCCGGTTACCGGATTCCTCCGAAGATGCGGGACAGGGCCGAAACCAACCCGATTGACGGGTCGAAGAGTATCGGCTGGGCAGACCTCAACCAGATCGACCGTCTCGGGTTCCAGCCGCTGCGCCCCGACGTTGACATCGACGCCCTGGCAGCGGACATCGCGGAGAACGGGTTCAACGACCCGCTGATCGTCCACTACAACCCGAAGACCGGGAAGGCATGGCTCGGGGATGGCAACCACCGTCTCGAAGCGGCGAAACGCATCGGATACAACCGGATTCCCGTGAAGGTTGTCCGCTCGTCCGGTAAGGGCGAGCACGGTGAGGCAGCCGTGAAGGAAGCGGAGAACTTCACCCGCAAGGCGGACGGCTACGTTCCCGGCGAGTTCAACCCGTCGATGATCGGCCTCGACCGGAAGACCGTCACGAAGGAAGCGGAAGCCGAACAGCGGGTAGATGACATCCTCGACCTGATCGACGGCCCCCGCCAACCCCACCAGGAAGGGCTGGCTGTCGAGGTGCAGCCGAAGGGTGTGGCCCTGCCTGACGGCTGGGATGCCGGGGATGTCAACGCACGGTTCCTGTTCGGTGATTCGGTGGTCGGTGACACCGAAGACGTGTTGCGCCGCATGAAGGACGCCACCGAAGGCTACCTCGGGTTCCTCAAGGCGATGCGGTTCATGAACCCCGGCTGGCGTCACAACCTTGCCCGCGTCAACGGCGAAGGGATGTACGAGAAGTCTCAGCGGGTCGCAGCGTTCGGTGAGGAACGGTTGCCGTCGCACATCGAACGGCAGGCCACCATGTTCCACGGCCAGAACATGCTCGATGAGAGTCCGCTGAAAGCCGTTGAGGATGGCCTTGAGCAGGTTGTGTACGAGGAAGACCCGAAGGCGTATGCGGAGGTGCTGGCCGACAACATCAGCGACCTTCTGAAATCACCGGAGGTCAGGGACTTCTACGGTGGGCGGGTCGGGTCGGTTGACGAGTTGGTCGATGCGATCTTCCGTGACCCCGACCGGGTGGCCGACATCTACGCTGGCCTTGACCTTGCCCGTGTCGCGGCGGCGAAGGGCCGCAAGGTGGAGCCTGTCATCGGTGACGAGGTTGGCCTTGCCGACATTGTTCGCATGCAGGACATCGAAGAGAACGTGGCGAAGGAACAGGTCAGGAACCTGATCGTCTGGCAGATTGAGACTGCCGGGAAGTTCCTTGGCGGCAACACGTCCCCGGCTGTGCGATCAGCGTTCATGAACGCCGTGAAGAACGGCGAGAAGTTGAACAAGAAGAACGACGAGTTCATGTCGCTGCTCAAGAGCGAGTTGGAGAACAACGAGCAGTTCCGTGACGCCGTACCGATGATGCTCAGGGGTGTCGAGTCGGTGTCCCGCAAGTTCAACCTGAACTCTGTCGCCACCGCGTTCTTCGAACATGCGGGGAACATCCGTGACATTCTCACCCTGCACCCGCTTATGCGCGAAGAGTACGTCAACGAGGTGACCCGCCTGATCCGGTTCACGTCGGAGAAGGACAAGCAGCAGATCATCAAGAACCTTGAGTTGGCCGGGGACGATCCGCTGGCCCGCAAGATCGCCGGGACGAAGAGCGCCGGGGAAGAGGGCATGCTCGACATCGCCCATGTTGAGCGGCTTGCCGACAAGCATGCCCGCAACGTGGCGAAGGAACGGTTCTACGATGCTGCGGAACGCCGCAACTGGGCGGTCGCTATGCGGTGGGCCGCACCGTTCATTCAGGTCGCAGCGAACTCGACCTACACATGGGGGAAGGCGTTCCTGACGAACACCCCCGACGCGTACCGGACTGTCCGGTCGCTGAACGGCATCAAGAACGGCGACTTCGACCCGCTGTACGAGTTGACCGGGTTCGACATGGAGGCCAACGAGGGGCTGGGTGTAGACGGGTTCGTCTACCGTGACGGCTACGGTGAAGAGCGGTTCGTGTATCCGGGGATCGGCACGCTGGGCGGTTTGCTGACCGGGATCAACGGGGAGACGACAACGAACACGAACAGCGTCGACCTGTTCCAGGATGGGATCACAGGGTCGGCAGGCCCGATGATCCAGTTCCTTGCCTCGTCAATCGCACCGGATGTTCAGGCCCGTGAGGACATCCTCGGTGAGGTGGCACGGTTCACGCAGAAGTACCAGTTGCCGCAGGGTGATGCGGTGACACGGTTCGCGCAGTCGTTCGTCCCGACGAAGTGGCGTCCTCTGCTGATGACTCAACAGCGTGAGGTTGACCTTGTGCAGTCGGTGTTGGCCCAGCGCATGCAGACCGGAGAGTACGGCGATCCGTCGACATGGGGTGACCCTGAGTGGGATCGCTACCGCAAAGACGTGAAGCGTGATGTTGGCAACCTGATGAAGTTCGAGGCATTTGCGAAGGTGCTGTTCCCGACGATGGGAACGTGGCAGTTCGAACCGCTGGGCCGCATTGATGACTCAGAACTCGCCCTGGCAACCGACATGCCTATCGGTGACGTGCTCATGTCACAGGTGGTGAAGGAGTACCGGAAGTTCACCGCCGAAACCAGCGGGGAAGAGTACAAGAATCGGCAGGCCGCGTTCCGCTCCCTGTACGGAGAGTTCATCGACCTTGACACGTTGGGGCAGAAGGAAACCGACATTCAGGAGGGTGTCGGCCCGTCCACCGATTACGCCTACACCGACCGGGAGATGTACGACTCGTGGAAGGGCATGATGTCGTGGATGCTCCCCGAGGGCGACTACGAGACGCAGTGGAACCAGCGGGAGCAGTACCTTCGGGCACGCAACATGAACCTGGGGTTGACGCGGCGCAGGCAGGCGTACGAGCAGTTGGACTTCGTGAAACAGTACATGCTTGACACGGCGTACCGTGCGGAGAAAGAACGCATCGTCGCTGACGGTGGCGGCACCTACGAGTTGCAGTTGGCCCGCGAGAAGTTCCAGGGCAAGGGTTTGAAGAGCGACTTCGGCGCGTTCGATGAAGAGCAGATGGCGAAGATCAAGGAGATGGTGCTGTCTGCCGATTTCGAACGGATCGCAGCGAACGCCCCGTCGGCACGTTTCGTCCGCCAGTACATGCTGATGCGTAACGATGTTCAGACGATGCTCGGCCAGTCGGACATCGGGTCGATGTCGTTCAGCAGCGAGGCGGCGTTGAACTCGGGCAAGATTCAGGGCTTGTTCATGGCGGGTGACACTTTGGCGCAGCAGGACAAGGGTTTCGCACGGTTCTGGTCGCTTGCGGAGCGTGAGTTCGGTGACAATGCTGATGTGATGAGAGAGGCGCAGAGATAATGCCAATCGACTATGTGGGCAACCAGCGAACCCCTGGCGGCTATCCGACAGCCCCGAGCGACTATGCGGGTACTGGCCTGAACAAGGCGACCCCAGGAGGGTTCACCCCGAAGAAGGTCAAGAAGTCCGGGTCGTACAAGGGTCATCCGTTGCCGTTGCAGAACAGCGAACGCTCAGCCTACGTCGGCGTCGATCAGGACTCGTCGTACTACAACCAGAAGTATTCGCCCTACGTGCAGGAGTACACCGACGCGTACGGCAACCCAGCAGCGACCGACACTGAGGGCAGGCCGATGCCTGTTGCCGACAACACGTGGGCTGAACTCGACAAGTGGAGGAACGCCGGGGAGCAGAAGATCAAGGCGTTGCAGATCGACCTTGTGAAGGCAGGCTGGCTGACGAAACAGTCGGTCACAGGTACATGGAGTGACGCCACTGACAAGGCGATGCAAGCCTTGATGCTTGTCGGGAACAAGAACTTCAAGTCGTGGCGGTCGATTGTTGTCAGCGATCAGGAGGAGATCAAGAAGGGTCTTGGCCCCGGAGGCGGGGTCGGCAAGAATCCTGGTGGTGCCGATGGGCCTCCGCAGGACTACACGCAGGTCACCACCTCGTACAACAAGATGCCGAAGCGGGACGCGCTGACCGCTGTCAGGGATGCGATGACCGAAGACCTTGGGCGGGCACCGACCGACGAAGAGGTGCGGGGTTTCATCAAAGACCTTCGCCAGTTCGAACAGTCCAACCCGAACATCACCACCACTGAGCACAAGTTTGAACAGCAGGGTGACATGTGGGTCGACAATCCTGTGTCAACGACTGAGCCTGGGGCTGACCCTGCGGGGCTTCTCGACACCTACGCGGAAGAGAAGAACCCGAAGGCCGTGAAGCGGTACAAGAAGGCGAACATCCTCGCGTCGGTGATTGATGACATTGCGAACGGTGTGCTATGAGCGACAAGAAGGTGTACAAGTGGCTGCGGCAGGACGGCTTCTCGCATGCTGCCGCATCCGGCATCCTCGGGAACCTGAAACAGGAATCGGGCACGAACCCGAACGCGAACCAGCCGGGAGGCCCCGGCAGGGGTATCGCCCAGTGGTCTGAGGGTGAGCGGTGGGATCAGTTGGTGGCGTTCGCCAACCGTAACGGGAAAGACCCGGAAGACCTTCGCACACAGTACGAGTTCATGTTGAAGGAGATGAAGGCTGGCATCTTCGGGTTCGAACTCGACAAGTTCAAGCGGCTCGGGAATGCCCGTGAGGCTGCCCGCTATTTCAATGACCATTTCGAGAAGGCCGGGATCAACGGCGACCGGGAGCAGTACGCCAAAGAGTACAAGCAGGAGTTCAGAGACATGCCTGACGGTGAGAACGGCGGGCCTACCGCCGCAGACATTGTGCGTATCGCCCGCAA
>WBZT01001798.1_pt1 | contig 15456 bp, 14 predicted proteins | sample 5204241 | NCBI WGS metagenome assembly WBZT01 (sample SAMN12344358, study PRJNA552823) | activated sludge metagenome | biome: Activated sludge suspended growth; feature: Nitrification reactor; material: Wastewater; isolation source: activated sludge from nitrification reactor of wastewater... | reverse complement strand
TCTATCTAAAGACTATGAGCACAACCCTAAAGACTATGAGCACAACCCTAAAACCTCCGAAGCCATGATCCACTTCCTGGCCTCAAACCTCATCCTCAAGCGCTTGGCAACTTTGTGAACAGGCTCTTAAGGCCTTGGATCGGCAGGTGGATGAACTGGATGCGCAAATCCAGCGGTGGCATCGAGAGCAGGTCGCGAGTCGCAAACTGGCCGCGATCCCCGGGATCGGCCCGCTCACGGCCAGCGCCCTGGTGGCAACCCTCGGCGACGCCCAGCAGTTCGACAATAGCCAACAGTTGGCGGCCTGCTTGGGGCTGGTCCCCAAGCAGCACTCCAGCGGCGGCAAGCCCACGCTGCTGGGCATCAGCAAGCGGGGGGATAGCTATTTACGCACGCTACTGATTCATAGTGCCCGCGCGGTGATCCGCATCGCCGCCCGCCGGTCGGATCACACGGGAAGCTGGCTCGCCCGGTTGCTCGGCCGGCGAAACCCGAATGTGGCGGCGGTCGCCCTGGCCAACAAAAATGCGCGGATCGCCTGGGCGCTGCTGGCACGCGACCGCCAGTTCCGACCGGACTACGCCCCGGTGGCGGGCGGCGGATAATCGAACCTCCGGTCGGGTCGCCGCACCCAACAGAACAGGAAATTCATTCCACCGATTGCTCGGGCAATCATGACATGATGGCAAGATAGGCCGGACCGTGGCGGGCAGAACCCGATTGGCTCAAAGCGCATTCGGCGCGACCTATTGATGGTGGAGTCCGCCAGCATATTCCATCAAGGACCGATGGCCAAGCCTCATGAAAAGTCCGGATGTATGGCCGCAATCTTTCTCTTCTCGCCGTCATCGATTGAGGCTTGTGGCAAACAGGGGCGACCATGTATGAGCCAACAACAAGATGAGGTAAAAAAAGACGGCGGTCACCGTCGTGAAGTAATGACCAGCGATACCGCCGTCACAAAGCACCCACATTCACCCACTCGGAGTGAAAATCAGTATCTTCCCCATAACATGAATATTGCCTGAACTTCATGTTGCCTGACGCTGGTATGCGGGTCCCGCATCAACGGTCAGGGCGCTGCTTTCGGGTTGGAGTCCGCAGCCAATCGCGCCAGCAGTTCCCGCCCGACCACCGCCGCCCGCCAACCGTGGAGCAACAGCGAATCTTCGCCCAGCAGCAATTTTTCCACATCCCACCGGTCAGCGAGACACTGTGATGGAATGCGATTGTGGTCCGCGCGAGCAGCGATCAACCTCAGCATCTCGTCCACCTTCGCGGCCTGCTCGGGCGAAACATGAGACCGGGCGGTCCGAACCGGCCATTGTTCTGGAGGTTCGGCGCGGGCGGTGGCAATCCGCGCCAGTAGGGTTTCACCCTGTCGTTGCACGGTGGTCGCCGGTAGACCGCGAATGCGCGACAGTTCGTCCGGGGTCTTCGGCATTCGCCGAGCCAGTTCGAGCAGTGCCGCATCATCGAGAATCCAGCGACGTGGCCGGTCGTGGGTACTAGCTCGCTCCTCGCGCCAGGCGGCCAGTGCCCGTAACACTGCCCGCTGCACACCGCGCAATCGATTGTGCTCCCGAACCCGTCGCCAAGCTTCCCACGGTTGCAATCGGTAACGATCAGGGGCGGCCAGCGCGGCAAAGTCCTCGGCTAGCGCATCCAGCCAACCGCGCGCAGCCAGCGCCGCTTGTTGCCGCAGGTACAACTCCCGCAGAAAACGCACGTCGGCGGCAGCATAAGCCAGCCATTCCGGCGCCAGCGGTCGGTGGCGCCAGTTGGCGCGAGTATGAGTCTTGTCCAGTTCCACGCCGAGTAGTTGTTGCACCAGGGCCGCATAGCCGATCTGGCTACCATGCCCCAGCACCAGCGCCGCCAGTTGGGTATCGAACACGGGCGTCGGCACCGCGCCGCGCAGATGGTAGAAGATTTCCAGATCCTGCTGCGCGGCGTGCAGCACCTTGGTGATCGCCGGGTCGTAGAGCAGATCCAGTAGCGGGTCCAGGGAGGGCAGCGCCAGCGGGTCGATACAAGCCACCCGGTCGGCGCTGGCAATCTGGATCAGACAAAGCTGGGGGTAATAGGTCTGCTCGCGGATGAATTCGGTATCCAGCGCCAACCAGGACACACCGCGTAGGCTGGCGCAGAAATCGTTCAGCGCCGGCTGATCGACGATGTAGAGCAGGTCGTTCATGAGCGCCGCCAAGCGCCGGATCGACCGCCAGTCTTTTCCAACAGGCGAATATCGGTCAGGGTCATGCCACGATCCACCGCCTTGCACATGTCGTAGATCGTCAGTAGCGCGACTTGCACCGCAGTCAGGGCTTCCATCTCCACCCCGGTGGAACCCCGGGTTTCCACGGTCGCTTGGCAGCGCACCGCGTTGCGCTCCGGCAGGGGCTGTAAATCCACCGTCACCCGAGTCAGGGCCAGCGGGTGACAGAGCGGGATCAACTCGGCGGTACGCTTGGCGCCCATGATGCCGGCGATGCGCGCCACGCCCAGCACATCGCCCTTGGCGTGCGCACCCGTGATAATCCGCTCCAAGGTCGCCGATTGCATTAAGATACAGCCCTCGGCGACTGCGGTCCGATGGGTGATGGCCTTGTCGCCAACATCCACCATGTGGGCTTCGCCAGCGGCGTTGAAATGCGTCAGGGGCATGGCGGGGAAAGGGAGAAGCGGTAGCGGAGAAAAGTATGGGGCGAGGATGATTCCTCGCCCCTCATCAAAGCCACTTGAAAGACACTGTGGGGGACACGGGCTTCCTGCCCGTCGCAACACGGGCGGGAAGCCCGTGTTGCATGACCCTACATGGCCGCCAACAACGGCACGATCAGCAACGCGACGATGTTGATGATCTTGATCAGCGGGTTGACCGCCGGACCGGCGGTGTCCTTGTAGGGATCGCCGACGGTGTCGCCGGTGACCGAGGCTTTGTGCGCTTCGGAACCCTTGCCACCGAAATTGCCATCTTCGATGTATTTCTTGGCGTTGTCCCAGGCGCCGCCGCCCGCGGTCATGGAAATCGCCACGAACAACCCGGTAATGATCGTCCCCATGAGCAAGCCACCCAACGCTTTCGGACCGGCCTCGGGACCCATCAACCAAGCCATGCCGAACGCCACCACGATCGGCGTCAATACCGGTAACAGCGACGGAACGATCATCTCCTTGATCGCCGACTTGGTCAGCAAATCGACGGCCCGCGAATAATCCGGCTTGGTCGTGCCTTCCATAATGCCGGCGATTTCCTGGAATTGTCGGCGCACTTCCATCACCACACTGCCTGCGGCGCGACCGACAGCTTCCATCGCCATTGCTCCGAACAGGAACGGAATCATGCCACCGATGAATAGCCCGATGATCACTACTGGATCGGTCAGCTCGAAACTGACCTTAATGTGCGCCAGCGCCAGCTTATGCTCGAAGTCGGCGAACAGCACCAGCGCCGCCAGTGCCGCCGAGCCAATGGCATAACCCTTGGTCACGGCCTTAGTGGTGTTGCCCACCGCGTCCAGCGGGTCGGTGATGCCACGAATCTTCTCGTCCATGTCCGCCATTTCGGCGATGCCGCCGGCGTTGTCGGTGATCGGCCCGTAGGCGTCCAGGGCAACGATGATGCCGGCCATGGAGAGCATCGAGGTCGCGGCGATGGCGATGCCGTACAGCCCGGCCCAAGAATAGGACAGGCCGATGCTCAGGCAGACCGCCAACACCGGCAGCGCGGTGGCCTTCATCGATACCGCCAGACCGGCGATGATGTTGGTGGCGTGACCGGTGGTGCAGGCTTCGGCCAACTTTTGCACGGGGCTGAATTCAGTGGCGGTGTAATACTCGGTGAAAACCACCATGGCGGCGGTCAAACCCAGTCCGATCAGCGCCGAACCGTAGAGACCCCAGGGATGCTGATCGCCCATCAGCACGAAGATGACGGGCAGGAAGGCCACTGCGGCGATACCGCCGGCCACGCCCAGACCGCGATACAGGGCGTTCATGATCTTTTCGCCTTCGCGGGCCTTGACGAACCCGCAGCCGATGATCGAGGCGATGATCGACACGCCACCCATCAGCAGCGGCAGGACAATGGCGTTCTGGGTGGAATCGCCGGTGAACATCAGACTACCGACCAACATGGTGGCGATGATGGTCACCGCGTAGGTCTCGAACAAGTCGGCGGCCATGCCGGCGCAGTCGCCCACATTGTCGCCCACGTTGTCGGCGATGACCGCCGGGTTGCGCGGATCGTCTTCGGGGATACCGGCTTCCACCTTGCCGACTAGGTCGGCGCCCACGTCGGCGCCCTTGGTGAAAATGCCACCGCCCAGACGAGCGAAAATCGAGATCAGCGAACTACCAAAGGCCAGTCCAACCAGCGGGCCGAGATCGGAAACCGCGCCGCTGAACCCACCCAACAGCATGTAATAGCCGGTCACGCCGAGCAGTCCCAGACCGACCACCAGCAGGCCGGTGATCGCACCGCCGCGAAAAGCCACTTCGAGCGCCGCGTTCAGGCCTCCGTGCGCCGCTTGCGCGGTGCGCACGTTGGCGCGCACCGAGACGTACATGCCGATGTAACCGGCCACACCGGAACAGACTGCGCCAATGGCGAAGCCGATAGCCGACAACGCGCCCAAGGTGAAGAAAATCACCACGCCGATGACCACGCCGACGATGGCGATGGTGGTGTACTGCCGGTTCAGGTAGGCACGGGCACCTTCCTGGACGGCGGAGGCGATTTCCTGCATCCGGGCATTGCCGGCATCCTTGGCCAATACCCATTTGACCGACTGGATACCGTAAACAAGCGCGCCGATGGCGCAGACTAACGCGATGATCAATCCTACCGCCGCCATGACAAGGTTCCTCCAGGGTGTGAATAACGTATCCGCATGATATTCTCCCAATTATTGTGCGATATTTGTTCGTTTATTCGCGCGACCGGCCGGGCGAATCCCGAAACTCGGTTTGGACGCGGCGCCATGTCCACGTCACCGGGCGGGGAATTCGGAACGACCTTTCACACTTCCCTAAGAATAGGTCAAGGATAACCTTAACATACAGCTTCGATCATCGGCGACCATCAACGCTCGGCCTATTGCGACCGCGCGGCGCGCGACGGTGACGGGTGACCACGAAAGGGTCCAGCTCCTCACTTAATTTTTTCCCTGGTTATAACGTTTCACACTCTCCAAAATCTCGGCCTTGGCTTCTTCCAGACCACCCCATCCGTCGATTCTCACCCACTTGCCTGAATCCAAGTCCTTGTAGTGTTGAAAGAAATGGGCGATTCGGGCCAGTAGGGTCTTGGACATCTGTTCATACGATTCAATGTGATCGTATTGGGCGCACTCCTGTTTGATCGGCACCGCCAGAATTTTGGCGTCGCCGCCCTTTTCATCGGTCATTTTCAGCACGCCCAAAGGTCTGGCGCGCACCACGCAGCCACTGATCACCGGCAGGGGGGCGACGACCAGCACATCCACCGGGTCGCCATCTTCACACAGGGTGTGGGGGATGTAACCGTAGTTACAGGGATAATGCATCGCGGCGTTCATGAAGCGATCCACGAACAACGCGCCGGTCTCCTTGTCCACCTCGTACTTCACCGGGTCCGAATGCGCTGGGATTTCGATAATGACGTTGAATTCGTCAGGGAGATTGTGACCGGCACCTACTCTATCCAGAATCATGGAACTTGCCTTTTGTAGTCATGCTGAATGGGTGAAAGGGAGGGAGCTTATACTACAACAAGGCCAGACACTTGGCAGCATGGTGCCACTAAGCGCGTGTGGGCGGCAGGCACTCAACCGCCTAGATAGGCTTTGCGAACCTCATCGTTGACCAGCAGGTTGGCGCCGGTGTCGGCCAGTACGATACGGCCGTTTTCCAGTACGTAGCCGCGGTCGGCCAGTTGCAAGGCACGGTGAGCGTTCTGCTCGACCAGAAAGATGGTCACGCCCTCCTCGCGGATTTCCTTCAGAATCTGAAAGATTTGGGCGATGATGAGCGGCGCCAACCCCAACGAGGGCTCGTCCAGCAGCAGCAGGTTGGGCCGACTCATCAGGCCGCGACCGATGGCCAGCATCTGCTGCTCGCCGCCGGACAAGGTGCCGCCGCGCTGGCCACGGCGCTCCTTGAGCCGGGGAAACAGAGTAAATACCCGCTCCAGATCGGTTTCCAACCGCACCTTGTCGGCAAAGAAGCCACCCATTTGCAGGTTTTCCCGCACGGTCAAGCTGGGGAAAATACGCCGCCCTTCCGGTACCTGCGCCAACCCGCACTGCATGATGACGTGAGTCGGCTTGCAGGTGATGTCCTGCCCCTCGAAGATGACGCTGCCTTTCGTTGCCCGCGGCGAGCCGCAGATGGTCATGAGCAGCGTGCTTTTGCCGGCGCCGTTGGCGCCGATCAGGGTGACGATCTCGCCGGGATGCACCTCCAGCGAGACCCCCTTGAGCGCCTCGATTTGGCCGTAGAACGTATGGACGTTGTCCAGTTTCAGCATCGTCACTCTTCCCCCAAATACGCCTTGATCACCCGCGGATCGCCGCGAATTTCATCCGGCGTACCGGTGGCGATGGGCCGACCGTACTCCATGACCAGAATCTCGTCGGAAATGCCCATCACCAGACTCATGTCGTGTTCGATCAGTAACACCGCCACCCCGTGCTCGGCGCGCAGGTCGTTGATCAAGCGGTCCAGATCGCGAGTTTCCTGCGGATTCAAACCCGCCGCCGGTTCGTCCAACATCAACAGTTTGGGTTGAGTGATCATGCAGCGGGCAATTTCCAGCCGTCGCTGCTGGCCGTAGGCGAGATTGCCGGCCTCACGGTTGGCGACCGCCAGCAAACCGACCTTGTCCAGCCAGAATGCCGCCCGATCCAGCGCCGCCGCCTCGGCGCGGCGATAACCGGGAGTTTTGAACAAGCCTTGCGGAAACCGGGTTTCCAACTGAGCATGCTGGGCAATCAGCAGATTCTCGACCACGGTCATGTTCTTGAACAGTCGCACGTTCTGAAAGGTGCGCACCAGTCCCAATCGAGCGATGCGATGGCTGGGCAGACCGTGGATCGACTGCCCCTCCAACAGCACACTGCCCGAAGTGGGGCGATAGAAACCGCTGAGGCAATTGAAGACGGTGGTTTTGCCGGCGCCGTTGGGTCCGATGACGGCGAAGATCCGGTGACGATGCACGTCGAAGTGGACCTGATCCACGGCCAGCAGTCCGCCGAAGCGCATGCTCAGATCGCGAACTTGCAGTAGGGGACGCTCCATCGGTGTGGCCATGGGGGGGGCGAGCGGAATGGCCTTACTCATCTGCGACTTCCGCGCGCGCCGGTAATTCCAGTCGGGGCCGAGTCGCCGGCAACAGCCCCTGTGGTCGCCAGATCATCATCAGCACCAGCACCAAGCCGAAGATCAACATCCGGTATTCGGCGAATTGCCGGGCGAGTTCCGGCAGCGCCGTCAACGCGATGGCGGCCAGGATCACTCCGACCTGGGAACCCATGCCGCCCAGCACCACGATGGCCAGCACGATGGCGGATTCGATGAAGGTGAAGGATTCAGGATTGATGAAGCCTTGTCGGGCGGCAAAGAAAGCCCCCGCGAACCCGGCGGTCGAAGCGCCGAAACCAAATGCGGAGAGTTTGATGGTGGTCGGATTCAGGCCCAGCGAGCGGCAGGCGATCTCGTCTTCCCGCAAGGCTTCCCAGGCCCGACCCACCGGCATGCGGATTAGGCGGTTGATCACATACAGAATCAACAGCGTCATGACCAACGCCACCAGATAGAGGAAGATGACGGTGTCGGTACCGCTGTAATCGAGACCGAAGAATTGATGAAACGTGCTTCCCCCTTCGGTGCTGGGCCGGCGGGCGAATTCCAAACCGAACAGGGTCGGTTTGGGGATATTGCCAATTCCATCGGGACCGCCGGTCAAGGTATCCAGATTGTTCAGCAGCAGGCGGATGATCTCGCCGAAGCCCAAGGTGACGATAGCCAGATAATCGCCGCGCAGTCGCAGGACGGGGAATCCCAACAAACAACCGGTGGTCGCCGCCATCAGGACGCACAGCGGCAGGCATTCCCAGAACGACAGGCCAAAATGCAGCGACAGCAGGGCGTAACCGTAAGCACCGACCGCGTAGAACGCCACGTAACCCAGATCCAGCAGACCGGCGAAGCCCACGACCACATTCAAACCCAAACCGAGCATGACGTAGATCAACGCTAGGGTGGCGATGTCGATCGCGCCGCGCGATGCGGTGAAGGGCCAGACCACGGCGGCAAGAATCACCAAGCCCGCCAGGATCGGACGATAACCCGCCGGCGGGCGGGTCAGCCGAGGTAAGCGCCGAGTGATGTGGGTCCAGCCGGAAGCCGCTTTCAGGGGGATCTGAAACAAGCGCGCCAGAAACACCACGGCCATGCTCAACAGCACCGGCATGGGGTTTCCGTGTAGGGAAACCTCGATCCCATCGACCTGAATATGGATACCGAGAATCGGCACGGTCAGCAATCCAGCCAACAGGGCGACCAGTACCGCCTCGGAAAAACGTCTGGGCATAGTCTAGACCTTTTCGATCTCTGGCTTGCCCAAAAGGCCGGTTGGGCGAAACAGCAGCACTAGCACCAGCAGGCTGAACGCCACCACATCCTTATATTCGGTGCGCAAGTAGGCGGAGGCGAAACTTTCCGACAAACCCAGGATCACCCCACCCAGCATAGCGCCGGGAATGCTGCCGATACCACCCAGCACTGCGGCGGTAAAGGCTTTGATGCCGGCGTCGAAGCCGATGAACGGGTTGATCTTGCCGATGTATAGGCTGATCAACACGCCGGCCACCGCCGCCAAGGCGGCACCCAGCACGAAAGTCATGGAAATCACTCGATGAGTGTCGATGCCCAGCAGATTGGTCATCGTCAGGTCCTGGGAGCAGGCGCGGCAGGCCCGTCCCAGGCGGGAACGGCCGATGAATAAGGTCAGCGCGGCCATGAAGATCACGGTCACGGCCGCGATCAACACCTGCATGTAGGACAGATAGACCTGAAACCCCGTCTCGGGACCGAAACGCCAGCCGCCGGCGATCAACGGTTGCATGGATAAATCGCGGGCACCCTGACCGATCTGCACATAATTTTGCAGGAAGATGGACATGCCAATCGCCGAAATCAAGGGGATCAAGCGCGGCCGGCCTCGCAGCGGCCGATAGGCGATCCGTTCGACGGTCCAACCATAAGCGCTGGTGACCAGAATGCTGATGACCAGGGTGAGCAGCAAAATAACGGGAACGCTCTCCACACCGAACTGCACGGTCAGCGCGGTGATGGTGAGTAAACCGATGTAGGCACTGATCATGTAGATTTCGCCGTGAGCGAAATTGATCATGCCGATGATGCCATACACCATGGTGTAACCGATGGCGATCAGCGCGTAAATACTGCCCAGAGTCAGACCGTTGATGACCTGCTGGATGAATTCGAGCATGGAGAATCGGATAGGGGGTGAGGTCTGGGGCGAAGGGCCAGGTCGGAACGAACGCCCTGCTGGCCCGTTCCGACCTGGATGGTGGTCTGTAGGGTCCGGTGGCCGCTTACTTGACCGGTGTCTTGGTCGCGTCGGCGTGCCACTCAAAGATGACGAACTGGAATTCCTTCAGGTCACCGTTCTTCTTAAAGGCCACCTTGCCGATGGGGGTATCGAAGCTGTGCTTGTGGATATAACCGGCCAGTTTGACCGGATCCTCGGTCTTGGCACCCTGAATGGCTTCGGCAATGATTTGTACCGCCGCGTAGGCGGGCATGACGAACGGGCCGCTGGGATCCTCGTTCTTCTCCTTGAACGCCTTCACCAGCTCAGCGTTGGCCGGGTCGGTGCTGAAATCCGCCGGTAGCGTCACCAGCAATCCTTCCGAGGCCGGACCGGCGATGGCGCTGATGTCCTTGTTGCCCACCCCTTCGGGACCCATGAACCCGGCGTCGAAACCCTGCTCTCGGCACTGGCGGAGAATCAGGCCGAGTTCGGGATGGTAGCCGCCGTAATACACAAAATCGACGTTTTCGCTCTTCATCTTGGTGCAGAGCGCGGAAAAATCGGTTTGTCCCTTGCTGACGCCTTCGAACAGGGCCACCTTAAGCCCCTTGGCTTCGACGGTTTTCTTGACTTCCTCGGCAATCCCTTGACCGTACTGCTGTTTGTCGTGAAGGATCGCCATGTTCTTGGGTTTGATCCGGTCGGCGATGTAGTTACCGGCGGTCGGACCTTGCTGATCGTCGGTACCGATGGTGCGGAACACCATGGTATAGCCCTGCTGGGTAATGGCGGGGTTGGTGGCCGCCGGGGTGATCATCAAGATACCTTCGTCTTCGTATAGCTTGGAAGCCGGCTGGGTCGAGCCGGAACACAGGTGGCCGACCACGTATTTGATCTTCTGGTTGACGATCTGATTGGCGACGGCGACCGCCTGCTTGGGCTCGCAGACATCGTCCATCAGCACCGCTTCCAGCTTCTTGCCCCCAATGCCGCCCTTGGCGTTGATCTGCTCGACCGCCATCTGGGCGCCACTCATCTGCATATCGCCATATTGTTTGACCGGGCCGGTGATTGGACCGGCCACGGCAATCTTAATAGTGCCCTCGGCGTGCGCCACTCCGCCCAAAACCAGAACGACCGCGCCGACGGCGGCACCGAGAACATTACGGCTGAAGGTGTTCATCAAGCGACTCCTCTCCTCGTGATGGTGGCTTCATAGCTTCAATGGGTTCGACCGAATCCGCCACGGATGGGCGTTTGCATTTAATCGTTAAAGAATTAACTAAATTCCCAGAGAGAACAAGCCAGCTTGGAAAAATCGACGCCGGGAACGGCGAAAAGACACCGGGGCATCCAGCGTGACAGCCCAAGCCGCGCGGTCCTCGCACAAACCTCTCCTCTCCACCGCTGGCATCATTCCCGCAAAATGTCCAGGATCGCCCGGGCGGCGTTCGACAAGGTGCGGCCCGTGTGTCGCACCACCCCCAAACTGCGTTCCAGCCGCAACCCGTCAACGTTCAGTTCGACCAAATCCGCATCGCGCATGGTGCGCGGCAGTATGCTCCAACCCAACCCAACCGCCACCATCATTTTTATGGTTTCCAGATAGTTGGTGGAAAACGCCACCAGCGGCATCACTCCCAGCCGCGCCAGACCTTCCTCGATGATCCGCCGGGTGAAAGTCGCCTCGCTCGGCAGGATGGCGGGATATTGGCTCAAGCTTTCCGGCGTGACGGTGGCCGGTTCCGCTAGCGGGTGCGCGGGCGAAGCGATCGCAATCAACGGGTCCGGCCAAAGCGGTAGCACTTCCAGCGGCGGTTCGAGCTGTGGCGGCAGGGTGATGACCGCCAGATCCACCTCGCCGCGCAGCACCGCCGCGCCGGCCAACTCCGAATCCATGAACCGCATGTCCAGACGCACTTGCGGATAGCGGCTGGAGAAGATCCGCAAGACCGGTGGCAAGCGATGCAAACCGATGTGATGGCTGGTGGCGAGCGCCAGCGGTCCGGTGACAATTCCCGATAGATTGCGCAGCGCTCGTCCGGTGTCGTCCAACTCGGCCAGGATGCGCAGCGCCCGCGGCAGCAGCACGCCGCCGGCTTCGGTCAGCCGCACCACCCGACCCAATCGGTCGAACAGCCGCGTATCCAATTCCGTTTCCAGCGCCGCCAACCGCTTGCTGACGGCCGGTTGCGTCAAATGCAACCGCTCGGCGGCCAGCGAGAAGGACCCGCTGTCGGCGATGGTGACGAAAGCTTGCAAGCCGGCGATATCCATGGCGATAGGCGTTGTTTTGGTGATCACGACGAATTCTTTTATTTTATATGAATTATGAAAAATATGAATTTGTGTTATCCATTAATGCATCTTAAGCTGAGCGATATCTTGAGGCAGGAGGTAAGGTATGGCCGGCAAGACTCTTTACGATAAGCTCTGGGACACCCACTTGGTGCGGACCGATGCCGACGGTACGGCGCTGCTCTACATCGATCGCCACCTGGTGCACGAGGTCACTTCGCCGCAGGCATTCGAGGGCCTACAACTGGCTGGCCGCCGGCCGTGGCGCTTGGAATCGATGGTGGCCATGCCCGATCACAACACGCCAACCGATCCCGGCTTTACCAACATCGCCGACCCGGTGTCCCGCTTGCAGGTCGAAACCCTGGACGTCAACGCCCGGGCGCACGGCCTGCGCTACTTTCCCATCGGTGACGTCCGTCGCGGCATCGTTCACGTGGTCGGGCCGGAACAAGGCGCCACCTTGCCGGGCATGACCGTGGTCTGCGGCGACTCGCACACTTCGACCCACGGCGCGTTCGGCGCGCTGGCCTTCGGCATTGGCACCTCCGAGGTCGAGCACGTGATGGCCACCCAGTGCCTGATCCAGAAAAAATCCAGGGCGATGTTGGTGCGGGTGGATGGTCGGACCCGGCCGGGCGTGACCGCCAAGGATATCGTGTTGGCGATCATCGGCCGAATCGGCACCGCCGGCGGTACCGGTTACGCCATCGAATTCGGTGGCGACGCCATCCGGGCGCTGAGCATGGAGGGACGGATGACGGTCTGCAACATGGCCATCGAGGCCGGGGCCCGCGCCGGCATGATCGCGGTCGACGACACCACCCTCGCCTACGTCAAGGATCGGCCGTTCGCGCCCCAAGGCGAAGAGTGGAATCGGGCGGTCACGACCTGGCGCGAGTTGCACAGCGATCCCAACGCCGAATTCGACCAGGTGGTGACGCTGGACGCGGCAATGATCCCGCCGCAAGTGACCTGGGGAACCTCGCCGGAGATGGTGGCGGCGGTGGGGGGACGCATTCCCGACCCTGCCCAGGAAGCCGACCCGGTCAAGCGCGATGGCATGGAACGGGCGTTGCGTTACATGGGCTTGCGGCCGAACATGCCGATCACTTCGATCAAGCTGGATCGGGTGTTCATCGGCTCCTGCACCAATGGCCGCATCGAGGATCTGCGCGCGGCGGCGGCGGTGATCAAAGGCCGTAAGGTCGCGCCGACCCTCAAGCAAGCGCTGGTGGTGCCAGGTTCCGGCTTGGTGAAACAACAGGCCGAGGCCGAGGGGCTGGATCGGGTGTTCACCGCCGCCGGCTTCGAGTGGCGCGAACCGGGCTGCTCAATGTGCCTAGCGATGAACGCCGATCGCTTGCTGCCCGGCGAGCACTGCGCCTCGACCTCCAACCGCAATTTCGAGGGACGGCAAGGACAGGGCGGGCGCACCCATCTGGTCAGCCCGGCGATGGCGGCGGCGGCGGCCCTGGCCGGCCACTTCGTGGACGCACGGATATTCTGAGGAAGATAGCGATGCAAGCCTTTACCCGACTCGACGGTCTGGTGGTTCCCTTGGACCGCGCCAACGTGGACACCGACGCCATCATCCCCAAGCAGTTTCTGAAATCGATCAAGCGCACCGGTTTCGGCCCCCATCTGTTCGACGAATGGCGCTATCTGGATCACGGCGAACCGGGCATGGATTGCGCGCGGCGCCCGCCGAACCCGGAATTCATCCTGAACCAGCCGCGCTACCAGGGTGCGAGCATCCTGCTGGCGCGGGAAAATTTCGGCTGCGGCTCCTCGCGCGAGCACGCGGTCTGGGCGCTGGACGAGTACGGTATCCGTTGCGTGATCGCACCCAGCTTCGCCGACATTTTTTTCACCAACAGCTTCAAGTCGGGCTTGCTGCCGCTGCGGTTGCCTGTCGAGACGGTCGACCGCTTGTTCAAGGCGGTCATGGCGCAACCCGGCTATCGGCTGACCGTGGATCTGCTGGCGCAGACCGTGCTCACCCCTCAGGGCGCGGTGCTCGGTTTCCAGATCGATCCCTTTCGCAAGGAATGTCTGCTCAATGGCTGGGACGACATTGAGCTGACCCTGCGTCATGCCGACGAAATCCGTGCCTACGAGGCGCGGCGGCGCCAACAGGCGCCCTGGCTGTTTTCCTGAATTCCGCGGAGGGAGCGAACGCGCATGACCCATAAGATCCTTGTCTTGCCCGGCGACGGCATCGGCCCGGAAATCGTCGCCGAAGCGGCGAAAGTATTGGAATGCCTGCGCCAGGAACACGGTCTGGATGTGGTGCTGGAATACGGCCTGCTCGGTGGTTGCGCGGTGGACGAGCTCGGCGAGCCGTACCCCGAGGCCACTCGCCGCCAGGCACGCGAGGCCGACGCCATCCTGCTCGGCGCGGTCGGTGGCCCCCAATGGGAGCAGATCGAGCGACCGCTGCGCCCGGAGCGCGGCCTGCTGGCGATCCGCGCCGACCTGGAACTGTTCGCCAACCTGCGCCCGGCACTGCTCTACCCGCAACTGGCGTCGGCGTCGGCGCTCAAGCCGGAAATCGTCGCCGGACTGGATATTCTGATCGTGCGCGAGCTGAACGGCGATATCTACTTCGGCCAGCCGCGTGGCATCCGCACCCTGGATAGCGGCGAGCGCGAAGGCTTCAACACCATGCGTTACAGCGAATCGGAGATCGAGCGTATCGCCCGGGTCGCGTTCGAAGCGGCTCGCAAGCGCCACCGCAAGCTATGCTCGGTGGACAAGGCCAACGTGCTGGAAGCCTCCGAATTGTGGCGCGAAGTGGTCGGACGGGTGGCCGGGGATTATCCGGATGTGGAGTTGTCGCACATGTACGTGGATAACGCCGCCATGCAACTGGTCCGCGCACCCAAGCAATTCGACGTGATCGTGACCGGCAACCTGTTTGGCGATATTTTATCGGATTGCGCCGCCATGCTGACCGGTTCGATCGGCATGCTGCCATCGGCCTCGCTGGATCGCCAGGGCAAGGGGTTGTACGAACCGATTCACGGTTCCGCACCCGACATCGCCGGCAAGGGGCTGGCCAATCCGCTGGCCACCATCCTGTCGGCGGCCATGCTGCTGCGCTACAGCCTGAACCAGCCGCAACTGGCCGGACGGCTTGAGGACGCTGTTGGCCGAGTACTGGATCAGGGGCTGCGCACGCTGGACATCACCACGTCCGGCATGACCCCGGTCGGTACTCAGGCGATGGGCGACGCGGTGGTGGCGGCGCTGATGGAGTAAAAAGGCACGGATCGAGGATACGATCTTTTCCGGCGGGGATTCCCCGCTTTTGGCAACTGTTTGGCGATGATCTACTCAAGGTACGGCGATGATGAAGCGAGTGGGTTTGGTCGGCTGGCGCGGCATGGTGGGTTCCGTGCTGATGGATCGGATGATGGCGGAAAACGATTTTGCCCTGATCGATCCGGTGTTTTTCACCACATCCAATGTGGGCGGCCAGGGGCCGGCCATCGGTAAGGATACTCCGGCTCTGAAAGACGCACGGTCCATCGCCGACTTGCAGGCGCTGGATGTCATCGTCACCTGCCAGGGCGGAGATTATACTAATAAGATTTACCCACGACTGCGCGCCG
>WBZT01001797.1_pt1 | contig 15458 bp, 12 predicted proteins | sample 5204241 | NCBI WGS metagenome assembly WBZT01 (sample SAMN12344358, study PRJNA552823) | activated sludge metagenome | biome: Activated sludge suspended growth; feature: Nitrification reactor; material: Wastewater; isolation source: activated sludge from nitrification reactor of wastewater... | reverse complement strand
CATGCTGCCGATCTTGCCAAGGGCCACCCGGGCGCACAGATACGGGACAACGCCTTATCCAAGGCGCGTTTCGAATTTCGCTGGGAGGATCAGTTCAACCTGGGTCTAGATCCCGACAAGGCACGTGAGTTCCACGACGAAACGCTGCCCAAGGAGTCGGCCAAGGTGGCGCACTTCTGCTCGATGTGCGGGCCGCACTTCTGCTCGATGAGAATTACGCAGGAGGTGCGCGAGTTCGCGCTGGCCCAGGGCGTCAGCGAAGACGAGGTGCTGGTCAAGGGCATGGAAGGCAAGGCCATCGAGTTTGTCAAGACCGGAGCCGAGGTCTATCGCAAGGTGTGAACCAATCGGCGGCCGCGCGGGCTTTTCGCGGCGGCGGTCGTGGCCGGTTGCCATGCCTGCTGGTAGGTCAGCGACGCCGGCCCGCAGACCCTGAGGGAGCGTGCAGGCTGTCGGCGATGGCGCGTTGGCGACGACTGCTGGTCGCGCCGCCGTAGTCGGCACGATTGTGGCCCACGTCGAACGACCACAATCGGCTCACTGCGCCGCGGCAACAGCAAGCAGCAGCAGGCCAGCTAGAAGTCGGTGGCTGCCTCCCAGAGGACGAATCCGTCGTCCTTGCGTGTCCACTCGAGTAACTCGATCATCGGGTAGGCGCGCTGCGCGAGGCCGACTGGTGGAGTCTCCTTCTCGTCGTTCTGTCGGCCCTCGTCGCTCGGGCGCTCAGCGTCGGCTGGAGGTCGTTCGCTGCCAGCGGCAATCGCCCGGCGCAGGCTGGCGATTGCCTCGGCCAATTGCTCGGTGGTAATCACGCCGCGCGCGCTGCATTCCTTGCCGACAATCTCGAGTAACTGACGTGCCACCGGAGCAAACATCATGATTTGTCCGGAAGTGCTAGAAGTGAATCTGACCAGCATGGTATGTGTTCTCCGTGGCCTGCTATGAAAGTCGCGTCAGCCGGAATGTGCCCGGCAAGCGAGGGGAACGGTCAGGGCTTTCATTGTTCGGGGTGTCTGACACAGCAATGACCGGTTGAGGGAAGTGAGCGTATTGTTGCAGTTGGTTGGACAGAGAACAATGTTTTTGTGGTTGGGAAGTTGCGCCGCATTTCCGCACGGGTTCAGGAAGGCCTGTGTTATAAAGAGTATCAGCCCTTGCAGGGGTTCGGGCGCTGTCGAGAGCTCTACGAGGGAGGGCGCGTCGGTGTCGGGTGGCCGGGAGAGTTTGGCGTGGTCGGCGCCTCAGGCTGGGAAATCTTGATGGAACTTGGACGTTTGCTGCAATCACGGGGCTTTGGCAGTCGGGCCGAGTGCCGCGCGCTGGTTGGCAGTGGTCGAGTCAGAGTCGATGGGCAGGTCTGCGTCGACCCGGCGGCTCGTTTCGTTCCGGACGGTCTGAGCTTTGCGGTGAACGGTGAGGCGTGGAGTTATCGCCGGTTTGCCTACTTGGCGCTGCACAAGCCGGCGGGCTACGAGTGCTCTCGTCGGCCAGTCCACCATCCGAGCGTGTACGCGTTGCTCCCGCGGCCGTTGGTGATGCGCGGTGTTCAGGCCGTCGGGCGCCTGGATCAGGATACGACGGGCCTGCTACTGCTGACCGATGATGGCGCATTCATTCACCGCTATACCTCGCCGCGCAAGCAGGTCGCGAAGGTCTACGAGGTGGTGACCCGGCATGTCGTCGACGACAGACAACTGGCTGCACTGGTGGACGGGGTGCACTTGCATGACGAAGAAAGGCCGGTAGCAGCCGCAGCCTGTGCGCAACTGAGCGAACGTCGGTTACGCTTGACGGTAACGCTGGGAAAGTACCATCTGGTAAAGCGAATGGTAGCGGCAGTGGGCAATCGTGTCGAAGCCTTGCATCGTTCGGCGGTAGGCGGCTTTACTCTGCCGGCGACACTGTCTGGCGGAAAATGGATGTGGCTTGAGGCAGCAGAACTTGCTCTACTGGCGCGAAGTGAATGAGCTGTCTTGATCTGATGGATCGCCGGGGGGTGCACCGGGCGGCGCTCAAGGAGCGCGCGCAGGGCTTGTACCGTCGCACCAGGCTGGCCTGTCGCTGACCCGGGAACCGCGATGACCCTGACCGAACTGCGTTATATCGTTGCTCTGGCGCGTGAGCGACACTTTGGCCACGCGGCCGAGAAATGCCACGTCAGCCAGCCGACTCTTTCGGTCGCGTTGAAGAAGGTGGAGCAGCGGTATGGGGTGATTCTCTTCGAACGTTCTTCGGCGGACGTGCGCTTGACCATGATCGGAGAACAAATCGCCGCGCAGGCGGAACGGGTTCTCGAGGAAGCGGGAAGGCTCAAGGAAATCGTTGCGCAGGGCAAGGACCCGCTGCAGGGACCCTTGCGTCTGGGAGCAATTTATACGATTGCGCCTTACCTGCTGCCGCGGCTGATCCCGGCCCTGCACGCGCGGGCTCCGCTAATGCCACTCTACCTGCAGGAAAATTTCACCGTTAATCTGGCGGCGCAGTTGCGTCGCGGTGATCTGGACGTGATCGTCGTCGCCCTGCCGTTCGACGAGCCTGGAGTCGTGTCAAGAGTGGTTTATGAGGAACCCTTTTGTGTGGCGATGCCCAAGGGACACCCGCTGGCACGGCAATCCTTGATCAATGCGCAGCAGGTCGCCGCGGAGAACCTGCTGCTTCTGGGCATAGGCAACTGCTTTCGCGACCAGGTGGTGCAGGCCTGCCCACAGCTATCGGCACCTGGCGGAATCGAGGGGGCAGTCGAAGGCAGCTCATTGGAGACCGTGCGCTACATGGTGGCGAGCGGTGCGGGCATCTCGGTAGTTCCGGCATCGGCCGCCGCCTCGTGGCCACAGGAAGACTCACTGCTTTCGTTTCGCCCTTTCAGCAATCCGCCACCGCTTCGTCGGGTGGTGATCGCCTGGCGTGCGACTTTTCCCAGACCACAGGCGATCGATGTCTTGCGGGCGGCGATTCTCGATGCGCCCCCACCGGGGGTAGTCGCCGTCTGATAAAGAGCGGCTACGCCCGGCATCCTCAACTCGGTCGGCGGTGGGGGCAGTAACCGAGGATGATGGTGGTTCCACGTGAAACAGGACGCCCCCCAACAGTCTGTAGGCGTGATGTCCGGGGGCCTGTTGGGGGGCCTGCAAGGATGTGCTACCCGGCGGATTTCCTGCGACGCGTCGCCGTAGCTGTAGCTGTAGTCGCCGGCGTTTCCCCAGAACTCGCCGTCGTTGTTGGAGTCGTCTTGGTCTTGGCGCCGGCCTTGGGTTCGCGCTTCTCAAACTCGAAACCGACCTTCCCGTCGGCTCCGCGCACGAGAAAGGCAGAGAACTTGCGACGCGTGCGGGCAGAGACAAAGTTCCGAAGGAGATCGGTCCGGCCGGTTTCGAGCAGCTTCCTCATCTGCTCCGGTTCGACCGTCTGCTGCAGGATGATTGTGCCGGAGCGGAAGTCACAGCTCTTGGCGGGTCCGACAGCCCGCTCGCAGACATAGGCCATACCGTGCTCGAAAACACGGGCAGCGCATTTGGGGCAGGCGCCGAGGGCTTGGCTGTGCGAGAAATCGACCTCTTCGGCCGTCCCCTCATCGCCGCCGCTGCCCTGACCAAAATCGAATTCGGGGGCATTTTCGGCGTTGAGCTGGACCAGCGCGCTGAACGGACGGCCCATCTTGTTGCGAAAGCCGCTCAGCGGGCCGACCTTGCGCTGCGTCAGCAGCTCTTCGATTTCGGCGGCTTCGAATTGCCGCCCGGCAACTATTTTCCACAGGGCGAAGTCGCAGCTCTGGCAATGGAACTTCTTGTACGTTTCCTTGATCAAGCCAGCGCACTTGGGGCAAGGCGTCGCCAGTTCTCCGAAGTCCCCCGGAATGGTGTCGCTATCGTAGGTCTTGGCGCGGTCTACGATACGCTGCGTCATCGCAGCGATTTCCTTGATGAATTCGCTGCGCGACATCTCGCCTCGTTCCATGCGCGCGAGCTTCCATTCCCATTCACCCGTCAGTTCAGGTGCGGTGAGTTCGGGGATGCCCAGGCCGTTCAGGAGGGTCATCAGCGAAAAGGCCTTGGCGGTGGGCAATAGTTCGCGTCCTTCGCGCAGGAGGTATTGCTCGGTAAGCAGGTTCTCGATGATCTGGGCGCGCGTGGCCGGGGTGCCCAGCCCGCGCCCAGCCATCGCTGCACGCAGCTCTTCATCGTCCATGGCCTTGCCCGCGCTTTCCATGGCGGTCAGCAGGCTGGCTTCGGAATAGCGGGCGGGCGGCCTGGTCTGATGCGCGCTGAGCACCACCTCTTCGGTCTGCACGCATTCGTTTGGCGCCACGGCGACGAGGTTTCCCTCTTCTCCTTCCTGTGCCTCGCGACCATAAACCGCGAGCCAGCCGGGATTGACCAGCACCTTGCCTTCGCTCTTGAACGGCTCTCCCGCGACACGGGTAATCCGAGTGGTGATCAGGTACTCCGCCGCGGGGTAGAAAACGGCGAGAAAGCGCTTGGTGACCATGTCGTACAGCTTGAACTCTGCTTCGGAGAGATGCTTCGGCGGTTGCAGTGTCGGAATGATTGCGAAGTGATCGGAGACCTTGGCGTTATTGAAGATGCGCTTGTTCGGCACAACCCAGTTGCGCGCCAGTATCTGCTGCGCAAAGGGCGCATAACGAGCCAGCAGGGCCTCGTCGTGGCCCTTCGCTGCCCCTTCGCCGGTGAGCATCGAGAGCGTGCTGCTGACCGTCGGGCGGTAGTCTTCGGGCAAGGCCCGAGAGTCTGTTCGCGGATAGGTCAGCACCTTGTGCTTTTCGTAGAGCGCCTGCGCCAGACCCAGCGTGGTCTTGGCGGAGAAGCCAAAGCGGCCATTGGCCTCGCGCTGCAGGCTGGTCAGATCAAAGAGTAGAGGCGACAACTGGCTTGAGGCCTTGGCTTCCTCGCTGACTTCACCTTCTTTGCCCGTACATTTCTGCTGCAGCGCAGTCGCCCGGGCCTCGTCCCACAGGCGGTCAGCGCGCGCATGCTCGTCATCCTCCTTGCCTTTGAACTTCTCGTCAAACCACTTTCCCCGGTATAAGCCGGCCATACAGCCAAAGTGTCCCTCAAGCTCCCAGTAGGCGCGCGGCTTGAACTTGCGGATACGGTCTTCACGTTCGACGATCAGGGCCAGCGTCGGCGTCTGAACGCGGCCGACCGTCGTCAGGTGGAAACCACCCGTCTTCGAGTTGAAGGCGGTCATCGCTCGCGTGCCGTTGATACCGACCAGCCAGTCCGATTCCGAACGGCAGACGGCGGCAGCGCCCAGGCCGAGCATCTCGCTACCGCTGCGCAGCCGGGAGAATCCGTCACGGATCGCCTGCGGGGTCATCGACTGTAGCCACAGGCGGTCGACCGGCTTGCTCACCGCGGCGTGTTGCGTGATGTAGTTGAAAATCAGCTCACCCTCGCGTCCGGCATCGCAGGCGTTGATCAGACTTACGACATCCTTCCTTTTGATCAGACGAACCAAGAGCTTGAGACGTGCTTCGGTCTTGGCAATCGGCTGCAGAGCAAAGTGCGGTGGGATCACCGGAAGATGGGCGAAAGACCACTTGCCACGCTTGACTTCATACTCCTCCGGGCAGGCCAGTTCCAGCAGGTGACCGATTGCCGAGGAGAGAACGTAGTCGTCACTCTCGTAGTAGTCGTCGTGCCGAACGAAGCCGCCGAGGGCGCGCGCGAGGTCAGCGGCGACGGAAGGCTTTTCGGTAATGATCAGTTTCTTGGTCATGGGGCTTTCAGCGGCGGCGAGGAGGGGCAAAATGAAGGGCGCGGGAGCGTCAAGCGATGACTTCCTGCGGGCCATGATAAGAGTACAGTGCCGCCTTTGGCAAGCAAGGCTGGCGGTTGCGCCCGACCATCCGAGCCATTCTTCCGGGAAGCCCAGGGCACTCCAGTAGCGCTGCTGTCGCCTGGCTATTGAGCGAACCGCGCACTGCTGACCGCGTTGGCGCCGCGGCCAGCGAGAATGCCGACCGGTGGACCGGCCTTCACGACTGGCAAACCCTTTGATAGCGGCCACCCGGGAGCGCGGCGACGCGACCGTCCAGCTCCAGTTGAAGCAGCATCACCGCCAGGCCATCGGCCGCGAGAGCGCAGCGTTCGGCGAGTTCGTCAACGCTGCAGGGATCGAAGCCCATGCTCTGCAACAGGCCGTGAGCATCCTCTGCCCCTGCGGCTGCCGCCGTTTCTTTGGCTGGAGCGTTGTGCCAGCGCAGTTCGTCGAGTACGTCCTGAACAGTCTCGACGAGCTTCGCGCCCTGCTTGATCAGTTTGTGACAACCGCGCGACTGCGGCGAGTGAATCGATCCCGGCATGGCAAAGACTTCGCGCCCCTGCTCGACAGCCAGGCGTGCGGTAATCAGCGAGCCACTGTCCACCGTCGCCTCGACCACCAGTACACCCCGGGCAAAGCCGGCGATCAGGCGGTTGCGGCGTGGGAAATTGGCGGCGGCAGGCGGTGTGCCGAGTGGAAACTCCGAAATGATGCTGCCTTTGACGCTTATCTCGAGTGCCAGTTGCTGGTTGGCGGCCGGGTACATGCGATCAAGCCCGGTGCCGATGAACGCTACCGTGCCACCGGAAGCGGCCAATGACCCGCGATGCGCCGCTGCGTCAATTCCCAGGGCCAGGCCGCTGGTGATGGTCAGTCCGGCCTCGGCGAGAGCCGCGGCGAAGCGCTCGGCATTCCTTGCGCCTTGGGGTGTGGGGTTGCGGCTGCCGACGATCGCCAGCGAGGCGGAGTTGAGCAGATCGAGGCGACCGCGCACGTAGATCACTGTCGGGGGGTCTGGAATCTGCAGAAGAGCCGCCGGATACGCGGGGTCGGACAGACACACCAGATGCTGGGCTGGTTTTTCGGACCAGGCAAGTGCGCCCTGGACGGCAGCGTGATTGTCGGTGTCGAGCAGGAGCCTGGCGGCGCGGTCACCGACCACAGCGCCCAGGGCACTGCGGCCGGCGGCGAAGACTGCCGTCGGCAGACCGAAGCTTGACAGCAGCTTGCGCTGCGTCTCACCGCCAACCCCAGGTATGAGCGTCAGTCGCAGCCAGTCCTCGAGCGACTTGTCCACACCCATGACTAGGGCGTGCGGGCGAAGTCGTTGACCTCGACGGTGCCTTCGGACTGCACGATCAGGCCGTAGGAGATACGTTCGAAAGTCCGGAAGACGAAGACCAGACCGATACGCTCCGAAGGAACCCGTATCGCCACTTTGCGATCTGCTTCATCGCGGGCGATGACCGTGCGATTGCGTTCGAGGGCCAGAACATGTCCGATCTCGATTCCATTCTCGCTGCCGCGATTGATTGAGACAATCGAGCCGCGTCCCGCAGCGTCCACGCCGCCGTAAACGGACACCACGCGACCATCAACCGCAAAGTCGGGCCTGTGCGGTGCATAGGCGACCAGCGGCGGGCGGACCGCGGGAAGCAACCGGTCACCGCGGCCGATTTCCTGCCTGGCGGTAACTACTTCAAAGGTTGCTGGGTTGCCGGGCTCAATCTGTCTCGCCGTGCCCAGATAAAAGGCCTCGTAGCCGAGAATCCGGTTGCTTTCCGGATCATGCAATGCCTTGCCGTTGCGATATATCTGCCACGCCCGCTGGGCTGGGTCAGCGTCGGCGACGTAGGCGAGATCACCATTGCCGAGGAAGACGCGATCCTGCGCGGTGGCGACGATACGCGCGGCGCTGTCGAGGCTGTGCGCCTCGACGATCAGAGGGTCGGAGAGGAAAGGCCTGATGACATTCGGTGGTATCGCCGGGATTCCCTCCTCGATCGTCTCGGAGTAAATCTGCGGCACCAGCCTGGCCGCCCTCTGCAAGCGGAGTCGCGCTTTGCCGTCGGCATCGCGATCGAGAACAATCACATCGCCGGGATAGATACGATGCGGGTTTTTCACCTCGTCACGGTTCATCCGCCAGATCTCCGGCCACTGCCACGGGTGCTTCAGGAACTTTCCCGATATTCCCCACAGCGTGTCTCCCGGCAGCACCACATGGCGCTGCGGGGCCCCGTGCGCCAGGACCAGTTCCTCGCCGGCGGCCGAGCAAAGCGTGCTGACCATGGCCAGCAGGAACGCAGATATAATGCGGAGCATCGTGTTATCCTCGTACGAGCTGTCGGTCACCCGGGGGTGGAACTCGCGGTTCAGGGGCATGTCCCAGACCAGCGCCTGACCGAGTCTGTCGCTCCAGGTGGGGGCGGGCGCCGGCTGGACGATGTCGGCATGGTCAGGTCAGGACACGGCTCTGGATTTTGCACGTAGTTACTTATTCGATCAAGCTGTTTATGTCGCTACTACCGATACTTCGCTTTCCTGATCGCCGCCTGAAAAAAATGGCTGCGCCCGTCGATGTGGTCGATGACAGCATTCGTCGTCTGGCACGCGACATGGCCGAGACGATGTACGAAGCGCCGGGGATCGGCCTCGCGGCGACACAGGTCGACGTGCATAAGCGGGTCATCGTCATTGACGCCTCGGAAACCAGGGATCAGCTCTTGGCATTGGTCAACCCGGAGATCATCGAGCAGGACGGCGTACAGATGTGCGAAGAGGGGTGCCTGTCGGTGCCGGGAATTTACGACCGGGTCGAGCGTGCTGAACACGTCGTCGTCCGTTACCTGGATCTGCAAGGCCAGGAGCAGATCGTTTCGGCGACCGGTTTGCTGGCCGTATGTCTGCAGCACGAGATCGATCATCTGCAGGGGCGCGTGTTTGTCGAGCACCTGTCGCAATTGAAGCAACTGAGGATCAGGAACAAGCTGGCCAAGCAGGCGCGAATTACCGCATGAGGCTGGTTTTCGCGGGCACGCCGGACTTTGCAGCGGTCGCTCTGCGGGCGCTGCTTGCTGCCGGCCACGAGGTGGTCCTGGTACTGACGCAGCCGGATCGCGCATCAGGGAGGGGGTTGGCGCAGCGCGCCTCGCCCGTCAAGCAAATGGCGCTGGCGGCAGGGATCGAGGTGTTTCAGCCGGCGACGTTGAAAGAGGGCGCGGCCCAGGAACGAATTCGGGCCGCGTCGGGTACGGCAATCATCGTCGCAGCGTACGGATTGATTCTGCCGCCGGCGGTGCTCGACATACCCCCGCTCGGCTGCATCAACATCCATGCCTCGCTGCTGCCGCGCTGGCGCGGTGCCGCACCGATTCAGCGGGCCATCCTCGCTGGCGACAGCGAGACCGGCGTATGCATCATGCAGATGGACGCCGGGCTGGACAGCGGTCCGGTTTTGCTCTCGGCCAGGCAGCCGATCAGCAGCGAGGATACGGCGCATTCGCTCCACGACCGGCTCGCCGAGCAAGGCGCCCGGCTGATCGTCGAGGTTCTGGCGCGGCTGCCGCTGCCGGCGTGTGCGCAGCCGGCAGCAGGAATCACCTACGCGGCCAAGATCGACAAAACCGAGGCCGCGCTCGACTGGCGTCTGCCGGCGCTGCAACTCGAGCGGCAGGTGCGCGCCTTCAACGCCCATCCGGGTGCGACCTGCCTGCTTGACGGCAGGCTGCTCAAGGTGTGGCATGCCGAGCCGGTTGCCGCTGAAGGATTGCCTGGGCTGATCCTGGCGGCGGACCGGCGGGGTATCGTCGTGGCTTGTGGCCAGGGCGCGCTGCGACTGACGGAGTTGCAGAAAGCCGGTGGCAAGCGTCTCAGCGCAGCACAGTTTCTGCTCGGAACATCGGTCACGCCAGGTGCGCGCTGTGCGCTGACTGCGACTTGAAATCCGCCGCGCCTGCTTCAGGGAACTGGCACAGAGAGGGCCGGGCTGCCGATGCCGAAGGTTTACCTGATGCGACGAGGCGCAGCGCGACGCCCTTGCTGCGGGTCGCTACCCGGACAACGCTGCCGTCGCGGTGACGACCGGCAGTCGGCAACTGCTTTCGGCGCGCGCGAGCCGTGGCGTGATCCACCAACCGCAGAGCGCGTAGAGTGCGCCTGCGTGAGAGGAGCCGCCGGTAAGCCCCGGCAGTGTTCATGTTCCACGTGGAACAGCGGCTAGGGGATTAATGTGAAAGTCGCGTAGGCGACTTTCATGGTGATACACCCTGCAGCAGGTCGGCCACGCGATAGCCGGCCTCAGTGACGCGGCGGTTGGCGATTTCCAGCGCGCTCTGATGAAAGTCGGCGCCGATCGTCGGTGGCGTTTCGTCGTTCGACGGATAAGCGTGCCGGCGGGCGAGTCGCCAGCTCTCGTCGATCCACTGCGTCGGTGTTCCGCTGGCTGAAGCGGGCGGATAGCGCTGGCGCAGAGCCCTGGCCGCGCTTTCGAGCCGGCTGCCGCGCAACCACGGCGGTCCGGGCAGATCGTCCCAGTAACGATGCAGACTCATCCTCGGGTAACGCGAATTGAACGGGTTGATGATCGCCAGCCCGTTGCCACCATGGTCGCTCTGGCCGTCGCGTCCGTAGCGGCTGGCCGCGTGTAACGGTTGATGCGCGTCGCCGACGAGGTGTATCAACCAGGGCAGCGCATAGGCCCGCTCGGCGAGCTTCGCCTGGCGCTCGCCCACCTGGTGCGCCAGGGCGACGATCTGTTGCTCGAGCAGCCCCGCTGCTGGCGGCAGGTGCCTGACTGGATTCAGCGGACAATTCACGTAATGCCAGTCCAGTCGGCGCTCCATATCCGGGAAGCCGGGGAGCGTCGGCGTCGGTTCCTCACTGCCCGCCGTGTAGAAGCGCCGGTCCTTGCGGATATCGTCAGGCCAGGTGGAGGCTTCGAGGAAGGCCGTCAAGCCGGGATCAGCACCCTTGCCGCGTGCCTGCCAGCGATCGAAGTCGGGATGCTGGCGCAGGATGGCCGTCAGCGCCGCCTGGCTTCGCGCGTCCAGGCGCTCCCAGGCAATCAGAGCGCTGATACGGTGCCCGGCCGCATTCCAGGCCATCGCCGGCGTCGCCAGGCCGAACAGAACGATCAGCCGCAGCAGGTGCCCGAGCGTTGTCCAGCCGGCCAGCCGGTCAGCGGTCAAGACTGATGTCCTCTTGCGAAACGGCTTCTTCGATCGGCTCGAGATGGGTGAACACCGAGGCATGCGGCAGTGCCTGGCGAATCTCGCTTTCGACTTCCTCGACCAGTTGGTGGCCGCGGGCAATCGTCCACCCACCCGGCACCAGCACATGCAGCGAAACGAACCGGCGCATTCCGGACTCACGCGTGCGCAGTGCGTGGAAGTCGATTCCCCGTGCTCGATAGGCGTCGAGGACGGCCAGTACCCGGGCATGCTCCTCGGCCGGGAGGCTGGCGTCCATCAGGCCGCTGGCCGAACGCTGCAACAAGCGCCAGGCAGTCCACACGATGTTGCTGGCGACCAGCAAGGCGAGCAGCGGGTCGAGCCACAACCAGCCGGTCACCGCCACCGCCCCAACGCCCAGGATCACCCCCGCCGAAGTCCACACATCGGTGAGCAGATGCTGCCCGTCCGCCTCGATAATGATCGACCGCTGCCGGCGGCCGGCGATCAGCAGGAGGCGGCCGACAGCCAGATTGATCAGCGAAGCCAGTAGCGAAACCAGCAATCCGATGCCGATCTGCTCAAGGGGCTGCGGCTGCAGTAGCCGGTCAATCGCCGCGATCACGATGGCTCCAGCGGCAAGCAGGATCAGCAATCCTTCGAAGCCACTCGAGAAATACTCTGCCTTGCCGTGGCCAAAGGCATGCCCTTCATCCGCCGGCCGTTCGGCAAGCGTCAGCATCGCCAGAGCCATCATCGCGCCGGCCAGGTTGACGCCGGATTCGAGCGCGTCCGAGAGCAGACCGACTGAACCTGTCATCAGCCAGGCGATGGTCTTCAGCGCGATCGTTGCCAGTGCTGCGGCGATCGATAGCCAAGCGTAACGTTTGAGCGAAGTTGTAGCCATCTGGACATTATCATCCGCCCGCGACGATCTCGCCAGCCTCAGGCATCATGCTAAACTCGGATTCCCCTTGTGACATTCAATCCACGCCTTGTCTTCTTCACCTTCGTCTCCCTCCGCGCGTGCGCAGCGCGTGCTCAAGCCGGCGCTCGCCGACCGGGGCCCGTCGCGGCGCAGCGATGTGCCCTGCCGCTTGCCCCCGGATTCTCTGGCTCTGAGCCTGTTACTTGCGGCGCGGGTGATTGCCGCGGTGCACGCCGGGAAGAGCCTGACGCAGGCCTTGACCCCTCTCGCTGCAGTGGCTCCCGCAGCGCGTGCAGCGGCCCAGGATGTGGCCTACGGTACGCTGCGCCGCTACGGCTGCGGTGCCTTCATTCTGCGACACCTGCTGCAACGGGCGCTGCCGCATCAGGAAACCGAGGCCCTGCTGCTGGGTGCTCTGTACCGTTTGCAGACTCGTCCCGAATCGCCCTACATGGTTGTCGATCAGGCCGTGGCCGCCGCCGGTGAGCTGGCCGACGGAGCTTTTCGTGGCCTGGTCAACGCCGTCCTGCGCAATTACCTGCGCCAGAGCGACGCGCTGCACGTGGCGATGGCCGCTGACGACGAGGCTGCGTACCAGCACCCCCGCTGGTGGCTGGCGCGCTTGCGCCGCGCCTACCCCGAGTGTTGGCAGGAAATCGTCGCCGTCGGCAATGCTCAGCCGCCGATGACCCTGCGCGTCAATGGTCGCCGTATCGCCGTGAGCGATTATCTGCTGCGCCTGCATGCCGCAGGTCTGGCCGTCCGACCGCTTGCCGGCCAGGCGCTGCTCCTCGAGCGGCCGCTTGCGGTCGACGCCTTGCCGGGGTTCGCCGATGGCCTGGTATCGATCCAGGACGCCGGTGCCCAACGTGCTGCCGAAATTCTTGCTCCGACCACCGGCCAGCGTGTCCTCGATGCCTGTGCGGCACCCGGGGGCAAGACCGGCCATCTGCTGGAAACCGCCGCGATCGACCTGCTGGCACTCGACGTCGACGGGAGCCGCACGCGCCTCGTCGAGGATAACCTGCGACGCCTGGGCCTGCCGGCGACGGTCCGCGTCGGCGATTGCCGGACCCCCGGCGAGTGGTGGGATGGCCAACCGTTCGATGCCATCCTCGCCGACGTGCCCTGCTCTGCTTCCGGTGTCGTGCGTCGCCATCCGGACATCAAGTATCTGCGCCGTGAGAGCGATATCCGGCGCTTCGTGCACCTGCAGGCTGAGATCGTCGATCAACTCTGGCCACTGCTGAAAGCGGGCGGCAAACTGCTCTACGCTACCTGCTCGGTTTTCCCGGAAGAAAACGGTGCGCAGATCGACGCCTTTCTCGTTCGTCAGGCGGCAGCACGGCGGCTGACCGAGGAACGACTACTGCCCAGGGAAGAACATGATGGATTCTATTATGCCCTGTTGCAGAAGGCTGTTTAGCCCCTGGCTCCTGGCCCTGCTGCTGTTCGTCTCGGTGGGCGGGCAGGCGGCCGACATCAGCGTACGCAACCCGGCGCTGGTGGCGGGCGAAGACGGTTATACGCTGTCGGCAGACTTCAACATCAACCTCAATGCCCGGCTCGACGATGCCATAGCCCGGGGGGTAACCCTGTATTTCGTCGTCGATTTCGAGGTGACGCGTTCGCGTTGGTACTGGCTCGACGAAGAGGTCGTCAGCCGTAGTCAGACATTCCAGCTTTCTTACCATGCATTGACCCGTCAATATCGTCTGTCGAGCGGCGCGCTGCATCAGAGCTTTGTTTCGCTCGACGACGCGCAGCGCATCCTGTCGCGACTGCGGCACTGGGTGGTTCTCGACCGGGGATCGCTGAAGAGCGACCAGAGTTACTTTGCAGCCGTGCGCATGCGCCTGGACCTGTCACAAATGCCGAAGACGTTCCAGGTCCACGCGCTGGCCAACCGCGACTGGAACCTTTCCTCCGATTGGGCGCACTGGACCTTCACGCCCGGCGTGGCCGCCGCGCCTGCCGGGACGGGCGCCCCGGTGGCACCGTCCGCCGCAGTTGAAGGTCGATGAAGAGCCTGATCGTTGCTGCCGCCTCGTTCGGCGGCATTCTGTTGTTCCTGCTGGCTTCGGCAAGCGCCAACACGGCGCTCTTTGCTCGCCACTATCCCTGGCTGCTCGCGCTCAATGCGATTGTTGCCCTTTCGCTGCTGGCGCTGATTGCCTGGCAATTGCACGCCCTCTGGCGCGAACACCGGGCGCAGGTCTTTGGTTCGCGCCTCAAGCTGCGGCTGATGTTGATGTTCGGACTGATGGCCGTGCTGCCCGGCGTGCTGATCTATGCCGTCTCGGTGCAGTTTGTTACCAAGAGCATCGAGACGTGGTTCGACGTGCGCGTCGAAAAGGCCCTGGAGGCCGGGCTCAATCTGGGTCGCAGCGCACTCGATTCGCTGCTCGAGGACCTCACGGCGAAGGGGCAGGCCATGGCGCATGACCTGGGCGAACGTTCGGAAGCGCAGATCCGCCTGGATCTCAATCGTTTGCGCGAGCAGAATGGCGTGCAGTCGGCAGCCCTCTTCTCGAGCGGTGGCGAGTTGCTGGCGACGGCGACTGGTGAGCTGGCAACCTTGCTACCGTCGCAGCCGACTCCAGAGCAACTGCGCCGGGTGCGCACCGAGCGCCGCTACGCGGTCATCGAGAGCAGCGGGGACAACGATCTCACCCTGCGCGTGCTGATTGCGGTCCTGCCTTCAAGCCTCGGTGTCGAGGGTCGCATTCTGCAGCTCATCGATCCGGTGCCGAGCAGCCTGGCGCTCAACGCGGACAGCGTGCAGACGGTGTATGCCGATTATCAGGAACTCTCGCTGGGTCGTGAGGGGCTGACCCGCATCTACGCCATGACCCTGACCCTGACCGTGCTGCTCGCCTTGTTCACCGCCATTGCCCTGGCTTACGTCCTGGCGCGTCGCCTGTCGGCACCGCTGTCGATCCTCGCCGAAGGGACGCAGGCCGTGGCGGCTGGCGATTACACGCCGAAGCAGGCGGTCTATAGCCGCGACGAGCTGGGCCTTCTGACGCGCTCGTTCAAGCAGATGACCAGCCAACTCGACGAAGCGCGGCGCGACAACGAGCGCCATCGTGCCGAAGTCGAAGCGGCGCGCGCCTACCTGGAGTCGATTCTGGCCAATCTGTCTGCCGGGGTTATGGTCTTCGACCGGCGATTTGTCCTGCGCACGGTGAACGAAGGGGCGCTGGCGATCCTCGCCGATGACTTCGCCGGCCTGCTCGGTCAGCCGACCGAACTCTGGCCGCGCCAGCAGGCGCTGGGTCAGGCCATCGGCAAGGCCTTTGCCGAACACGAACGGAACGAATGGCAGGAGCCGATCGAGCTGGAGCGTGATGGCGCCCTGCCGCAGATTCTGCTGCTGCGCGGCACCCAGTTGCCCGCTGGGTCGCATGGCGGCTATGTCGTCGTTTTTGACGACGTGACGCAGTTGATCGCCGCGCAGCGCAGCGCCGCCTGGGGCGAAGTGGCCCGCCGGCTGGCGCACGAAATCAAGAATCCGCTGACGCCGATCCAGCTGTCGGCCGAGCGGCTGCAGTTCAAGCTGTCCGACAAGCTGGACC
>WBZT01001795.1_pt1 | contig 15461 bp, 9 predicted proteins | sample 5204241 | NCBI WGS metagenome assembly WBZT01 (sample SAMN12344358, study PRJNA552823) | activated sludge metagenome | biome: Activated sludge suspended growth; feature: Nitrification reactor; material: Wastewater; isolation source: activated sludge from nitrification reactor of wastewater treatment... | reverse complement strand
GTCCGCGAGGGCGGCGCCGACGAACCGGACGCGGCGCGAGCCTGAGATGGTCGACTGCGGTGTGGTCATCCTGATCGCCTCCGGCGTCGGTCGACGCGGACGGCGGATCGGATCCGACGGGTCGAGGACCCGGCAGATGCTCCACCCGCAGTCCACGACGGGTCTCTTCGAGCTCGTCGCCGGGCGGGTGCTCCGACTCGTGCGACGAATGGCCGACCGGCCGTTCGTCGCACCCACGGTTGCGGGACAGTGCCGGATTCGGACCGGCTTTCCCCGATGGGCGACGTGTGGCGGCGACCCTAGCCGCGCTCCGATCCTGCCCGCACCTCCGGGCCTGGCGATCCCGTGCTCCGGCTGGGCGGGCTCAGTCCGCGGGCGGGGGCAGGAGCCGTAGCCCGAGCTCGTCGAGCTGCACTGCGTCGATGGCGGTCGGCGCCTTGGTCAACGGGTCGGCTCCCGACTGCGTCTTGGGGAAGGCGATGACCTCGCGGATGTTCTCCTCGCCGACGAGCAGCGCGACCAGACGGTCGATGCCGAACGCGAAGCCGGCGTGCGGCGGGGCACCGAAGCGGAAGGCGTCGAGCAGGAAGCCGAACTTGTGCTGGGCCTCGGCCTCGGAAATGCCGAGCAACCCGAAGACCTGCTGCTGCACGTCGGGACGGTGGATACGGACACTGCCGGAACCGAGCTCCCAGCCGTTGAGCACCAGGTCGTAGGCCTGGGAGCGCACGGCCAGCAGCGACTCGGCGTCGCCGTCGCCGGACGCCACCTCGGCCAGGAGCCCGAGGTCCTCGGCGTGCGGCATCGTGAACGGGTGATGCGCCGAGACCGGTCGGCCGGTGGCGGGGTCGATCGACTCGAACAACGGGAAGTCGACGACCCACAGCAGCCGGCGACCGCCCTCGTCGACGGGGGGTCGGCCGAGCTCCAGTCGCAGCAGGCCGAGCACGTGGCACGTGGTGGCCCAGTCATCCGCGACCAGGAACAGCAGATCGCCCTCGGCGGCGCCGAGTCGCTCCGCGATCCCGGCGAGCTCGGCCTCGGAGAGGAACTTGGCGATCGGGCTGTTCAGCGACAGGGCGCCGTCCTCGCCGCGCTCGACCCGCATCCACACCAGGCCCTTGGCCCCCCAGCGCTTGGCGGTGTCGGTGAGGTCGTCGAGGCGGCTGCGGCTGGTCGACTCCGATCCGCCCTCCAGGCGGATCCCCTTGATGCACGACGCCTTGAACGCGTTGAACCCGGTCGCGGCGAACACGTCGGTGAGCTCGACCAGCTCCATCCCGAAGCGCACGTCGGGCTTGTCGGAGCCGTAGCGGTCCATGGCGTCGCGCCAGGTGATCCGCGGCACGTCGGTGACCTCGTCGCCGGTGACCGCCGCGGTGGCGGCGCTGACCGCGGCGGTGATGGCGACGAGCACGTCCTCCTGGGAGGCGAAGCTCATCTCGGCGTCGAGCTGGGTGAACTCGAACTGGCGATCGGCGCGCAGGTCCTCGTCGCGGAAGCAGCGGGCGATCTGGTAGTAGCGGTCGACACCTCCGACCATGCAGAGCTGCTTGAACAGCTGCGGGCTCTGCGGCAGCGCGTAGAAGTTGCCGGGCTTCTGGCGTGACGGCACCACGAAGTCGCGGGCGCCCTCGGGGGTGGACGCGATGAGCATCGGCGTCTCCACCTCGACGAAGCCCTGGTCGTCCATCGCGGCGCGGATGGCGCGGTTGACCGCGGCGCGGGTGCGGAGGTTGCGCTGCATGTCGTCGCGACGCAGGTCGACGTAGCGGTGCCGGAGCCGGACGGTCTCGTCGACGTCCGCGGCGCGGTCGTCGAGCGGGAACGGCGGCGGCTCCGCCACCGAGAGCACCTCGACGCTGCACTCCCCCAGCTCGACCTCGCCGGTGGCCAGCGCCTCGTTGACAGTCCCCTCGGGCCGGGGCCGGACCGTCCCGGTGATCGCCAGGACGTACTCGCTGCGGATGTCGTGAGCGCCGTCGACCACGCACTGGAGCAGTCCCGAGTGGTCACGCAGGTCGATGAAAGCCAGGTGCTCGCCGTGCTCCCGGCGTCGGGCCGCCCAGCCGCACACGGTGACGGTCTGCCCGACGTGCTCGGGCCGCAGCACCCCGCACAGGTGGGTGCGCAGTGCGGTGGCCTGCTCGGGGGCGGAGGGGGTGCTCACAGGTGGGTCCTCAGGTCGTCGATCAGGTGGTCACGGGCGACGCGGCGCTGCTCGCCGCCCTCTCGGAGGTCGCGGACGGTCACCTCGCCGGCGTCGAGCTCGTCGCTGCCGACCAGCAGGGCGAAGCGGGCGCCTGAACGGTCCGCGGCCTTCATCTGGGCCTTCATCGAACCGGCCCCGAAGCGACGGTCCGCGGACAGCCCGGCGGCCCGCAGGGCGTGGGTGAGGTCGCGGGCGGCGTCGCCGCCGACCAGGTCGACCACGAAGGCGTCGAGTGCGCGTGCAGGGGCCGGGAACACGCCTTCGGCGTCGCAGGCCAGCAGCGTCCGGTCCACGCCGAGGGCGAACCCGATGCCGTCGGTGGGCGGGCCGCCCAGGTCCTCGGCCAACCGGTCGTAGCGGCCGCCGCCGCCGATCGCGTTCTGGGCCGAGTCGAGCGAGTCGGCCACGTACTCGAAGGTGGTGCGCCGGTAGTAGTCCAGTCCCCGCACCAGCCGGTCCTCGACGGTGTACGGGATGCGAAGCGCGTCGAGCCCGGCGAGGACGCGGGCGAAGTGCGCGGCGGACTCATCGGAGAGGTGATCCGCCACACGGGGGGCGTCCGCGACGACGGCGCGGTCCTCGGGGCGCTTGGAGTCGAGGACCCTCAACGGGTTGCGGCCCAGGGTCTCGAGCGCCTTCTCGGACAGGTCGCCCCGCCGGGACTCGAGGTGGCTGCGAACGGCCTCGCTGTAGCGGGCCCGATCGGCGTGCTCGCCCAGGCTGTTGACGAGCAGGCGGACGTCGCGGAGACCCAGGCGCTCGAAGAACCGCCACCCGAGGGCGATGACCTCGACGTCCAGGTCGGGGTCGTCCACCCCGAGGACCTCGACGCCGACCTGGTCGAAGGACCGGTAGCGCCCCTTCTGCGGGCGTTCGTGGCGGAAGTTGCTGCCCGAGTACCAGACCTTCCAGGGCAGAACCGGCGAGTGCTGGACGAAGGCCCGGACCGCGCCCGCGGTCATCTCGGGGCGCAGGGCGATGCGCGACCCGTCCTTGTCGACGAAGTCGTACATCTCCTTGGTGACCACGTCGGTGGCCTCGCCGACACGCAGGAAGACGCCCAGGTCCTCGACCAGGGGCAGCACGAGCTCCTGGTAGGCGGCGGCTTCGACCACGTCGGCGAACTGACCGACCAGCACACGGCGACGCGACGACTCCGGCGCCAGGACGTCGCGCATTCCGGTGAGGGCACGGAATCCGTGCGGGGGCGCGTCGGTCACGGCCGGCGAGGTTACCGGAGCGGGCCCGCCGCTCCGGAACCGGTTCGGGCGCCCTCGAGGCGTCGTCAGGTCTTCACCACCGCCCGCACCTGGGTGAGCAGATCGTCCTCCTGGCGGTGGTAGAGGGTCGGCAGTCCGGTGGCCTGCTGGTGCGCATCCGCGATCCACTCCATGATGCGGTGGCAGTCGTCCTTCTGGCGGACCCGCGTGAGCGAACCGACCTCGAGCGCCGGGTGCGTCGGGTCGAGCGACACGGCGATGGGCAGCACGAAGCGGCAGCCGAGCATCATGTTCATGGTGCCGTCGTAGAGCGGCTGCAGGTGGACCGTCTCGGCGGTGTCGTCGGGTTCGGCGCCGCGCATCTGACGCCACTGCGCCTTGATCTTCTGCACCATCTCGACCGCGACCGACAGGTCCTGGCTGCCGCTGGCGGCCATGGCGAGGATCTGGCCGCCCTCCGAGAGCTGCAGGTCGAGCTCGTGGCGCATCAGCTGGTTGTTGGCCCGGGCGAGGGCGGGGTCGAGCTTGGACCGACGTCGCGAGTGGGTCTGGGGTACCGACAGGAACGTCCGGGCGCCGACCTGCAGCACCTGCATGGCCGGCACGTTGAACGCCATGCGGGTGGTGACCATGCGGCTGACCAGGACGTTGAACCGATCGGCCAGGTCGTCCACCTCGATCTGCTCACCCAGCACCCCGTAGGTGCGGCCGGCCGAGCACATCGCGTCGATCATGGCGCCGCCGACCAGAGCGATGTCGATGATCTGGCCGTGGTTGGTCACCACCGCGACGTTCGCGCCCTCGTTGAAAACGAGCTGGTACACCGCGTCCAGGCGCTCGGCCACGACCGGGTCCCGGAACCGGCCGAGCAGCCACGGGAAGTCGGGGTACGCCGCGTTGGCGAAGAGCTCGATCGTGTCGGTGTTGGCCGGGCGGGGGTCGACCACCACGCAGGTCGGGTCGTGGAAGTCCAGGTTGGACCGGTACGGCAGGGGTTCGAGCACCGCGTGGTGTCCCTGGCGGGCCAGGCCCGACAGCGCCTTGTAGTAGGCGACGGGATCGGTGGAGGCCAGCAGGTCGCGGGCGTCCTGGACCGGCGATCCCGATGTGGTCACGACAGCACCGCCGTCGGCACCGCCGTCGTCGTCGACCGGAGCGTGGCCGGCATCGCTCTCAACCAGGTGGAGCTCGGTCCGTTCCGGCTCGATCGGCTCGGTGCGCTCAGCCTTGCGGCCGCCCTTGGAGCGGGTGGCCTTGGGCCTCTCGGGCTTGGCTCGATCGGCCTTGGATCGTTCGGGGCGTGGGCTCACGCCGCCATTCTGCTCCCACCGGCGCCGGACTCGCGCCCGAACGCGGTTCGGGCCGCCGTCCCGTCCGCCGAGGCGGGGGACGACGGCCCGATGGGTCGTCAGGGATTCAGACGGTCAGAACGACGCCTGCTTGGCCGCGGTGCCCGCCGCTCCGGCGTTGCCACCGGGCGCTGCGCCGCCGCTGCCTGCGGAACCGATGGTGACCTGGCTGCCCAGGTCGCCCCCGAATGTGATGGACCCGGTGCCGACCTTGGCCATGGCGACCGACGGACCGCCGACGCCACCGCCGCCGGTGCCGCCCTTGCCGCCGTTGCCGCCGCCGCCGCCACCGCCGGCACCGCCGGAGGCCGCGTTGCAGCAGGTGCCGGCTGCGCCGTTGGTGCCAGCGGCTCCAGCACTACCGGGGGCGCCGCCGTTGCCGCCGGAACCCGGGGAACCGGTGCAGCAGTCGGCGATGATTCCGTTGCCACCCTTGCCGCCGGTACCACCCGAAGCACCGTTCTGGCCCGCAGCTCCGGCCCCGCCGTTGCCGCCGCTGGCCGCGGTGAGGGTGGTGTTGGCGTCGATGGTCACCGTCGAGTTGTGGCTGTAGACGGCGAACGATCCGCCGCCGTTGGTGCCGGCGGTGCCACCGGCACCACCCTGGCCACCGCCGCCGCCCTTGGCACCGGAACCGCCGCCGGCCCACTGACCGGCGCACAGGCCAGCGTCACAGGCGCGGCCGCCGCCACCACCGCCGCCACCGCCACCGCCGGTTCCGGCAGTGCCGCCGTTGGTCGGGGCGACCGGAGCGAAGGCCGCTCCGAACACCGCGCTGCCAGCCGAGCCGTTGGCACCGGCGGCACCGGCCGCACCGGGCTGGCCGCCCGAGCCGCCGCCGCCGCTGTAGTTGCTGTTCGACTTGCAGTTGTCGCATCCGGCCGCGCCGCCCGCACCGCCGTTGACCCCGGCTGCACCGTTGCCGCCGGAGTTCTGGCCCTGGCCGCCGTTGCCGCCGTTGTTGCCGCCGTAGCCGACGCCGCCTCCGGTGGCGCCGGGCGGAACCTGGTGCTGGTCGCCGGGGGTGGCGCCGTTGGCGCCGTTGGTGCCGGCGGTCAGGGCACCTGACGGCGTCGAGCCGCTGGTGCCGGCGATGCCGGCCGAGGCCGAGATGTCAGAGCTCTGGACGCTTACCGTCGAGCCGGTCGCCCGCACGCCGTAGGCGCTCGAGCCCGCACCGGACGCCGTCCCCGAAGTGACCGTCAGGCCCTTGAGCGTGGCGGAGGTACCGGTGATGGCGATGCCGGTGGCGTTGGTGCCGCCGGGACCGTTGACCGTCATGTCGGCCAGGGTGATCGACGTGCTCGACGAGAGGCTCACGCCCCCGCTCACCGTGGTCGTGCCGGAGCGGGACACGAAGTTCGCTCCGTAGCCACCGCGGACCGTGACCCCGGTCGCCGAGTTGAGGGCGAACGAGCCGTAGGCGGTGCCGTTGCCGGTGACCAGCACGGCGTGGCGGGACGCACCCGCCTCGGAGATGCCGAAGGCGATCGACTGGCACGGGTTGGCCACGGCCTGGCCGCATCCGGCCACGTCGCTGCCGCCGGTTCCGGCGACCAGGATGGTGTCGGCGAGCACGCCGTCGACACCGTCGCAGTTGGAGTCGGTGCCGGAGGCATCGAGGGTGTCAGCCGCTCCGGGGTAGGTGGAGGCGCTGTTGTCGTTGCAGTCCGCCGGCGGGCTGACGCCGTCGGCGTCGTCGTCGATGTAGACGGTGATCGTCACCGACTCGGAGTCGGTCGCGCCGTTGTCGTCGGTGACGGTCAACGTCGCCGTGAAGGTCCCGGCGTTCGGGTAGGTCGCCGACGGGTTCTCGGCGGTCGAGGAGTTGCCGTTGCCGAAGTTCCACGAGTAGCCAGCGATGGTGCCGTCACCGTCGGTGGAGCCGGCGGAGCTGAACGCCACGGTCATCCCCCGGGCACCGGTCTGCGGAGCCGCGTTGATCACCGCGGTCGGAGCCACGTTGGCGAGCACCGTCACCGTGGTGGTCGCCGCCGACGAGTCACCGGTGTCGTCGGTGACGGTGAGCTCGACCACGTAGGTGCCGGGATCGGCGAAGGTGTGGGTCGGGTTTGCCGACGTGGAGGTGACGCCGTCCTTGAAGTCCCACAGGTAGCTGGCGATCGTCCCGTCGGAGTCCGCCGAGCCGCTCGACGAGAAGCTGACCGGCTTGTCCTCCTTGACCGTCGCCGGCGTGGCCGAGGCCGCAGCCGTCGGCGCCTGGTTCGGCGTGACGGTGATCGTCTGGGTGGTGCTGGCGGTGGCGCCGGCGTTGTCGGTCACCGTCAACGTGGCGGTGTAGGTGCCCGCCACCGTGTAGGTGTGCGAGGTGGCGGCGCCGTTGACCACCGGCGAGCCGTCGCCGAAGTTCCACGACCGGGTGGTGATCGTCCCGTCGGAGTCGGTGGAGGTGTCGTTGAAGGCGACGGTCAGGTTGCGCTTGCCCGAGGTCGGGTTCGCCGTCATCGCCGCCGTGGGCGGGACGTTCGGGGTCGGTCCGACCTCGATCGAGATCGTGTCGGTGTCGGTCGCCCCGTTGTCGTCGGTGACGGTCAGGGTCACCGGGTAGGTGCCCTGGGTCGGGAACGTGTAGCTGGCCGTGGCGGAGCTCGAGGTGATCCCGCCGCCGAAGTTCCAGAGGTACGAGGCGATCGTGCCGTCGGAGTCGCTGGAGTTGGTGGCGTCGAAGTTGACCACGAGCGGAGCCGGGCCGGCGGTCACGTTGGAGGACGCCACAGCCACCGGAGCCTGGTTGGCGGTGACCACGACGTTCACCGTTGCGGCCGCGGTCGCACCCTTGTCGTCGGTGACGGTCACGGTCGCCGTGTAGTTGCCCGCAGCGGCGTAGGTGTGCGCCGCGGTGGCGCCGGAGCCGTTGGTGCTGTCGCCGAAGTTCCAGTTGTAGGAGGCGATGGTGCCGTCGACGTCGGACGCCGTCGCGGTGAAGGCCACCGGGAGCGGGGCCTTGCCGGTGGTGACGTCGGCCGAGGCGGAGACCGTCGGGGCCTGGTTCGCGTTGACGGTGACCGTGACCGAGTCCTGGGCGGTGGCGCCGTCGTCGTCGGTGACGGTCAGCGTGGCGGTGTAGATGCCTGGATCGGTGTAGGTGTGGAAGGGGTTGTCGCCGTGTGAGACCGGCGAACTGTCGCCGAAGTCCCACTCGTAGTCCGCGATCGTGCCGTCGGTGTCGGCCGAGCCGGCCGAGGAGAACGTGACCGACAGCGGGGCCACGCCCGAGGTGGCGTCCGCACCGGCGATCGCCACCGGCGGGACGTTGGCCACGCCGACGGTCACGGTACGGGTGGTGGTCGCCGTGAGGCCCCCGTTGTCGGTCACCGTGAGGGTGATCGTGAAGGTGCCGTCCGCGGTGTACTCGTGGGTCGACGTGACCCCCGTTGCCGTGCCGCCGTCACCGAAGTTCCATGCGTAGGTGGCCACGGACCCGCCTGTGTCGAAGCTGGCGCTGGCGTCGACACCGACCGTCAACGGCGCGACGCCGGAGGTCGGTGTGGCGGTGAACGACGCCGTCGGCGGCGTGTTCGCCCCCGTGGTAGGTGGCGCACAACCCGCCACCACCAGCGCCGTGCACGCGGCCGCGCACGCGACCAGATAGCGAAGACCCCTCATCACCCCTAGCTCCCCTCTCGGACGACAGCCATGCGCCCGATGTCACAAGTCAACCGCATCTCCGAACGTCGATCAAGGAGAAGGTGGTGCGCCGATCGGTCGCACCCGTGGTCGTGGGGTCGGTTCCGTTCCGGTGGCGTACCATCGATGACCCGCCAGATCCGTCGAAACCCGGGAGAGGACCCCGATGGACCACAGCGCCGACGAGGTGATTCCCACCGCCGATCCGACGCTCGACGACGAGCCGTCGCGCCCGGCACGGTCACGGCTCACGCCACCGCGGGTGTGGGCGGGGCTCATGGTTCTGTGCCTGGTGGTGGCGATGACGTGCTTCGTGGCCGCTGGCGTCATCCGTCGGACCGACTCGGCATCGGGAACCGTGGGTGACGCCCTCGCGACCTTCGGCGGGGTCTTCCTGGCCGCGAGCATGTTCGCGTTCGTCGGCTTCGTCTTCGGTGCCGCCCGCGAGTCCTCCGACGTGGCGCGGACCGAACACGGTGTCCGGTCCGCGCTGGTGGCGTCGGGGATCGTGTTCATGGTGGCGCTCGTCGGCGGCGGGGCGGTCGTCGCCCAGACCGTCGAGGAGCGACTCGAACTGAACCCGTCGACGACCGCCCCGAAGTCCGAGCCGAAGGGGTCCGGCACGTCGTCGACCTCGGTCACCCCGGGAGCTCCTGCCCCGGCGCCGGCCAGCACCACGTGTCCGCCCGACGCGCTGCCCGGGACCTGCTGACCAGCCGGGCGGGCTCCTCAGTCGGCGGAGCCGGGCACCACCCGGTGGGCGTCGTACACGCTGTCGATGCTGCGGATGCGGTTGAGCAGGGTGTCGAGGTGCGAGGCGTCGCCGAGCTCGAACTCGAAGCGCATCTTGGCCACCCGGTCGCTGCCCGAGTGGGTCTGGGCGCTGATGATGTTGACGTGGTTCTCGCTGAGCGTGGCGGTCACGTCCTGCAGCAGGCGGGGCCGATCGAGCGCCTTGACCTCGACGAGCGCCACGAAGTCTCCGACCGACTCGGTGTCCCAGTCGACGTCGATCACCCGCTCCTGCTGGCCGTCGAGCAGCGACGTGGCGTTGGAGCAGTCGACCCGGTGCACCGACACACCTCGACCGCGGGTGACGAAGCCCATGATGGCGTCACCGGGAACCGGCGTGCAGCAGCGGGCCATGCGCACCAGAACGTCGTCGTAGCCCTCGACGTGCACGCCCGCCGGCCGGGACCGGCGCCGACCGTTGGTGGGCCGCACCGGGGTCGAGATGACCTCCTCACGCTCGCCCTCGGCGGTGCGCACCAGACGTCCGACCCGCGCCGCGGCGGCTTCGGGTGACAGGTGGTGCTCTCCGATGGCGACGTACATGGCGTCGACGGACTGGAAGCGCAGCTGGTCCGACACGTCGGACACGGCGCTGCCGCCCAGGACCCTCTGGACCGGTAGGCCCTCACGGCGCAGCGCCTTGATGAGGGCGTCGCGGCCGGCCTCGAGCGCGTCCTCACGCCGCTCGCGGGAGAACCACTGTCGGATCTTGTTCGACGCGGACCGGGTGGCGACGAAGTCGAGCCAGTCCCGGCTGGGGCCCGCGCCGGCCACCTTCGAGGTGAAGATCTCGACCGTGTCGCCCGACGACAGCGGGCTGTCGAGCGGTAGCAGTCGACCGCCCACCCGTGCGCCGATGCAGCGGTGGCCCACTTCGGTGTGGATGGCGTAGGCGAAGTCGACCGGGGTGGCGCCGACCGGCAGGGCGATCACGTCGCCCTGCGGGGTGAACACGAAGACCTCGTCCTGGTCCAGGTCGACCTTCAGGTTGGCCATGAACTCGCCGGGGTCGGTCATCTCCTGTTGCCAGTCGACGATCCGCGTCAACCAGGCGACGTCCTCGGAGTGGCCCTCCTTGTAGGAGAAGTGGGCAGCCACCCCCCACTCGGCCCGGTGGTGCATCTCGGGGGTGCGGACCTGCACCTCGAGCGGTCGTCCGCCCGGGCCGATCACCGTCGTGTGCAGCGACTGGTACAGGTTGAACTTGGGCATGGCGATGTAGTCCTTGAACCGCCCCGGCACCGGGGTCCACAGAGCGTGGATGGTCCCCAGCGCCGCGTAGCAGTCCTTGGACGAGTCGACGATCACCCGGATCCCGACCAGGTCGAAGATCTCGTCGAACGCCTTGCCCTTGACGACCATCTTCTCGTAGATGGACCACAGGTGCTTCGGTCGCCCGGTCACCTCGGCGGTGATGTTGACCTCTTTCAGCCGCCCGGTGACCTCGTCGAGGATCTCGACCAGGAACCGGTCGCGCTCGGGGGTCCGGTTGGCGACCATGTGGTCGATCTCGGCGTAGCGCTTGGGGTGCAGCGCAGCGAAGCACAGATCCTCGAGCTGCTGCTTGACCTCCTGCATGCCCAGGCGGTGCGCCAGCGGGGCGTAGATGTCGAGAGTCTCCTGGGCGGTGCGCTCCTGCTTCCAGGCCGGCAACGCGGCCAGGGTCCGCATGTTGTGGAGGCGGTCGGCCAGCTTGATGACCAGGACCCGCAGGTCCTTGGCCATCGCCACCAGCATCTTGCGCATGGTGGCGGCCTGCTGGGCCTCCTTGGAGTCGAAGTGGACCCGTTCCAGCTTCGTGACTCCGTCGACGATCTCGCGCACCTCGGGACCGAAGCCGGCCTCGACCTCGTCGAGGGTGAGCACCGTGTCCTCGACGGCGTCGTGCAGGAGCGCGGCGGCGATGGTGACGTCGTCCATGCCGTAGCGGGCGACGATGCCCGCCACCGCCAACGGGTGGGTGATGTAGGGCTCGCCGGAGCGACGCAGCTGGCCCTTGTGGGACCCCGCCGCCACCCGGTAGGCCTCGGTGATCGACTCGGTGGGCAGCTTCGGGTGGAACCGTCGGTACTGCTCGACGATCTCCTGGACCTCCATGGCCGGAGGCTGGGTGTGGCGCCGCCACGGCAGGACGCGCGTCACCGTCGCCATGTCGGACCCTCCTGGCGCCCAGGCGCCGCCGGGGACGGCGTCGATCGCTGGTCGTGCCGCACGTCCACCACGCTACCGAGCCCGCCCGGAGCGCCGTACCCGGCCGTGCGGCTCAGCGCTTCTTCTTGGTCTTGCGGGGACGGGGCGGCACCGAGCCGTACGGGTTCCGCGGCGCGGGTGCGGCATCGGCATCCCCGACAGTTGCTTCGGCCGGGTCGGTCGACGAGACAGGGTCGGTGGACCGATCCTCGACCGCCGTCGTCGACGAGCGGGTCGGCCGGGAGGCGGTGCCGGTGGCCCCGCGTCGCGGACGGGCGGGGACGCCGGACGTCGCGGCGGCCGGGGCACCGGCGCTCGCGACGTGCCAGGTCGTGTCGGAGACGTCGACTCCCTTGGCGACCAGGCGTTCGCGGATCTGACGCCAGCGGGGCTCGCGCTCCTTGAGCCACGCGGTGACCGGCGGGGCCACGAACAGCGACGAGTAGGTCCCCGACACGAGGCCGATCAGCAGCGCCAGCGAGAAGTCGCCGAGCGTCTCCTGGCCGAACACGATCTGGCCCACCACCAGGATCGAGATGACGGGGATGATCGTCACCATCGTGGTGTTGAGCGACCGCATGAACACCTGGTTCAGCGACCGTCGCATGATCGAGGTGTAGGTGTACTGGCCGGATCGGCCGAAACGGGTCGCGTTCTCCTGGACGCGGTCGTACACGACGATCGTGTCGTACAGCGAGAACCCCAGGATCGTCAGGAACGAGATGACCGTCGCCGGGGTGACCTCGATCTGGAACACCGAGTAGACGCCGACGGTGATGATGATGTCGTGGATCACCGCCACCATCGCGGCGATCGCCATCCGGGTCTCCAACCGCCAGGCGATGTAGGCCGCGACCAGGACCATGAACACGATGAGCGACAGGCGGGCCTGCGAGGTGATGTCGCTCCCCCACGACGGCCCGACGGTGTTGACCTTGACCTCGCCCTTCTCGAGTCCGGAGGCCGCGGCCAGGGCGTCCGCGGCCTTGGCCCCCTCGGCGACGTTGTCGACCCGTCCGGACACCCGGATGACCCGGCCGCCCTCGGTGGTGGTGGCCTCCTGGAACCGCTCGACCGCGCTGTCGCCGAAGTCGGCCAGAGCCGTGCGGGCCTGGGCCTCGGTGAAGGTCGCCGACGGGACCTCCCACACCGATCCGCCCTCGAAGTCGATCGAGAGGTTGAGGCCCCGGGTGACCATCGACGCCAGCGAGATGATGATGAGCACGGTCGAGACGATCCCGACCCGCACCCACAGGCGGGGGAAGTCGAAGTCGTTGCGCCCGCGGTAGAGATCCGACGCCAGGCCCATGTCAGGCCTCCTCTCCGGACGATGCGGCGTCTCCGGACGGCGCTGCTCCGCCAGTCGCGGTGACCGGCACCGGCTCGGATTCCGCTCGGGCACGGACGGCGGGCGCCAGGTCGTCGGTGGGGATCCCGAAGCGCCTCGGGTGCTCACCGTGGTGGGAGCGGGCCAGCACCAGGGCGGCCGGGCGCAGGAACACGTACGCCGAGATCAGGTCGAGGATGGTGGCCACGCCCAGGTAGAAGGCGAAGCCGCGCACCGGGCCGACTGACAGCCAGTACAGGACGCCGGCACCGATCAGCGAGCTCATGTCGGCCTTGACGATCGTCGAGTAGGCCGCGCCGAACGCCTTGTCGACCGACGGTCTCAGGCCCGCCCCGTTGCGCACGTCTTCCTTGATCGTCTCGAAGAACACGATGGAGCTGTCGAGGGAGATGCCGATCGACACCACGATGCCCACGACGCCGGCCAGGGTGACGGTCGCGTTGATCCAGCACATCACCACCCACAGGATCGACGCCGAGATGGTGAGGCTGCCGACCGTGGCCAGCCCGAGGAGGCGGTAGTAGAAGACCAGGTAGGCGCACACCAGGAACAGACCGATCGCCCCGGCGATGATGCCGGCCTGCAGCGCGTCGGCGCCCAGCGTCGCGGACACGGTCTCGGCCTGCTGGGCCTGCAGCTCGATCGGCAGCGAGCCGAACCGCAGCGCGACGGCCAGGCTCTTGGCCTCGTCCTCGTCGAAGGCGCCCGAGATCGAGATCGAGTCCCGGTCGAAGGTGGGGTTGTTGATCGTCGGCGCCGACAGCACCTCGGAGTCCAACACGATGGCGAGTCGCCCGGGCTGGCCGTTGCTGCCGGGGCACTGCGCCGCACCCGAGTTGCACAGCGCGGCCGCCTTGTTGAACAGGTCGATGCCGTCCTTGCCCTTGCGGAACACCGGGTTGACCTGCCAGCGGCCGTCCTGGCCCAGCCCGGCCGTCGCGGTCTCGACCGCCCGCCCGGTCAGCATGGTCGGACCGAGCTTCATGACGTTGCCGTCCTTGTCGGCCAGGTTGACCTCGGCGTCGGCCTTGTCGTCCTCGGGCGGGGTGGTCTGGGTGCCGAGCGCCTGCTCGAGCTGGTACAGCTGACCGAACTTGGAGTCGAAGGCGTTGACCCCCCACTGGTTGAGCGGCGGCGGGGTGGTGGTCGTGGTGGTGGCCGGTGCGGTCGTCGTGGTGGTGCCGCCCTGCTGGCCGGTCAGGCGGCTGCGGTTCCCGCCGGATCGGGTGGGGTCGACGGTGGTGGCCGGACCCGCGGTCGTGGTCGGCGCCGCGGTCGTGGTCGGCGCCTCGGTCGTCGGCGGCGCCTCGGGGGTGGTCTGCGGGTTGGCGGCCGCCTGCTTCTGCTGCTCCTCGGTGGCGACCTGGGCCGCGGTGACCCCTTCGGGGATCTTCAGCTCCTTGCGGAGCTTGGCGATCTCCGCCTCGGCCTTCTTGCGGTCCTTGCCCTTGGGGATCACGCCGACGTCGGCGAGGACGGGCCGGAAGCGCAGCTCGGCGGTCTTGCCGACGATGTCGAGGACCTGCTGCTGGTCGGTGGCACCGGGGAGCTGCACGATGATCGTGTTGCCCTGGCGGGAGACCTCGGGTTCGGCCACCCCGAGGGCGTCGACGCGCTTGCGGATGATGCCGATGGCCTGATCGAGCTGCTCGGGCGAGACCGAGTCGTCGACCTTGCCGTCCTTGACCGGCTGGAGGTTGACCGAGATACCGCCCTGGAGGTCGAGGCCGAGGGTCGGGGTCTTGCCCAGAGCGATGGTGACCGCGACCAGGCCGTAGGCCACGACCATGGTGGCGATCACGTATCTCAACGGGTGCTTGGTCATTCTCGTCCTCGTCGATGGGGCCGGGTCAGGGTACCGGCCCGACGGCGGGACGCGGATGATGCGGGCCGCCCTTCCCGCCTTCCCCCGGGGTGGGACCGCCTACTTCTTGCGGGAGCCCGCCTTGGCCGTCCCCTTGGAGGAGGCGCTGCGGGCCGCGCCGACGCCGGTCCCCTTGGACGCGGTTCCCTTGGAAGCGGCTCCCTTGGCGGTCGAGCTGCGGACGTCGACGGCGTCGGCGTCGCGCTCGCGGGATGCTGCGGCACCCCCACCGAACATGCCGCCGAGCAACCCGCCCTTGGCCGGGGCGGCGTCGGGGTCGGGTTCGGCCATCGAGCGACCGATCGAGCCCTTGGCCACCCGGATCACCACGTCGTGGTCGATCTCGAGGTGGACCAGGCCGTCCTCGATGTGGGTGATCTGACCGACGATGCCGCCGGTGGTCATGACCTCGTCACCGACCGACAGCGAGCTGATCAGCTCCTGCTGACGGGCCTTCTGCTTGCGCTGGGGCACGACCATCAGCCAGATCAGCAGGCCGAAGGGGACGATCAGGATCAGGATGCCGAGGGGGCTTCCCTGGCTCTCGGCGGCGAGGAGGGGGGCGAGCGCGTTCACGACCCGAGATGGTAGGGCGGAGGGGTGCGACCCGGGCAATCAGACCCCGGGGGTCAAGGCACTCACCCGAGGCCGGGACCGGATCCGGACCAGACCCCGGCGACCTCGGCGCGCAGCCCGTCCAACCGGCCGGCGGCGATGGCGGCCCGGATGCGGGCGACCAGGCCGAGCATCCAGGTCAGGTTGTGGACCGTGCACAGCGACGCGGCGGCGGGCTCACCGACCGCGGTGAGGTGGCGCAGGTAGCCCCTTGCGTAGGTCG
>WBZT01001681.1_pt1 | contig 15461 bp, 4 predicted proteins | sample 5204241 | NCBI WGS metagenome assembly WBZT01 (sample SAMN12344358, study PRJNA552823) | activated sludge metagenome | biome: Activated sludge suspended growth; feature: Nitrification reactor; material: Wastewater; isolation source: activated sludge from nitrification reactor of wastewater treatment... | reverse complement strand
ACCGAAAGTGGCAGCGGCGGCTGGGCGCGGCTGTGGGATTTCGGCAACAGCAGTGGTGGTGAGGGACAGCAGGGCGGGGGAACGAGCTATTTGTTTCTCTCCGTGCCAAGCGGTTTCAACGGGTTGCGCGGCGCGTATAAACTGGCGGGGCAGGGGGAGCAGGTGCTGGATTTTCCCAACCGTCCCACGCAAGGCGTGCCGCATCATGTGGTCTGGGTGCAAGACGGTGCGGCCCAGCGGGCGCGGTTGTATCTGGATGGGGTGCTAATCGGCGAGAACGCCAGCTTTACCTACACCCCGGCGGCCATCGGCGGCACGGTGAACGACTGGCTGGGGCGTTCGCAATACAACGATCCTTGGTTCAAGGGTTCGATCGCCGAGTTCCGGCTGTATGACGGGCCGCTCTCGGGTGAGGAAGTGCAGCAATGTTTCCAATTGGGCCCGGACGTTTCGCCCCAAAGCGTGCCGGTGACGATTACCGCCGAGCCGAAGAGTCTGATCGTGAACGAGCGTTCGCCGGCAGTGTTTACCGTCGGTTACCTTGGGCATCGGCCGGTGCAATTCCAATGGCTGCGCAACGGCCAGCCGCTTGCGGGCGAAACCAACGCCAGCTACGTGCTGCTTGCGCCCTTGCCCGCGGACGACGGCGCGCTGTTCTCCGTGGTGCTCACCAATTCCGTCACCAACACCACCTTTACAACCGTCAGTTCCAACGCCGTGCTGCACGTCGTGAATGACACGATGTCGCCGGCTTTGGTGCGGGCGTTCAACATCGGCACAAACCTGGTCCAGGTGGTGTTCTCCGAACCCGTGGCTCCGGTAAGCGCGACGAAGCTGGCGAATTATCGGTTCACGAACGGCCTGGCCATTCTCGCAGCGAGCGTTGGCAATGATCCTGCAAGCGTCACCTTGACCACTGCCGCACTCGCCTCCGGCAGCAACTACACGCTGTGCGTGAGCAATGTCACCGATCAGGCGTTTGCGCCGAATGTGCTCCCGCCGAACAGCGCCGCAAGTTTCACGGCCACTCCGTACGCGCTGCTGGATGTAGGCGGCGCAGCGCCTGCCAGTCTGCTCGTGGCGGCGGGTAACGGCTTCGATCTCACGGCGGGCGGCGGGAACATTGGCGGCACGACCGACCAATTCGGGTTCAGCTACCTGCTGTTGAGCGGTGATTTCGATCTACAGGTACGCGTGGCTGGAATCGGCGCGGTCACACCTTGGACGCAGGCGGGATTGATGGCGCGGGAGAGTTTCGCCGGCAGCGCGCGTTTTGCGGCAGCGTTTGCCACGCCGCAGCTTCAAGGGAGCTTTTTCGAGGCGCGTGGCGTGGCGGGCGGGCGAACCGTTGTTTCCGGCACTTTCCCGCCGAGCCTGCCGAACGGCTGGCTGCGCTTGCGGCGGGCCGGAAACGTGTTCAGCGGTTACGCCAGTTATGATGGGCTAACGTGGACGCAACTTGGCGCGACCAATCAGGCGTTTCCGGCGACGATTCCCGTCGGGCTCGCGCTCACGAGCCGCAGCAACGGCGTGCCCGCGACGGCGAGCTTCCGCGATGTGGATAACACCTTCAGCACGATGGTGGGTATTACGACAAATCCCTCCGAGCCGCTTGGCCCGTCGAGCCGGCGCACGCCGATAGCGATATCAGAAATCATGTACAAACCTGCGTCGCGCGGTGATGGTCGCAATCTCGAATTCGTCGAGCTGTTCAACTCGAATCCCTGGTTTCATGACCTCAGTGGCTATCGGTTGGATGGAGACATCCAGTTCACCTTCCCGGCTAACACGATCATCCCCGCCGGTGGTTTTGTGGTCGTGGCCGCCGTGCCAACCGATCTGCAACTAGCGTACGGCCTGTCGGGGGTGTTCGGTCCGTACACGAACCGCTTCAAGACTACCGGCGTGGTTCAACTCAAGGATGAAGCGGGCGCCCTATTACTGGAGGTGGGTTACAGCGATTCCGCTCCTTGGCCGATGGGCGCGGATGGTTCGGGCCATTCAATTGTGCTGGCACGTCCAACGTATGGCGAGGCGAACCCGCTCGCGTGGGATCGGAGCGATGCCGTCGGTGGTTCGCCGGGAACGTTCGATCCGTTTCGCCCGGGTGCGTTGCGCAACGTGATGCTGAACGAAGTGCTCGCGCACACGGATCCGCCGGCGTTCGACGCCATCGAACTTTACAATCACAGCGACGTGGAGGTGAATCTCTCCGGCTGCACCCTGAGTGATGATCCCGGGCTGAACAAGTTCGCCCTCCCGACCAACACCGTGATTCCCGCGCGCGGCTTTCTGCTTTTTACTGAGCCACAACTGGGCTTTGCGCTGAGCGCGGCGGGCGAAACGATCTATTTCAAGAATCCCGACGGCTCACGGGTGCTGGACGCGCTGAAATTCACGGCGCAGGAAAACGGCGTTTCGTTCGGACGCTATCCCAACGGTGGGGCAGATTGGTATCGGCAGGCGGCGAATTCCCTGGGCGGCAGCAACGGCCCACCGCTGGTCAATCCGGTTGGTATCAACGAGATCATGTATCACGGGTTGTCCAGCCTGGATGACGATCAATACGTGGAACTCTACAATCGTGGAAACAGCGCCGTGAATCTGACCGGCTGGAAATTCGTCGCGGGGATCAACTTCAGTTTTCCGAGCAACACGGTCATCAGGCCGAAGAGTTTTCTGGTCGTGGCCGCCAACGCAGCGCGGTTGCTTGCGAACTATCCCCAACTGAATCACACAAATCTGCTCGGCAACTTCAGCGGCCGGCTGTCCGGCAAAGGCGAACGGCTGGCGCTGGCGCTGCCGGATGAAATCGTCAGTACGAACGCCTCGGGTTTAACCGTCACCAACCACGTTGACATCGTCGTGGACGAAGTCACCTTCGGCAGCGGCGGTCGTTGGGGGCAATGGGCCGATGGCGGCGGCAGCAGTCTGGAGTTGATGGATGCCCGCGCCGACAAACGCCTCGCCGCCAATTGGGCGGACAGCGATGAAACCGCCAAAGCGCCCTGGACCAACCTCGAACTCACCGGTGCGCTCGACCACGGCAGCAATTACGGCGCGAACATCGCCAACGCGCAGCTCGGCTTGTTGGACGAAGGTGAGTGTCTGGTGGACAGCGTGGAAGTGCGCGGGCCGGGCGGTGCGAACTTTGTCGCCAATCCAAATTTTGACAGTGGCCTTGCCAACTGGTCGCTGCAAGGCGATCACTCGCGGTCCAGTCTGGAAGCCAACGCCGGCTATCCCGCGGGCGGGCCGGCGCTGCATCTCAGGACGGGCAATCGGATGTGGACGGGCGCTAACTCCGCGCAGTTGACGCTCACCAACACGTCCCTCACGTCCGGCCAGACAGTGACGTTGCGCTACAAGGCGCGCTGGCTCGCGGGTTGGTCGGAAGTCCTGCTGCGATTGAATGGCAACTGGCTGGAAGCCGCCGGGCGCCTGACCGTGCCGGCAAATTTGGGCACGCCCGGTTTGCCCAACAGCCGCGCGGGCACGAACAGCGCTCCGGCGATTCGCGACGTGACACACTCACCGGCGTTGCCGGCGGCGGGTCAACCGGTTCTGGTGACCGCGCGCGTCAGCGATCCGGACGGCCTCAGTTCGTTGCAACTGCGTTACCGGATGGATCCGGCCACCACCTACGCGGCGTTGCCGATGCGGGATGACGGCCTCGGGGGAGATTTGGTTGCGGGTGACGGGGTGTTCAGTGCCACGATACCCGGGCCGACGGCGGGCACGGTGGTGGCATTCACTGTGAACGCGACGGATGGCCTTGGCGCGGCCAGCCGGTTTCCGGCTCTGCTCAATGACAACGGTCCGGCGCGGGAATGCGTGGTGGCCTTTGGCGATCCCAATCTCGCCAGCACTTTCGGCGCGTATCACCTCTGGCTGACCCAGACCAACGTGAACCGCTGGATTGCGCTGCCGGTGCTGAGCAACGAGGAAATGGACGCGACGCTGGTGGTGGGCAGCCGCGTCATCTATAACGCCGGCGCGCGCTACGCGGGCAGTCCCTACCACCAGTCTTATGACGGCCCGTACGGCACCCATGCGTGTCATTACATCTGGAGCGTGCCGAAGGACGATGCGTTGCTCGGCGCGGTTTCGTTCAACAAGATTCACTGGCCGGGCAATGACATCCAGGAGGACGGCCAGTCGGAGAACAACAACGACGGCACGATCCAACGCGAACAGATGGCGAACACCTTCCTGCGCGCGCTGGGCGTGCCGTGGATCAACCGGCGCTACGTGGCGGTGTATGTGAACGGACGCCGGCGCGGCAGTTACCTGGAGGATGCGTTGCGGCCGAGTTCGAGTGTCACAGACGAGTATTTCCCTGGCGATCCGGGCGGACGGCTCTACAAGTTTCAGCCGTGGTTCGAGTTTCCGGCCGCGCCCAGCGGAAATTACCTGCCGTTCGCCAACAAGGCCTGGTGTCTGTTCCTGCCCTACACCACGACGGGCGGCGCGTACAAGACGGCGCGTTATCGCTGGAATTACGAGAGCCGCGCGACTCCGGATTCCGTGAACAACTACACCAATCTGTTCACGCTGATCAACGCGGGCAAAGCTTGGAACCAAACCAACTTCGTCGCCGCCATGGAAAACCAGGCGGACATGGAAAACTGGATGCGGCTGGTTGCCGCCAATCACGCGGCGGGCAACTGGGATTGCTGGGGCATCAACAACGAACAAAACGTTTATGGCTACGTGAGTCCGCAAAAGCGCTGGACGTTGTTCATGTTCGACCTGGGCATCGTCCTGGGCAATCCAATCGCCTGGTCGCCTGGCACGGAGCTTTTTACCGTGAACGGCGACGACACAACCTGGCAGCACATTTATAGCACGCCGACCTTTCGCCGCATGTATTTGCGCGCGCTCAAGGAACTGGTGAACACCGCCATGCAGCCCACGGCGGCGAATCCGCTGTTGGAAGCCAAGTACGCGGCCTTCCTTGCAGATGGCGTGACGGTGGATCATCCCGCGCCGGTGGAATCCTGGATTGCCACGGCGCGATCCAGCATCGCGTTGCAGGTGGCCGCTGAGGATGTGGCGGCGTTTTCCCTGGCCAGTACCAATCTCAGCGCCACCGCCAACGCAGTCTCACTCTCCGGCAGCGCGCCGGTGGAAGTCACCGCCGTGCTGGTGAATGGTGAAACCTGGAAACCAACCTGGACCAGCAGCACGAGTTGGACGCTGAAACTACCCGCGACCAGCGGCACGAATTCCTGGAGCGTTGTCGCGCTGGATCGTTTCGGCAACGCGGTCGGCGACACCAACCTCGTTCGCGTGACCAACGCCGGCACGCCGGCATCCGTCGAGGCGAACGTCCTCTTCAGCGAGATCATGTATCAACCCGTGGCAGAGGGCGCGGAGTACGTCGAGTTGTTCAACTGCTCCAGCAGCACGCCCTTCAATCTGTCGGGTTGGCGCGTGAACGGATTGAACTACACGTTCCCGCTCGGCTCGGCGATCAACCCGCAACAATACCTCGTGCTCGCGCGCAGCCGCACGACGTTCGCCGCAACCTACGGCGCGCTGGCGCCGGTGTTCGATGAGTTCGCCGGCGCGTTGCAGGCCGATAGCGAGACGTTGTCGCTGCTCGCGCCGACGAACGACGTCGTCGCCGACCGCGTGCGTTACGAGGCGGGCGCTCCGTGGCCGGAGTTGGCCCCGTCACTGGGCGCGGCGCTACAGGTGCGCGATCCCATCCAGGACAACAGCCGTTCCGGCAACTGGACCGTGGCGGCCACGAATTCCGTCGTTTCACCGCAATGGGTTTACTTCTCCACGAACGGCACCGTGAGCAGTTCGCGACTGTATGTTTATTTGGAAAGCGCAGGCGATATTTATCTGGACGCCTTGAAGCTGGTGCGCGGCTCATTGCCGGATGCCGGGACGAATTTGTTGGTGAATGCGGACTTCGAGTCGGCTCTGGCTGGCTCGTGGAATCTGACGGCGAACTTCACTCAGTCCACGATCAGCAGCAGCGTGAAACACACTGGGAATTCCAGTTTGCATCTTGTGGCCACGCTGGGGGGAAGCGGGAACGGCAATGCGGTTTACCAGGACATCGCCAATGCTCCGGCCAACGGTTCGCCGGTCGCGTTGAGTTTCTGGTATCGGCAGGCTACCAACGGTGGGCCGCTGACGGTGCGGCTTTCCAACTCGGGAATGGTCGGTCACGTGGACCCGTTGGCGGGAGCTGCGCCCGTGGGCGCGCTGGCGACCCCAGGCAGCTCGAATTCGGTCGGGCTGATCTCGCCCGCGTTCCCGACGCTCTGGCTCAACGAGGTGCAGACGCGGAATGCTTCCGGCGGGCTGGACAATCAGGGCGAGCGCGAGCCGTGGGTGGAAATCTACAATGCCGGATCGAGCCCGCTCAGCCTGGCCGGACTGTATCTTGGTACAAATTATTCCGCACCGACCGACTGGGTGTTTCCGCCGAACGCCACGCTTGCCGCCGGACAGTTTCTCACCGTGTGGTGTGACGGCCAGCCGGCGCAATCGGCCGGTTCGACGTGGCACACCAGTTTCCGCCTCGGCACCAACGCGGGGGCGCTCGTGCTTTCGCGCTTCGTTTCGAACGTGGTGCAGGTGGTGGACTACCTGAATTTTCCCGCGCTGCCGGCCAATCAGAGCTACGGCGCCGCGCCGGACGGCCAGCCGTTTTATCGCCAGATCATGTTCACTGCCACGCCGGGCGCGAGCAACAATCTCGCTTTGCCACCGACGAATGTGCGGTTCAACGAGTGGATGGCTGAGAACACCGGTTTCATGACCGATCCCGGCACGGGCAAGTACGAGGACTGGTTCGAGTTGTTCAATCCGTCAGCCACGTCCGCGGAGTTGGGCGGTTACTTTCTGACCGACGACCTTGGAAATCCTACGCAGTACCAAATCCCCGCAGGCTACCACGTTCCGGCGAACGGTTACCTGCTCGTCTGGGCGGACAGTAAGGTCAGCGCCAATTCCACGAACAGCCCGGACTTGCACGTTTCCTTCAAGCTGTCCAAGGACGGCGAGGCGCTGGGATTATACGCGCCGGATGGCGCGCCGGTGGACACGATTTCCTTCGGCGCCCAGTCAGCCAACGTCAGCCAGGGCCGTTACCTGGATGGCGGGGATTTGACGTTGCTCATGACCACGCCGACGCCGCGTGCTCCGAATCTGGTTTCGCCCGCGCCGCAGCCGCCGGCGATCAGTGATTTTGCCGTCGCGGCGGACGGTTCGGTGACTTTCAGCGTCCAGGTGTTTCCGGGACACACTTACCAGGTGGAATACACGGACGACCTCGCATCACTGGAGTGGACGCCGCTGTCGGGAGCCGTCTTTGCGGTGGGGACAACCTTGGCCATCGCCGATGGTGCGCCGGCTTTCACGCAGCGGTTCTATCGTGTGATGCAGGTCAATTGAGGATCAGAACGGAGACCAGAACTTCGCGATCGCGTCGGGTCCGAGACCGGCGCTCCGCCGGAAATTACATTTGGCCATCGTCCTAGGCGGCTTGGGCGAACACCTGAGATTCCTGATTGACCAGGGTGTTTACGTCGAGAATCAATCCCACCCGTCCATCGCCGAGAATCGTGGCGCCCGCGAGCGCGCGATTCTTGTGGACCATCATGTCGTTGAGGTTCTTGATCACGACTTCCTGTTTGTGCAACAGGGCGTCCACCAGCAGGCAGCGAATGCTCGTGCCGGCTTGCGCAACCACCACGATGCTTTCGGTCGGTTCGGTGGATTTCGGTTGGATGCCAAAATAATCGTAGAGACGCAGCAGTGGAATCAGCCGGCCGCGGACGTTTACGACTTCCGCGCGATTGTGGATGCGCGAGATCATGTCCGCGGTGGGACGGAATGATTCACGGACGGAGAGCGTTGGCAGAATGTAGCGCTCTTCGCCCACCTTGACGATCAGCCCGTCAATGATGGCCAGTGTGAGCGGCAGGGTGATTTTGAACAGCGTTCCCTGGCCCAGCTTGGAGGAGATGTCCACGCGGCCCCGCAACCGCTCGATGTTCCGGCGGACCACGTCCAGCCCCACGCCCCGACCAGAAAGGTCGGTGATTTTCTCGGCGGTGGAAAAGCCGGCGGCAAAAATGAAATTGAACACTTCCTCGTCAGTGAGCTGCGCATCCGGGGAAATCAACCCGCGCTCGACCGCCTTGGCAAAGATGCGTTCCCGGTTCAAGCCCGCGCCGTCATCCTCGATTTCCACCACGATGTTGCCGCCCTGATGATAGGCGCGGAGATTCAGCGAACCGACGGGGGTCTTGCCTCGGGCGGTGCGCTTGTCGGGGGCCTCGATGCCGTGATCCATGGAATTGCGGATCATGTGCAACAGCGGGTCGTTCAGTTCCTCCACCACACCGCGATCCAGTTCGGTGTCTTCCCCGCTGGTGAGAAACTGAACCTTCTTTTGCTGCTTCGCGCTGATGTCGCGGGCCACCCGGGCCATTTTCTGGAATACGCCGCGAATGGGCACCATGCGCAGGGACATGCCCACGCGTTGGAGTTCGTGCGTGATGCGCCCGAGTTGGGCGAGATTGCGGGTGAATTGCGCGTTGTGATTGCCGGCCTCACGATTCTGCGACAAGTTCTGGGAGACCAAAGATTCCGCGATGACCATTTCACCGACGAGGTCCAGTAGCGCGTCGAGTTTGGCGGTGTCCACTTTGACCACGGCTTTGGCGGCGTCGCCGTTCTTTTGATTCGCGGGTGCGCTTTCCGCCCCGGCAGGGGCTTCAGCCGCGGCTTTGGACGGGGCCGACGCGTCGTCCGTTTTTGCCGGCGCCGGCGCCGCGGTCTGTCCGTTGAACTCTTCGGAAGTGTTGTCCCCCTCCATCAGCCGCGTGACTTCCGCCTTCAACTCGGCGGTGGGGATTTCGATGGCCGTGATGGCGCGCGTACCGTTGATCTGTCCGTCAATCTCCTCGACGAATTGCTTTAAGACGTCGCGTCCGCGCAAAATGACTTCGATCACCGGCGCATTGATCTCAATCTCACTCCGGCGGGCCATGTCCAACAGTGATTCGAGCACGTGGGCCAGCCGGTTGATCGGCATGAGATTCAGGAAGCCTGCGCCGCCCTTGAACGTGTGGAACGCGCGAAACACCGTGTTGAGCGTCTCGGCGTCGTTGGGCGAATTCTCCAGCACCAGAACACCTTGTTCGATGTTGTCCAGATGCTCGCGGGATTCGTTGATAAATTCGCGCAGCAAATCCGCGTCGCTCTCGATGTTCAGCACCAGTGGCGGTTCTTCCGGGGTCAATGGGTGGCCTTGCTGGCAGGCGGCGGCGGTAACCGGCGCGGAGGGCGCGGCGGGTGTCGGCGGCGCGAGGGGCAGGGAGGGCAACGCAGTGGGTAAGGATGCCGGGGCTTGAGTGGGAGGGGGGGGCGCGACCGGTACATTTCCCGCCATAGATTTCAACCGGTTGAGAAGCTCGTTCAACCACTGGATATGTTCCTGGCTGAAGGGCTGGGCGGATTCCACGATGCGGACGATTTTTTCCCAGGCATCGGCGCAAAGCTGGTGCCACTCCGCCAGCGCCGGTTGGCCGCCGGTGGCGTCGCGCAGGTTGCCGACCAGATCGAGGATCGGGAACTGGTTCTGGTCCGAGCCAGCGCGCGCGCCGGAGATTTCTTGCGTCAGGCTGGCGAGCAGTTGGGAGAGGCGGTCCGGGGTGTTCATTTTGGTTGAGGTAAATCGGGCTGGCAGGGCGTTGCGCCGCCCGCGAGCCGGGCGGTTTGACTCAAACTTCTTGAAATCATGTGAATTCCATTCAATCCGTTTAGCCCCCATGGACCGGGCGACTGGGCCGACAGGCAACTTGCCGGTCCGGCTGATGCGGGCACTTCAGCCTGTCGCCCTCTGCTATCGGCTGGCGGCGAAAAGACTTTATGACTTTTGTTCGCGGGCTGAACTCGTCGCTTGTGTGGGAAACGAACCAGCGTAATATCGGGAACGGTTTTGGAAGGGCGGAGGATCGCTTCCGGCGCGAGCCGGGGGAGGAAAGTCCGAACACCATCGGGCGCGATGCCGCGTAACCCAGGCTTGTTCCGGCTGGGATACACGCGGGCAGCGGCGGCGCGAGCCGCTCTGACGGACAGTGCCACAGAGAACATACCGCCGGGGCTTCGCAAGGAGCCCCGGTAAGGGTGAAAAGGTGGGGTAAGAGCCCACCGCCCGGCGAGTAATCGGCGGGGCACGGAAAACCCCATCGGGTGCAAGGCCAAATAGGGGACCTCGAAGCGGCCCGCTTCAAGTCCGCGAAAGCGGATGGGTTCCGGGTATCGGCTGCTGAGACAAATGATTCTCTCCGCCGCGTAAGCGGCGCAGACAAAATTCGGCTTACAGCCCTTCCAAAACCACCTTCCACCCTTGAGCCGGGAGCGAACTATTGGTTCAAACTGAATGCGGCTGGCGGGCTCAGATTGCCCGCACGGTCAACCGCTGAAATTGCGATGGCTTCGGGCAGGCTGCCATCCATGATTCTTTCCCGGGAATTCCGCGGGAGCAAGTCGGTGAACCACTTGCCCCCACGCCTAGATTGCACCACCCACGCCGACAGTTTTTCGCCCCCGGTCGCTTCCCAACGCAGTTTCACACTGGCGTCCCCGGCGACGGCGGTGACGCGCGGCTGCGCCGGCGCCGAGTTGTCGAGCCAGCGAAAGGCCGGCACTAGGGCTGGTTCGGCGTACGGCCCGCGGCGCAACGCCGCCTGCAACTCGGCGGTGCGGAGCAAACTTCGGGCGTTCCAATGAATGTGCCCGGCGCTTACCGGTTGCTGCGCGCTGAGGCGGATCTGCGCGACGATTTCCTCCGGCTTCCAACTGGATCGCGCACGACCTCCGCCGGCCCGGGCGGACGAACGATTCGTGGATTCGCCCGTAACTCCCGGGGCGCGCACCTTGGTCGTGTCCATTCCTGGCCAGATGTGGCGGCGCTTGGGGTTTTGTTCGTTCCACCAATTCAGTAGCGCGGGAAAGCTCTGCTCCTTCGGTTCGATGGCCCAGTAGAGTTGCGGCGCCAGGTAATCCAGCCAACCGTTGACGAGCCACTTGCGTGAATCCGCGTACAGCCCGCCGTAGGCGTCGAAGCCGCGGATTTGCGCCGGGTGTTCGGGACGCCAGATGCCGAACGGGCTGACGCCGAATTTCACCCAGGGCTTGACCGCCTTGACCGATTGGTTGACCCGCTCAATGAACCGATTGACATTCTCGCGTCGCCAGTCATCGCGGGCCAGCTTGCTGCCCACGCCGTACTTTCTCCAACTGGCGTCATCCGGGAAATCCAGTTCACGTCCGTTGGCGGATTCTTTGTAAGGATAAAAATAGTCGTCGAAGTGAACGCCATCCACGTTGTAACGTTTCACGACGTCCAGCACCACCTTCAAGGAATGCTCCTGTACTTCGCGTTCGCCGGGATCGAGCCAGAGGCTGCGGCCATATTGCCGGACCAGTTCCGGGCGCGACTTGCTGATGTGATTGGCGGAAATGGGCGAAGTGGCGCTGGCGTGATGCGCTCGATACGGATTGAACCACGCGTGCAGTTCCAGCCCGCGCTGATGCGCCTCCTCGATCGCTAAGGCGAGCGGATCGTAATACGGCTCGGGTGCCTTGCCCATCGTGCCGGTCAGGTATTCCGACCATGGTTCCAGCTTCGACGCGTAGAGCGCATCGCAGGCCGGGCGAACCTGAAAAATGACCGCGTTCAACCCAGCCCGGGCTGCGCCATCCAGCAGGGCAATCAACTCGGTCTTCTGTTCCGTCGTGGTCAGGTCTTTCCGGGATGGCCAGTCAATGTTGGCGACGGTGGCGACCCAGGCCCCGCGGAATTCGCGTTGGGGCGCCGGCGGTGTGAGTTTGGTGGGCGCATAGGACGCCGCGCGCGAAAGCGCGGCTTCCGCTCCGGACAACCAGACGACGAATATTGCAATGGAGAATCTGACCATGACTAACCGGTTCGCTCTGGAGTTTCCACCCGCAGCGGCTCCGGTGGCAAGCAATTCCAGCGAAGTAATTATTTGCGAAGCAACAACCGGGCGCTTTGCCGGGATGGTGTGCTGGCGGGCGACGTGGCGAAAGTGATGCCGGGAGACGAATTGGAACTGCTCGGTTTTCCGGAACTGGAGGAACTCCCGCGGTGGTTGGCCCAGGCGGCGGTGCGCCGGTTGGGGCTGGGCAAACTACCCCTCGGAGACATTCCGGTCCGGTTTCATCCTCACCACGTTACGACCCGGTAAAAGCGCATGGGCACTTGGGGAGCGTCTCCGTCGGTGAACCCGGTCAAGGCGGTCCCCGGAAGCGGATGTAAAACGACGAGCTGCTGCCACGCGCCCGTGGCCGGCGAGTCGCGATATTCGATGGTGTAACCGAGGTTTGCGTGCTGGGTGAATTCCAGTCGCATCAAGTTTGAGGCGACGGGAAAAAGGTTTTCGATCACAGGCGTCACAACCACACGCCATGTTTGAGATTGGGACGGCGCGGCGAGTTCGGAGAAAAGCGGGTCGTCTTGATAGAGGCCGGAGTCGAGTTTGCCACTGACTTCGACGTGGTGCGGGCCGGTGATCAGATTGGTGAGCGTAATCGGCGTGGCCATCGGGGTTTCGGCGCTCCACGATCCGGCGTCGAGCCGCCAGCGGTAATGCGTGTAGCCGGAGCCGTTCGGAAAGCCGGAGGTTGGAATCGCGTTGCCGCTACGGTTTAAGCCGACGACGAGCATGGCGTTGCTGGTTGTCGTTGCGCCCACTGGTTCGCGGGAAATGGAAGCGCCGCGAGGAACGACGCCGCCCTGGTCGCGCCCATTCGGTCCCGAGCCGATGGCTGGTGAGCCGGGCAGCAGGCTGAACCAATCGCGCATGATCTGGGCCTGATCCCAGTTGGTGAAGACCGTCTCCGCGAGTTGCGGAACGTGCTTGAACATGGGGTCGTTGGTCGTGTTGCCGCCGCCCGGCCCGGACCACGCGAATGGGAGGAGGTTGTTGCTGAACGTGACGACGGCGTTCGTGAGGTAGCGGACCAGTTGCTCCGCGTCGTGGATGATGTTGGCTTCGAGATAAGCCCCCGCGCCCTGAGAGGTGCCGGCATCGGCGACGCCCAGGACCGCGCCATCTGTATCAATGCCGCCTTGATGTGTCTGGTGGACGACGGTGTTGTTGAGCAACGTGTAGAAGTTGCCTTGCTTCGCGGTCGCCGCTTGGTCGCAGTCGTAGAACAAGTTTCCGACCACCGTGATTTCAGACGTGTCGGCGCCGTTGCTGCCACCGCTGATGGCGCTGGCGCTGTCGGGGGTGGCGCCGTTCTTGTGGATATGCAGGAAGATATTCCCCTCGATCCACGCGTCCGTTCCATCGAGATCGAGGCCATCGTCATCGCTGCCGAGGAAAACGTTCTCGATGAAATGAACGATCGGTTGAGCGGGCCGGTTGCCGCCGGTGAAATCCACGACATCATTGTAACCAATCGGCTTGCCGAAAAAATTGCGCAGCCAGAGACCGTGGCCGCCCGCCTTCACGCCGCCGGTGCCGTGGCAGAGTTCGAACTGCGCCGTGGCGGAAGGGAAGTGGCAGTGGCTGATGACGAATGACGCGCCGTCCACGTGGATGTAAGGTGCGCCGGTGTTGCGAAAGGTGAGATGGTCGAGAAAGGCCGTGCCCGCGTTGACATCAATGCAAGGCGTGCCGGTGGCGTTGGCATTGAACTCAAATTCGGCGTACGCGACGCGGCTCTCGGGCGAATTGGGACCGCCGTTGATCGTGAGGCTTCCCCAATAACCGCTGGCGCCAGAACGCGTGAAGCGAATCGGCGCGTTGGAAGTTCCCTCCGCGAGCAGGCGTCCGCCGTTGGCGACTGTGAGGTTGATCCCCGCGGCGAGCGCCACGGTCACGCCGGGTTCGATGACCAGGACCGAATTGTCTGCAATGGTGACGTTCGTGGTGATCACGATGGGACTGGCGCTGGCGGGCCAGCGGTTGGTAACCGGTGGCGGCGGCGTGTCGAGATACAAATCCGCGACGAGAATGAAATCACTGCTGGAGCTTTGGTTGAGGGCAAGGATGGCGAGCGTGTGCGTGCCGGGGGCGAGCCAGTTGCTGGCGAGACCGAGATCGTTCGTGACGGCGCGCTGGGGCGTGGAGTTGCCGAGCGAAGATTCGTGGCCACCGCTGGCCGCGCTCGTGCTCGCAGGCTCGGCGGGTGCGCTGGTGACGTTCACGCTCGTCAGGTAATTCCCGTCCAGCCATGCGATGAAGCCGTCGTCCCAATCCATTCGCAGCATCAAATGCGCGTCCGCCGCGACCGCGTTCGTGATTACGACCTGCCGCCGCACGTAGAGTGTGGTGTAACCGGTTTGCATGTCGGAGAGGAGCGTCTGGCAGTTGACCGTTTCGGGTGCGTTATCCGCGTAGCCGAAGCCGCCGCTGCCAATCAGCCAAGTGGCGTCCAGTCCGTCGTCGGCCATGGTCTTCCAGTTGGATTGCGGTGCATTCGTGCCCTTGCGGAAATGCCAGGCGTCGCTGTGATTGACCAGCGGTTGCGGCGCGGCCAGGCACACGTCCAGCCAAGCGGAACTGAAGGCAACGAGGCAGCACAAAAGTCTTAACATCCGCGAACGCTACGCCAGCGGATTGCCTGGTGCAATAGCCTGGGCGAATGAACCCGGTTCCGTTCTTGCCTCGCCCGTTGAAGCCGCTCAATCTGATTCACCACGATGAAATTTATCTATCGCGTCTTGCTTGCCCTGGTTCTGCTTTCGCTCCTGCCGTCGCTTCGGGCCGTGCCGCCGACCAATCCCGCCACCAGCCTCGCGATTCCCGACGGCGATGACGGCCTGCCTGGCGCGGGACCGGTGCGTCGTTACGATTGGTTTCGCAAGCTGTGGAGCGAGCGTCGCACGAACTGGGCGCGGCGTGTCGAGCAGGATCAGAAGGCACTGGTGTTTCTCGGTGACTCGATCACGCAAGGCTGGGGTGATGACCTGGGCGGAAGTTTTCCCGGCGTGAAGGTTGCGAATCGCGGCATCAGCGGCGATACGACGCGCGGCGTCTTGATCCGGTTGGAGCAGGATGTTCTCGCGCTGCACCCGAGCGGCGTGGTGTTGTTGATTGGCACAAACGATCTGGAGGAACAAGCCGATCCGGAAACGGTCGTGGCGAACCTGAAGCTCATCCTCGCGAAACTGAAGGCGCACGACGCGAAGCTGCCCATCGTGCTGTGCCAGGTGTTTCCCAGTTCCGAGACGAAAAAGCGTCCGGCGGAAAAGATCAAGAAACTCAACCAGCTTTACGCGGCGGCGGTGAAGGGCGACGCGCAGGTGACGCTGATCGACATCCGCGAAGAGCGGCGCGATCTGGCGGGCGTCCAGCAGGAGCGCGTCAAGCGCGAGCCCGCCCTCGCCGTCGTGAACGATGGGGATGGCGAGCGGCGTCTCCTGTTCGCCGTTCACCAGCATTCCGATG
>WBZT01001794.1_pt1 | contig 15465 bp, 8 predicted proteins | sample 5204241 | NCBI WGS metagenome assembly WBZT01 (sample SAMN12344358, study PRJNA552823) | activated sludge metagenome | biome: Activated sludge suspended growth; feature: Nitrification reactor; material: Wastewater; isolation source: activated sludge from nitrification reactor of wastewater treatment... | reverse complement strand
GTCGCGCCGGTCGCGCGGGTCGCGCGGTGGCGGCGGCACAATCCGCGCCATGCCAGCCGACCCCGATCCGCGCGCGCTGCAGGCGTCCTGGCGCGTGATCGCGCCCGACACCGATCCGGCCGAGACGCGCGAGTGGCTCGACGCCTTCGCCACGCTCGTGCAGCACGAGGGCCGCGAGCGCGGCACCTACATCCTGCGCCGCCTGCTCGACGCGGCGCGCGCGCAGCAGGTGCCGCTGCCGCCGGTGCTCAACACGCCCTACGTCAACACCGTCACGCTCGATCGCCAGCCGCAGTACCCGGGCGACCTCGTCGTCGAGGCGCGCATCTCGGCCATCGTGCGCTGGAACGCGCTGGCGATGGTGGTGCGCAGCAACCACGCGAGCAGCGAGCTCGGCGGCCACATCGCCACCTACGCCTCGATCGCCGACCTGTTCGAAGTCGGCTTCAACCACTTCTTCCGCGCCGGTGCGGGCAACGGCCAGGGGGGCGGGCAGGGCGGCGACCTCGTGTTCTTCCAGCCGCATGCCTCGCCCGGCATCTACGCGCGCGCCTTTGTCGAGGGGCGCCTGCCGCTCGAGCGGCTGCTCAAGTTCCGCCAGGAGACCGGCGGCGACGGCCTGAGCTCGTACTGCCACCCGTGGCTGATGCCCGACTTCTGGCAGTTCCCCACCGGCTCGATGGGCCTGGGGCCGCTCACCGCCATCTACCAGGCGCGCTTCATGCGCTACCTCAACGACCGCGAGCTGCTCGACACGCGCGGGCGGCGCGTCTGGGCCTTCGTCGGCGACGGCGAGATGGACGAGCCCGAGTCGCTCGCGGGCCTCTCGCTGGCGGCGCGCGAGGGCCTGGACAACCTGGTCTTCGTCGTCAACTGCAACCTGCAGCGCCTGGACGGCCCGGTGCGCGGCAACGGCTCGATCGTGCAGGAGCTGGAGGGCCTCTTTGCCGGCGCCGGCTGGAACGTCGTCAAGCTGCTGTGGGGTTCGGACTGGGATCCGCTGTTCGCCGCCGACACCGAAGGCGTGCTGCTGCGCCGCCTGCACGAGACGGTGGACGGCGAGTTCCAGAAGTACGCCGCCACCGACGGGCGCTTCAACCGCGAGCACTTCTTCAACAAGTACCCCGAGCTGCGCGAGCTCGTCGCGCACCTGTCGGACGACGACATCGACCGCCTGCGCCGCGGCGGCCACGACCCGCTGAAGATCCACGCCGCCTACCGCGCCGCGGTCGGCCACCGCGGCCGCCCGACCGTGATCCTGGCGCAGACCAAGAAGGGCTACGGCATGGGCCACTGGGGCCAGGGCCGCATGGGCGCGCACCAGCAGAAGAAGCTCGACGACGAGGCGCTGCTGGCCTTTCGCGACCGCTTCGCGCTGCCGCTCGCAGACGAGCAGGTGCGGGCGCTCGAGTTCTACCGGCCCGACGACGCCAGCCCCGAGCTGCGCTACCTGCACGCGCGCCGGCGCGCACTCGGCGGCTGGCTGCCCGCGCGCAGCGCCGCGGCGCCGCTGCTGCTGGCGCCGGCACCCGGCGAGGCGGTGCGCCTGGCCGGGCGCCTGGCCGGACGCGACATGAGCACGACGATGGCGTTCGTGCAGCAGCTCACCGGGCTGCTGCGCGACGCCACGCTCGGGCGGCACGTCGTGCCCATCGTCGCCGACGAGGCGCGCACCTTCGGCATGCAGAGCCTGTTTCGCGAAGTCGCGATCTACGCCGCGCAGGGCCAGCTCTACGAGCCCGAGGACCGCGACGAGCTGCTGTACTACAAGGAAAGCCGCAGCGGCCAGATCCTCGAGGAGGGCATCAACGAGGCCGGCGCGCTGGCGAGCTGGATCGCCGCCGCCACCAGTTACAGCACGCACGGCGTGCCGATGCTGCCGTTCTACATCTTCTACTCGTGCTTCGGCTTCCAGCGCGTGGGCGACCTCATCGCCTGCGCCGCCGACAGCCGCGCGCGCGGCTTCCTGATGGGCGCCACGGCCGGGCGCACCACGCTGTCGGGCGAGGGCCTGCAGCACCAGGACGGCACGAGCCACCTCGCCGCCAGCACGCTGCCCACCTGCCGCGCCTACGACCCGGCCTACGGCTACGAGCTGCTGGCCCTCGTCGCGCACGGCACGAAGCGCCTGCTCGAAGACCAGGCCGACGAGTTCTATTACGTCACCGTGATGAACGAGAACCACGCGCAGCTGCCCTGGCCCGAGGGCGTGAGCGTGGACGACATCGTGAGCGGCCTGTATCGCCTGCCCGCTTGCGCGCCGGCGCAGCCGCAGGTGCGGCTGGTGGGCTCGGGCAGCATCCTGCACGAGGCGGTGGCCGCCGCCGCGCTGCTGCGCGAGCGCCACGGCATCGCCGCCGAGGTCTGGAGCGCGACCAGCTTCACCGAGCTGGCACGCCACGCGCGCGAGGTGCAACGCTCGAACCGGCTCGGGCGCGGCAACGGCGGCGAGCTGGCGCTGGTGAGCCGCGTCGAGCGCTGCCTGGGCGGCACGCTGCCGGTCATTGCCGCCACCGACTACGTGCGCGCGGTGCCGCAGCTCGTCGCCGAATACGTCGGCGCGCCCTACGTCACGCTCGGCACCGACGGCTACGGGCGCAGCGCCACGCGGCGCGACCTGCGCCGCTTCTTCGAGGTCGACGCCGAGCACATCGCGCTGGCCGCGCTCGACGCGCTGGCGGGCCAGGGCGCCGTCGCCGCGGACGCGATGAAAGCCGCGCTGGCCGTGCTGAATCCCGCGCCCGACGCGCGTGCGCCCTGGCAGAAGTAGCCGGCTGCGCGAGGGGCGGATGCGAGAATCCGCGCCCATGAAAATCCTGCTCACCGGCGCCGCCGGCTTCATCGGCAGCACCGCGGCGCAGCGCCTGCTGGCGCGCGGCGACGAGGTCGTCGGCCTCGACAACCTCAACGACTACTACGACGTCAAGCTCAAGCTCGATCGCCTGGCGCGCCTCGAGCCGCAGCGCGGATTCCGCTTCGTCAGGCTGGACGTGGCCGACCGTGGCGGCATGCAGGCGCTGTGCGCGCGCGAGAAGTTCGACCGCGTCATCCACCTCGCGGCGCAGGCCGGCGTGCGCTACTCGCTCGTCAACCCGCAGGCCTACGTCGAGGCGAACGTCGTCGGCTTCATGAACGTGCTCGAGGGCTGCCGCCATACGCAGGTGCAGCACCTGGTCTACGCCTCGAGCTCGAGCGTGTACGGCGGCAACACGAAGATGCCGTTCTCCGAGCGCGACAGCGTCGACCATCCGGTGAGCATGTACGCCGCCACCAAGAAGGCCAACGAGCTGATGGCGCACACCTACAGCCACCTGTACGGGCTGCCGACCACCGGCCTGCGCTTCTTCACGGTCTACGGGCCGTGGGGGCGGCCGGACATGGCCTTGTTCCTGTTCACGAAGGCGATCCTCGAAGGACGGCCGATCGACGTCTTCAACCACGGCAAGATGCGGCGCGACTTCACCTACGTCGACGACATCGTCGAAGGCGTGATCCGCGTGCTCGACAAGACCGCCACGCCTGATGCGGCCTACCGCGCCGCGGCGCCCGACCCGGCCACGAGCAACGCGCCGTTTCGCGTCTTCAACATCGGCAACCACAACCCGGTGGAGCTGATGGAGTTCGTCGGCTGCATCGAGGATGCGCTCGGCCGCAAGGCCGAAAAGAACATGCTGCCGCTGCAGGACGGCGACGTGCCGGCCACCTACGCCGACGTCGATGCGCTGCGCGAGTGGGTCGGCTTCGTGCCGGCGACCGACATCCGCACCGGGATCGGGCGCTTCGTCGAGTGGTACACGGGGTACTACGGCGTCGGACGCCCGTAGGCGCCGCGCGGCCGCGGCTTCCCGCGCCGCGTTTGCCGGGTTCCTGCGGCCGATGCCCCGGCCGGTCGGCGTGGCCGCCCCCCCCCCTGTTCAGGGGGTTGCGCGATCGGCCGCCATCCGCCGCGGCGCGCGCTCGTGTAACGTCCGCGCTGCCGTCGTGGCGGCGCAGTTGTACGCGCTCGTTACCACGCGAGCGCCGGTGCCTGCGCGGGAACGCTTTTCGCTTGCCATTCGATACAGACTGACAAGGCGTGGACCGGGCAGACTGCGGCACAGTGAGGGTTCCGCCCGCAGGTCAGCCGAAATGGTATCCACGACACTCATCGCCGCACGCTTCCAGCCTCGCACGTCGCTGCGGGCGCGCATGCCGTCCGGGCAGCGTCAGCCGAGCGAGCCTCCCGTCACCGACGACAGCGAGCGCCGCTTCACGATCGAGTCGGCCGAGTCGCTCATCGTGCGCCAGTCTGCCAACCGCCTGTTGCGCGAGCGCTACGGCTGGCGCGGCTACCACACGGTGAGCCTGCCGGCAAACCAGACCAGCAGCCGCACGACGCTGACGGCGCTCGAGAACGGCGTGGCCATCGGCACCATCACTGTGGGCCTGGACGACACGGCCGGCATGAACAGCGACGATGCGTTTGGCGACGAGCTCGACGCGCTGCGCCAGGCCGGCCAGCGCCTGTGCGAATTCACCAAGCTGGCGATCGACCCGATCACCGGCAACAAGCGCGTCCTGGCGGCCCTGTTCCACGTCGCCCATATCGTCGCGCACCTGCTGCGCGGGCGCGATCGCCTGGTGATGGAAGTCAACCCGCGCCACGTGCGCTACTACCAGCGCATGCTCGGTGCGCAGGTGATCGGCAGCGAGCGCATCAACCGCGCAGTCAACGCGCCCGCGGTGCTGCTGTCGCTCGGCTTCGACTACATCGCCTCGTGCATCCACGAGTTCGGCGGGCACCCCGAGTGCGCCGGCACCGAGCGCTCGCTGTATCCGCTGGCTTTCACGCCGGACGAGGAGCGCGGCATCGTGGCGCGGCTGATGGCCGCCCAGCAGCCGGCATCGCCGGCGCTCAACTGACGGCCTCCAGGGCCGGGCCGCGCCCGGCTCACTGCCGCTCGAGCAGCTCGCGCACGAAGCGCACCGGGATCGCGTAGGTGATGCCGGTCGGATTGCTCAGCGCCGACTCGCGCGTGCCGCGCACCAGCACCATGTTGACGACGCCGATGACCTTGCCGTCGCGTGCGTCGACCAGCGGCCCGCCGCTGTTGCCCGGGTACGCCGTCGCGTCGAGCTGGTAGACCTCGAACGGGCCGTCGCGCAGCTGCTTGAGCGCGCGCTCGCTGAGCTGATGCGCGTTCGGCGAGGGCAGCGCGATCGACGTGATCGACGACAGCATGCCGCGGTGCGTGACCATCGAATAGCCGAGCACGCCGCCGATCGGAAAGCCGGCCAGCAGCACGTCCAGGCCTTCGCGCACGCTGCCGGGCGCCGCCAGCTCGAGGGCGGGCAAGGGGGGGCCGTCCACCTGAAGCAGCGCCAGGTCGTGCGTGCGGTCCAGCCGCTGCAGCGTGGCGATGCGCACCTCGCGCCCGCCGCCGGCGCGCGGCGCGAGCACTGCGTACTGCCGGCCGCTGGCCGGCGCATCCTCCGGCACGACATGCGAATTCGTGACCAGCAGCCGGCCGTCATCGACCGCAAAGCCGCTGCCGCGAAAGGCGAAGCGGGGGTTGTCGAGCGCGTTGAAGGTGCCCACCGGCACGACGGCGCCGCGCAACCGGTCGATCAACGCCGGCACGTCGGCGCGCGCGGCGGCGGCGAGCAGCACGGTTGCGGTGAAGCTGCGGCGCGTCCAGCGGGCCATGGGCTTGCGGTTTGTTGCCGTTGGTTGCGGCGGTGCCGTGGTGCGGAGTCGGTGCACGAGGCGGTCGAGTCTAGCGGGCGCGATCGGCGCGCTGCGCGTCAGGCACGCTCCAGCCAGGCGACGCAGTCGAGCCAGGCCGTATCGGGCGCCGCGACGTGCAGGCCGTAGGCCGGGCCGTCGTAGGTGCGCGTGGCGACGGCCACGCGCGCCTGCACCCGGGTCTGACGCCCGGCGCCCAGTTCGGCCTGCACCGTGAGCAGCGTGCCCACCTCCAGTGTCGCGTCGATGCGCGCACGCAGGCCGTTTCTCGACACCTCGACGATCGTGATCGCCTGTGTCGGGCCCGACCCCGTCGACGGCGCCACCGTACCCGGGCACTTGAACGTGTAGCGCGGCGTGCGGCGCAACTGGCTGCCCGGTGGCGGCGGGCTGGCGAGCCGCGGCAGCACGGCGGCCCATGCCGGTCCGTCGTAGATCGAGTGCAGCAGCCGCTTCCTGCGCTCGTCGAGCTCGGTGAAGCCTTGCGTGCGGACGTTGAAGAAGTGATCGGCCAGCGCCGGCGTCAGGACCGGGTCGTTGCTGACGTTCCACTCGCGCAGCGGAAACTCGATGTTCGGCAGTTCGAGCTCGACGAAGTAGCGATGCAGGTCGCGCCGCGCCGGCCTGCCGCCATAGGCACGCCGGAACAACTGTGGCGCCTCCTGCAGGTCGAGCGTGGCGCCGATCGCAGGTGCGCCGTTGGCGAAGTCGTAGCGCGCCACCGTCTGCGCCGTCAGGCGGCGGAAGAACAGCAGCGACTCGTACAACTCGATGCGCTTCGGATGCACGGCGATCACCAGGTGCCGGGTGTCGAAGTACCGCGTGCAGTACTCGTACATCAGCTTCATCAACGGGAACAGGATCGAGCCGCCGGTGCGCCGATACGCCGGATGCACGGCCAGCGCCGAGATCTCGGCGATGCGTCCGCCGCGCTCGCGCACCGCCGAGATGTCGAACGCCGTCTGCAGCGGAAAGCCGAACACGCCGTCGCGCACGATCGACAGCGTGCCGACCACGGTGCCGCCCACCTTCGCGCACAGCGTCGTCGTCGTCGGCAGCGCGTGGTACGGCGTCACGCGCAGGCCGCTCGGATGCGGCGGCATGAAGCCGCTGGCCACGTAGGCGTCGTGCAGCAGGGCGAACGACGCCTCGAGGTCCTCGCGCGTGCGCGCGATGCCGAACTCGTACGTGTCGTCGAGTGCCAGCGGGCAGTCGACCATGCCGCGGTAGATGCGAAAGCGCGTCGCGCGCGGCAGCAAGCCCAGCAGCGCCCGTGCCGCACCGTGCAGCCGGTGCTTCAGGCGTGCGGCCGCCGAGCTGCCCACGCGCCTAGTCGCGATCCAGCGGCGTCACAGCGACTGCAGCAGGCGGGCGACTTCCTGCTGGGCGGCGAACTTGTCGCCCAGCTTGGACAGCGGCTCGAGCTCGGCGCGCGCGCCCTGGCGGTCGCCCGACTTGATGTACAGCCGCGCCAGGTTCAGGCGCAGCCCCGGGTCGTCGGGCGCCTTCGCGATCGCCTGCTTTTGCACCGTGATCGCGCGCGCGGTCTGGTCTTCGGCCGCCAGTGCGCTGGCCAGCGTATCCATCAGCGCGGGGCGCTCGGGCTGCAGCGCGTTGGCGCGCTCGGCCAGTGCCGCCGCGCCCGGCTTGCCCTGGCGCACCATCAGCCAGGCCACGTTGTTCAGCGCCAGCGCATTGTCCGGCTGCAACGCCATCACCGCGCGGTAGTGGGCCTCGGCGGCGGCCAGCTGTCCGTTCGCCAGCGCCACGTCGCCCATGACGAAGCGAAAGAGCGCGTCCTTCGGATGGTCCTTCAGCCAGGCGCCGGCCATGCGCTCGGCTTCGTCGGCGTGCTTGGCGGCGTTCAGCGCGCCGTAGAGCCGGCCGGCGACGTCGGAGCCGCCGCCGTGGGCCAGGGCCTGGCGCAGCGCCGCGGCGGCGGCGTCCGGCTGGCCGCGCGCGCCGGCGACGTCGGCTTCGAGCACGTAGCCGATCGGCTGCTTGGGCAGTTCGCGCTGCAGGCTGCGTGCGATTTCCAGGGCGGCCTCGGGCCTGGCCTGCGCGAGCGCGATGCGCGCCGAGGCGACCCGGGCCTGCACGAGCCCCGGCTTGAGTTCGAGCGCGCGCGCCAGCGTGCGCTGCGCCGCGGCGTGATCCTTGGCGGCGGCCTGCGCTTCGGCCAGGCGCAGCAAAGGCTCCACGCGATCGGGCAGCGCGGCCGACAGCTTGGAGAAGCTGGCGGCGGCCTGCTCGGGCGTGCCACTGGCCAGCTGCGCCGCCCCCAGGCGCTCGAGCAAGATGTTGTTGTCGGGCAGCGCCGCGACGGCGCCCTGCGCGGCCACCACGGCCGCCTTGACGTCGTTGCGCCCGAGCAGGTAGTTGACCAGTGCCAGCCGCGGCAGCACGTCGGCCGGATGGGCACGGATGACTTCGTCCAGCGCCCGGGTCACGTCCTGCACCGGCGCCGCGGCGCGCACCTGCAGCTCGACCAGCGCCAGCGCGGCGCGCATGTTCTTCGGGTCGGTGCGCAGCAGGTCCTCGTAGCGGCGCTTCGCGTCGTCGGGCCGGCCCGCCTCCAGGTCGAGCATGGCCAGGCCGACGGTGGCCGGGAAGTACCGCTTGTCGAGCGCGAGCGCCTTCTCGAAGCTCGCCGTCGCGCCCGCGGCGTCCTTGCGCCGTGCCTGCAGCGAGCCGCGCAGCGCGTACGGCACCGGGCTGTCGGGCTGCCTGGCCTGCAGCCTGTCGATCGCCTCGAGTGCGCCGGCGACGTCGTTCTTCGCCAGCCGCGCCGCCACCAGCGCCATCGCGCTGCGGGCGCTCGGGTCCTCGCTGGCCAGCGCCTCGAGCTCGGCGAAGCCGCCCTCGACGTTGCCCTGCGCCAGATGGCCGAGCGCGAGCGCGCGGCGCGCCGTGGTTGCCTTCGGGTCGATCCGCGCAGCCTGCGCGAAGGCGGCTTCGGAGCGCTTGGGGTCGTCGGCCTGCAGGTAGGCCAGCCCGGCCAGCGTCAGGCTCTCGGCGTCCGGGGTCTTGGCGTCGAGGATGGGCTGCAGCAGGCCGATGGCGTCGCGTGCGCGCCCGGCGCGCAGGTACAGCTGCGCCAGCGCCTGGCGCGGCAGCACGGCGTCGGGCCTGGCCTTCGAGGCCTGGGCGAGGTAGGTCTCGGCCTTCGCCGCGTGCTGGAGCTGGACTTCGGCCAGCCCGGCCACCAGCAGCGCGCGCCAGTCGTTCGGGTAGTTCTTGAGCAGCCGCTCGGCGACGTCGCGCGCGCGTGTGTAGTCCTTGTCGAGATAGGCGAGCCGCGCGTCGTAGAGCAGTGTCGTCGGATGGTTGGGCAGCGCCTTCGCGAGCTGGGCGAACTGCTCCTTCGCGCCCGCGACGTCGTGCCGTTCGAGCAGCATCGCGATGATCTCGGCGTGCGCCGCAGCCTGCCTGGGGTCGGCGGCGACCGCAGCGCGGTAGGCCGCGAGCGCGCCGTCGGCGTCGTTGTTCACCGATCGCAGCAGGGCGGCTTTCAGCGCCAGCGCCTTGCCGTCCTTCGGCGTGCGCGCCAGCACCTCGTCTGCGAGCGCCAGCGCGCGCGCGCCGTCGCCGTCGGCGGCGCTCAGATGGGCCAGCAGCAGCGTGGCCGGCGCGTATTGCGGCCACTCCCTGAGCGCCGCCTGCACCGTGTCGAGCGCACCGGCCTTGTCGCCCAGCAGCAAGAAGGCCGTGGCCACGGTGGTCTTCAGGTCGGCCGAGGCGTGCGCGTCGTCGAGCCGGGTGGCGCCGTACGCCAGCGTGACCTCGCGCGTCGCGCCCGTGCCCAGCTTGGCCCGCGCCAGCAGCGGCACGACCTTGGCCTCGGGCGCGCCGAGCTCGAGCGCCTTTTGCAGCTCGATGGCCGCGGCGGCCGGCTGATCGTCTTCGAGCAGCGCCTGGCCGAGCAGCAGCCGCGCCCGGGCGTTTTCCGGCTCCTTCTGCAGCGCGCTCTTGGCGCTGATCACGGCGGACTTGTAGTCCTTGTCGGCCACCGACTTCTCCGCCGCGGCCACGGCGTCGTCGGCGCTCGCACCGAAGCGGCAGCCCGCCAGGGCGGCCGTGCCCAGCACGAGCGCCACGAGCACGGCCCGAAGCGAAAAGGGCATCGTCGTCTCCCCGGCCCACGGCCGCTGGTGTCGTGGCTTCTTCACAGGCTCAGGCGCTGCGCTCCAGCGCCTTGATCTCGAGCCGGTTCATCAGGTCGTACAGCGTCGGCCGGCTCACGCCGAGCATCTCGGCGGCGCGCAGCACATTGCCGCCGGCGCGCGCCAGCGCCGTCAGCACCGCCTGGCGCTCGGCCTGTTCGCGCACCTTGCGCAGCTCGATGTCGCCTGCTGCAGCCGCGCCGTCCTGCGCCTTCGCGGGCGCCGGCAGGCCGAGGTCGGCCGCCGCGACGCGCACGCCGTCGGCCATGATGGCCGCGCGCTTGATCACGTTGAGCAGTTCGCGCACGTTGCCCGGCCAGGCGTGGGCCTCGATGGCGGCGATGGCATCGTCGGTGAGCGTCAGGCCGGGGCGGCGCTGCTCGGCCGCGAAGCGACGCAGGAAGGCGTGCGCCAGCAGCACGGCGTCGCCGTGGCGTGCGCGCAGCGGCGGGATCGTGACCACGATCTCGGCCAGCCGGTAGTACAGGTCTTCGCGAAAGCGCCCCGCCTGCATCAGCGCGCGCAGGTCCTGGTGCGTGGCGCCGACCACGCGCACGTCGACCGCGATCTCCTGCCGCCCGCCCAGGCGTTCGATGGTGCGCTCCTGCAGAAAGCGCAGCAGCTTGGCCTGCAGCGCCAGCGGCAGGTCGCCGATCTCGTCGAGCATCAGCGTGCCGCCGTGGCTCGACTCGATCTTGCCCGGCGTCGTCTTCGTCGCGCCGGTGAAGGCGCCCTTCTCGTAGCCGAAGAGCTCGCTTTCGAGCAGCGGCTCGGGGATGGCCGCGCAGTTGATGGCGACGAAGCGGCCGCCGCGCCTGGACGCCTGGTGCAGCCCCTGCGCCAGCACCTCCTTGCCGGTGCCGCTCTCGCCCAGCAGCAGCACCGAGGCGCCGCTGGGGGCCACGCGCTCGACGAGGCGGCACACGCGCGTCATCTCGGTGTCGCGCGTCAGCAGCCCGGCCAGCGCGTCGGGCTGCTGCATCGAGTGCATGCGGCGCAGCTCGGCCTGCAGTTCGGCCAGCCGGTAGGCGCGGTCGATCGTCAGCCCCAGCACCTCGGGCTCGAACGGCTTGGCGAGGAAGTCGTAGGCGCCGAGCGCGACGGCGCGCAGCGCGTGCGCCTGGTCGTTCTGCCCGGTGAGCACGATGACCTTCAGGTTGGGGTCGGCGTCGAGCAGCTGGTCGAGCAGCTTGAAGCCCTCCGAGACCGAGTCGGGGTCGGGCGGCAGCCCCAGGTCCATCGTGACGACGCTCGGCTGGTGGCGCCGCACCTGCGCCAGAGCGCTCTCGCGGTCGGTGGCGGTCACCGCCTCGAAGCGGTCGAGCGACCACTTGATCTGCTTTTGCAGCGCGAGGTCGTCCTCGACGATGAGCAGCGGAGGGACGTTGTTGGCACTCATGGAATTCAGGTGACGCACGCGGCGCGAGGCGCGCGGCGAATCGGGCCGATCTTCGGGATCGGCGTGGGCAGCGTCAACGGGCGCGCGTCAAGGGAACGACGATACCGTGCCGAGATGCCGGATCGGCCGCCGCCGGCGTGACGAATGAGACCATACCGGCCGCGCAACGGGGCCGCCGCCCTGGCGCTGCTGGCCAGCGTTCAGCGCGCGCCCTGGCCGCTGAGCACGACGTGCACCGTCTCGACCAGCGTCTGCAGATCGAGCCACAGCGAGTGGTTCTTCACGTAGTACAGGTCGTACTGGAGCTTTTGCTGCGAATCCTCGACCGTCGAGCCGTACTGGTAGCGCACCTGCGCCCAGCCGGTGACGCCGGGCTTGACGCTGTGGCGCACGGCATAGAAGGGGATCTCGCGCGTGAGCTGCTCGACGAAGAACGGCCGCTCGGGGCGCGGGCCGACCAGGCTCATGTCGCCCTTGAGCACGCACAACAGCTGCGGCAGCTCGTCGATGCGCGTGCGGCGGATGAAGCGGCCCACGCGCGTGACGCGGTCGTCGTCGGCCGCCGCCCAGCGCGGCCGGCCGTCGCTCTCGGCATCGGTGCGCATGCTGCGGAACTTGATGATCTCGAACGCACGCCCGTCCTTGCCGGTGCGCTCCTGCCGGTACAGCGCCGAGCCGCGGCTGTCCAGGCGGATGGCCAGGGCCGCCAGGAGCATGACGGGCGCCGCCAGCGCGAGCAGCGCCAGCGAGCAGACGATGTCGAACAGCCGCTTGACGGCCGTGCGCGCCAGCCCCTGGTTGAAGCCGTCGCCGAAGATCATCCAGCTCGCATGCAGGTAGCCGATGCGGATCTGCCCCAGGCGCTTCTCGAAGTGCGAGTTGATGTCGTACACCCCGATGCCGCGCAGCTTGCAGTCGAGCAGCTCGCGCAGCGGCATGCTGCCCGCACGCCGTTCGGCGAGCGCGACCACGATCTCGTCGACGCGCCGCTCGACGGCCGTCTCCAGCAGCGACTGCGTCGCCGGCAGCAGCTCGCCCGGCGGCACCGCCGGCTGCCCCTCGTTCGGCCCGGCGTAGAAGCCCACGATGTCGGCGCCGGGGTCGGAGGTGCGCAGCGTCTCGGCGACCACGCGCGCGGCCTCGCCGCTGCCGAAGATCAGCGTGCGCCGGCGCGTGCGCGCCTGCACCGCCGACGTGGTGGCCTCGTAGCCGCGGTGCAGGATCACGGCGGCCACGCCGGTCATCGCGGCCCACTGGATCATGCCGACACCGGCCAGGCCGGCCGGGCGCAGGCGGAACACGAAGTAGGCCAGCGGCAGCGCCACCGCCAGCGCCGCGAGCGCGCGCAGCGACGCCCAGGCCAGGCTGCGGCGCCCGGCGCCGTCGTACAGCCCCGTGGCCACGTTGAGGAACACGATGCCCGCCGCCAGCGAAACGCCGCGCGTGCCGAGGGCCGGCAGCGAGGCGCCCGCGGTGCGGGCATCGAGCAGCACGCCGGCGTACACCGCCAGCAGGACGACGGTGACGTCCACGAACGCGCGCGCCATGGACAGCCGGCGCAACGCATCGCTTACCGTTCGAGACATTCAGGCTCCTGGGGAATTGCAACCGTTCTGTGCACCCGGGATCGAGGCGCGACACGGGCCTTCCGGATGTGCCGGGCTTGTAACAATGTCAAGTAATCCGACACTCGGGACTTTACGAACCCGCACCGTCGGCCGACAGCCCACGGTTAGGGGGGTAGCCCGCCATATCGGCCGTCGGGAAGAGAAATCCGAACGCTTTGGCGCAGGGCTGGCGCCGTCGGCGAACAACTTCACGGCGCGGCGGACGGCAGGCCGCGTGCCGGCGATACCATGCCGGCTCGGTGACGCGCGCCCGGGGCCCGGCGGCCGGCGGTCGGGGCCCGCGCGGCCCTGCCGTCGTGGTCCGTGCGCCACGGCCGATGCCCGGCCCCGACCCGGGCTGCCTGCCCCAACCGCTTCATGTTCGTCCACACAGGCGATTTCTCGACCGGGCTGGCGCTCACCGGCTGCCTGCTGGTGCTGCTGGCCTATGCGGGCTACGGCGTGCAGCTGGTGCGTGCCGGCGCGCTGCGCGCGCCGCTGGACCCCGCGCGGCGCGCCCTCTGGCTGGCCGTGGCGGCCAGTGCCGCCTGGGGTCTCTTCGCCGCCCTGGATCTCGCGTCGACGAAGGTGCTGCCATGGCACCTGGCGCTCGCGTGCGACCAGCTGCGCTACGTGGGCTGGGTGCTCTTCATCGCCTGGCTGCTGCCCGGGCCGCCGCCCGGTGCGCGCCGGGCAGGGCGTCGCAGGCTCGTCGCGCCGCTCGCGCTGCTGCTGGCCGCAGCCGGGCTGGGCGCCGACCTGGTGCTCGGCGTGCGGGCCGAAAACGCGCTGGCGATGCGCGTGCTGGTGACCAGCCAGCTCGGCTGGGCGGTGCTGGGTCTCTTCCTCGTCGAGCAGCTGTTCCGCGGCCAGGACGAGGGCTCACGCTGGGCGGTCAAGCCGCTGTGCCTGGGGCTGGCCTGCATCTTCGGCTACGACATCTACCTGTACTCGCAGGCGATGATGTTCGGCACGTTCGACATCGACACGCTGGGCGCGCGCGGGCTGGTGCATGCCCTGGCGGTGCCTTTCCTCGTCGTCGCCGCGCGCCGGCGCTCGGGCTGGCTGGACAAGGTGCGCATGTCCAACACGGCGGCCTTCTACTCGGTCTCGCTGCTGCTGGTGGGCGGCTACCTGCTGGTGGCGGCCGGCGCCGGCTACTACGTCAGGTACTTCGGCGGCAGCTGGGGCGGCGCGCTGCAGATCGCGCTGCTCGCGGTCGCGGGGGCCGGCCTGGGTGTGCTCGTGCTCTCGGGCACGCTGCGCGCGCGCGTGCGCGTCTTCGTCGGCAAGCACCTGCTGCGCTACCGCTACGACTACCGCGTCGAGTGGCTGCGCTTCACGGCGATGCTGTCCTCGCGCAGCGCGCCGCAGGAGGTGGGCCGGCTCGTCGTCCGGGGCCTGGCCGACCTGGTCGAGAGCCCCGCCGGCGGGCTGTGGATCAAGGCCGCGGGCGACGCGCGCTACGTGCCGTCGGCGTTCTGGAACCTGCCCCAGTCCACGCAGGCCGAGCCGGCCGACCCGGCCGAGTCGGCGCTGGTGCGCTTCGTCCACCCGCGCGAATGGATCGTCGACCTCGACGCCGTGCGCGCCGCCAGCGGCCCGCGCGAGGAGGCCGAGGCCGTGCCCGCGTGGCTGCAGGCGCTCGCGGCGGCCTGGCTGCTGGTGCCGCTCGTCGTCGCCGACGAGATGATCGGCTTCGTCGTGCTGGCGCACTCGCGCTCACCGGCCCGGCTCAACTGGGAGATGCGCGACCTGCTCAAGACCGCGGCGCGCCAGGCCGCCGGCGTGCTCGCCAAGATGCACGCCACCGAGGCGCTGCTCGAGGCGCGCAAGTTCGAGGCCTTCAACCGCATGTCGGCCTTCGTCGTGCACGACCTGAAGAACATCGTCACGCAGCTGTCGCTGATGCTGAAGAACGCCGAGCGCCACCGCGACAACCCCGAGTTCCAGCAGGACATGCTGGCCACGGTCGAGAACTCGCTGGCCAGGATGCGCCAGCTCATGCTGCAGCTGCGCGAGGGCCAGCGCCCGAGCGGCGTCGCCTCGGGGGTCGAACTGGCGCCCATCGTCGAGCGCATCCGCGCGCTGAGCGCGCAGCGCGGGCGCGAGGTGCATCTCGAGATCGCCGATCGCGTCTCGACGCGCGGGCACGAGGAGCGCCTCGAGCGCGTCATCGGCCACGTCGTGCAGAACGCGCTCGACGCCACGCCGGCCACCGGCACCGTGGCGGTGCGCCTGCAGCAGTCGGCCGGCCAGGCTCAGGTCGTCGTGCGCGACACCGGCATCGGCATGAGCCAGGAGTTCATCCGCAACCGGCTCTTCCGCCCCTTCAATTCCACGAAGGCGAGCGGCATGGGGATCGGCTCCTACGAAAGCTTCCAGTACCTGAAAGAACTCGGCGGCAGCATCGACGTGACGAGCGAGCCCGGGCGCGGCTCGCAAGTGACGCTGACGATGCCGCTGTTCGAGGTGCACAGCGGTTCGGACCTGCTCGCGCGCGTCTAGACGTTGTCCAGAAGTGGCCTGGGTATCGTCTAGAGGTATCGTCTAGAAGTAGGCGACCCCGAC